>Ga0209698_10002119_pt1 | contig 22691 bp, 21 predicted proteins | sample LitLauG_LLR_2012_FD_187203 | JGI IMG/M metagenome (GOLD analysis project Ga0209698, IMG submission 187203) | Freshwater sediment microbial communities from Pennsylvania, USA - Little Laurel Run_MetaG_LLR_2012 (SPAdes) (version 2) | ecosystem: Environmental > Aquatic > Freshwater > Creek >... | reverse complement strand
TTCCGCGAGCTTGCGCGTTTCCGCGGGATCGTCATTCAAAGTCGGGATCATCAAGTTGGTGAGCTCGAACCAGACGGGCGTTTCGTTCTTCAACCACTTCAGCATGTCCAGAACCGGCTGGAGGTGCGTCAACGTGATCTTGCCGTAGAAATTCTCGGTGAAGGCTTTCAGGTCCACGTTGGCCGCGTCGATGTGATCGTAGATGTCGTGGAAGGCATCGTAGGTGATGTAGCCGTTGGTGACCATCACGGTTTTCAGTCCGTGTTTCCTGGCCTCTTTGCAAATGTCGATGACATATTCGCCCCAGATGGTCGGCTCGTTGTAGGTAAAGGCGATAGACTCGCAGCCATATTTAAGAGCCAGAAGCGGAACGTCTTCCGGTGGAACAGGCTGCGAACGCACCTGGTCTGAGCGCGATTTCGAGATGTCCCAGTTTTGGCAGAAAAAGCAGCCCATGTTACAGCCCGCCGTGCCCATGCTGAAAACGCGCGTTCCCGGCAGAAAATGATTCAGCGGTTTTTTTTCGATGGGATCCACTTGCAAGGCGGCAGGCGCGCCGTACCCGAGGCTGTAGAGCTTTCCACCTTCATTGATGCGGATGAAGCAGAATCCGGCTTGACCAGGATGGATGTGGCAATGGCGAGGGCAAAGATAGCAGTGAGCCCGCTCCTCAGGCTCCGCTTCCCACCAAAGCGCTTCGTGCAATTGTTCCGTCTTCTGGAGGATCTTCAGCTCTTCCATGGATCCTCCTCTCAGACAGTATTATACCTCCGGACGGAAGGGATCGCGCAGGCCGCGCGAAGTGGGTTAGTGGCTTAGTTCGAAAGCGCAGCCGTTCCCGGAAAGGACCTCCGCACAGTCAGGCGCACTTGTCCGGCAAGCGTGTTAATCGGGCATTGGGACTCATCAATTGGCGCTTGAGCCAGCATGTCAGGCGCGCCACCGCGATGTAGCACAACTCGCACTGCTCCAAAAAGCCCCAGTAATTGCTCGTCGAAAAAGCCGGAGTCGGTGCGCAACACGCGGACCTCATTACCGCTGTTAACGCGAGAACAGGGCGGACCGGTCGGCTTCGTAGCGCCAAATTCCTCAGCCCATGTTGCCCGTGGATGGTCATAAGTTATGGATTGCTGATGTCGACGTGGACGGTGGGAAAGATCGCCAACTTTCCTGTGGAGTCCGTCGCCTCAACTACTATGAGGTGCGGGCCGTTCTTGTATGTCGTTGTGTCGAGAGAAAACTGGAATTCGCAATTCCCGGACTCACCGGGGAAGGCCGCTGCAATATCGGATCGGAAACCGCCGTAGGCGGCCGAACCAACCAGAATCCCGTCAACGAATATCTTCACGCTCGCAACCGGCGAGGTGCCAAATGCAAATCCTGCAACTGGAACGGTCGCTCCTTTCAAGGTGTCCCCGGTTCGCGGCGTATCGACCGCCCCGAAGGGCGCGACTGCGCTGGGATAGGGCCCGCGCGCGTGCAGATCGTATATCACTGTGCGCGCGTCCGTGACGGGGCCCACAATCACGTAGATGTCGGACTCCACAACGGTGCCGGGCTGCCAAGTGAAGGTCGCAACGGGACTGAAGTCCTTTGTGACGCCGGCATCGAAGCCCGCGACGTACGGAAACGCTCCCGGCGTGTACACAGTCAGACCGGAGTTATTTGAATTCACATAGGCGCCCCAATACTCGGCTGTATTCAGGTACGGACTAAAGTTCGGGAGCTGCGGCATGGTGAAGGGGGTCAGCGGGGCGTACGTCCAAGCGCGCGAACCGCCGTAATACATAAACGTGTCGAAGCCCGGATTCACGTAGACCGCGGGAAACTCGTTTGCGTGGATGGAGTGCGTGTCGCTGCCAAAGTGGGTGATCTTGTAGTGGACCTGGAATGCCCGGCCGTGGCCGGGGACCGGCGTGACCCATTCTTCGATGTATGCGTCGCCCACGACGGGATGCCCTGGGCCTCCCCCAAAATTTTCCGGCGCCCACTGAATCGGCTGACTCTTGAGGTAGATAGAATCCGGTCCCACCACCTGAGTCAGCACGGGACTGCCCTGGAAGAAATGGTCGCCGGCTTGGATCAGATTCCAGCCCCACAAGGGACTGTAGGAAGCGTCCCCATCCCAGAGCGAGACTTGCACCTCACGTCCGGGGTCATCGCTGTTCACGGGATTGGAACCGTTTAGGCTGGCTTCGACGATAGCGCCTCCCCAGGTGGTCAGCAGTCCCAAGCGCGCCGTTTCGCCGCCGGTAACAGTTTCCAAATAGAGGACGGGGCCGTTCTGAAAGGTGCTGACCGTGGGCGTCGGCGTGATGCTTAAATTCAGGGACGCATTCTTAGAAATCTGACCGTTGGTCGCGGAGAAGAGCAGGGAAACTGTGCCAGTCTGCGCCGCAACGGGAATAGATATGGTTACCTGCTGCGTCGTTCCTGCAGTCACCATAAAGGGAGATGCCGGTAACGAAGCTGCACCCTGCGGCAGACCGCCAATCGAAATATTCGCTGCTCCCGTGAAACCGTTTTTCCCGGTCACCGAAACCACCAAGGGAGAGCTGGAAGTTCCCACGGTGACAGGGAGCGTGCCGGGAGCGACAGAAAGATCGAAGTCCGGGTTGGCCGGAGGCAGGACAGTCTGCCCTCCACAACTGGTGTTAAGGTTCATTACAAGCAGCAAGAAAAGCCCACACCAGATACGAGAATTCAGCAATCGCCGCACAAGCGCCTTCCTCTCTGACGTTGGTTCCTGGATTCAAATGCCTCTCAGTGGCAATGACATACAAACTTGTTCCCTACTATTGATACACCTTTGACCGTCGCAAGAGCTCCTGCCCCGTTGTTATTCCTTCCTCTCGCCACCAGAACTCTTCCGTCTTTGAGCAACGTTGGCCGGGAGGCCCGGGCATTGAATGATTTTGAACCAGTCTTCAGTTTGAACCTGTGAAGAAACCTGCAAACGCGAGCTTCTGAAGACCAATTCGCCCCCCCACCAGTTCAAGCAGGTTGCCTTGCAGGCAGCACTCTGTCGCAGCGCGCAAAAAGACTCAATGCAGCGCGTATCACATACATCTCACAAAACTCTTGCGCGGCTAAGTTGGTGAATATGGGCTTGTTATCTGCGGTGCTGGCGCGCCAGCCCGCTTTCGGGAATTGATGGCCTGGCTCGCGAAGTGATGGAGTCTCCGCTGGATAACCGCGTGAATTCGCCTCAGTCTCATTCGCTTTGCCGCCTTGGAACGTCTAATGTGCTTGCGCTACCGACGATCTCCGTTCCCTGTGGCTTCACACGGGCTGGATTGCCGATTGGGATGCAAATCACAGGCCCGCCAGGCGCTGAAGCAAGGTTCTCCGCCTCGCCTACGCTTACGAAAAAGCCACTGAGTGGCACAACCGCAAACCGAACTTGGGCTGACTCTGCTCAGTAAGAAACAATTCTCAACTCCTGGTAAGTAGCCTTACCAGACAAGTGGTTTATTAACATCCGGGCAGAACAGGAGTCTGGAAAGTGACGGGTCGCGGCCCACAAAGTGTCGCACTACCTGAATTTACTAGAAGGCAGGTGTTCGAGTTTCAGGCGTGGCGCCGACGCTGGAAGCGCTGCCTTTCGGCGGCCCAGTCGACAAAGCGTTCCATGTGGTCGCGGTACTTCCAGGCAAGGTGGAAAAATTTGCTAGCGGTCAGATTGGCCGCTTCTTTTCCAAGGAAGGTTTCAAAGCGCCAACGGATATAGGGGCTCTTCCACGGACTGAATCGATAACCGCGAGCTGCATTCCAGTAATACTGCACTGTCTTGAACATTTTCTTGCGCAATGGGCGGATCGCCCAGCCCTCTTCGTCAAGACTCTAATTGTCGGCCGCCGGCGCCGAGAGATGGTCGTGCACGAGCACCCAGTTGGGGCCGCGCTTTTCCCAAATCCCGGTGTAGCGGAGATCCATTTCAGTAGTCTTACCGTTCTTTGATTTTTCCATCAAATGCATCGGGACAATGGTCCAGGCGATCATCCCGCGGCGGGTTACCTTCAGATCCTTGCCGGCTGTCAGCTTGATCTCCGAGGCGTTGTCCAGAAATTCCTTCTTCACCCCAGCTTCGTAATCCTTCCAACTATGGTAGGAGAAGGGAGCGACATCGTAAAAAACCAAGCCGCTGTCCTTGGCATAGAACTTCGCCGGAGCGTCCGTGGTTCCGGTGCTCCAGGCCAAGCAGAGGCCGTCGACCAGTTTCCGGAATGTGGCGTCGTCCGTGGCCTTCTGTTGCGCCCGAGCGCCAACGAAAGTGACCAGGGCGCCAAAGATCGCCAGCGCCACGTACATTAGCCAACGCCACCGTTCAGCACTTTTGCCGACAGCTCTACTCATAGTTGAAGTGTCTCCGTGTCTCCTGGCAACCCGGGAACGAGAGTTATGCAGGAGGAATGTCCCACGCGTGCCGCTACCGTAGTCCGTTCGAAGGAATTTTGCAAGCCCCCCTTATCCGTTTGCTTGGGCAGACGGTCTCTTACGCTCCGGAGGCTTGTTTCCGCGGACGCGACAAACCAGGTGGATGGCTCTATAATGCGCTCCCATGAACACTTTGCAGCGCGCTCGATTGATTCCATTGATGCTGTCTCTCACTCTGATGGCGCCGCAGGCGGACGCTCACGAACCTGTGTTTGCGCGCAAAGGCATGGTCGTCGCGCAGGAATCCCTGGCGGCTGATGTCGGTGTCTCCGTGCTGAAGTCGGGTGGCAACGCGGTGGACGCGGCGGTCGCGGTCGGGTTCGCGCTTGCCGTTACGCATCCCTTTGCTGGGAATATCGGCGGAGGCGGATTCATGCTGATCCGCATGGCCGACGGGCGCACGACGTTCATCGATTTTCGCGAGAAGGCTCCAGGCAAAGCCAGCCACAACATGTACCTGGACACTGAGGGAAAGATGACCCGCGACAGCTTGATTGGCTGGCGTGCCGCGGGCGTCCCGGGAACGGTGCGCGGCTTCGAGCTAGCACAAAAAAAGTTTGGCACGAAATCATGGCCGGAACTGCTACAACCGGCCATCGAGCTGGCGTCAAACGGCTTCCCCGTCTCGCGGGCGCAGATGCAATCGCTTCACTACAGCGCCGAATCTCTCTCCCAGTTTCCCGAGTCGAAGCGGATATTCCTCAAGGACGGCGCATTTTACGATTGGAACGAGATTCTTCGGCAGCCCGACCTGGCCCGCACGCTGGAGCGCATCGCTCATCAAGGAGCCAAGGATTTCTACGAAGGGGAAACAGCGCGCATCCTCGCGCGGGAGATGGAGAGGAATGGCGGGCTGATCACACTTGAGGATTTGCGCGAATACCAGGCCATCGAGCGCAAGCCTCTCGAAGGCGACTACAAGGGCTACCACGTCATTACCTCGCCTCTTCCCAGTTCCGGAGGCGTCGGCATACTGCAGATGCTTGGCATGTTGGACGGTACTGGGTACGAAAAAACCGGAGCTGGCTCCGCAACCGCGTATCACTACCTTGCGGAAGTGATGCGGCGATTTTATGCGGATCGTAACGAATATCTTGGCGACTCCGATTTTGTGAAGAACCCCATCGGGGCGCTCCTCGACCCTTCCTACATTCGGAAGCGCCGTGATTCGATCGAGCCCATGCAGTCCACGCCGAGCGACCAGATAAGTCCGGGTCTGCCCGCTGGCAAAGAATCTTCGGAAACCACTCACTACACCATCACCGATGAGCAAGGGAACGTCGTGACTGTCACGTACACGCTCAACGCGGGATATGGCAGCGCGGTGACCGTACCGGGCGCCGGATTCTTGTTAAACGACGAAATGGATGACTTCGCCGGGAAGCCCGGCTCACCGAATCTCTTTGGGCTTGTGCAGGGAGAGGCCAATGCCATTGCGCCGGGCAAGCGTCCGCTTTCTTCGATGGTTCCCACGATTGTCCTCAAAAATGGCAAGCCTTTTATGGCGTTGGGAGCTCCGGGAGGCTCGCGCATTATCACGGCAGTCTTGCAAGTGATGCTGAACGTCATGGATTTCGGCATGAACATTCAAGATGCTATCGATTTCCCGCGCGTTCACCACCAATGGAAGCCCGACCGGCTCGATATCGAGCGTGGCATCTCGCCGGACACCATCGCTTTACTCAAAAAGGCCGGCTATCACATTGAAGAAGCGAAACCTGTGGTCATTGCGCGCGTGGAAGGCATTCTGATCGATGGCGGCTGGCTGCAGGGCGGCCATGATGAACGCGGCGCTGGAAAAGCGGCCGGCTACTGAGATAGGCCGCTTCGGCTCCTGGGCTTGCCCTGCCACTCCCCTTCCCACGGCTACCATTCGCCGGTAAATCCGCCCTTTTGGCCGAATCCTTGATGCACTCCTCCAAAGGGGCCCCTATTCTCGCGTTGGGGCAAGGAAATAGCCCTTCGGGAGGCCAGCATGGCGGCGCGGCAAGCAGATTTACAGAGCCTGAAATCAATTGCGGGAGCAAGTCTCTTCGCACTCGGACTTGTCATTTTATTTGCCAATCTTGACGGAGTCGGAGATTCCTTGAGTAACGCTGCGGGCATTTCGGCCCATGAAGGTCTGGGAATTCTCCCCGCCCTCGGCTTGGCAGGATTGCATGCTTTGCAGGCTTACGCCTTCAATCCGGCCGGCTTTCTCTCAGGTTTCCTTCAGATCTTGGTATCATTCTGGCCGCTGGTTCTAATCCTCGTAGGTGCGGTTGTCTTGCGCCGCGCGCGTGGTCGCCGATTAGCGATGTACCGGAACCCCACAGGCTCTTTAACGGCTGGAGACCAATGATTTTCAATCATCTCGAGGAAGGATGGCGCGGAGAGCCAAGGAGAGCCGTATGAGCGACGACAAAGAATTCGACGGCAAGAAATTCAGCGACGATCTTCGCGATAAAATCCATCGCGACATTCACAACGGCATTCACATCGGCATCCGCGGGAAGGACGGCTTCAGGCCTCTCCCGTCGCAATGGGGGCTGTTCTCCGGCGGAATCATCGCCCTGATTGGCGTGCTCATCCTGCTGGACAATATGGGCTTCCATGCTTTGAGTCACCTCTACCACTTTTGGCCGATGATTCTGATTCTGATCGGGGTGTGGAATCTTACCTGCAGGTCCGGCCGGGTTTTTGGTGGTGTCCTGGTCTTGCTGGGTGTTCTCTTTCAGTTGGACGCACTGGGAATCGCGCGCTTCAGCTGGGGAGAGCTCTGGCCGATTGCCATTATCGGCGCGGGCGTCATGGTAATGTGGAGTTCCCTGCAAGCCCGGAAGATTTCCACTTTTGCCGGCAAGATCGCAGGCGCACCGCAAACAGATCCGCGGACCACACTGAGCGAGGTGGCCGTCTTTGGCGCCATCGAGCGGAGGATTACCAGTCCGGATTTTCAGGGTGGAATCATCAATGCTATTTTTGGCAGTGTCGAACTCGACCTGCGCGACGCCACGATCCTACAGGATGAAGCAATCATCGAGATCAACTCGGTGTTCGGCAGCGTTGAGCTGCGTGTTCCCGAGGCATGGCAAATTGTCTCGCGCGGCCAAGCCGCTTTCGGGAGTTTCGAGGACGATACGAGAAACTATCGGAACGAGAACCCCGCCAATGCACCCAGAAAGTCGCTGATCTTGACCGGCGCAGCAGTGTTCGGCAGTGTGCAGATCAAGAACTGAGCCGCCTCCATGAACCTGACCGGCTCGCCAAGAAGCCAGCACAAAATTTACAGGGTCGCCGCCCTGCCCATTGCTGCCCTGCTCGCGTCCTTGTTACACACCCCACAAGGATTGACGTGGTTGGATGCGGGGATTCTTGGCTTTGCTCTGGCTTCCATCGGAGAATTGATTTCCTTACCGGCCTGGTATTCGAGCCGTGCCGTCCCGATCGATCGCACACCGATCTGGCGGCTTCTGGCGACGCACATCGTGGCCGCTCAGATACTCAGCTTTCTGTGGCTCGGAGCCGGAATATTGCTTGCTCGTGCGCTGTCCTACGTACCGGCTCTGCAAGGTATTGACGCGCGTTTTGACCAACGCCTCACGATAGTCTATGGAGCGGGCTGCGTGTTCTACCTAGTGGCGATATCGTTCCACTACGTCTCGCTGGCGCAGGACGCTTCGCGTGAATTTGAAACACGTGCACTGGAAACCGGCATCCGAGCGCGCGATGCGGAACTGAAGGCCCTGAAGGCGCAGATCAATCCGCATTTCCTGTTTAACAGCCTGAATTCCATCAGCGCCTTAACCAGCATCGATCCAGTTCGCGCGCGCGATATGTGCGTGCTGCTTGGCGACTTCTTGCGCCTGACTCTGGGTCTGGGCGAAAAAACTTCCGTGCGCTTCTCCGAGGAACTGGATTTGCTTCAAAAATATATGGCCATCGAAAAGGTGCGTTTTGGCAACCGCTTGAGGATGCAGCAAACGATTCAGGAAGAATCCAAAACTTGCTTGCTGCCGCCCCTGTTGCTGCAACCGCTCGTCGAAAACGCTGTGAAACACGGCATCGCCGGACTTCCCGAAGGCGGCGAGATCCGCCTCGTTGCACAGCGGCAGAATGGCCGCTTGGCGATTGTCGTCGAAAATTCCTGGGATCCGGAAGCGCCGCCGCGCCGCTCGGGAGGCATGGGGCTGAAGAACGTACAGCGTCGTCTGGAGGCACGCTACGGCAAGGATGCGAGCCTTCGTGTAGACGCCGAAGGCGAACTTTTTCAAGTGAGCTTGTCCCTTCCGGCGGAAAGCGACGAAAAAGCGTGAGCCCCTTGGCAGAGAAACGCTGGAAGGCGCTGATCGTTGACGACGAGGAGCTCGCACGCCATGTGATACGCGAGTTTCTGCAATCCCATGCGGAGATTGAAGTCGCTGCGGAATGCGCGAATGGAATGGAAGCAGTGAAGGCCGTTGCGGAGCACAAACCGAATTTGATTTTTCTCGATGTGCAGATGCCCAAGCTGACGGGATTCGACGTGTTGGAGCTCATTGGCACCGAGGTGCCGGTCATCTTTGTGACGGCCTACGACCAATACGCGATGCGCGCGTTCGACGTGCACGCCGTCGATTATCTGTTGAAGCCCATCGGCCGCGAGCGCTTTGACGCGGCAGTGGAGCGAGCGAAGGGCCGACTCGGTGAAAAAATGCCGTCGGCGCACGACCTCGCCGCAGCGGCGCGGCCGCCGCAACAATTCTTGGAGCGCCTGGTAGTGAAAGATGGCACCAAGGTCACGCTCATTCCGGTGGGGAAACTGGATTATGCGGAGGCGCAGGACGACTACGTGGCACTCGCCAGTCAGGGAAAAAAGCATCTCAAGCAGCAGACCATCGCCGGTCTGGAGGCAGGCCTCAATCCAGACAGCTTCGTGCGCATCCATCGCTCTTACATCGTGAACCTGGAACGTGTTGTGCGCATCGAGCCGTACGGCAAGGACAGCCGCCTGGCAATTCTCTCCGACGGCACGCGCCTGCCCGTGAGTCGTGCCGGTTATGCCCGCCTCAAGGCCCTGCTCGACGAACGAAAGTAATCTTTCCCGTTCATTCTATTGAGGCGGGCTCCACATATTGACTGGCATATCGTATGGATACGGACGGCCCTTCCCTCTCCACAAATTCCATGAGGCTCAGTAGAGAAATGGCTCATCCCATGGAGCAATACGTAAACGCCTTCGCATCTTCGCGCCAATTCGAGTGCCGGATTTGTAGAAGCTTTGATTGCGATCGCGGAAAACCTCGAATTCGAGGAAATATGGAGATAGAGCACTAGTCACAGCGAGTGGCGAACACTTACGAGCTAAGGCGCCGTACCCAGATGCGGCTGGTGGCGGGCTTTCCAAGGTGCATCGTTTTACCGTTGGAGCGGAGAGTCATGGTTTCGTCGTACTCGCGTTTCAGCACTTCTACCGTGGTAGAGGGTCTCAGGTGCAACCCCTCGAGAAACTCCAAGAATTGCGCGTCCTTCTCGTAGACACACACAATCTCACCTGATTCCTTGGCGCGTAAATCGGCGAGCAGCACGGCGCCTTGCTTACGAAGTTGCGCGATTCCACCGCGCATGGGCACGCCGTGCGGACAGCTTTTCTTGTCACCAAATCGCTTGAGCAGCAGCGCTTCCACTTCCGGAGAGATGGCGTGCTCCATGCGCTCCGCTTCGTCGTGCGCTTTCGCCCAGGAGAGGCCGATCACTTCGGTCAGCAGCATCTCCGCCAGCTGATGCCTCAACGCGAGATGTTCCGCGCGCTTGCGGCCCTCCTTCGTCAGGTCGATCCGTCCGCTGCGTTCCACGCGTACATGGCCGTCGCGCGTCATGCGCTTTAGAGCGGCGGTCACCGCAGGAGGCGTCACCTTTAACTCTTCAGCGAGCCGCGCGCTGATGGGCGTGTGGTCCTCTTCCAGCATCTCCCAGATGGCTTTCAGATAGTCTTCCTGCGAAACGCTTGTTTTTTCTCGCCGCAACGCCGCTCCTATGTTTTTCCTGTCGTATGCTCCCGTTTGTCTCTTAGGCCCAGCGCTAGTTGGCCCACGCGCCGCTTGAGACTCTCAAACACGCGCTGATACGTTTCCGGCGCGGCACCATAGGGATCCTGCACGATCCAGTCTTCCACCTTATCCGGTTCCCAGAAATTTTCTTCCCGCGGCTTGCCGGTCATATTAATGATGATGTCGGCGGCAGCGGCAACTTCACGGGTCAATGGATCAGACGTCAGCCCGTTCGCGGAGTAGCCATTCAGGGTCAACGTTTGCTTGGTTTGTTCGACGATGGAACCCATCGGACTTAACCCTGCGCTCGATGGTTCAATCACATCCGCGGCATCATAACGCGCGATGGCTTCAGCCATGGGGCTCCGGCAGGCATTCCCCACGCACACGAAGAGGACCCTTGTACGGCTCGAGCGCCGGGGACCGGCGTCTGCCTTCTTTTGTTTTCCCACGATTAGGACTTTGTGTCGCCCGCCGATTGCTTCGTTCCCGATGCGACAAGACTGAGGAAATGTTGATGCACAGTGGGGTCGTCTGTCAATTCGGGGTGAAAGGTGGCCGCCATGATGTGGTCTCGCTGGACCAGCGCGGGCTTCCCCGCGTACTCCGCGAGAACTTGCAAGCCGGGCCCGGCGCGCTCAATGATTGGGCCGCGAATAAAAACCATCTCCAATGGCTCGCTCTTCAGTTTTGTCGTGCCGCTGACCACATCACTGGCGATCTGCCGGCCGTAGCCATTTCGCAGCACGGTCATGTCCAGCAGTTTCAAGGAGTCTTGCTTGGGATTCTGCACTTCCGTGGCGAGAAGAATGGCTCCGGCGCACGTTCCGAAAATTGCTCCACCCTGCTTTGCAAGTTTCTCGATGGCGGCCGCCAAGCCCTCTTCCTGCAGGAACTGCAACTGTGTGGTGCTCTCGCCGCCCGGCAAGATCAATCCGTCGCAGCCCTCAAGGTCGGAGGGAGTGCGTACTTCCAACGATTCCACACTGAGCCGCGCCAGCATCGCCGCATGCGCCTCAAAGTCTCCCTGTACCGCTAGAATGCCAATCTTCACTTCGCTGACTCCAATCCTTATACTGGGAGCGCCTGCCGCGGCGGACGCCCCTACCAGCCAGACGGATAAAGTTTATGAATCGCTCACCAACCCCGTGTGGACAACATGTCCTTTTCCTCCATCTGCCGGATATCGAGACCGGGCATGGCCTCGCCTAGTTCTTCGTGAGCTTCGAGGACAATCTTGGCATCTTCGAAGTGCGTCGCGGCCTTCACGATCGCCTTCGCTCGCACTTCCGGATCGCTGGACTTGAAGATTCCCGAACCAACGAATACAGCTTCCGCACCAAGACGCCGCACCAACGCCGCATCGGCAGGAGTCGCAATCCCGCCCGCCGAAAAATTTGGTACCGGCAACTTGCCGGTCTTGGAGATCTGGCGAATCAGATCGAGCGGCGCACCCAGTTCTTTCGCTTCGCGCATCAGCTCGTCATCGCGCATGGTGGTCAGCTTTTTCATCTGGCTGACGATCGCGCGCATGTGCCGCACCGCTTCCACTACGTTGCCCGAGCCTGCTTCGCCCTTGGTGCGAATCATCGCCGCGCCTTCCGCGATGCGCCGCAACGCTTCGCCGAGATTGCGCGCGCCGCATACGAAAGGAACGCGATAATCGTGCTTCCAGATATGGTTCTCTTCGTCGGCTGGCGTCAGCACTTCGCTCTCGTCAATGAAGTCCACTTCCAGCGCTTGCAGCACTTCCGCTTCCGCGAAATGCCCGATGCGCACTTTGGCCATCACGGGAATGGTCACCGTGGCCATAATTTCGCGAATGACCTTGATCGACGCCATGCGCGCCACGCCGCCCTCTTTGCGAATATCCGAAGGCACGCGCTCCAGCGCCATCACGGCGCAGGCGCCGGCTTTCTCGGCGATCTTGGCTTGCTCGGCATTCGTGACGTCCATGATCACGCCGCCTTTGAGCATTTCGGCGAGGCCGACTTTGACTCGCCACTCGTTCGAGCCCTTGCTTCCGTTGCCGCTGCCATTCACTTTTTTCGCGTCCATTTCGCTTCTCCTCTCAATTCTTGGAATCCTCGACGGTCTCTGTCGTCCAACCTTTTCTAACTCGCTGACTTCTGCCCGATCACCACGAATCTCGCCCGGCCCCGCGCCAGCACCAGGCCGGCCATGTCGCGAATTTCTGCGGTCATGAAAATATTTCTTCCCTTCATCTCCGTTTCGCGGCCCTCCACCTCTATCTCTTTCATTACGTCGATGGGCTTCAGGTACTCCACTGTCAGCTCAGCGGTCACCGCCCGAACCTCGCGAAAACGGCAGACCTTTCCCATGGCTTCATCCAGCAGCACCGCAATGATTCCGCCGTGCCCGAATCCTCCGCCACCCTGGTAACGCTCGCCCAGAACGAAGCGCCCCACGATGCGCCGGTTCACGTTGTCCTGTTCAAACGTCAACTTCATCCCCGCAGGATTGTCTCCGCCACAGCCAAAACACTTGTTCTTCGGATTCGGCGCCAGCGTGATCGTCTCAGTCAAATTGGCCCTCGCAGAATTCTTGCTTATTCCTTTGCTTTATAACCTCTGTACTTCGTCTCCTCAGACCAGCGCCACACGGCTGCGTTCCGCGCGGCGAACTCCGCGCTGCCGCTTGCGCATTTCAATCTTCAGCAATTCGGCAAGCGTGGCCACGCCTCGGGCAATTTGCTTTTCATCCAGGCTCGCGAAACCCAGCCGCAGAGTATTTGGTAGCGGTCCTTGCACGTAGAAGTAGCGCCCAGGGGCAAACAGCACGCCGCGTTCCTTCACGTGGATCAACAATTCGCTCGCGTCGAATCCCGGCGGCAGCTCCAGCCACAGGCACATACCGCCTTCGGGCTTGGTCCAGCGCGTGCCTTCGGGCATGTGTTTGCGCAACGCCTCATCCAATGCCGACAGGCGCGAGCCATAGACCTTGCGCATTTTGGCCAGATGCTTGGTGAAGAGTCCGCGCCGCAGAAACTCCGCGAGCGTGGCTTGGGCCAATTGGTCCGTGTGGAGGTCGGTCGTTTGCTTCACCACGCGCAAGCGTTCAATCGCCGTTGGTGGAGCGACGATCCAGCCTACGCGCAAGCCAGGAAATGCCACTTTCGCAAAACTGTCGATGTGGATGACCAGATTTGAGCGGTCGAGTTGCTTGAGGGAAGGAATGCGTTCCTCACGCGCATGCAGCCTTGCGTAAATGTGATCTTCCACAACTGGCACTTGGTGGCGCCCGGCCAACTCTAGCAGTTTGCGCCGCGATGCCAGCGGCATCGAAGTACCGGTCGGATTCTGAAAGTCGGGAGTGAGCAGAATGAGCTTGACGCGATTGGCCGCCAGCGTCGCCTCCAGGGCTTCCAAATCCAGCCCCAGCGGCTTCCCTGGTTCCGCGTGAGTGTTCATCGGAACGCTCAAGCACCGCGCACGCGCGCCGTGGAATATCGCCACCGCCCCGGGATACGTCGGGTTCTCCATAATCACGGAATCGCCGGGACGCACAAACGCTTTGCTGATGAGATCGAACGACTGCTGGCATCCATCGGTGATCAGCAGATTTTCATCTTTGGCCGCGATGCCCTCGAGGTGAAGCATCTCCAGCAGTGCTTCTTTCAATGGCGGATAGCCATCCGAGGGTCCGAGGTTCAACACTTCTGCGGCTTCGCGCCGGAGCACGGCGTTCACGCAGGTCTGCAACTCTTCGATGGGAAAGAATTCCTCCGCCGGGCGCGCCATCACGAACGAAAGCGCATCTTCCGGCACATTGGCAGTCAGACGGCTGAGGACCTCCTCGCCGCGCTCGTCGGCAAAGAGCAGTTCCCAGCGGATACCGCCGTTGCCATTCAACACCGGCGGCGCCGGCGGCGTGATCTTCAAACCGTTGCCATTGCCTTTGATGAAAGTACCGCGCCCCACGTGGCCCTGGATCAGCCCTTCCGATTCCAGTTCGGCGTAAGCATTCGCCACCGTGGTACGGTGAACGCCGAGCATAGTCGCGAGCTCGCGGCTAGCGGGAATGCGGTCGCCGGGGCGCAAATCGCCTGCGTGCACGAGGGCGCGCAGTTGATCGCGAAGCTGGATGTACAGCGGAACGTGGCTCTGTGGCTGGAGATGGAGTGGAAGCATTGTCTCTCACCTTCGGCCAATTCTAGCAGATATTGGACTGGTGCAAGAGCCAATTTGTCTTTCGCTCATGGGGCTACGATTTGCCCAAAACCAGGCGGTCGACGCGGCGGATTACATCGCGCAAGTATTTTTCATCGCCGCCGTCGAGTTCGCAGATGGCACTGCCGGAATAGCCCGTCTCCCGAAAGGCATCGCGCACGGCGTCCCAGTCCACATCGCCGTCGCCGAGGTTCACCCACTCGTATCCGTCATTCTTGCGTTTGAAGTCTTTCAGGTGAACTTTCGCAATGCCCTTCCCCAGCGTGCGAATCCAGTCCTGCGGATACCCGTACAGCACGACGTTCCCCACGTCGAACCACGCCTGGATCCACGGACTTTGGAATTCGCTGATGTACTTGGCCATTTCCAATGGGCTCAGGAGAAATTTGTTCCACACCTCTTCGATGGCGATCACGACCTTTAGCTCTTGAGCGAGCGGAAGCAGCTTCCGAATCTGCGTTTGCGAACGGCTCCAGGCGTCGCGATAAGAGGTCTGTGGATTGACGACCGCAGGCACCAGCAACACGGTGTCGGATCCCCAGAGCTTCGCGTTGTACAAGGAGGTGCGCATGCCCGCCATGCTCTTTTCCACGACCGCGGCGTCGCTTGAGGATAGCGGGTACTTCCAATGGTCCATGTTCATTACCGAATCGATCCGTATCTTTGCGCCGTCTGCGGCTTTTTTCAGCCCCTCGGCCTCGCGTTCGTCCGGCGTTGTGGGTGCCTGGATCACCTCGAACCCTACATCGCGCGCGAGCTTCATGCGGTCCGCGTAGCTGAGCTTGGCGGGCAGCATGTCGAAGACCAGGCCTTTTTTGATTGGCAAGGGTGCAGGCGACGGAGTCGCAAGAACACTGCTCCAGGCCGGTGAGGCCGCAAATAGTTCCACACCGGCGCACACGCCAAGTCCCGTGGAAAGAGCTGTCGTCACAGTGGATTTCAGAAATTCGCGGCGCGATGGATTGCTCATACAACCTCATTTGCTCGCTCACCTTCAGCGCAATTTGTTCAAGTCCAGCTTGGCGTCCCACTTTTCCTTGGACTTCAGCGTCTCTTCCCAGGTGACTTCGCGCCCGCTGTAGGCCGCCGAGCGCGCCATCATGCAAGAGAGCGCGGACTCCGCTCCCGCCGCAGCTTGGTTGTGAAAGTGGCCGCTGGTGATGCTTTCCACAAATGCCTTCTTCTTTTCTCGGTCCGCAAATTCCAGGTTCGAGGTGAATTTTCCGGTCGCCGAAAACGCCGCTGGCTCTTTCGCAACGGAGCCCTCGGCCTGCCACGGTTCTTCTCCCCAGATTCCAAGCGGCCCCGTGTACGGAGACTGCGAAGTGCCGCGCGTTCCGAAGAAGCGCTCGGTCACTTCCCACCAGCCTTTAGAAATCTGCGTCGAGCTGAACGTGACGTCGACTCCCTCCGGGTAGCGAAACAGCACGTTATAGTTTCCGTAGGCGTCTCCATCTTGCGGACGACCCTGCCGCCCGCCGCTCCCAGAAGCTTTCAGCGGGTGCGCTTTCAACACCCAGTTGCAGATATCGATCACGTGAATGTTCTGTTCCACGATGATGTCGCCTGAAAGCACGCGGTCGTAAACCCAATTGCGCAGGCGGCGTTCCACCGGCGATGCATCCGGCCACGCGGGCCGGTCAATGTACCCGGAAAAATAGTGGGCCTCGCCGCAAATGATTTTGCCCAGCGCTCCGCCATGAATACGCCGCACCAATTCCACGAACGGAGGGCAATCGCGAATCTGGAAACCGACGTCCAGGCTCAACTTCCCTTCCGCGCGCTTGCCGATTTCGAGGACCTTCAACGCTCCAGGCACATCCACGGCCACTGGCTTCTCGCAGTAGACATGCTTCCCCGCGGCGACCACCGCCTCCAGATGCTCCGGATGAAAGTACGGAGGAGTGGCAACCACTACCGCGTCAACTTCTTTGGAGTGCGCCATTTGCTCAAAAGCGCGCGGTCCCACGAAAAGCTGCGATGCGTCAATCGCCGCGTAGCCTTTCTCCCGCTGCATTTTGTTGAAAACGTCCCGCGCTATATCCAATTGGTCTTGAAACAGGTCGGCCAGCGCCACCACGCGCGCCCCGCCTGTATCGACCAAGTTGGTCGCATCCTCGGTGCCGCGTCCACCGCATCCGAGCAGCCCCACGCGAACCGCGGAATTTGCCTCCGTCCCGCGTACCAGCTGTGGCTTGATGAACATCATTCCTGCCGTCGCTGCCGCGGCCCCAATAAATTTCCGGCGGTCTACTCTCTCGGAATTGTTCACCCGGTCTTTCATCTCTTCCGACATACACCCTCCGTCTTTATTACTGCTTGGTTCCAAGTCAATGCGAACTTTACCCGATCAGCTTCTCGAGATAGGCCTTCGACGCGCGCACATCTTCCACCTGCTGTGCTCCTGAAATCTCTCGTTCGATGGTGACCGCGCCGCGATAATACATCTCCTTTAAGCGCGCGATGATCCTTGGAAAATCCACTCTGCCTTTCCCGATGGGAACTTCCTGCCCGAGCTCTCTCGGGTTCGTCGGCCAGAGCCCATCCTTCGCGTGAATCCCCTGAACGTACGGGCCAAGCAACTCAATCGCGTCAACCGGATTCGCCTTGCCGTACAGAATCAGATTGGCGAGGTCGAAATTAACGCCCTGATTGTCCATCCCTACGTCCTGCATCGCGCGAACGAGGGTGATAGGCGTCTCTTGCCCCGTCTCGTAACGGAAATTCTGCCCGTTGCGTTTGCAATACCCCGCCACTTCTCGCATCGCCGCGACGGTTTCCTTGTAAACGGGATCGTTCGGATTTTCGGGAATGAATCCGCAATGCGTTTGCACCGCCGCGATGCCGCACTGTTTAGCAAAGTCTGAAGCCTTTTTGATGTGCGCGATTCGTGCATCGCGCGTGTCGCGCGGCACCAGGCCAATAGTCGCCGGGCCCTCGTAGAAATCCCAAACTTCCTTTCCCGGCCCGCCAACGACGAGCGAAGTCGCCTCAATCTGATATTTGTCCAGCGCCTGACGCAAACGCCCGGCAAGACTGTCCTCGATCTCCTCCACATACACCTGACACGTTGGCAGGTCCAGATCGTGAACTTTCTCCATCGCCGCTGCAGGGTCTCTGCCAATTCCGAGAATCAGGCCGAGCCTTAGGGGCTTCTTGCCTTCGTTGGCCGCAACTGTTGGAGCTGTTTGTGCTGCGCTTTTCGTCGGCGACAGATCCTCAGCAGTAACGCCGCTCCTCAGGATGGTGCCCGCTGGGCCTAGCGCAGCCGCCAAAGCTGCTGTGGAAGTTTGCAAAAACGCCCGACGATTCCGTTTGCTCATGCGATTCACTCTGGAAGCTGATCCGTTTCCATTCTTGAAGATTCAGGGGGCCTGGCGGGAAGCAACTTATCACAAATTCGCCAGAGAGCCTGTCTGTTTCCTGACCTGTATCGATTTTAACGCGACGGAGGTTTAGAGCTAAGCCGGCCATTTGTTTCTCCGGCTGCCAGGTCGCGAATGCATAGCCTCGTCAAATCCTTTTCGTCGCACTGGTAGATCTGCTTGATGGGAAGATCCGCGCCATCGACTTCATACTCACCGGAGGCCATATCTTCCGCGAGATCCGTTGAGGAAATGGCCACCGGACTTCCCTGTCGAACGCGTACGCGGAATTCCCCAGAGGCGGGCTCGTAGTTGGCGTAGTTGAAGCAATGGCCAATGCAAGCGCGCTCGACAGAATGTCCAATAAAGGGGATCCGTGAACCCTCAGGAGCCCGTGCGGTAACAATTACGCGTGTTCCGGAGGGCAAGTTCTCCACCAACTTCTCGGCGTTTGCTTCCAGATAATTCAACCAGCCCGTGTCCTGATAGAGGAACGCGAAGAACAACATGGCACACAACCCAAATCCCGCGAGATGCCATTTTCGCGGCTTCAAACCTGCAAGAATGCAGATCCCGAGAATGGCCGAGATCGTTGTCAGTCTTGAACCGAGCAGCCCGATCCATCCGGAGTTAACCGACGGCCGCAGATTTTCCGGAAGAAGCGCCGTCGCACAAAACGTCACCGCATACAATTCGAACGGCAACTCGAATGGTCGCCAGAAGCAGATCTCACGCCGCCTAGAATAGAGATCTGCAGCCACGCAAACGACTCCGAAAGACAATACAGCTCCAGCTAGATAGAAATACCGTTGCCCGTACAGTGCCAGTTGATCCGCGCCATTATAAAAATAAGATGGCCCGCGATCCCAATCCGCAGAGAGTGCAGGGCGATGCGACGTATACCAATAGACCATCGCAAACGTACTCGTTGCCGCCAGCGGCGGCACCAATTTCCACCAGCTTGGCATTTTCGCTCTGACACTAATGTAGGCAAGAGTACCGGCCATCCATAGAAAACCGATGGGATGTGCCAGCACCGCCAAAACGGCGAAGAGGGCGCCAGCGATCCAATCACTCCGGCGCGGGCGCCAGAGAATCGCCAATCCGAAACAAGCCAGCCCCAGCGACAAATAGTAGTTCATGAAACCCATGTTGAAGGAATAGCCGTAGGCCAGCATGGCGATGCACGGCGTGAGAAGCCAAGGCGGCTGCTCAGAAATGGTTCGGATGAAGGCGAATCCTCCCCAGAAAAACACCAGCACGCAAATCGCTACGACAATTTTCTGTGCCGCGGCCAGCCCCGCGAGATTTGCCACTCGCAATAACATCACGTCAAACAAGACGTTGTGCCATTGGGTGGCGATGTACAGCCCCGGCGCTTGTCCCTTAGCGATGAGTTGCGCCAGCCACGCGTTATAGACATGGCTCGGCAAATCGCCCGCCTCAATGCGCCGGTGCCACACGCACGGCACAACGAGCGCGAGAGATAGAAAGAGAACTCTCTGCTTGAACTCGCGTAGAAATGCAATCATACCTGTGCCTAGAGTGCTGTTCGTCGCCATGCCCACCCGGAGATCAAGAGGTTCTTCCGTCAAAGCCGTTCCGGGCGATTCTACTATTGAAGAGCCTCAGCTCTCGCGGAGATTCGGTGATATTATCCGTCTTCCCAGAAACAGAGGAGGAATCGTGCTGGCAAGATGGAACGATGTTTTTTGCACCCACACAGAACGAGTCGGATTACCGCGATGGGTGTTCTACGGAGCGCTTCTCCTCGCTGCCAGCCTGCAAACTGCGGCTCTCTCGCGCGCGCAGGAGCCCGCCTCGCCGCCGAAGTGTCCACCCACGGCACGAATCGATTCGGCCAAGGATACCTATGGCAGCACTGTCGTTTCTGACCCTTATCGCTGGCTGGAAGACCAGAACAGTCCGGAGACACGTGCCTGGATCGCCGCCCAACAGACGTGTACCGAAGCAGCGCTTGTGAGTTTCCCGGGCCGTGCCCAACTCACCAAACGTCTCGGTGAACTGCTCCACACGGATTTCTTTGAAGCTCCTGTGGAACGTGGCGGCCGCTATTTCTACCGCAAGCATCCGGCTGACCAGGATCTCTTGCTGCTCTACATTCGCCGCGGCCTGAATGCACCCGAAGAGATTCTCATTGATCCCCTTCCCTGGAGCGCCGACCATTCCGCCAGCGTCACGTTTGAAAATGTCAGCCGCGATGGCAAATTCGTCTTCTACGGCCGCCGCGATGGCGGTCAGGATGAAATCACTCTGCGCGTCCTGGAAGTGGACACTAAGAAGACTCTCGCCGACCCATTTCCCAAAGGGCAGTACTTCGCCGTGGAACCCACACCAGACAACAAGACCGTCTACTATTCCTTTGTGACGCCTGATGGCCCCCGCGCCTTCGTTCATCGCATGGGTGACGATCCTGCTAAAGACAAGAAGATTTTCGGCGAGGGCCTGGGTAAGGACAAGATACTTACGATGCAACTGTCGGAGGACGGTAGCTATCTCGTCTACCAGGTTATATTTGGCTCCGGATCGGAGCAGTCGGAGATTTACGTTCAGAATCTGAAAGAAAATGGCCCGGTGGTAACTGCCGTCAGCGGCGTGAAGTCACTTTTCTTCCCGACCTTCGCCGGCGACCGAATCTTCATCTTCAGCAATTACAAGGCACCCCAATGGCATGTATTTTCCACCAGCCTCGCCACTCCTCAAATGGAGCACTGGAAAGAGGTGGTTCCCGAGACCAGCATTCATCTCGAAACCGTCGCTGCCGCCGGAGGAAAACTCATCGGCCAATACACCCACAATGCCTCTTCTGAGCTCAAACTTTTCGGTGCGGACGGCAAAGTCCAGTCCTCTATTCCTCTTCCGTCGCTCGGTACCGTAGGCGCCACCTCGGGGCGTTGGGAAAGCCCCGAACTCTTTTTCTCGTTCGAATCTTTTGACTCCGCCCCCGCAATCTTTCACTACAACGTCACGAACGCAAAATCCGAAACTTGGGCGCGGGACAAAGCGCAGATCGATTCCTCGGCGTTCCAGATCGAGCAAGTCTGGTACCCCTCCAAAGACAAAACCAGCATTCCCATGTTTCTCTTTCACAAAAAGGGCGTAAAGCTGGATGGCTCGAATCCCGTACTTCTCACCGGTTACGGCGGCTTCGACGTGAGCACCACTCCCACTTACTGGCCGCTTTTGGTCGTTTGGGTGGAGCATGGTGGAATCGTCGCCGAAGCCAACATGCGCGGCGGCGGGGAATTCGGCGAGGAATGGCACCGCGCCGGCATGTTCGAAAAAAAGCAGACGGTTTTTGACGACTTTTTCGCCGCCGCCGAATTCCTCATCGCCAACAAGTACACGACGCCATCTCGACTCGCCATCAGCGGCGGCAGCAATGGTGGACTGCTGATGGGTGCGGCAATCACCCAGCACCCCGAGATGTTCCGCGCCGTCGTCTGTGCTTATCCACTTTTGGACATGCTACGCTACCAAAAATTCTTTGACGGTCCGTACTGGGTTTCCGAATACGGCAGCGCCGAAAATCCCGATCAATTCAAGTACCTCTACGCTTACTCTCCCTATCACCACGTAGTTGATGGCACGAAATATCCGGCGACTCTCTTTGTCACCGGTGATGGCGACACCCGCGTCGCTCCACTCCACGCTCGTAAGATGACGGCGCGGCTGCAAGCCGCGAACAGCTCGACTCAGCCCATCCTGCTCCTTTACGACAGCAAGTCCGGCCATTCCGGCGGCCGCCCCGTCAACAAACTCATTGAGGAGTTCACCGACAGGCTGAGTTTTCTCTTCTGGCAGCTTGGTGTTCCAGCAAATTGAAAGGCAATGGGACTGCAGGGACGTGAAATGGACGCGAACGGGAGCGTCCACTTTGACCAAAGGGCTTTGACTTTACTTTGAGGCTTGGTTTTCGCCCAGGCGTTTCAGGCGGTCGCGCAACCGACGTTGCAGCGGAGTCGGCGTATTCGGATTGAACGCCACGAGATACCAGAGCGGCTGGCTGCGGTCGCGGCTTAGCCACGTTAAAGTGCTGGCGTCCGCGTTAGGATGCCGCGCCACATTTTCGCGAATCGCCCCGTAAGGATGTTTCGCCAGCTTGTTCAGGGTCTTGGCGTTCGCGCGCGGATGCTCGCTGATCAAGCGCAGCAAATAAAAATCTTCTTCGGGCGCCTGCTTTACCAATTTTTCCAGCATCTCCGGCTTGGCATCGGAGCTTAGTACCAGTCCAATTTTTTCATCCCACGCCGTGTTGATCTGATTCAAATCGCGGGTGCGCGCGTGAATCAATTCTTCCAGAATGCGCCGCTCCTGTTGCATGCGGGCGATCGGGAGGTCCGTACCCTCGAGCGAATCGAGGACGCGCAAAAGGTGCTGCCGCTCGCCGAAAACGATCTGAGAGGTGCGCGTCGATGCGCCCTTTAGCCCCTCTTTGTGCTGAACCAGGTCGGAACGTCGCATTGTTTGGCTGCTCCAGCCCAATCCCTTCCCAAGCTCGTTGAGGGACCGGGTGCTCACTACAGCTTTCGAATCACACGCCACACGAAGGCCCTTGGACACTTCTCTGTGGTATGTGCGAATTATGTTCCGCGTGCGCGATACGGTAAAGTTTGGTGCGAGCCGCGTGTGCCCGATGTGCAACTCCGGTCACCGGCGGTCTTTTAGAG
>Ga0209698_10002118_pt1 | contig 22702 bp, 21 predicted proteins | sample LitLauG_LLR_2012_FD_187203 | JGI IMG/M metagenome (GOLD analysis project Ga0209698, IMG submission 187203) | Freshwater sediment microbial communities from Pennsylvania, USA - Little Laurel Run_MetaG_LLR_2012 (SPAdes) (version 2) | ecosystem: Environmental > Aquatic > Freshwater > Creek >... | reverse complement strand
CCCTCCTCGGGCCCCGCGTCGCCCACCGCTGCGCCCCCGGCCGCGGTGACCGCGCCCGTGGCGGTGTACAACGCCACGATCTACCGCGGGCTGGCCAGCACAGTCGCCGCCCGGCTCAGTGCGGACGGCTGGCCGGTAGTTGCGGTCGGGAACTGGCTGGGTGGCCAGATCCCGCTCACCACCGTGTACTACCCGCCGGGCATGCAGAGCGCGGCGGCCGCGCTGGCCCAGGTGCTCCCCGCGACGCGGGTCCGCCCCGCCGTGACCGGGATGCCGTCGGGGGACCTGACGGTGGTACTGCTGGGTGACGTACTCGGCTGAACGGCACCACGCCCCGACCGAACGGCCTGCTCCGTACCGGTCGCCACGTGGCTAGCGTGGCCGTCATGGCCGCCGCGTCCGCGCCCTCACTGCCGATCCCGTGGACTACGGCCGGTCAGGCCGCGCTGGCGGCCCTGGTGGACAGTCCCGCGGGGGCCATGCTGGTCACCGACTACGACGGCACCCTCGCCCCGATCGTGGACGACCCCGCCGCCGCCGTCCCCTACCCGGGCGCGGTCCAGGCTCTCGCCCGGCTGGCGCCCCGGCTCGGGCACGTCGCCGTGGTCACCGGTCGACCCGTGGACGTGGTGTGGCGGCTAGGCGGGCTGGAGCGGGTCGCGGGGTTGGACGTGCTCGGCCTGTACGGGGAACAACGGCTGCGCGACGGCGTGCTCGTCGACCCCGGTCCCCCGGCGGCCCGCCTGGACGGCGTGCGGGCCGTGATCGGCCCACTGCTGGCGGGGGCTGCGCCCGGCACCTACGTCGAGGACAAGGGGGCGAGCCTGGCCGTCCACACCCGGCGCGCCCAGGACCCCGACCGGGCGCTCGCGGCGGTCCGTCCCGCTCTTGCCCGGATCGCGGCCGGGCACGACCTGGTCCTCGAACCCGGCCGCCAGGTCCTCGAGCTGCGTGCCGCGGGCGGGGACAAGGGCAGTGCCGTGCAGCGTCTGATCCGTGAGCACTCCCCGTCGACCGTGGTCGTCATGGGTGACGACGCTGGCGACCTCGCCGCGTTCGACGCGGTGCGGCGGTGGCGGGCCCACGGGGGGCGGGGCCTGGTTGTTGCGGTGGCCTCCAGCGAGGTACCCGCCCTGAGGGACGCCGCCGACGTCACCGTCGACGGCCCCCCAGGCGTCCTCGCCCTGTTGGAGGCCCTGGTCGACCAGCTGGGCGGCTAGGACTCCCCGCCGCCGCGGACCGCGGCGCCGGGTCTCGGGTCGTCGAGGTCCGCCAGCTGTGCCGACACCCATGCCTGCGGCGGCAAGGCCGTCGCGCGGGCCGCCAGCTCGGCGCGGCGGTGCATACGCGTCGCGGGGTCGGTCTCCAGGGCCGCGAGCAGCGCCTCCGCGGTCGCACTGACGTCACAGGGGGGCACCAGGAAGGCGAGGTCGCCCAGCTCCTCGGCCGCCCCTGCCTCGGTCGACAGCACCAGCGCCGCCGCGCCGCCCGCCACCACCATCGCCTCCTTGGCCACCAGGTTCATGCCGTCACGCAGCGGGTTGACCAGGACGACGTCGGCGAGGGAGTAGGCGGCCAGGGAGCGCGACAGGTCGTCAGCCACGGTGAGCAGGACGGGCTGCCAGCCCGGGTCGCCCAGCTCGTCGTTGATCGCGTCGGCGGTCGTGTGGACCGCAGCGGTGTACTCCCGGTACGCGGCCAGTGCGTGCCGGGAGGGGTAGGTGTGCACCACGTGCACCACCCGGCCCCGCCAGTGCGGCCAGCGCACCAGCAGCTCACGGAACGCCAGCAGCCCGCGCACGATGTTCTTCGACGGCTCGGTGCGGTCCACCCGCACCACCAGCCGGCGTCCCGCCGTTGCCTCCCGCAGCTCGACGGCCCGCGCCGCCACCTGCGGGCCCGCCGCCAGCGTGGCGAGCTCGGCCGGGTCCACCCCGAGGGGGTGCACCGCGACCGCGGTTGTGTGCCCCTCGTGAGCGACCGTGGCGCGGTCGCTCACCGCCAGGCCACGGGCAGCGACGCTGGCCAGGAAGGACTGCGCCCAGCGGTGGGTCAGGAACCCGACCGCGTCGGCCCCCAGCACCCCGGCCACCAGCGGCGCCGCGTAGCGGTCGGGGAGCAGCGCGAAGGTCTCCGGTCCGGCCCAGGGGGTGTGCGCGAAGAAGCCGACACGCAGGTCCGGGCGCAGCTCGCGCACCATGCGCGGCACCAGCGACAGGTGGTAGTCCTGCACGAGCACGCGCCCCCCGCTCGGCGCCTCGCCGGCCAGGGCGTGGGCGAAGGCCTCGTTGTAGGTCACGAAGTCTCGCCAGTCCCGGTCGAACGCCTGGTCGAACACCGGCTCGGTGGGCGTGGCGAACATCTCGTGGTGCAGGTACCACAAGGTGGCGTTGGCGACGCGGTTGTAGGCGGCCTCGAACACGTCGGGGTCCATGGTCAGCATCCGGACCCGGCCGCCGCCGGCTGTGGTGAACACCCCCCCGGCCGGCCCGGCAGCGGCCCGGTCCGCATCGGACAGCGCGGCACACACCCACACGGAGCCGGGCAGGTCGCTGACCCGCGCCAGTCCGGTCACCAGGCCGCCCCCGGGAGCGTGGCGGGCGACCGGCTTCCCATCAGGGCCGAGGGTGAACGCCAGCGGGCCCCGGTTGGAGGCCACCAGCGTCGCACGCAGCACCATGGCGGGCACAGTAGACGCCCGCAGTCGCGGAGGTCCGGGGCCGTCAGGACGCGGCGGGCAGCGGCCCGTCCGCGGCTGCGCGCGCCTGGGCCATCGGCGGACGCTCCACCGGCGCGAGGTCCACCTGTGTGGCGACCAGGTGGGAGCCGTCGCGGTGGAACTGGGTCAGCGTCGAGCTCGGCGCGCCGGACAGGCGGCCGTCGCGGGCGGCCCGACCCAGCGTCGTGAGCATCACCTCGGTGGCCATCCGACCCAGCCGGGTGTCGTCGTGGTGGCGGTGCAGCCGCACCCCGAGGTCCACCTGCGCCAGCCCGTCCAGGCCGACGCTGGCCAGGGTGTCGACCAGCAGGGCGACCTCGACCCCGTACCCGGTGGGGAAGGGCAGGGACTCCAGCAGCGCGCGGCGGGCCGCGTACTCCCCGGCCAGTGGCTGTACCACCCCCGCCAGCTCGGGGTAGTACAGGGCGAGCAGGGGCCGGGCGACCAGCTCGGTGACCCGACCGCCGCCGGCGGCGATGAGGCCGCCGTCCGCCCGCAGCGGGCGCTCATAGACAGCCTTGACCATGTGCACCGCCGGGTCGGTGAGCAGCGGGCCGAGCAGCCCGGTCACGTACGCCGGGGTGAACGACTCCAGGTCGGCGTCGACGAACACGACCAGGTCGGCGGTGGTGACTGCCAGCGAGCGCCACAGCACCTCACCCTTGCCGGGGCCCGCGGGGGGGCCGAGGCGGACGGCGTCGCGGTGCACGACGTGCGCGCCGGCCTCCCTGGCGCGGGCGGCGGTGGCGTCGGAGGACCCGGAGTCCATCACCACGAGCTCGTCGACCAGCGGCGTCGGCCCGTCCACCAGGGCGGCCCGGATCGCGGCGACGATGCCGCCGATGGTGGGCTCCTCGTCCAGCGCGGGCAGCACCACGGCGACCGTCGTCGACCCCTTGAGGGCCCGCAGCGTGTCGGCGGGGAACTGCGTGGCGACGTAGGTGCGCCGCGCCAACCAGTCGGCCGCGTCGTCGCGCACGGCCGCCCTCCTTCGTCCCCGCGGGCGCTGGGGCTACTGCCACCCCGAGTCGGGGAAGAGCCCCGGCCGGGGGCCCGCCTCGGTCGGTTACAGTGTGGCGCACGGCTGGGCGCGTCGAGTCCGCGGACGGCCGATAACTGCATATCGCTCATCCAGAGGGGCAGAGGGAACGGCCCGTTGAAGCCCCGGCAACCACTTCGCAGACGCCAGCCACCAGGCGGGACCGAGCGGAGGACGGTGCCAACTCCGTCCCGTGGGAAGCCCACGGGAAAGATGAGAGAGGTCCCCATGTCGACGTCTGCTGTTCTGTCCCCCCCGACCGCCGCGGGCGGTTCCGCCAGCCTCGGTGCTGCCACCGCCCTGGTTTGCCGCGAGTGCGGCACCTGTGCCCCGCTCGGCTTGGCCTACGCCTGCGCTGAGTGCTTCGGCCCGCTCGAGGTCGCCTACGACTACCCCCGGCTGCGCCGGGAGGACATCACCGCCGGCCCGGCGTCGCTGTGGCGGTACGCCGCGCTCCTTCCGGTGCCGCAGGACCCCGCCGCCCGGCCCCGCGACCTCGCCCCCGGCTGGACGCCCTTGCGCCGGGCGGACCGGCTCGCTGCTGAGCTCGGGCTGCGCTGCTTGTGGCTGAAGGACGAGACCGCCAACCCCACCCACTCCTTCAAGGACCGGGTGGTCGCCGTGGCGCTCGCGTCGGGATGGACGTTCGGGGTCCGTACGCTGGCTGCGGCATCCACCGGGAACCTGGCGCAGGCGGTCGCCGCCGCGGCCGCCCGCGCCGGCCTGCCCTCGGTGGTGTTCGTGCCCGCGGACCTGGAGGCCGGCAAGACGGTCTCCACGGCGGCCTACGGCGGCACGCTGGTCGCGGTCGAGGGCAGCTACGACGATGTCAACCGCCTCGTCGGCGAGGTCGCCGGCCAGCAGGACTGGGGCTTCGTCAACGTCACGTTGCGCCCGTTCTACGCCGAGGGCTCCAAGACGGTGGGCTTCGAGGTCGCCGAGCAGCTCGGCTGGCGGCTGCCCGAGCAGGTCGTGGTGCCGGTCGCGTCCGGCGCGTTGCTCACGAAGGTCGACAAGGGGCTGCGCGAGCTGGTCAGCCTGGGCCTGGTGGAGCCCACGCCGTGCCGCGTGTTCGGCGCCCAGGCCACCGGCTGCTCCCCGGTCTCCGCTGCCTTCGCCGCCGGCCAGGACGTGGTGCGCCCGGTGCGACCGGCCACGCTGGCCAAGTCGCTGGCCATCGGGGACCCGGCCGACGGCTCATACGCGTTGGACGTGGTGCGCCGCACCGGGGGAGCGGTGACCGACGTCAGCGACGAGGAGGTTGTCGCGGCCATCAGGCTGCTGGCGCGCACCGAAGGCGTCTTCACCGAGACCGCCGGCGGGGTGTCGGTGGCCTGCCTGGCCCGGCTGGTCGCCGAGGGGCGCCTTGACCCCGACGCGGAAACGGTCGTGCTCATCACCGGGGACGGGCTGAAGACGCTCGACGCCCTGGACGGCGTCGGACCCTCGGTCACCGTGGCGGCCAGCCTGGGGGCACTGCGCTCGGCGGGTGTCGCGTGAGCGCCCCCGAGGTGACCGTGCGGGTGCCGACGATCCTGCGCACCCACACCGCGGGCGCCGCCGAGGTCAGCGTCCCCGGGGACACGGTCGGTGCCGTGCTCGCCGCCCTGGCAGGCACATACCCGGGCCTGGCGGGTCGGGTGGTGGGCGAGGACGGCGCGGTGCGCCGGTTCGTCAACGTCTACCTCGACGAGACCGACGTGCGCTTCGAGTCCGGCCTGGACACCCCGACTCGGCCCGGCTCGGTGGTCTCGGTGATCCCCGCCGTCGCCGGCGGGGCGCGCTAGACCTCTTCGGGGTCGGCGGCGTCGTCGTCGCGCGCGTCCTGCGCGCTCTGCTCGTCGTCGTCGACGACGTGGATGGCCGCCTCCTCCGCCGAGCGCCAACCGCCGGTGGCGGCCAGCCCGGGTGCGTCGACCTCCGCCGACGTCGCGTCCGCGGCGCCCACCTGGTGTGCCTCGCCCTCGGGGCGCGGGTTGCCCGGCCCGCGCGCCTCGTCGTAGAGGTCCTCCTCCTCGGCGGTGGTGGGCCTCCCGTCCGCGTCGCGGTACCAGCCCGACTCGCTCACGGCAGCCTCCTCGTCCGGCCACCCCCGTGCGGGGTCGCCGCCCCCATCCTGCCGGTCAGCGGCGGCGAGCGCCGGGGGCCAACAGTCCCCGTCCTGGCTTGCACTCAGGGGGTGAGAGTGCTAATCATGGTGTTAGCACTCTCACGTTGAGAGTGATAACCCCGGGCCGGGGAGACGAGGTCCGGCGCAGGAGCGGTACGCACCCGCCCCTCGTCGTGTCCGTCCGTCGCGGGCGTCCTGCCGGCCCGCCGCTTGCGACCGTTCCAGGAGGACGGACTACCTATGGCCAAGATCATCGCCTTCGATGAGGAAGCCCGGCGTGGCCTCGAGCGTGGCATGAACCAGCTCGCGGACGCCGTTCGGGTCACCCTCGGACCCAAGGGCCGCAACGTGGTCCTGGAGAAGAAGTGGGGCGCCCCCACTATCACCAACGACGGTGTCTCCATCGCCAAGGAGATCGAGCTCGAGGACCCCTACGAGAAGATCGGCGCCGAGCTGGTCAAGGAGGTCGCGAAGAAGACCGACGACGTGGCCGGCGACGGCACCACGACGGCGACCGTCCTGGCCCAGGCTCTGGTCAAGGAGGGCCTGCGCAACGTGGCCGCCGGGGCCAACCCGCTGGCGCTCAAGCGCGGCATCGAGAAGGCGACCGAGGCCGTGAGCGCGCAGCTGCTCGCCCTGGCCAAGGACGTGGAGACCAAGGAGCAGATCGCCTCGACCGCCTCCATCTCCGCCGGTGGGGACACCGAGGTCGGCGAGATGATCGCCGAGTCCATGGACAAGGTCGGCAAGGAAGGCGTCATCACCGTCGAGGAGTCCAACACCTTCGGGCTGGAGCTCGAGCTCACCGAGGGCATGCGCTTCGACAAGGGCTACATCTCCCCGTACTTCGTGACAGACCCCGAGCGCATGGAGGCCGTCCTGGAGGACGCCTACGTGCTCATCACCAACTCCAAGGTGTCGGCGGTCAAGGACCTGCTGCCGGTGCTGGAGAAGGTCATGCAGGCCGGCAAGCCGCTGGTCATCCTGGCCGAGGACGTTGAGGGCGAGGCCCTGGCGACCCTGGTCGTGAACAAGATCCGTGGCACATTCCGCTCGGTCGCGGTCAAGGCCCCCGGGTTCGGCGACCGTCGCAAGGCCATGCTGCAGGACATCGCGATCCTGACCGGCGGCCAGGTGATCTCCGAGGAGGTCGGCCTGAAGCTGGAGAACACCGGCGTGGACCTGCTGGGTCGTGCGCGCAAGGTGGTCGTCACCAAGGACGAGACGACCATCGTCGAGGGCGCGGGCGACGCTGAGCAGATCGCCGGTCGGGTGAACCAGATCCGCGCGGAGATCGAGAAGTCCGACTCCGACTACGACCGCGAGAAGCTGCAGGAGCGCCTGGCCAAGCTGGCCGGCGGGGTGGCAGTCATCAAGGTCGGCGCAGCCACCGAGGTGGAGCTGAAGGAGCGTAAGCACCGCATCGAGGACGCGGTGCGCAACGCCAAGGCCGCTGTCGAGGAGGGGATCGTCGCCGGTGGTGGCGTCGCGCTCCTGCAGGCGTCCAAGCTCGCCTTCGAGAAGCTCGACCTGGTCGGCGAGGAGGCCACCGGAGCTCGCATCGTCGAGATCGCGGTGGAGGCCCCCCTGAAGCAGATCGCGTTCAACGCCGGCCTCGAGGGCGGCGTCGTGGTCGAGAAGGTCCGCAACCTGGAGACCGGGTGGGGCCTGGACGCGGCGACCGGTGAGTACGTCGACCTGATCAAGGCCGGCATCATCGACCCCGCCAAGGTGACGCGCTCCGCGCTGCAGAACGCGGCGTCGATCGCGGGGCTGTTCCTGACCACCGAGGTGGTCGTGGCCGACAAGCCGGAGAAGAGCCCGGCCGGTGGCGGCGGCGGCATGCCCGGCGGCGGGGACATGGACTTCTAGTCCGACCCGTACACCTGCGCACCCTGAGGGGGGCGGCCCCACCGGGCCGCCCCCCTCAGCACGTCCGGCCCCGCAACCGCCCAGCGCCCGTCATCGCCGCGGCGACGACGCCGCGCCCCGGGGGGCCAGCTGATGGTGCAGCGCGTCGGCCAGCCAGTCCCGGAACAGCTCGTCCGTCCAGTGGCAGTCGACGACCAGGCGCTGGTAGACCGCTGGGTCGCACAGGGTCCACACGATGTCGACGGCCCGCTGGACGGGCAGGTCCGGGCGCAGGCGGCCGGCTCCGTCGAGCGCGGCCACGAACTCGGCCATGCCCTCGCGACGTCCCGCCTCCTGGCGGGCGTGCATGCGCGCCACCGCAGGGTCCTGGGCGGCGGCCTGCGTCAGCACGGGGTACAGCGCGGCGGTCCGGCCGTGCACGCCGGTGACGAGCGCGGCCATCAGCGCGCACTGGTCGGCCACCGTCGCGGCTGACCGGATCGCGGCCACGGCCTCGCGCTCGCGCAGCGGGAGGGCTTCGGTGTCCCCGACGATCGCCACGTCGAGTAGCCGGGTCAGTAGACCCGCCTTGTTCCCGAACGTGGCGTAGACCAGCGGCACCGACACCTCTGCGGCCGCGGCGATGTCCGCGACTGTGGCGCCGTGGTAGCCGCGCTCGATCATGAGCTGGCGTGCCTCGGTCATGACCCGCGCGTGCGTGATGTCGGCGGCGGCGCGACGTCGGGAGGAGTCGTAGGAGCGTCTTGACACGGCTGCCAATCAGTAGAAGTCTCTATATTGGTTGTGGCTAACATTATTGATTGTGGAGAGGGGCCGCAATGTATGCGCGCTCCCAGGACCTGCCGGGGCTGACACTGGCCGACCAGGCACGGCTGGACGAGCTCATCCCCGACGACGCGCTGCAGGGGTGCGTCGTACACGTCGTCGGGGAGTACGACGGTGGCATCCGGATGGTGGACGTCTGGGTCGACGAGCCGTCCTTCCACACCTTCCAGACCGCCCACCTGTGGCCCGCGGTGGACCGACTGGTCGCCGAGACCCTCGCGACCGGTGGACCCGGGCCGGCCATGACCCCGGGGTCGTCGGTCGACTTCAGCGGACCCGGGCGCAGCGGTCGGGACGTGGTGGGGTCGCAGCAGTAGGCGCCGGTTCCGGTTCGCGACAGCGCCCGGACTGCGCGAGGATGGCGCGGTCACCTCGTCGGCCAGCGCACCCCTGGGCGAGACCCTGCGGGACCTCCCTGTGGGGGTCGCGGCGTCGCGTCCGCGGCATGGCAGGCTGGCCGGATGATCCTGCTCGACGCGGCGGAGGTGCCCCGCCGCGACCGGTTGTGGTGCCATCTGGTCTCCGACACCTCCCTGACCGAGCTGCACGCGTTCGCCGCGCGGGTCGGCCTGCCCGAGCGCGCGTTCGAGCGCGACCACTACGACGTGCCCGCGGAGTGGCGCGACGACCTGCTGGCGGCAGGCGCGCAGCCTGTGACCACCCGCGAGGTCGTCGCCGCGCTGCGCGCGGCGGGTCTGCGCCGGCCCAAGCGGCACGCGCCGCGCTGATCTGCGGGCGCCCCGCCCGTGGACGAGCGGTGGATACTGACGCGCCTGCGACGGTCGCAAGCCAGGTCGGCGCGACGACAGGCGCGGCGCCCTGCGCCGGGTCTGGACCCGCGGCGCGGGCGGTGGACAGGGGGACTGCCGGTGGGCGCAGCGGACAGGGCGGCGGTGACCCAGGCGGTGACCGAGCGCCTGCGGGCGGCGGGGTGCGTGTTCGCCGAGGAGGAGGCCGCCCTGCTGGTGGAGCAATCGGCCACGGACAGGGACCTGCACACCCTTGTGGCGCGTCGCTGTGCTGGCGAGCCGTTGGAACAGGTGTTGGGCTGGGTGGACTTCGCCGGGCTGCGGCTGACGCTCTCGCCGGGGGTGTTCGTCCCTCGCCAGCGCAGCCGCCTCCTGGTCGACCAGGCGGTGGCCCGTGGCTGGCCCGGCTGCCTCGTTCTCGACATGTGCTGCGGCAGCGGTGCGCTGGGCGCGGCGGTGGCCGCTGCACTCGGCGCTGTGACCCTCGTGGCCACGGACATCGACCCGGTCGCCGTGGCCTGCGCCCAGACCAACATCCAGCCGTGGCGGGGCCGCGCCCTGGTCAGCGACCTGGACGCCGCGCTCCCGCCAGACCTGGCCGGCCGCGTGGACCTGTTGGTGGTCAACGCCCCCTACGTTCCGACGGGCGCCATCCGGCTACTGCCGCCGGAGGCCCGCGACCACGAGCCGCTGCGCGCCCTGGACGGCGGCGGCGACGGCGTGGACGTGCACCGGCGGGTGGCGGCGCTGGCGTCGCGCTGGTTGTCCCCCACCGGCACCCTGCTGGTGGAGACCAGTCAGGAGCAGGCGCGCGCCACCGAGGCTGCCGTGCGCAGTGCCGGCCTGCTGGCGCTCCTGGCTGCCGAGGCGGACGACGGGACCGCCGTGGTCGCTGGCCACCTCATGTCCGGGTAGCCGGGACTTTCGACCGCGGTCCGTGGCCACCCGCGTCGCTAGCGTGCGACTAGTCGGAGGTCGGAGGCGGCTATGAGCAAGAAGGTTCTCGTCCTCGGTGGAAACTTTGGCGGTCTGACTGCTGCCCTCGCGGTCCGTCACGAGCTGCACGACGACGTGGACGTCACCGTGCTCAGCGCTCGCGACCACTTCTTGTTCAACCCGTCCCTGATCTGGCTGCCCTTCGGCAAGCGCAGCGCCCGCGACATCACCTTCCCCGTGGCGCCGACGTTTGACAACGCCGGTGTGGACTTCCGGGTCGACGCTGCCGTCGGGCTGGACCCGGTCGCGCACACCGTCACCACCGCTTCGGGGGCGGTGCACGGCTACGACTACCTCGTCATCGCGACGGGGACCCGCAACAAGCCCGAGGCTGTCGACGGGCTGGCGGACAACACCCAGACCATCACCACGCTGGACGACGCGGTCGCGACGGGCCAGGCGTGGCGGCGGTTCCTGCAGCGGCCCGGCGACATCGTGGTGGGCGCCACCCAGGGAGCCAGCTGCTTCGGTGCGGCGTACGAGTTCCTGTTCAACACCTCCTATCAGCTGCGCAAGGCGGGGGTGAAGCGGCAGGTGCGCCTGACCTACCTGACCGCCGAGCCGTTCCTCGGCCACTTCGGGATAGGCGGCCTCCCGCACGGGGAGTCGCTGCTGGGGATGTTCCTGAAGAAGGAGAAGATCGACTACCGCACGAATGTGGAGATGGCCGCCGTGGAGCAGGGCGCGGTGCTCACCGCGGACGGGGACAAGGTGCCGTTCGACCTGGCCATGGTGATCCCGCCCTTCGTCGGCCAGGACTTCTTGCGCGAGACCCCGGACCTGGTCAACGCGGGGGGCTTCGTCGAGGTGCGCGACACCTACCAAAGTGTCGCCTACGACGACATCTACGCCGTCGGCCTGGCCGCCGCCGTCACCGTGCCGTGGGTGACACCGACGCCGGTCGGGGTACCCAAGACGGGTTTCCCGACCGAGCGCATGGCACACGTCGCGGCAGCAAACATCGCCGCCCAGGTGATGGGGCTGCCCCCGTCGACCGCGGAGAGCTTCGGGGACATGCCCGCCGTCTGCATCATGGACGCCGGCAACAACGGCGTGCTGATCCTCGCCGACAAGATGCTCCCCCCTCGTGCGCACGGCGTGCTCGTACCAGGCCCGCAGAACCATGCCTTCAAGGTGGCGTTCGAGAAGTACTACCTGTGGAAGATGCGCGGCGGCCACGTCTCGCTGCCCTAGACCACGCGCCGCCTCGGCCGGCTGGCTAGGTCTCGACGGCAGGCGGGCCCGCCGTCGGCAGGTCGCCGGGGGGCCCGTGGCGGCGACGGATCGTCACGCCGCCCAGCAGCACCGTCCCGCTGACGTGGAGGACAGGTGAGCCCGGCAGCGCCGGGGATCTCGGCTCGTCCACCCCGCCGAGGAGGCAGGTGACCGCCGTGCGCACCTCCACGCCGTCGGGCACGGTGATCTCCACCCCGCCGAGCACGCACACCACCGACAGGTAGCTGTCCGCGCTGGTCAGCACGGCGTCGGTGTAGTCCAGGTCGATCCCGCCGAGCACGGTGAGCGCCCGCATCTGCGCGGGCACGACCCAGCGGCCGCGCCGCGTCGTGCCGCTGAGCACCGACGTCGTTGAGCCGGCGGCCTGGGCAGCCAGCGCCGGGGCGACGCGGGCAGGTGCGCCCGGCGACGCGGCCGGCACTGCCACCGCCGCCGCGGAGGCGGTCCCTGGCAGGACCAGGGTGCCGGGCGGGACCGGCAGGCTGGCCAGCGTCGGGAGCAGGTCGGCATACGTGGTGGCTGCGTACACCGCGCTCAGCCGCTCGTCATGCTCCACGGCACTCAGCCGCCCCTCGGCGTAGGCCGCCGCCAGCACGTCGGCGACCCGCTCACGGTCGGCGTCTGACGCCCGCAGCGTCAGCGCCTCCCCGACCGCCGGCTCGTCGACCACGCCGCCAGGCTAGCCCGGCGCCCGCTGCGGCGTTGCCGCTGCGCACGGCGCGTGACGACGCTGGGCAGTGCGCGCCCGCCGCTGCGGGAGCCCACCGCAGTGCGGCCGAGCCCGGCCGCGGTGCTCCTCGACCACCGGGACCACCTGCGTGACGTCCCCGCCGAGCTCGTCGCCGGCCCGGTGGGGCAGTGAGCCGGGCTAGACCTCCTCGCCGGCCAGGACCGCCTCGGCGTCGATGATCCGGTACGCGTAGCCCTGCTCGGCAAGGAAGCGCTGGCGGTGTGCGGCGAACTCCGCGTCGACGGTGTCGCGGGCCACGACGGTGTAGAACCGTGCGGTGCGCCCGTCGGCCTTGGGCCGCAGCACCCGGCCGAGCCGCTGCGCCTCCTCCTGGCGGGAGCCGAAGGTGCCCGACACCTGAACGGCCACCGACGCCTCGGGCAGGTCCAGGGAGAAGTTCGCCACCTTGCTGACCACGAGACCAGGCTCGGTCTGCTCGCGGAACGCCTCGAACAGGCGCTGGCGCTCCTTGACGGTGGTGTCCCCGGTGATCACCGGCAGCCCGAGGCGCTCCCCGAGCGCCACCAGCTGGTCGATGTACTGCCCGATCACCAGTGTCGGCTCGTCGGCGTGGCGGGCGACCAGCGCCTCCACCACCGCGGTCTTCGACGCCGCGCTGGCCGCGAGCCGGTAGCGCTCCTCCGGCTCGGCGGTGGCGTACGCCAGGCGCTCGGCGTCGGTGAGGGTGACGCGGACCTCCACGCAGTCCGCGGGGGCGATGTAGCCCTGCGCCTCCAGGTCCTTCCACGGCGCGTCGTAGCGCTTGGGGCCGATGAGGGAGAACACGTCGCCCTCCAGCCCGTCCTCGCGGACCAGGGTGGCGGTCAGCCCGAGGCGGCGCCGGGACTGGATGTCGGCGGTGAACCGGAAGATCGGGGCCGGCAGCAGGTGCACCTCGTCATAGATGATCAGGCCCCAGTCGCGCTCATCGAACAGCTCCAGGTGGGCGTAGACGCCTTTGCGCTTGGTCGTCAGCACCTGGTAGGTCGCGATGGTGACCGGCCGGACCTCCTTGCGGGACCCGGAGTACTCCCCGATCTCCTCCTCGGTCAGCGACGTCCGCCTGAGCAGCTCGGACTTCCACTGCCGCGCGGCGACCGTGTTCGTCACCAGGATCAGCGTCGTGGCCTGCGCGTGGGCCATGGCCGCGGCGCCCACCATCGTCTTGCCGGCCCCGCAGGGCAGCACGACGACCCCGGAGCCACCGGCGAAGAAGGAGTCGGCGGCCTCGCGCTGGTAGGAGCGCAGCGTCCACCCCTCCTCGACCAGCGCGATCGCGTGGGCCTGCCCGTCGACGTAGCCGGCCAGGTCCTCCGCCGGCCAGCCCAGGCGCAGTAGGACCTGCTTGAGGTGCCCGCGCTCGGAGGAGTGCACGGCGACGGTGTCGGGGTCCAGGCGGGCCCCGATCAGCGGAGCCACCCGCTTGGAGCGGATGACTTCCTCGAGCACTGCGCGGTCCACGGCCTCGAGCACGAGCCCGTGGGCGGGGTGGTGGAGGAGCCGCAGCCGGCCGTAGCGGTCCATCGTGTCGGCGATGTCGACCAGCAGGGCGTGCGGCACGGGATAGCGGCTGAACCTCAGCAGGGTGTCGATGACCGACTCGGCGTCCTGCCCGGCGGCGCGTGCGTTCCACAGGCCCAGCGGGGTCAGCCGGTAGGTGTGGACGTGCTCGGGGGCGCGCTCGAGCTCGGCGAACGGGGCGATGGCCAGGCGGCACGCCCCGGAGTCGGGGTGGTCGACGTCGAGCAGCAGCGTCTTGTCCGACTGCACGATCAACGGTCCGTCAGCCACCGGCTCCCTCTCCGCGTGCCCCGCCAGCCGGGACCTGCGCGTGCCATCGTCTCCTACAGCGCCCGCGGTCCCGGCGCCATTCCTGCTAGGCGGGCTCCTCCTCGTCGGCGGCGGCCACCCCGCTGATGCGGTGCACCGCGAAGCTGTGCACCTGCCCGCTGCGGTGGTCGAACGCGGTCAGGAAGCCGCCGTCCACCCGGACCGGGTCCACGATCCGCTCGCTGACCGCGCCGTGGCTGTCGGCGTAGCCGATCCACACGGGCCGGCCGTGGCTGACCGCCTCCCGCAGCAGGGCGAGCGTGCGACCGGCCGCGGTGCGCGGGAGCAGGCCGACGGGGGCCGCGTCGCGCGTGCGGCCCACCCGGGCGGCCCGCTCACCGGCCCGTAGCGCCCGTACCACCGCGGCGAGCGTGGCCGGGTCCCCCGGCGCCGGCTCGGCCACCAGGCGGGGCGGCCGGGGCCGGACCGGTGTCCGCCGGCGCGCGGCGCGGGCGACGACGACCGACCCGTCGCTGCCTTCGGCGGCAGGGGCGTAGCCCAGCGCACGCAGCCGCTCCAGGACCGTCTCCGGGGGCGCCTGGGCGACCAGCACCGTCGGCGCCAGCGGGCGTAGCCGCAGCTCGGCGAGGCGGCGGTGGCTGGCCAGCTCTGCCACCACGGCGGGGTCGTCGCAGCGCACGAAGGCGGCCGCCCCGCCCACCCGCACCCGGCCGTGGCGCCGGCCGACGTCCTCCACCAGGTAGGTCAGGGGCTGCGGGATGCCGGTGGTCGACGCGCTGGCGAGCAGGGCCAAGACGTCGCTGGCGCTGCGCCCGGCGTCCAGGGCCCGGCGCAGGCTGGCCTCGCTGAACCGGAACACCGTCGCCCCGCCGGTGGACTCCACGTCGGCGAGCAGCGCCATGTCGGTGGCCAGCTCAGCGGTCAGCGGGCCGGGCGCCACCGCGGTCAGGTCGGCCTGCAGCAGCACGTGGTCCACCTGCACGGGCAGCAGCGGTGCGAGCACCTCCCGTGCCGCGTCGGGCCCGCTGCGCAGCAGCGCCCGGGCGGGGGAGGCCAGGGCGCCGAGCCCGGTGACCCCCAAAGCCTCGGCCTCGCGCAGCGTCCAGGCCACCACATCGCCGCGCAGCCGCGCGGGCCAGGCCGGTCGCTGCCAGTCCAGGACCCGCTCGACCTCGCCCGCGCCGACCACCGCGCCGACCTCGACGTCGGCCAGCACGGCCAGGGCGGCTGCCCGCATCGCCGGCGCGGACGCCCGCTCCAGGTCGGGGCCTAGCGCGACGACCGCACGGTCGCGCTCGTCGCGACCCCCCACCAGGCCGACCAGTCGGGTGCCCCCGAGCCAGGCAGTCACCAGGTCCACCCAGGCCTGCTCCTCCGGCTGGGCCGCCCACGTGTCGAACGCCGGCGTGGGCAGCCACACCGGGTCGGCGTCATCGCTGGGGGCGAGCAGCCCGGCCGCGTAGGCCGTCTCCACGACCAGGGCGGCCACCGGCTCCGCGACGTCGAGCACCGTCGCGAGGCGACGCAGCTCGCGCACCCCCAGGCCACCGGCGCGCAGCACGGTAGGAGCGTCTGCCGCCCAGGCGTCCAGCGCCGCGCGCACCAGCCGGGTCACGGCGAAAGCGGTCGCCGCCGCCGTGGCGTCCACCCGCTGGGCGCTCGCCGTGGTCGTCACCACCGGCCGGGGCGCCTCCACCAGCACCTGCGGGTAGGGGCTGCCGCCGCGCAGTGCCAGGCCGACGGCGCGCGGCAGGACGACGGTGCGCGGGTCGGAGCGCACCACCAGGCCCGCTGCGACCAGCCACTCCACCCCGGCCGCCACCTCTGCCCCCTGGCCGTCCGCGCCGTCGCCCAGCGTGCCGACCGGCGGTCCCCAGGTCAGCCGGTCCAGCACCGCGGCGGCCGCTGGTGGCGCGGCGGCAGCCAGGGTGGGGACGTCGGGTTCGCCCGCGTCGGACCCACCGGGGCCGGCCCCGGGCACGCGCAGCCGGGTCGGGACGTCGGGACCGAGCCCAGCGGGCCACGCGCCCACCGCCTCGCGCACCGCGCTGGCCACCACCAGGCGGTCCGCGCTGCCCCACAGCAGGGCCCGGGTGACCAGGTCACCCACCGCCTGAGCCACCCGGTCGGGGGCGGCGGCCGGCAGCTGGGCGGCGAGCTCGTCGCTGTCGAACGGCTCCTCGACCAGGCATGCCACCTGCAGCACCTGCAGGTGGAAGCGGTCGAGACGGTCCATCGCCCGGCGGGTGGACGGCAGCGTCGCGGCCCGCGCGGCGAGCTGGCCCAGGTCCGCCGGCGCCGGGCGGGCCAGGTCGGGACGGGCCGCGAGCAGCTCAACGAGCGCCGCGTCGTCGGCCGCCCGCAACGCCTCGCTCAGGCTGCGCGGCGCGGGACTCATCCGACCCACGCTAGGCCACCGCGGCCCGGCGGGCCTGCGCTGGGCCGACTGACTAACCTGCCAGGGTGCCCCCGCCCCCCCTCGTCGTCGGCTTCGACCTCGACGCCACACTCGTCGACTCCGCCGCGGGCATCTCCGCGTGCCTGCGGCTGGCGCTGGACGCGGTGGGCGCACCCGTCGACGAAGCGCTGCTCGCCGCCAGTGTGGGGCTACCGCTGGAGAGCATCCTTGCGGGCATGGTGCCGGCCAGCGCCGTGCCGGCGGCGGTCGCCGCCTACCGGGCGGCCTACCCCGGGGTGGGGCTCGCCGGGCTGGTCGCACTGCCCGGCGCAACGCAGACGTTGGAGGCGGTGCGCGCCGACGGCGCCACCAGCCTCGTCGTGACCGCCAAGCCTGCCGCCGTGGCCCGCCAGGCGCTGTCCGTGGCCGGGCTGGACGTCGACGAGGTCGTCGGGGAGTGCTTCGGGGCCGACAAGGGGGCGGCGCTGGCCGCTGCCGGGGCGGTGGTGTACGTGGGGGACCACCCCGGGGACATGCTCGGCGCCACCGTCGGCGGCGCCGTCGCGCTGGGCGTCACGACCGGTCACGCGGACGCTGCGGCGCTGCGTGCGGCGGGGGCCGACCACGTGCTGGCCGGGCTGGGCGCCTTCCCCGCGTGGTGGGCGCAGTGGCTGCTGGACGCACGGCTGACCGCGCTGGACAGCCGGCTGCGCGAGCTGGGGTCGGTGCTCGTCGCGCTGTCCGCGGGGGCCGACTCGGTGTTCCTGCTGGCGGCGGCTGTCGCGTCGCTGGGGCCCGCGCGGGTGGCCGCTGGGACGGCGGTGTCCCCGTCGCTGCCCGACGCGGAGCTCGCCGAGGCGCGCAGGCTGGCCGAGGCGCTGGGGGTGCGTCACCTGCGGGTGGACACCCACGAGCTGGACCGCCCCGGCTACGTGGCCAACGGGCGTGACCGGTGCGCGTTCTGCAAGACCGAGCTGGTGGACTCCCTGGCGCCGGTGGCCGCAGCCCACGGCCTGGCGGTCGTCGCGACCGGCACCAACGCCGACGACGCCCGCGACCCGCACCGACCGGGGGTGGCGGCCGCCGCCGCGGCCGGGGCGGTCGCCCCGCTGCGGGAGGTGGGGCTGACCAAGCCCCAGGTGCGCGCAGCATCGCGCGCCTGGGGGCTGCCCACGTGGGACAAGCCCGCCGCGGCGTGCCTGGCGTCCCGGGTCGCCTACGGCGTGCCGGTGACCCGGGAGCGCCTGGAGCGGGTCGGGGCGGCCGAGGACGCGCTGCGCGCCGGGCTCGCCGACGCCGGCCTGCGGGTGGACCACGTACGGGTGCGCGACCTGGGTGGGCGGGCCCGCGTCGAGGTGGACCCGGCGGCGGTAGGGACCCTGGCCGCCCGCCCTGACCTGCTGCGCCGCGTCGCCGCGGCCGGCTTCGCCGAGGTGGAGCTGGACCCGCGCGGGTACCGCAGCGGGGCCCTCAACGAGGTGTCGGGTCCGGGCCCTGGTGCGCCCGCACCCGCGCCCGCCCGGCCCTGACCAGGCCCAGCAGCGCGATGCCGAACCCCACCGGGCCCAGCATGCAGACCACGTACGCGGGGGTGGGCAGGCGCGTCGTGCCCAGCAGGTAGGGCGCCACGGTGACGATGGTGGCGAGCACGCCGACGGCGAACAGCGCCGCCCCCACCGCCACTAGCCGGTCGCCCGGGCCACGCTGCGTCACAGCAGGAGTCTAGGTCGGCACCGGCCGGTACTCGGTGCGGGTCGGTGCTGGGCGCGGGTACGCTGGAGGGTCCGCTGGTCGCGCGTGCGGCTGGCCCTTCGACGAAAAGGACATGCGGTGCCTACCGGCAAGGTGAAGTGGTACGACGTGGAGAAGGGGTTCGGCTTCCTGTCGCGTGACGACGGGGGCGACGTCTTCGTGCACGAGTCCGCGCTGCCCGCGGGGACCCCGGCCCTCAAGCCGGGCACCCGGGTCGAGTTCGGCGTGGCCGAGGGCCGCCGGGGCGAGCAGGCGCTGTCGGTGCAGATCCTCGACCCGCTGCCCAGCGTCGTGCGGGCCACCCGCAAGCCCGACGAGGACATGGCGGTCATCGTCGAGGACCTCATCAAGCTGCTGGACAAGGTAGGCAACGACCTGCGCCGCGGGCGGCCGCCCGCGGACGGTCGGAAGGTGGCGTCGCTGCTGCGTGCGGTGGCCGACGACCTGGACGCGTAGCGCACCCTGGTGGACGGTGCCCCCCCGGGTGGGCGGCCGTCCAGCGGCGCCGGTCCGGTCCACCCCGGCGCGGCGGACACCGGGTCGGGGTGGACCCAGCTGTGCCGCCGCCGGTCGACCGGGCGGCTACGGGAAGTACGACGCGTACCTGGAGTAGCGGACCTGGCCGGTCGGGCTGGCCAGGAGCGCGCGCGCCACGGTGCCCGGGACAGGGGTCCAGCGCGCCGGCATGTCAGCGGCCAGCGCGGGGTTCAGCGTGTAGATCAGCATGAAGTTCACCAGCCACAAGGCGGGCGCCATCGACATGCCCACGGTGGTGAGGACACCGCCCTTGGTGTTGGGGGCCAGCTGGGCAGCGCCGGAGATCTGCTGCGCGACGAACCCGTAGGCCGCCTCCAGCGGGTAGGCCGACCGGTAGAGCATCCGCAGCGACGCCGTGGCACCGTTCGCCCGGCACCACGACCCGAGGTAGCCGCCCGGTGCGATCACCGTGTTCACCTGTCGGGTCGGCGCGGCGGCGTTCGCCGGGCTCTCCAGAAGCCCGTGGGTGGTCACGAACAGGCCGTAGCTGGCCAGCACGGTGGCGGTGGGCACGCCCCGCACGTCGGCGATGAGCGGTCGTCCGATGGTGTTGGTGAGGATCCGCACGCTCTCGTCCACCAGCGCCGCCTGGGTGGGGTCACCCCCCACCCCCTTGCCGGCGATGAACTCGGCGTACTGGCGCGGGGTGAAACTGTGCGCGGGGGTCAGCCCCAGCCTGGCGGCCAGCGCAGCAGCGGCCGCCGCGCCGAGTGGCTGGTTGACCTGGGCGGCGCTGGTCGCCTCGCTCGGTGCCGCCGACACGTACCGCGGCGTGCCCGTGTACGGCGGAGCGAACCCCGTGGACGACGAGGACCGCAGCGCCGCCGCGCCAGCGCCCGGGGCCGCCACCTGCACCCCCAGGGTGGCCAGCAGGGCTCCCGCGGCCACAGCGCTGGCGCCGCGGGCCCACCGCCGCCGGCCTGCGGGGCGTGCTGTCAGCCGAGTCTGTGCCATCTGGGGAGCCCCCTCGCGACCACCGGTGATCCTCCGAACCCAGCGGCGCAGCCTAGTGAGGGCCCGCAGGCTCGCCAAGGGGTCGGGGCGGAGCGTCGCCGAGCGGTGACGCGGCGTCAGCGCTTGTCGTGCACGGCGGCGCTACGGGGCGGGGGTGAGGGTGAAGACCCAGTCCCCGCGCGGGGTACGTCCACCGCGTTGCAGCGCGATGACGTCCAGCGTTCCCCCGCCCGACAGCTGGGCTGCGGTGAACGTGAGCCGCTGGTAGGTGCCTGTCGTCGCCGGGGCGAGCTGATGGCCGCGAAACGCGACGACCCACCCGTAGGCCGCCACCGCAGTGTCCACGCTGATGCCCACCGTCTGCCCGGCGAGCACGGCCAGCGGCGGCGGTGCCGGGACGGCCGCGCAGCGGGGCGTGGCGCCGGCCGCCGCGGTGGTGGTCCAGCAGGTCGCGTGGGTGCGCACAGAGGCGGGGCCGGAGAACACGGTCACCGCGGGGAGCGGCGTGTCGCAGGCGGTCACCGCCGCGAGCGTGACCGCGCCGAGCACCCAGGCCGCCCGTGTGCTGCGCACGCCGCCCCTTCCGCTGGCCCGCCGTTCAGCGCCAGTGCCGGGCGGTGGTGGTCCAGAGGCTACCCTTGGCCGTTGTGAGCCCCGCCCGCCGGTCTGGACCGGACGCCGTGCTTGCCGCCGCCGTGGACACCGCCCGCGCCGCTGTGGTGGAAGCCGCCGGGCGGGACGCCGCCGGCGCGCACCTCGGGGTCAGCGCTGACGACGAGCGCGTCGTGACGCACCGCTTTGCCTGCCTGCTGCCCGGCTACGCCAGCTGGGAGTGGTCGGTCACGCTGGTCCGGGTCTCCCGCTCGCGGACGGTGACGGTCAACGAGTCGTGCCTGCTGCCCGGCGCGACGAGCGTGCTGGCTCCCGCGTGGGTGCCGTGGTCGCAGCGCGTCGAGGCCGGGGACCTGGGCCCCGGGGACCTGCTGGTGACCCCGCCGGACGACCCGCGGCTGGTCCCCGGCTACACCGGGGAGGACGCCGGCTGGCCCGGTCCCCCCGATGTGGACGACGAGCTGGCGGAGATCATCGCCGAGACGGGGCTTGGGCGGGCCCGGGTGCTGAGCCTGACCGGTGTCGACGAGGCCGTGGACCGCTGGACCAACGGCCCGGGCGGGCCGTCCTCGCCGCTCGCCGTGGCCGCGCCGGGCCGCTGCGCCAGCTGCGGCTTCGTGGTGCGACTGGGCGGCCTGCTCGGCCAGGCCTTCGGCGCGTGCGCCAACGAGCTGTCCCCGTCGGACGGACGGGTGGTCACCTACGACCATGGCTGCGGGGCGCACTCGGAGGCCGCGGCCGCCGCGCTGTCCCCGGCCGGCGCGATGACCCTGGACGAGGTCGGCTACGACGCCCTCGAGGGCTGAGACCAGCCCCGTCGACCCGTTCGCCACCGCGGCACTGCGGTCGTCGGTGCTCGCTGCCTGGTCGTCGTCGCCGACCCGGTTCCGGGAGGACGCCAACGCCGAGGAGGACACGGCGCTGGTCGGCTACCCGGACCGGGTGCTGGTCGAGCTGGCGCAGAACGCCGCCGACGCCGCGGCCCGAGCGGGCGAGCCTGGGCGGCTCGCGGTCCGGCTGGACGACGGTGTGCTGGCGGTGGCGAACACCGGGGCCCCGCTGGACGCCGCCGGGGTGGCGTCGCTGGCGTCGCTGCGGGCGTCGGCGAAGCGGGACGACGACCCGGCGGCGACGGTGGGTCGCTTCGGGGTGGGATTCGCTGCCGTGCTCGCGGTCAGTGACGCACCGGTCGTGGCCTCGACCAGCGGTGCGGTGGCGTTCTCCGCGGACCGCACCCGCGCCGCGGTGCAGGCGCTGCCCGAGCTGGCAGCGGAGCTGGCGCGCCGCGACGGGCACGTGCCCGTCCTGCGCCTACCGTTCCCCGACACCGCGCGGCCTCCTGAGGGGTTCACTACCGAGGTGACGCTGCCCCTGCGCGACGCCGCCGCTGTCGCGCGGGCCCGGGCGGCCGTGGAGGAGCTGGACGAGGGGCTGCTGGTGGCCCTGCCCGCGCTGTCCGTCATCGAGGTGGTCGCCGACGGGCGCCGTCGGGTCCTCACCGGCCCCGCCGAGTCCGACCGTGTCGTCGCCGCGCAGGGTCAGTTGCCACCAGGCGCCCTGGCCAGCCTGCCCACCGAGCAGCGCGGCACCGGGCAGTGGTGGCTGCGCTGGGCGGTGCCGCGCCCGGCCGGCTGCCCCGCGGTGATCCACGCACCGACACCCACCACGGAGCCGGTGGACCTGCCCGCCCTGCTCGTCGGCAGCTTCCCCGTCGACGCGGCCCGTCGCCACCTGGCGCCCGGTCCGGTCACCGACCTGCTGCTCGCCGAGGCCGGGCGGGCCTACCTAGGGCTGCTCGTCGCGGCCGCGGCGGACGGACCCGCGCAGCTGCTGCCGCTGCTGCCGGGACCGGTCGGCGCCGGGGTCGCGGACGCGGCGATCCGTGCTGTGGTGCGCGCCGGGCTCGCGGACCTGCCGCTGGGCGCGGGCGGGGTCCGGGCCGGCCAGGCCCGGCTGCCGGTCGGGCTGCCCGCGCCGGCCTACCCCCTCGTCGCCGACGTGGTCGCCGACCTGCTGGCGCCGCAGTGGGACGCGCCCGGCGTGGACTCCCTCGGGGTCGCCCGCGTCGGCCTGGCTGACCTGGTCGACGAGCTGGCCGGCGTGGACCGCCCCGCCCAGTGGTGGGCGGACCTGTACACCGCGCTGGACGGTGCGGACCTCACCGCGCTGTCCGGGCTGCCCGTCCCGTTGGTGGACGGGCGCACCGTCAGCGGCCCCCGCGGCGTGCTGCTGGGCGCGTCGGGCGCCGACGCGACGGCGTGGGCGGGACTGGGCCTGCGCCTGGCCGCGGTCGACCATCCGCTCCTGGCCCGCCTCGGCGCCGTGCCCGCCGACGCGCAGACGGTGCTGGACCACCCGGGGGTGGCCGCGGCGGTGGGGGGC
>Ga0209698_10002117_pt1 | contig 22709 bp, 21 predicted proteins | sample LitLauG_LLR_2012_FD_187203 | JGI IMG/M metagenome (GOLD analysis project Ga0209698, IMG submission 187203) | Freshwater sediment microbial communities from Pennsylvania, USA - Little Laurel Run_MetaG_LLR_2012 (SPAdes) (version 2) | ecosystem: Environmental > Aquatic > Freshwater > Creek >... | reverse complement strand
GGCGTAGCCCACGAAGCTGTTGTCGTAGTCGACGGCAAGGGTGTTGTCGAACTGCGTCCAACCAACGCCCTTGAGGTGAACGACGAAGTGCGTGCCCTCCTTGACGCGGATGGACGACACCCCTTGGCCAACGATGCTCTCCTTGACGTAGAAGGGCACCTGCGCGATTGCCGTGGAACCCTGCGCGAGCTCGATCACGTGCCAGCCGCCGAGCCCGTCAGGAATCGTGACGTTCGCGTGGACCTGTCCTCCCGAGACCCGCGCAGTTCCGAGCGGCGTCGAGACGTTGTTCCAGCACACGCCGGTGCAGTTGACGCGGCTCCCGACGACGGTCACGAAGTACATCTGGACCGGGGAGTTCGAGGTCATGCCGGTTGCCGCGATGGTGACCTTTGAATGCACAGTTCCCGACGTGGTGGACAGGGACTCCTTGACCGAGCCGACGATGCCAGTCTGCAGAGTGGTGCGGGCGTCGACCGTCGGGACCACGCTGTCCGGCCAGAATGCGGCAGCGGCGCGCGGACCAGGGTCTGAGGTCGTCGTGAAGGCAAGCGTCTTGCCGGTGGCGTAGGGCAGCGGGGACTGCTTGATATTCATGTAGAGAATCGCGATGCCGTCGCCCACCTGGATGTAGTGCGTGCCGACGGGGCCCGCGGCGGTGATCACTGCTCGTGCTGTGCCGCGCGTCCAGTTGGCTGTCATCTCACCGACGAAGTGGTTGTCCCACAGGACCGAGCCGCCAAGCGCGTAGAGGCTCGAGCCGAGCCCCGAGTACGTGATGGTGATCGGCGTGCCGATCGGGCCGCTGGTCGGGCTGATCGTGACGGTCCTGCGAATCACCAAGCCCCCGTAGGCAACCGAGACGTTGTTGATGAGGGCGTTGATCTCATGGATGCCACCGAAGTCGTGCGGGACAACCATCTTGAAGAGGAAATTGCCGTTCACATTCGTCATGGTTTGCCCGAGGATGACGTCGAGTGCGGTCGACGTGCGTCCCATGTAGTTCGCAGTGTTGGGTTCGGGATCTGCGATCCACGTGGAATTCCAGGTGCCGTAGGTCAGTGTGACCTTCGCGCTGTGCGCGAGGCCCGTGCCCGTGATCGTCACCGGGGTGCCGGCGACGGCCTGGTTTGGCGTCAAGTGGAGGATCCCGACGTTCGGGCTGATCGAGAACGCCGGTGCCACACCGTGTCCCGGCAGCGCGTAGACGCCCTTGAGCGACGGCGCCTTGAGGACGACCGCGCCGGGGGGAAGGCTTGAGTTGCCGTGGACGCCACCTGAGGTTCCGACACCGATCGTCATCACCGACACGGCCAGCGCCGCGGCGATGACCCCCACGGGAAGGCGCAACGAGCGCCGCTCCCAAGAATGGATGTTCATTTCGACTCCTTCAATCGATTGGCTGCTGAGAAGTGCCTCGCCTCGCTGGTCATGGCTTGCACCGTGACGTCGAGAGGCGGTCGCGCGGCGAACTCGAGCTGTTCAATGCGGTCGCACGCGTGCATCTGCGACCGTTCGCTGTGAGCCCCCGTCGCATGGGTCACAGCCTCGTGAGCGACAGAGTCCTCCGACAGGGTCTTTCGTCAGTTCTGTCGCGGTGACCGAGCGTGAGGGCGTATCTCACTATCGACATGAGCCGGACCCCACAACGAAGCGAGGCCCGGGCACCCCGAAAGGGGGCACCCGGGCCTCTTGACGAGCAGCACTATCGCTCGATCAGGCTCCCGGATTGATCGTCAGCCGTGACGTCGGTGACAAGCCGCGCTGGGAGAAGTGACCGGTCAACGACGGAATCGCGCCGTGGTGGGCGTTCGCCGGGATCGGATTCGTCACGACGGTGATCACGAAGTCGACGACGCCGAAGTTCGAGTAGCCGGTCGTCGGCCACGCTGCCGTCCAGAACGAGACGGGGTTCACCTTGCCGTGCGCACCGTATGCGAACGGGATTGGCTGTGCGATGCCCGGAATCGTCACGACCGCACTCTTGACGTTTGCGTCGGTGAGGGCGCCGCCACCATCGGGGATGTTCAGGCCGAAGAGGCGGAACACCACCAACTGACCCTGGGTGAACTCATTCGTCTGCGCGCAGGTGACCGGCGGCTTGGGTGTGCCGCCCGAGCCCTCCACCGTGTCGACGTAGAAGAACATGTTGTGTGTCGGCGACGTGCCGGTGATCGGAGGAGAAGTCGTCGTCGTTGTGTCGCGAGAACTCGTGCCCGCGCTCGCACCACTTGCGAGTGCGGCCACCAGCATTCCTGCTGCTGTGATGCCTACCGCGACGCTACCTATGTATCGCTTCATGTTGGTAACCCCACCTTCTTTAGAGGGAGAGCGTCAGCTCTTGACGGTCAATTTGCCCGTGATCTTTGCGGTGAACTTGTCGGTCGAAGAGCCCGAGGAGCTCGGGAGCGTGAACGAACCCGAGTACGACAGCGTGCCGGTGGCACCCTTGAACTTGCCCGAGCTCGCAGAGGTGACCTTGACGGTTCCCGTCACGGTGACCTTCGTCGGGGTCGAGGTGCCAGCCGCGCAACCCTTGGACTTGGCCTGGATCGTCACGGCGAGCTTGCTGCCGCTGCCGACGAGCGAGCCGGCGCCGGACATCGGGTCGCACTGCGAGGTCGCGCTCGATGCGCCGCTGCCGGTCATCGTGCTCTTGCCGAGCCATGTCGCGGTCCCGGTGCCGTGCACCGACTTGGCCGTGATCTTCGAGCCGTTGATCAGAAGCGAGATCGTTCCCGAGTAGTTCCCGGTGAAGGAGATCACCTTCGTCGTGTGGCTCGTTGCCGCGTGCGGCGCCACCGAGGTTGCCCCGGCGACAGAGACGACCCCGAAGGTCATCACCGCCACGATTGCTGCACTTGCTCCGAATTTCCGAATGTTCGTCATGGCGTTCATTGTGTGAGCAACGACACTAGAAGTCAAATTAATGGACTCTTGGTATCTGATATGTTCTCTCTATGTCCAATCTCGGAGATCTCAGCATCCAGCAGCTCCAGTGCTTCGTCGCTGTCGCCGAGGAGGGGCAGTTCACCCGGGCCGCGGACCGACTCCACGTCGCGCAGCCCTCGGTCAGCTTCCAGGTCAGAAGGATGGAGGCGGCGGTCGGTGCCCGACTGTTCCACCGTGGGAGGGGACCTGCGGCACTCACCGATGCGGGCCTCGAGCTGCTCCCCCTCGCACGCCGGGTGCTCGCCGACCTCAGCGAGATCATCACGCGCGCCGGCGACCTCCAGGGGCTCCGAAGCGGCCACGTCGCGATCGGCGCGACGCCGAGCCTCGCCACCGCGCTGCTCCCCGGGCTGCTCGCCCGCTTCCACCGGCGCTACCCGGGCATCACCTTGGAGGTCACGGAGCGGGACTCGCTCCAGCTCGCCGGGGCGCTCGAAGACGGGACCCTCGACATCGCGATCGCGATCTTCCCGCTGCGCCATCCTGACGTCGAGCACGTCGCGCTCGCCACCGAGGAGCTCGTCGTCGTCGTCGCCCCGGACCATCCGCTCGCGACGAGGAGCGACGTGCGCGTGGGCGACCTCGACGGCGTCCCGATGATCATGTTCCACGAGGGATACGACCTGCGGACCTCGACGCTCGAGGCGTTCGACGACGCCGGGATCGTCCCGACCGTGTCGGTCGAGGGCGCCGAGATCGGCAGCGTGCTGTCGATGGTCGCCGCGGGGCTCGGCGCAGCGGTCGTGCCGAGCCTGATCATCGCCGAGGCGAGCGGCGTGCACGTGCTGCACGTCACGGAGCCCCGACTCGAGCGCCAGATCGGCCTGCTACGTCATTCGGGTCGGTCCCTCTCGCTCGCCGCAGCCGCGATGTGCGACGAGATCGGCGCGCACCTCGCAGAGTCCGGCTGGCCACAGGCGTCGCCCGACAGCACGTGACTCGACCGGCGCTGAGCGTCGGCGCCGGGCGTGCGGGTCTGCCCGGCGGTAGCGTGGACGGCGAACGAGCGAGGAACCTGATGACGCGCACGGTGACGTGGACCCGGGGGGGTCGGACCGCTGTGGTGCTCGCGCTCTTCGCCGCGATGCTCTGCGCCGGCACCGCCGGCGCGTCGGTGCCCCTGCCCAAGCCCGGCACGCCGGCGCAGGTTGCGGCGCTCGTTGCCGCGTCGTCGAGGATCCAACGGCTCCCCGCGAACCTCCTGCCGAGCCTCTCGCAGGTGCCGGCGGACTCCGCGTCGACCTACTTCCCGGTGACGGCCTCGGGCTGCACCGGGGTGCGCCAGTGCGTCTTCGGTGACACGAGGGCCGCGAGCACGGTCGTGCTGCTCGGCGACTCCCACGCGCTGATGTGGCTCCCCTCGCTCGCCCCCGTCGCCACGGCGAAGCACCTTCGGCTCGTGCTGATGTGGAAGTCCGCGTGCCCCGCGGCGAGCATCCTCGTGTGGAACGCGGCGATCAGGGCGCCCTACACGGCCTGCTCGTCCTGGCGCGCTGCGGCGATCGCCGCGGTCCGAAGGCTCGCGCCGTCGATCGTCCTTCTCGCGGACCGCACCACGGGGATCTACGACGCGGCGAACGTGCTGACGACCGACGCGCACTGGCAGGCGGGCGAGGCGGCGACCATCGCGGCGCTCGCCACCAAGCGCACGAGGGTCGCCGTCATCGGCGACATCACCCCGTTCAGCGCGCTCCTCCCCGAGTGCCTCGCGGTGTACCCGCACCGCGTGCAGACCTGCTCGCAGCGCGCGCCCAACCCCAAGATCCCCGGGCACTTCGCCGCGGAGCGCGCGGCGGCGCTGTCGAGGCACGCGGCGTACCTCGACCCTGCGCCACTGCTGTGCACCTCGGTGTGCTCCCCGGTCATCGGGACGATGGCCGCCTACTTCGACAGCGTGCACGTCACGGCGACCTACGCCGCCTACCTCTCGGGCGCCTGGTCCTCGCTCCTGGTCGCTGCGGGCCTGGTCCATGCCTAGGCCGCTCGCCGTCGCGGTCGCGGCGCTGATCGTCAGCGCGGGCTCGCTGGTCGGCGCGACGTCCGCGGAGGCGACCAGCGCGCGGGTCACGTTGCCGCCGACGCCCGACAACTCGTTTGCCGCCGTGTCGTGCCCGACCTCGACCACCTGCGTCGCGGCCGGGCAGGTTGGTGTCGCGGGGGGCACTGCTGCGGCACTCGACGTCGCGAGCGCATCGGGATGGAGCTTCGTCACCCCGCCGCTTCCCCCGACGGCCGCCACCGTGTCGCCGCAGAGCTCCTTCAGCGGCCTGTCGTGTGCCACGGCGGCGGCGTGCGTCGCGGTCGGGTCCTTCCTCGACCACCTCGGCAACACCGAGGCCCTCGTGGACGTGCTGAGCGCCGGCGTGTGGTCGTCGGTCACCGTCCCGCTGCCCGCGGACGCGGCCGTCTCGACCGCCCCGGGCGCAAAGGTCGTGCCCGAGCCCGCGAATTCGCTGGCCGCGGTGTCGTGCGCGTCCACGACGTCGTGCTCGGCCGTCGGCAGCTACGTCGACACGCACGGCAACCTCGAGGCACTCGCGGTCACCGACGCGTCGGGCACGTGGACGGCCGCTGCCGTCCCGCTGCCGGCGGACGCGGCCACCTCGACGACCCCCGCGGCGGGGTCGTCGACGCCCGAGCCGGCCAACATCCTCGACGCCGTCAGCTGCTCTTCTTCTGCCAGCTGCGCCGTCGGGGGCTCGTACGTCGACACGGCGGGCGACGCAATGGTGCTGCTCGACACCCGGACGGCGGCCACATGGTCGAACGTCCTCGCGCCGCTGCCGGCGTCCGCCGCGACTTCTGGGCCGGGCGCGATCTCCGACAACCTCGCCTCGATCACCTGCACCGCCGACGCGACGTGCGTCGCGGTCGGCGACTTCCAGGACGCGACCGGAAGCTCCCAGCCGCTCATCGAGGTCGAGACGTCCTCGAGCTGGTCGAACGTGGCCGTGGCACTTCCGCCGAACGCGGGCGTGGGAACGTCGAGCTCGCCGGTCGCCAACGACCTCCAGTCGGTGTCGTGCACCTCGAACGTCGACTGCGTCGCCGTCGGGGGGTACCAGGACGCCAACTCCAACACCGCGCCGCTCGTCGTGACCGAGTCCTCAGGCTCGTGGTCCGCTTCTGCTGCGCCCCTCCCCGCGGATGCCGACGTCCGGCTGTTCTTGGACAACCTCGACGCCGTCAGCTGCTCGTCGACGGGCAACTGCGCCGCCGTGGGCTTCTACGTGTCCAACCAGGGCCCGCGCACCGCGCACGCGCTCTTGGACGTGCAGATCGCGGGCACGTGGCAGGCAGGAACCGTCGTGCTCCCCGGCGACGCGAACACCGCGTCGCCCTACAACGTGCTCGACGCGGTCGACTGCACCACGGCGACGACCTGCGTCGCGGGCGGGGTCTACGTCGACGCCGCGGGCAACAACCAGGCCCTCCTCGACGAGCTCGGCCTCGCGCTCGAGGGCGTGCCGATAGTGCCGTCGCCGCCGACGCAGGTGCGCGTCGTGCCCGGGCACGGCCAGGCCACGATCTACTGGTCCGCCTCGACGAGCAGCGGCGGCTCGCCGCTGCTCGAGTACACCGCCACCGCGGATCCCTCTGGCGCGACGTGCACGGCCCCCGCGCGCAGCACGTCGTGCACCGTCCGCGGGCTCCCCGGGGACGTGGCCTACCGCTTCGCCGTGACGGCAACCTCCGCGATCGGCACGTCACTGCCGTCGGTGCCGACGCCACTGACCGTCGTCACCCCGTCGGTCGTGCTCCGCGCATCGATCTCCCCGTTCCCGGCGAACAGTGCCGTGCTGACCGCCGCGCTTCGCTCCCAGGTGCGCTCGCTGGCCGCTCGCATCGGAGTGTTCGGCGACTCCCACGTCGCGCTCACCGGCTTCTCCGACACCACCTCGACGCCCACGAGGCGCCTTGCGGTCAGCCGGCAGCGAGCCCAGGCGGTCGCCGCCTACCTCAGCGCGCGCCTCGCGGCGCTCGGCATTGCGGGCGTGAGAATCACCTGGTCGGGGCGCGGTGACGCCGCACCCGTGGCGACGAACGCCACCGCCAACGGGCGGGCCCACAACCGACGGGTGCAGGCGAACGGTGGCTAGGGCCGCTCGACGCGCGGGCGGCGTCCTGGTCGCCGGGGCGCTGTGCGTCGGACTCGCGGTGTCGGGCTCGATGGCGGCCACGGGTGCCGCGGTCCGCGGCGCGGGCGTGCCACCGAGCGTGCCCCTCTCGGTGAGCGTCGCGCCCGACGTGGGTGCCCTCGTCGTGTCCTGGCAGCCGCCGACCCAGGTGGGGCGCGGCCCGCTCACCTACCAGGTGCGCTCGGTCCCCTCGGGCCAGCAATGCTCCACCCAGGGCCTGTGGTGCCGCTTCCAGGTGCGCGACGCGACGCCGTGGCGCTTCACGGTGTCGGCCGCCAACGGCGCGGGCAGCGGACCGGCGAGCCCCCTCACCTTCCCCTTCCGGCACCTGACCGTCCTGGTGGTCGCCGGGCAGTCCAACGCCATCGGCTTCGAGTCCTATGCGATCGACCCGGTCACGCACCGACACGTCCTCGCCACCGCGCCGATCCACTCGGCGAGCCAGCACTCCCTGATCGACTGGGTCGAGTCCGGTGTCCCCGACAGCGGGGCAACCCCCGTCGCGCTCAGCACGCCCCAGCAGCTCGTCGGTGCGCCGAGCCCGATCTTCGGGCCCGAGGTGGGGCTCGCGAGCTCGCTGTACGCCGCGGGGCACCAGGGGCTCCTCATCGTCAAGGTCGCGTTCGCGGGCACGTCGCTCGCGGTGGACTGGGCCAGCAGCGGCGTGCTCTACCGGCACCTCGTGACGACCACCCGCGCGGCGATGGCCTGGGCGTCGAGCCAGTGGTGGAGTGCGACGATCGGCGCGATCTACTGGATCCAGGGGGAGACCGACGCGGAGCACGCGCCGATGGCCGCCAACTACGCGACGCACCTGCGGGCGTTCCTGCGCACGCTGCGCAGCGACCTCGGCGTCGACGCCAGGACGCCGGTCGTCCTTGCGCGCACCGACGTGACCGCCTACGTCGCCTACAAGCGCGCGCACCACGTCTGCGCGCCGGCGGACTGCGAAAGGGAGCTCAAGGGCAACGCCGAGGTGCGCGCCGCGCAGCTGTACGTCGCGGCGAACATGGCCTACACCTACACCGTCGACACCGCGGGCCTTCCGAGGTTCCCGACGACGTTCATCCACCTCACCAACAACGCGGAGCTCTCCTTGGGCCGCGCGCTCGCCGCGGTCAGCCTCCGACGGCTGACGTGACGGGCGACAGGTCGGGACGCTCGGCGCGAACCGCACCCTCCGCTGGCGCGTCGAGCCGACCGAACACGAGGTAGGCGAGCGGCCCGATCCCGTTGATCAACAACACCGGCGCCCAGAAGCGCTTCTTGCCGCGCACCAGCTCGGGCGGACGACGCGCCATGTCGACGATCGCCACGACGAGCAGGACGATCTGGATCGCCCCGAGCACGACGGTCCCCGCGCGCTGCTGGGGGGTCATGTCGCTCCACTTCTTGCCACGCTTGTCCACCGCTGGCTCCTTCGCTCCACTGCGACGCCGCGAGGGACGCCACTGCACCGATTCAAGCGTGCATTCGCCCGACTCGGACCCCACGCGGTGCCCTACGGGCGCCGCGTGCCGACGGCGAACTGGAAGTACGTCGAGGAGCGGCGGACGTCGAGGTCGATCCCGTGGGGCTCGAAGGCACCGGCGAGCTCGGCGTCACCCCGGAACCTCTTGACGATGGTGAACTCGCGGCCGTCGTCGAGCCGGCGGCGCATCGTCTGGTCGCCCGACAAGGGGAGCTCGTGGTCGTCCGCAGTCGACGACGGCTCGGCGAGGCCGTCGAGCAAGAAGACCGACCCTCCCGGGCGCAGCGCGGATGCCACGGTCGCGGCGAAGGCGTCGAAGCGCTCGTCGGGAACGTGGCTCATGAAGAAGCACGAGACGGTCGCATCGAAGCGCTCGGCGGGCGTCCAGGAGAACAGGTCCGCGACGACGACGTCGACGGTGTCGCCGACGCGTGCGCGAAGCTCGGCGAGCATCTCGGGTGCGGCGTCGATCACGGTCACCTGCGCGCCGAGCGCGAGGAGCTCGCGCGTCCACAGCCCCGTGCCCGCGGCGAGCTCGACGACGCGGGACCCCGACACGATCGTCGCCGCGAGCGCCGCCCGGACGACGTCGAGCTCCGCCAACCACGCCGCGGTCGACGCCTCTCCCCTGTCGTAGCGGCCCTCGCGGTTGAACCAGCGGTCGTACTCGGGCGCCCGCGCCCGGTAGTACGCGAGCTGCTCGGCGAGGACCGCGTCGCCGACCGCGCGCAGCGGGGCGTCGCCGGCGTCGCGGTCAGTCGGCAAGTCCCTCGGGCACCGCGGCCTGGGCGAGGTGCGACGACAAGAAGTCGACCGAGAGCAAGAACGCGTCCTTGGGCACCGCGCGATGCCGGCCAGGGGACATGTACAGCCGCTTGTCCTCGGTACCGATCTCGCCGAACAGCTCGAGCGACGACGACGTGGAGAACAGCTCGTCGTCGAGCTGGACCAAGAACAGCGTCGGGACCGTCAGGTTCGGCGCGTCCGCGGCGAGCCTCGCCGCCGTCGGCCCGGTGATCCCGGCGAGACCGAGCACGCACGCGCGCACCCGCGGCTCGGCTGCGACGAAGGGAAGGCCGAACAAGGTGCCCATCGAGAGGCCCCAGTAGCCGACGGGGACCTCGGCGAGCTCCGCGAGCATCTGGAGCGCGTCGAGCGTGGCGACCCAGTCGCCGACCGCGCGGTCCGTCAAGGTGTCGTCCGAGGACCACGCCTGGGCGAACTGCATCATCACGAGCGTCGGCGGCTCGGGCGCCGTGCCCCGTCGCTCCCCGTGGATCGGCGCGTCGATCGAGGCGGCCGCGATCCCGCTCGTGCGCACCAGGCGCCGCGCGAGGGCCACCACGTAGTCCTCGCGCTTGTGGGCGCCCGCACCGTGGCCCACGAGGACGAGCCCTCGCGGCGCCACGTCCTCGGGCGTCCAAAGCGCGAGCGGCACCGGGCCGCTTGCTCCTACGATGGTCGCCGCGCGCTCGCGGATCCCTCTGCTCGAGGAGTCAGCCGTGATATCCACGTTGCGAGCGTACCGACGACGACAAGCCGTGGACCAGCCCGCGGCGAGGAGGACCCTGATGGGGAACCCGATGTTCACCTACGACCCCGCGATGGGCGAGGCCATCTTCGACTACTGCCGCGGGCGGCTGTCGCTGGACCCGGTGCCCCTCGACTACGGCGGGATCGGCGTGGACCCCGCCGTGCCGATCGAGGGTCTGCTCAACGAGCACGGCAACGACCCGGTCAAGGTGATGGAGATCTTCGCGGACCACCTGGCCACGGCCATCGTCTCGATCGACAGCCCACGGTTCCTCGCCTTCATCCCCAATGCCCCGACGAAGGCCTCCTTGCTGTTCGACATGGTCGTGTCCTGCTCGTCGCTCAACGGCACGAGCTACCTCGAGTCCGCCGGCGTCGTCGTCGCCGAGAACCAGCTGCTCTCGTTCCTCGCCGAGCGCGCCGGGATGCCGTCAAGCTCAGGGGGCACGTTCGTCTCCGGCGGCTCGCTCGGGAACCTCTCGGCCCTGGCCGTGGCGCGCGACGACGGGCGCCGCAACCACCCCGGCGTGGACCCCCGCCGCCTGCGCGTCGCGATCAGCGAGGAGGCCCACTCCTCGGTCGGCTCGGCGCTGCACCTGCTCGGGATGGACCCGCTGCTCGTGCCCACGACGGATCACCAGATGTTCGGCGACGCACTTGCCGCGACCCTCGACGCCGACGCCGACCCCTCGTCGGTCGTCGCCGTCGTGGCGACCGCGGGGACGACGAACGCCGGGATCGTCGACGACCTCGAGGGGCTCGGGCAGGTCGCTCGGGACCGCAAGCTGTGGTTCCACGTCGATGCGGCGTACGGCGGTGCCGCGATGCTCGGGCGGGCGCGACGCGACCTGTTCTACGGGATGCGCCACGCCGACTCGTTCATCGTGGACCCGCACAAGTGGCTGTTCGCCCCGCTGGACTGCTGCGCGCTCATCTACCGTGATCCGCGGCTCGCTCGCACCACGCACACCCAGCACGCGAGCTACCTCGACGTGCTCCACGTCCAAGACGACGGCGGCGAGGTCGAGTGGAACCCCTCGGACTACGCCGTGCACCTCTCGCGCCGCGCCCGGGGACTGCCCATGTGGTACTCGCTCGCGGTCCACGGCACCGAGATGTACGCCGACGCGATCGATCGATCCGTCGACAACGCGGTCGCCTCAGCCGCGCTCATCGCAGCCCAGGACCACGTCGAGCTGATCCGCGACCCCATGCTCTCGATCGTGCTGTTCCGGCGCAAGGGCTGGGCCCCGGGCGACTACGACGCGTGGTCGCGCCGGCTGCTCGCCGACCAGGTCGCGTTCGTCACCCCGACGAAGTGGGAGGGGGAGACGGTCGCCAGGTTCGCCTTCTTGCACCCGGACACCACGATGGAGATGGTCGCCGCGATACTCGACTCGATGCGCTGATCAGCGACCCTCGAGCAGCGGTGAGCCGGGCTCGCGGGGGCTCGCCCCACGCGCGGCGCGTCCCCGCCATGCCATCCCCGACAGCGCCTCGAGGACCACGCGGTTCGCGAGGTACGCCGTGATCTCCGCAGTGTCGTAGGGCGGGGAGACCTCCACGACGTCGATGCCCGCGAGCGGGAGCTCCATTCCGATGCGCCGCACCGCGTCGAGCAGCTGGCGCGAGCTCAGGCCGCCGGGCTCGGGCGTGCCGGTCCCCGGCGCCGAGCCCGGGTCCACGACGTCGACGTCCACCGACAAGAACACCGCGTCGCAGTCGTCCGTCGCTATCGCGAAGGCCTCGTCGAGGACCTCGGTGAGACCGCGGTTGACGACCTCGGTCATCTCGAAGCTCCGCATCCCCTGCTCGGCCATCCACGTGAGCGTCTCGGGCTCCGGCCAGTAGCCGCGCAGCCCGATCTGCAAGAAGCGGTCGCCCCGGCAGGCGCCGGACTCGATCAAGCGTCGCATCGGCGTGCCGTGGCCGTAGAGCAGGCCAAACTGGCTGTCTCCGGTGTCGGCGTGCGCGTCGAAGTGGATGACGCTCACCCGGCCGAACCCGTAGCGGCGGGCCACGCCGGTCACGTCCGGGAGCGCGATCGTGTGATCCCCCCCGAGCACCACCGGCACGACCCCCGCGGCCGCGACGGCCGTGACCACCTCTTCGAGGCGCTGCAAGGAGAGCTCTGTCTCCCCCGAGGGCATCTCGACATCGCCGAGGTCGACCACGCCGAGCTCGCTCAGTGGGTCGACGCCGAGTGCAAGGTGTGGCCGGGCGCCGTCGTGGGGGAGGTAGTCCGTGGTCCGGATGGCCTGGGGTCCGAAGCGGCAGCCCGCGCGATGCGAGGTCCCGCCGTCGAAGGGAGCACCCACGATGACCGCGCTCGCGGCGCTCCACGAGGCCGGATCGTCCAGGTCGGCCGCGGGCACGCCGAGGAACGTCGCGTCCGGCCCGTAGAGATTCCCGATCCTCACGGGGGCGAGCCTGCCAGATCCCCGAGCCCGAGGTGCATCTCTGCGAGCAGGATCGACGCGTCGCGGGGCATTGGCGCGACCCTGCCGTTCGCCACGAAGCCGTAGCGCTCGTAGAAGCTCCTCGCGCGCGGGACCCGGTCGGCCACGTCGAGCCCGAGCGTCGCGACCCCCTCGCCCCGAGCCCAGCGCACGACCTCATCCAAGAGCAGCGCGGCAACGCCCGTGCCTCGGTGCGCCTCGTCGACCCACATCGAGTACACCCACCGGACCCGAGCGTCGTCATGGTGACCGCCGGCGATGACCCCCACGTCGGCGCCGCCGTCGCACGCCACCCACCACGCGCCCATCGAGCCCAGGCGCCGCCAGGCACCCTCGTCGTACTCGGACTCTTGGCGCAGCGTGGCCCCGAACGCATCGGGCGCATCGCCAAGTGCGCGGAGCCTTACGTCGCGCAGCCGCATCCACTCTCCTTCGCGGAGCCGCTCGATGACGACCACGCCGCAATTGTCGTCCACGGATTCAGGCACTGCCATGAGTAGCCTCGACGACGTGTCGCACGACGTCGCGCGTGGAACCCGCAGCGATGGCGCGCCAGGTGCTCCGCGGCGCGTCGTGGTGCTCGGCGGAACCGGCCTGCTCGGCGGCTCGATCGCCTCGGCGTTCCTCGAGGCCGGCTCCCAGGTGACCATCGTGGCCAGGAGGGCCCCCCACGGCGATCGCGCCCACGCCCTCGCCGGTGCGAGCTTCCTCGGAGGCGACGCCGCGGACCGCGCGGTTCTTCGCCGCGCACTGCGCGATGCCAGCCTCGTGGTCGACGCGGTGGGCGTTCCGCCGCCCGCTGCGTCCGTGGCCTCGCCGAGGGGCCAGTTCGCCGCGGAGATCCCGCCGCTGCTGGCTCTCCTCGATGAGCTTCGCCACCACGCCGACACGAGGCTCATGTTCGTGTCGTCGGGCGGCGCGATCTACGGCGAGCCGAGGTGGCTGCCGGTCAGCGAGGATGCCGCCTGCCGGCCCCTGTCGCCCTACGGCGAGGTCAAGCTCGCCGCGGAGCGCAACGTCGAGCTGGCCGTCGTGGCACGGGGCCTGACCGCGACCGTGCTTCGCGTCGCCAACGCGTACGGCCCGCACCAGCGAGCGGGTTCGGGACACGGGATCGTCGCCGCGCTCCTGCACGCGGCGGCGACCGGCACCGCGCTGCAGCAGTTCGGCGATGGCGGGACGGTCCGCGACTACGTCCACGTCGAGGACGTCGCCGCCGCGGCAGTCGCGCTCGCGTCGGCACCCCACGGCGAGGGCACCTTCAACGTGGGCACGGGCATCGGGCACTCGATCGACCAGGTGCTCGAGGTCGTCGAGGCGGTCGTGGGCCGCCGCATCCCCGTCGAGCGACACCCCGCGAGGCCCGCGGACGTGCGCGCCGTCGTCCTCGACGTCACGCGGCTCGCGGGCCGCATCGACTGGCGCCCGATGCCCCTGTCGACCGGCGTGGCCCGGACGTGGTCCGCATTGCGGTCCGTGCGCTTCGCCGGTGAGGACCCGGTGGCGGCCGGGGCGTGAGCAACCCGGGCTCGCCGCGCCCGCGGGCCGACGACCGAAGGGGCCGTGGCCCCGCGATCCCCAACGCCCCGGGCTCGAGGCTCCTCGGGTTCATCGAGCACCCGCACGAGGGCGACGTCGTCGAGCGGCGCCTGACGATGTCGGGGTGGCACGCTTGGGACGGCGAGCCCGTCGCGGCGGTGACCGTCGAGATCGCCGGGCGCGTCGTGGGCCGGGCGTCGAGCGACGGCCTGCGGCGCGACGACGTGGCGGTCGAGCTCGGTGACCCGCGCCTCGCCTCGTCGGGCTGGCGAGCCGACCTCGACCTCGGCGCGCTGCAGGGCGACCGCGCGGTCCTCGAGACCACCGTGTACCCGTCTGCGACGGCGCCTGCGGTGCGCCTCGCGCCGATCACGCTCATCGTCGAGGGCGCCCCGACGCGCGACGCCGACGGCCACGTGCTGCCGCTCCCCGACGCGGTGCTCGGGGTCATCGACGAGCCGCGGCCCGCCGCGACGGTCTCCCGGGGGCTGCTCAGGGTGCAGGGATGGGCGCGCGCGACGCGCTCCCCCGCATCGTCGGTTCGGGTCCGAGCCAACGGCGTGGACCTCGGCCGCGCGAGGATCGGCCTCGCCCGCCCCGACGTCGCCGCCGTCGACGGACATCCCTTCGCCCCTGTGTGCGGCTTCGAGCTGCACGCCGACCTCGCCGGGCTGTCCCTCGACCCCGGAGGTGTCGAGCTCACCGCCGAGGTCGCCTGCGTCGACGGGACCACCGCGACGCTACGGTCCTCCTTCGACCTGGACGGCCGCGATCCCGCGACCCCGACGGACGCCGCGGACCTCAAGGTGCCCGCGGCTCGCGAAGGGCCGCTCCGGCTGCTCGTGGTCACCCATGACCTCGGCTACGGCGGTGCCCAGCTGTGGCTCCACGAGCTGCTGGTCGGCGCGCGCGCCGGCGAGGCCTTCGACTGCACCGTCGTGGCGATGAGAGGTGGCCCACTCGCCGAGCGGCTCGAGGCACTCGGCATCGATGTCCACGTCACCACGGTGCCGCCGGTCGACGACGCCCGCGCCTACGAGGGCCGGCTCGCCGAGCTCGGCGCGTGGCTCGAGGGCCGCGAGCCCACGGCGGCCCTCGTCAACACGTTCCGTGCCTTCGCCGGCGCCGACGTCGCCGAGCGACTCGGGATCCCCGTCGTCTGGGCGATCCACGAGAGCTGGCCCGAGTCGGTCATCTGGTCCTTCGACCATCCCGGCGTCGCAGTCGACCCCAAGGTGCGAGGCATCGCGGCGCGGGCACTTCGTGGCGCGCGGGCGGTCGTTTTCGAGTCAGCGGCAACCCGCGACCTGTACGCCGACCGCGCGGCGGAACGCTCGATCGTGATCCCCTACGGAGTCGACGTCGGGGGGCTCGGCGACTTCGCCGCGACGACGGGGCGCGACGAGGCCCGTGCGGCCCTCGGGTTGGCGCCCGAGGGCCGGATCCTCACGGTCATGGGCACGATCGAGCCGCGCAAGGCGCAGTGCATGATCGTCACGGCGTTCGCGCTGCTGGCCGACCGCCATCGCGCCGCATCCCTGGTCCTGATCGGCGACGTTCGCACCGAGTACTCCGATGCGCTGCTCGACCTGGTCGCGCGCTCGGGGCTCGACGGGCGTGTGCGCGTCGAGGCCGTGACCGACGACGCCGCGACCTGGTACCGAGCGAGCGACGTGCTCGTCTGCGGATCCGACGTCGAGTCGCTCCCGCGATCGGTGCTCGAGGCGATGGCGATGGGCATCCCGGTCGTGGCGACGCGCGTCTTCGGACTCGCCGAGCTCCTCGACGACGGCGTCACGGGCATGCTCTTCGAGGACCGCGACCTCACCGCGATGCTCGCGGCCCTCGACCGGGCCCTGTCGTCGAGCGACGAGGAGCTGCGCGCCCTCGGGACGCGCGGCCGTGACCTCGTCCGGGCCCACAACGACGCCGAGGGCTACGCGCGCGACGTGCTCGCCCTGCTCCGGGGGCTGTCCGCGGACCCGCGTGCGATGCCCGGCGACGTCCTCGCCCGCAGCGACGCGCCGGTCCGCTGAGCCCGCCGGCGCGGGGCGATGCCGCGGGGGCCGCGGCGGGCCGTAGCATGCGCACGAAGCCGACCCGAAGGGCAACACATGAACCGCCTCGCACGAAAGGGCGCCGTCGCGAGCGCCGCCACGATGCTCGCGATGGGACTGCTGGGTGCGGTCGTCCCGGGCATCGGCGCAGCCGCCAGCAAGCCGTCGCTGTACTACGTGTCGCTCGGCGACTCGTACTCGGTGGGCTACCAGCCGGGCTTCGCGAACCAGTCGGAGACCCTCCACGGCTACGCCAACCGTCTCGTCGCCAACCTCGCGGGTGTCCAGCCCCTCACGCTCGAGCAGTTCGGCTGCGGCGGCGCGACGTCGTCGTCGGTGCTCAACCAGGTCGGCTGCTCGCCCGCCGCCCAGGCGCTCGACGAGGTCAACTACTCGACGAGCACCCAGGTTGCCGCCGCGGTCGCGTTCATCACCGCGCACCCCGGCAAGGTCGGCCTCGTGACGATCTCGATCGGCGGCAACGACTTCGACGGCTGCATCAGCTCGCCGACGCCGGTGCCGTGCGTCTCGGCAGCCCTGCCGACCATGGTGGCGAACATCAAGACGCTGACGAGCGACCTGCGCGCAGCCGCGGGCCCGAAGGTGCCGATCCTCGCGATCACGTACCCCGACGTCGCGCTGGCGGCGTGGCTGAAGCGCACCCCGGCTGGCACCGCGCTCGCCTCGGAGTCCCAGGCGGCGTTCAGCCTCCTGATCAACCCCGACTTCGTGAAGGCCTACGCGCCGTCGAAGGCGACCTTCGTCGACGTCACCAAGGCGACGGGTGCGTACGGGTCGTTGAAGAAGCTCACGACGCTGAAGCCCTACGGAAGGATCCCGGTCCCCGTGGCCCAGGTCTGCAAGCTGACCTGGATGTGCGCGAAGGGCGACATCCATCCGCGGGACGCGGGCTACCAATTGATCGCGAAGCTGCTCACCGCGGCCTACAAGAAGGTCGCCTGAGCCCTGCGCGCCCAACGGCGCGGCGACGCTGCCCGCCGCGCTGACGCTCAGGCCCGCAGCGGCGCGGCGAGCGAGAGCTCGTAGTGGGCCATCGCGACGTGTTCGCCGTGGCCCATGGGGCGCTGCCTGCCGGTCGGCACGAACCCGAGGCGCACGTAGAACGCCCGCGCGCGCTGGGCGTGCTCGGTCGCCCACAGGCTCAGCGTCGTTGCGCCCTCGGACCGCGCCCACTCGACCACCGCGTCGACCAGCGCGTCGGCCACTCCGAGGCCGCGATACGGCGGCGACACCCACATGGAGCGGAGCATCCGCACCGACGGATCGGGCTCGCGCAGCTGGGCGCCCGCGGCGACGCCGACGGCATCGTCGCCGTCGAGGGCGACGAAGAACGCGAGCTCGCCGGCCCGTGCGCGCCACTCGGCCTCTGCCAGCACCTGTTCTTCCTCGAGGCTCGAGCCGAACGCGTAGGGGGCGTCGGCCAGGGTGGCGAGGCGCACCTCGCGCAGCACCACCCAGTCATCCTGTGAGATTCGACGGACCTCGACGGTCACGGGGCGTCGCGCTCCGCGACGAAGCTGAAGAGCACGGGCATCGGGCACGCCGGCTCCCTCGTCCCGTCACGCTCGGCCCCGACGCCGAGTCGCAGCCGATAGCGCCCGTCTTGCTCCGGTTCTTCGAACTGACCCGTGTTGAAGCTGCCCGAGAGGTGCTCTTCGAGGTGGCGCAGTGACATGCCCGCACGCAGCGCCGACATGACGACCTCGCTGATGCTGTGCGCGTACTGCACCGTGGTCCACTCGATGTCCGCGTCGCGGTTCGCGTAGGTGCCGGTGCCCGAGTAGGTGTGCGGGCCGTCGAAGGCGTAGGGGAAGTCCACGACGAGCGGGTCGACCGATTCGACCATCGTCACGATCGGGTGCAGCTCGACGAGGATGAGCCGCCCGCCCACGCGGAGCGCCCCTGCGACCGACCGCATCCACGCGTCGAGGTCCGCGATCCAGCACAGCGCGCCGATCGTGGCGTAGACGTAGTCGAAGCGGTCCGACAGATTCGAGGGCAGCGCGGTCGCGTCGGCCTCCACGGTGCTGACCGACACACCGCACTCTGACGCGAGGACCCCGAGGCGCGACAGCGCGGTTCCCGAGAAGTCCACGGAGGTGACGCGCGCGCCCATCCTCGCCAGGCTGATCGAGTCGCAGCCGATGTGGCACTGCAGGTGCATCACGTCGCAGCCCGCGACACCGTCGCCGTCCGTGGCGATCTCGAGCGCCGTGAGCTCCTCGGGCGCCATCAGGCTCCCGCCACGACGCAGCAGGTCGAGGTCGTAGTAGCTGTCGTCGCCGGTGCCGTGGAACGCCGCGAGCGACTCCCAGTGCGAGTAGTTCGCCGCCAGCGCCTCGGGTCCGTCCATGGACCGGCGAGGCTAGCGCCCGCTACGAAGAAAAGAGGCGGACCTCGTGGGCCCCGACCAGCTCGTAGCCGATGCCCCGGTACACCCCGTTGCTGGTCGCATTGGCCGCGTCGGTGAACAGCATCACGCGCGACCCGTCCGCGAGGTGCCGCTCGGTGACCGCCGCGGTCACCGCGGCCCCGAAGCCGCGGCGGCGCGCCCGAGGTGGGGTGTAGACCGGCCCGACGCGCACGACCATCCCCGCGGGCGTCGGCGTCGCCACGGCGTGCCCCGCCATCGAGACGACCTCGCCCCGATCGTCGAGCCACCACCACAGTCGGCCGGCACGGACCGTCGCTTCGATCGACGCGCGCTGCGCGGGGGCGGCTCCCGAGCCGTCGATCTCCTCGCTGAACGCGGCGTACCACGCGACGGCGCGCTCGATCTCCTCGAGCGTCGCTGCGGATGCGGTCCCGGGCACCTCGGGCCGGCGCAGCGTGTGGACCTCGTAGAGCAGGTGGCTGCTCGCCGGGCCGAGCTCGCGCCGCGAGCCCGGCGAGCCCGACGCGACGTACGCGTCGAGGAAGGCGCGCACCTCGCCCACGGGGCCCGAGGCCCCCGCAAGGTCATCGTCGCTCACCGCGGCTGCGGCGCCCAGCGACGCGGCGCACTCCTCGGGCATCGGCCCGAGGCACACCGCGTGCGGGGCGGTGCGCATCGCCGCGCCGACGACGTCACCGTGGTCGTCGCGCACGACCCACCAACGGCACGACTCATAGGACCTCGAGCCGTCGGCGACCGTGAGCGCCACGGACCCCAGGACGTTCGTGCCGAGCGGCTCGGCACCCCGGTAGGCCTCGGTCTCCTCGAGGAAGGACTGGGCCGACGCGCAGGTCTCCACGGGCATGATCCGAGCGTAGGAGCGCGACCATCCGCTGTCAGCCCCACTTGGAAGCGACCCTCGGCGACCCCGTCGTTCGCGGCGCCGAGCCGCGTCGCCGTGCCCGCGGGGCTCAGGCGCCGCTGGGCGCCTCGTCGTAGATCGCGTAGCGGTACACGGTCGTCTCGCGCTCCTCGAACCCCATCGACTTGTACAGGTTGTGCGGCGCCTCGCGCGACGGCCGCGACGTCAGGTCGATCGTGCGGGCGCCCGCGTCGATCGACAGGTCGATCGCAGCCTGGACGAGCGCGCGCCCCGCACCCACCCGGCGCGCCGCGTCGTCGACGACGACGTCCTCGATCCTCGCGCGGACCCCGGTGGGGATGCGAAACACCGCCAGTGTGAGGATGCCGAGCACCGAGTCGTCGTCATCGCGCGCGACGAGCAGCATCGTCGCGGGGGAGGCGACGATCGACTCGAGGTCGTGCGCCTCGATGGGCGGCGCGGCGCTGGACAGCTGCGGGACCAAGTGGCGCACCGCGGCGACCAGCTCTGCATCGGCGACCACGGCGCGCTCGACTCGGACGGTCACGACGACTCCCTCCACACGGGACGGCGAAGCGTGTCGTAGTAGACGTCACGACGCTCGCCGTCGAGCGCCGCGAAGACCGTCTCGCCCCACCGCTCGAACCCGACGAGCGGCTCGGGCAGCGCCTCGCGCGTGAACCACCCCACGTCGGTCACCTCAAGCGGGTGCGCGCGGAGCTCGCCGCCGACCGCGCGGCAGTGGAACAGCAGTGAGTACAACGGGATCCTCGACATCCCGAGCCGGAGCCCGTCGAGGACGCCGATCAGGCGCACGGGCTCGACCTCGATGCCCGTCTCTTCGAGGACCTCCTTGGCGACCACCTCGGCCGCGGAGTACCCCACGTCGCACCAGCCCGTCGGGTACAGCCACACCCCGGAGTCCGCGCGCTGGATCAGCAGCAGCTCGCCGTTGTCATTGCCCACCGCCGCGCCGACGGCGACCTTCGGCGTGACGTAGCCCGCCACCCCGGAGCCGACCTGTCCCAGCCACTCCTCGACGAGGCCCTCGGCGTCGGCATCGGCATCGGTGCCGTCGGCCGCGGCGCGGATGTCGGCGGCGACGTGGAGGACCTCTTCGAACCGCTCGCGCTCGTAGTCGCTCTCGGTGAAGCCGAGTCCGGTGCGCGCGACGCCGGCAAGTGCCTCGGCCCAGCGTCGCAGCGTGCGCTCGGGAACCTCGGCCATGTCGGGCAACCTACCAACGCCCGATGCGGCGATACAGCCTCAGGCCACGCAGTGCTCGAGCGCCTCGTCCAGGGACGCGACGATCCCGGTGTAGAACGGACCGAACTCGCCGTACAGGGTGGACGCCTCGTCGAAGCGCATCGTGTAGACGCACTCCTTGAGGTCGTCGAGGTGCGCCCCGAACAGGGTCACGCCCCACTCCCAGTCATCGAGCCCCGTCGAGCCGGTGACCACCTGGAGCACGCGGCCCCGGAACTCCTTGCCGGACTTGCCGTGCGCGCGCATGAGTTCCTCGCGGCGCTCGTAGTCCAAGGAGTACCAGTTCTGGCTCTCGCCACGGCGCTTGGACATCGGGTAGAAGCAGAACGCACGAAGGCCCTCGGGGGGCAGCACGGGGTGCAGCCGCGCGGCCAGCATCTCTTGGGGCATGCCGGCGGCGTACTCGGAGACCTCGGTCATCGACACGAAGCTGTCGACCACCACGAAGCCCGCTCGCTGCAGGAGCGTCTGGAACTCGCGCAGGACCCATGCGTCGGGGCCGAGGATCATCGCGCAGAGGTCCGCTTTGTGCCCGAGGATCGCCGCGAGCACGACCTGGCAGCCGTGGTCGCCCGCCCAGTCGATCGCCTTGGCGGCACCCGCTCGGTCGACCTCGAGGTCCGGCTTCAAGAACAGGTGCAGGACGGACTGGCCGGTGCCTGGCTGCAGGGGCGCGGGGGTCTCGGGCATCCCCCGATGCTAGGGGGTGACCTCGGCGCCGACGCGAGTCGCAGGGCGGTGCTGCAGTGCCCCGCATGACGCCTCCGCACATGACGAAGCGGCGGGGCTTCGCCCCGCCGCTTCCGTCGGATCGTGCGGGCAGAGCCCGCGGAGGTGCTGCTCGACTAGAAGTCGTCCATGCCGCCGGCGGGCATCGCGGGCGCCTTCTCCTCGGGCTTCTCGACGATGACGGCCTCGGTGGTCAAGAACAGCGCCGCGATGGACGCCGCGTTCTGGAGTGCTGAGCGCGTCACCTTGGCCGCGTCGATGACGCCCGCCTTGATGAGGTCCTCGTACTCGCCGGTGGCCGCGTTGAGGCCCTCGGAGGCCTTCTTGAGCCCCCGGACCTTCTCGACGACCACGCCGCCCTCGAGTCCCGCGTTGACCGCGATCTGCTTGAGGGGCTCTTCGACGGCCCGCGCAACGATCCTCGCGCCGGTCGCCTCGTCGCCCTCGAGCTTGTCGGCGGCCTCGAGGATCGCCTTTTGGCTGCGCAGCAGGGCCACGCCGCCGCCGGGCACGACACCCTCTTCGATGGCCGCCTTGGTCGTCGACACCGCGTCTTCGATGCGGTGCTTCTTCTCCTTGAGCTCGACCTCGGTCGCAGCGCCGACCTTGATCACCGCGACGCCGCCCGACAGCTTGGCGAGGCGCTCCTGGAGCTTCTCGCGGTCGTAGTCAGAGTCGGTGTTGTCGATCTCGGCCTTGATCTGGTTGATGCGGCCCTTGATGTCCGCGTCGTCACCGGTCCCCTCGACGATGGTGGTCTCGTCCTTGGTGACGACCACCTTGCGCGCCCGGCCCAGGAGGTCGATGCCGACGTTCTCGAGCTTGAGGCCGACCTCCTCGGTGACGACCTGGCCGCCCGTGAGGATCGCCATGTCCTGGAGCATCGCCTTGCGGCGCTCGCCGAATCCCGGCGCCTTGATGGCAACCGACTTGAACGTGCCGCGGATCTTGTTGACGACGAGGGTGGCGAGCGCCTCGCCCTCGACGTCCTCGGCGACGATCACGAGCGCGCGACCGGACTGCATGACCTTCTCGAGGATCGGCAGCAGGTCGCGGACCGCGGAGATCTTGGAGCCGACGAACAGGATGTAGGGGTCCTCGAGGACCGCCTCCATGCGCTCGGGGTCCGTCACGAAGTACGGCGAGATGTAGCCCTTGTCGAAGCGCATCCCCTCGACGAGGTCCATGTCCATCCCGAAGGTCTGGGACTCCTCGACGGTGATGACGCCGTCCTTGCCGACCTTGTCGATCGCCTCGGAGATCATCTGGCCGATCTCGGTGTCCGC
>Ga0209698_10002116_pt1 | contig 22710 bp, 18 predicted proteins | sample LitLauG_LLR_2012_FD_187203 | JGI IMG/M metagenome (GOLD analysis project Ga0209698, IMG submission 187203) | Freshwater sediment microbial communities from Pennsylvania, USA - Little Laurel Run_MetaG_LLR_2012 (SPAdes) (version 2) | ecosystem: Environmental > Aquatic > Freshwater > Creek >... | reverse complement strand
GGGTCGCCGCTGTTCTCGTGGGCGCGTTTGGACTGGTGGCGCTGTCGCTGGCGGTCGTCGGCATCTATGGCGTCGTTTCTTTCATGGTCGGACGAAGAGCCCAGGAGATTGGCGTCCGCATGGCCTTGGGCGCACAGCAAGGCAGAATTTTGCGGATTGTCCTGGCGAACGGCATATGTCTGGTGGCGGTCGGACTCTTGATCGGAGGACTCGTGGCTTTTCTGACCGCTCCACTGATCAGTGGCTTGCTGCTCGACGTCAACCCACGCGACCCCGCGATTTTTGTTGGGATCGCAATCGTCCTGGTCCTTGCCACACTGGGAGCTAGCTGGATTCCAGCGCGACGTGCCACTCGCGTCAATCCAATGGAAGCCCTCAAATGCGAGTGAACCTACCATGCACCGGCCGGGTGCCCCATACTAGCCGCGTTCTTTGCGGCTAGTATGGGAATTTCCCAATCCCAAGGGAATCAGAATCTAGAAGGCAAGTACGGACGGGACGCTTAAGTCTGTCTGTAGCCGCTCGTGACGGAAATCACCACCCGATATGACCCCTACCCTTGCGATCAAAATCAAAGAGAGCAGATAATTGCGAATGCGAAAGCGGTGCAACCAGGAATCGATCGACCGAACCTAAGTCCCTGCGGCTCAAGATTTTGCCCCTAACCGCTTGAGGCGCATGGATTAATTCGAGATTTGCCGCTAATTCGATGATTCCAGTGGTGGGGCGGAGGGGGGCACCCCACGCAGCCGCCACTTCCCAAAACGAAACTCAACCTCTCGCTGCCCGAGCGTCAAATTAATCCCGTGACCGCTGTCACGCCTTCCTGTGATTCCGCTCATCGTTCCTCAGCCAGATACAAGGTATCCAAGATCACTGGGCAATCTTGTCTTTAATTGCCGCCGGAGTAGAAAGCAAACGTGTTCAAGGACACCGAACATCTCATTCGCCTTGCCGTTGTCATCGTCATTCTCCTGGCGGTCTTCGTCTTGCTGCGTGCCGCCGTCGTGCCCAAGAGCTTCGGCGAGTACGGCCATTACCGCGGCGCCGCCATCGCCGAGATCGCAGCCCGCACTCCGGCGTTCGCGGGTCACGACGTCTGCGAAGCCTGCCACACCGACGTCGTAGACCAGAAGAAGCTGGGCCGTCATGCCAACGTTCCCTGCGAAGCCTGCCACGGCGCGCAGGGCAAGCACGCCGACGATCCTGCCACGGTCAAACCTCAACTGCCCGACACGGCTGTCATCTGCGCCCGCTGTCACGAGGCCAATAGCGCCAAGCCCAAGGGATTCCCGCAGGTCGTCTCCGCCGATCATTCCGGAGGCCTCGCCTGCAACACCTGCCACAAGCCACACCGACCCAAGATCGAGGACGAGAAAGAAACCAACGCCGCGAACACCAAGCCCGCGGGAGGCAAGAAATAATGGACATCACCCGCCGCCGCCTCCTCATCTTGCTGCCCGCAGCCGCCGTCGCCTGGAAATACGTTCTGGCCGGAACACCTGAGGCGTCCCCCAACTACAAAATGACCGATCACTGGTGGGCCATGTTGATCGACATTCCCAAGTGCATCGGTTGCGGCACCTGCGTCCGCGCCTGCTCCGAAGAGAACGACGTTCCGGACGGCTACTTCCGCACCTGGATCGAGCGCTACCACGTCCCCGACTGGAAGATCGAGCGGCCCGAAGTCGAATCGCCCGCTGGCGGCAAGCAGGGGTTCCCGCCGAATGAGATCAGCGACGGCAAGAACTTCTTCGTGCCCAAGCTGTGCAACCAATGCGCGGACTCCCCCTGCACCCAGGTCTGCCCCGTTGGCGCGACCTTCGTCTCTCCCGACGGTGTGGTTCTGGTCGACAAGAACTACTGCCTCGGATGCCGCTACTGTGTGCAGGCATGCCCGTACGGTTGCCGTTTCATCAACCCCAAGACCAACACAGCGGAGAAATGTTCGCTCTGCTATCACCGCATCACCAAGGGATTAACGACTGCCTGCTGTGAAGTCTGCCCGACCGGCGCGCGGCAGCTCGCAGATCTGAAGAATCCCAAAGACCCGATTCATGAGTTCCTGCGGACGCACACCGTGCAGATCCTGAAGCCGCACATGGCCACAGGCGCAAAGGTTTTTTACAACGGCATGGACGGTTCCGTGCGATAACGGCTCGGTGCGATAACAGCTGTGGCGGTTAACGGCGGAGGTGGAAGAGCGGCCCTTGAGGGCCGCGTAAAAGGTTGAGGTTGACTGGGGCTTTAGCCCCTGTGTTCGCTAGAGGGCAGAAGGAGGGCTCGTTGCAAATTCCAGTCGAAGGCTTCATGTACCCGAACGAAGTGGAGCTCCAATGGAGCGTTCTCATCGTTCTCTATCCCTTCATCACGGGACTGGTGGCGGGTGCCTTCATCCTCGCATCGCTCGAGCGCGTCTTCCGCGTCGAGGCTGTGAAGCCAACCTACCGCCTCGCTCTGCTCACAGCCCTTGCGTTCCTGCTGGTCGCTCCACTGCCCCTGCAACTGCATCTCGGTCATCCCGAGCGCTCGCTCGAGATGTATCTGACGCCGCACCGCTCTTCCGCCATGGCGATGTTCGGCTTCGTCTATCTCTGGTACCTGATGGCAGTCCTGCTGCTCGAAATCTGGCTCGACTACCGCCGCGACATAGTGCTGAAGTCCCAGAGTGCGCGAGGCGTTGCGCGCCTGATCTACCGATTCCTGACTTTCGGTTCCAGCAACATCAGCGAACGTTCGCTCCGAATCGACGACCGCCTCGGCTACATCATCACTTTTATCGGTATTCCTTCCGCCTTTCTGCTTCACGGCTACGTCGGCTTCATCTTCGGATCCATCAAAGCCAATCCCTGGTGGTCGACGCCGTTAATGCCGATCGTCTTCATCTTCTCGGCCATGGTGTCCGGCATCGCCGCCGTGATGTTGCTCTACATGCTCTCCAGTCGCCTGCGTGGAAAACCTCTCGACATCCGCTGCCTCGACAAAATTGCGCAGTATTTGATGTACACCTTCATCATCGACTTCAGCCTGGAGATGCTCGACCTCATCCAGCGCATCTACGAGGCCGACGAATCCTTCCGCAGCCTGGATTTCATGGTGCACACGCGCCTCTGGAAGTCACAGGTAATCGTGCAGATTCTCCTGGGCACGGTGACACCGATCGCACTGCTCGGCCTCACTCAGTTCCTGAAGCTCACCGAAACTGCTCGCAAGCGGATCTATGGGCTTGCCGGGAGTCTCACAGTGATCGGCATTTTTGCAATGCGTTGGAACGTCGTGATCGGCGGACAGCTCTTCTCGAAGAGCTTTCTCGGATACACCACGTACAAGATGGCCTTCGCCACCCGCGAAGGATTGTTAACCGCGATCGTGCTAATGCTTCTTCCCTTTGGCATTCTCTGGGTCTTGGTAAAACTCCTGCCGCCCTGGCCGGACGCGCGAGCCATCTCCGCCTCTGGTGCAGCTCCGGCTCACGGGACCAGCTAGCCCCTTCGGGCAGATGCGGAGCTGCGCATGCCGCAAGCTGTCGACAACATCGCGTTGTTGCTGGAACAGCTTAGCGAGCAGGTGCGCTCCCTGGAACGACGCGTCGCCGCCCTCGAAGGCCAGCCAGAAAGTCCTCCGTCCACCGAGCCACATCCTTCTTCTTTTGCGCTCGAACGCCCGCGCCCTCCTGCTACATGGAGGGGATTTCCTCCGGTCGAAACTCCGTCTGGCGTGGTGCCGATCCTCGGCAAGGCAGTTCTCGGCGTGGCAGGCGCGTATCTGTTGCGAGCGATTGCCGAATCGAGCGCGGTTCCGAAATTGCCAGTGCTCTTCGTCGCCATCGTGTATGCCTGCTTCTGGATGGTTTGGGCGGTCCGCATTCACGCTGCGAGCCGTTTTGCCAGCATCACCTATGGCATTACCTCCGCGTTGATTCTCTCGCCTCTATTGTGGGAATCCACAGTTCGCTTCCAGGTTCTTTCGCCTGCATTCGCGGCCGCCGTGACCGTCGCGTTTGTTGTGCTCACCCTCGCGCTGGCCTGGCGAAGAGACCTGCAACTGATTCCGTGGGTGGCGACCCTGGCGTCGGTCATCACTGCGCTGGCACTCATTATCGAAACCCATGAACTCGTGCCGCTGACGGCCGCGTTGTTGGCCGTAGCGCTTGTCACCGAAGCCGCCGCCTGCCTGGGACATCGCCTCACCCTGAGAGCCATTCCCGCGCTGGCTGCGGATTTCGCGGTCTGGTTGCTCGTGTTCATTCTGGCCTCCGAGACGATACCCGAGGGATACCACCCTGCTGCGGGAACCACGATCGTGACTCTGTGCTTTCTCCTGATGGCAATCTATGGTGCCAGCATCGGCGTTCGCAGCTTCGCATTGCGGCATCCGATCACGATCTTCGAGATCGGCCAGGCCGTGCTGGCGTTTGCGCTCGTATGTTACGGGATTCTGCGCGCCACTCACGGTTCCCTGGCCCGGCCGCTTGGCGCTGTCTTCATGCTGCTGGCCGCCGTTTGCTACTGGGGAACGCTTTTTCGGTTTACTGACGACGCCCAGACGCGCAATCGTCGCGTCTCTGCCACATGGGCAGCGGCGCTCCTTCTGGCGGGAAGCTTTCTGCTTTTCCCGCCCAATCTTCAGATCCCGTTTCTGTGTGCAGCTGCAGCCGCAACGACATTCGTGTACACGCGCTCACGCAAGCTCAGTCTCGGGATGCACGCATCTTTTTATCTGGCCGCCGCGACCGTCGTCTCAAGTCTTCCGGCCTATGCCGCGGATGCTTTAGCTGAGAATGTTCCGGGAGTCCCTGATTGGCGAGTCTGGATTGTCGCCATCAGCGCGGCCTTGTGCTATGGGATTGGGGCGTCCACGGAACAGGATCAGGGCCGTCGCCGTCTGCTGTGGGTGACTCCCACTGCTCTCGTTGGCTTCACAGGCGCGGCCCTTGCGGTAGCTGCGATTGTGGGACTCGCCTCCCGGCATCTCGAGTTAGCCGCATCGAGTCTCTCTGTGATTCGTACGGTGGTGATCTGCGCTGTCGCTCTCGCCCTGGGCTTCCTCGGCTCGCTCCAGAAGCGGGCTGAACTTGCATGGCTCGCATACGCGGCTGTGGCGCTCGGCACGCTCAAACTCCTCGTGGAAGACCTCCGCTTCGGGAACGCAGCCTCGCTGGTGGTCTCGCTTCTGTTTTACGGCTTAATCCTGATCCTCCTTCCTCGCCTGACGCGGCGCACCGAGACTACCGTTGACGCGGCGAGCCGGTAAAATCCGCCACAGTTGTTCCCCAAGTTCACACATCCGCTGGTTTCGGTCGGGCCAGGGTGTCATCGACCGCGCTGCTGATCTGGTCCGCGGCATGACACCCGATGTATTCCCCGAGAGCTCGGTAACTCTCGAATTGCCACTCGTCAAACCACTGATCGGCAGTGCTCTCGTGTGGAAAAGTCGCGTGCTGGTTGTAGTATCGCCACACATCATCGGGAAGCTTCCGGTTCGCGGGACTGCACGGTACGCTTGCAGCACTCTTCTGGGGCATGCTCGCCTTGATCAGGATCAGAGTCCCCGTGTCCTTCCAATTCCCGGGATCGTAATAAATGGTTCCCACCGCCCAGTTCGCCGGACACTCGCGCCCGCCGTCCTTCGGCTGGATGGCTGAATACTCGATTTCGATATGCGCCCCAAAATCCGTGCGCGCCTTCTCGATCAAGCTCAGCAGATCATCGAATTGATAGGCGTGGTCCGCGTCAGCGTCGCAAGCCACAATGAGCCGGCAGCGCCGCCGGATCAATTCATACACCGCCAGGTTCTCGAAGTGCCCGCCATCAGAGAGGTAGACATATCCTTTTTGCTGGTCGCTCTGAGCAAGCACCTCAGAGAACAGATATCCCAGTCCCAGCGCAGGACCGGTGCTCCGCCACTTTTTCGGATCGCGCGAATTTCCCATCCACCAACCCAATCGGACGTCGAACAGAGCCATGAAGAACGCCGTCGCCGGAGACGTGTGATAGCCCATGTTGGGACTGGCGGCCGCCCCCGAGATGGCCATGGCAGTGCCCAAAGAAATGCCGCCTTCCGCGCCTAACTTGCCAAGTCCGGACGCCGACCGTCCGTGCTCGGTCTTCGCGTAGCTGGGCAGAAAACCCTCAGCGCAACTGAAGCGCTGCCTGCCTTCGCCGGAAGCACCCAGCTCGTATCCGCAGTAGAGCGGCGTAAACGCAAACGATTTCGCCCGTCGGGTTGCGTATCCCAGTTCCTCGCCACCAGTGATATTCAAGGCAGCGCTGAGAATTGGATAAGGCCCCGGATAATTATCGGTGAGTTCGCACAGTGCCAGGTCGTCGCCGGGATCAAATCCCGTGAAGGGCTCCGCCTTCCGCTCAGGATTCGAAGCGCCCAGATAACACCGCACCAGCCGGTTTCGGTAAAAATGATGGAGAGAGAAGTCGTTCACATCTACCCGCCATGACAACGCCAGAGCGGCGAGGAAGAAAATCACTCCTATGCAGGGCAGCCACACCGGCGGAGCGCCATCGAGGACCGCCCAATACTGCTGCGATAGCTCCGTGAAACTGATGCGGCTGCTCAGATTCCAGAGCTTCGAAGTCTTATCAAATTGGAAGGCCAAGCCGGTGGCAACGTGCACGACTGTACTCAGCAGCAACACGAGTCCTACGATAAATACGTACGGCGCCGCCTTGGCCACGGCATTCAAGACCTGTGGCGACTTTAGGGCCTTCGTCATCCACGAACCGCCCGCTTCCTTGTCATCCGATTTGGGAGTGCCGTCCTTCTTTGCGTTCGGATCGTCGGTCTTCTTCCCGTTCGTCTTCGCGCCGCTGGCGGCCTTAACTCCCACATAGTTGTGCAAAACCCAAAGCGCGATGGCGGTCAGAGACGGCAACTTAAACGTGAGCACCCACCGCACTGCCAGCGGCGCAAAAGCACTAGTCCCAGCCAATAGAAACCAGCCCATCGTAAGCAGCATCAAGTACCCACCCAGCCGCGCCCACCATTCCCGCACCACGTCCATCGAACCGCGTCCCACCAGCCCCAGGTGAAACACGCCAACCATCAGCATGATTGCCATCAGCACGCCGCTGCCAAAAACCACGACCACCCAGTCCGTGCTCGTGTAAATCCACGGTGGCAGATGCTGCAGCAGCAAAACGTAGGCGTACGTCAAACAACCGCCGACTCCTCCTGCAACCGGAGAAAACATCAGCAATGCCACGATGGAAATCACCATCCTCACCGGTTTCCGACGACGCTTGTGCCACGTGCGCCTTCCCCAAGCCAGCAGCGCGACACTTCCCCAGACCACAAAGTAAAACACCGCACCCGCGACGGCCCAATACCAGATCGGCGCATCCCCGAAATCCGTTCTCTCCCACAAGGCACAATTCAGCAACACGCAGGCCGCAACAAACGGCAGCATCACCGTCACCGTGACTTGGACTCTTCGAAACCATGCCTTGATCCGTTGCCACCACGTCGCAGGCATCAAGTTCGGTGGGGTTTCCGCCAAAACGTTGATGGCCATCGACACGGCTGCCAGGAAGAGCACAACACCACCAGCGATGAACAGGTCAATGTTGTTGCTTTCCTCAGTCGCCTTAATCAGAGGCAACAGCGCACTCTGGCACAACAGGAATACGCTTACGAAAACCATCCCCAGGATCGTCTGGTTGAGGATGACATTGCGCAGCCAGGTTCCGAGCATCGCCCAGGTGTCCCCGGAAACGACTCCCGTTTGTGGCGTCAGATAGTTGCTGTACAGTCGCAGCCAGTGCACCACCGAAGTCTCGTTGCGCCGATCCGGCGTGGCCTTGCTGGGGCTCAGGGCCTTTTCGACCTCGCTGAACAAGGGTACGGCCATGGGAGCGGTGAGTCGCCGGGTGAGCGCCGCCAGCCAGGAACCGATGTAGCCGCCCCCGGAAACAGTCGACAGGTAATCGAATTTGCGCAGCAGTCCCTTCTGCGCCAACGCCTGCAGAATCCCCAGATTGAAAGTCGCGCTGCGGATGCCGCCGCCGGAGAACGCGAGTCCAGTCAGGTTGTCCGTGTGCGCATGAACCGTCACATCGCGTTTGCTACGCGAGTCATTGATACGATCCAGTTCGTGATCGAGCACTCGATCGAAGGTCGTAGGAACATCGTCACTGGGTTGGAAGTGAGTCCGTGATGGCGCACTCTCAATTCTCTTGGATGCCATGGTGACCTCGAGACGGGAAGGTTACTCCTTTGGCGGGGCTCACCTTAGCAGAGTCCAAGTGATTGTCAATAGCCACGAGCGCTTAGTTCGGAATTTGGAACAGAAGGCGGCAGAAGGAAGCCGTTCTGCGGCGCTCCATTACGCGAAGAAGAAATTCTCTCGTTATGAAGTATTACTACTTGCCTTCCAGTTTGATATCTCCCACGCCAACGTGGGCGCGCAGTTCATACTTCCCGTCGCCGTGATACTTGAGCGTCTTGCCCAGCCAACCGCGAGTCTCGCCGTAGCCGTCGCTGTTGACGTCGCCGATGCCGGTGCTCGCGTTGACCAGGCGATAGCCGGAACGTCCCGTGGAAACCCGTATGTCGCCGACTCCCAGGTTCAGGTCTTTGTCGCCCTCGACGCTATCGATGGTTAAGTCTCCTACCTTCTGATGAACGTCGAGATGAGTGTTGGCGGGAACTTCCAACTCAACATCAAATTGAGTGTTGCCGCCCGTCGGAGCGTGAAATTCGACGGTCGCGTCGTTTCCACGAATGTTGAGATCGACGCGGGCCTCCTTCACATTGCTCTCCCGGCGCGACTTCACGGTGTACTCGAGCCGGATCTTTGCCGAATCTCCGCGCTTGATGTGCAGGTCGCCAACGCTGAGGCGCACATGCAGGTAGCCACCGGAAACGAACTCGCGGGAGTCGGTGTGTGTCTCTTCGTAGCGCAAGTCGCTCGCCGCGCACAGTGGGACAAGAAACAAACAAAACAGAAGAGCTTTGTAGCGCTGCACAGCTTGAAGCCTGGATCTCTGAGACATGGGGCACCTCTTGGGCGCACCAGCGCCACATTTAGGTACGCGCTGAATCTACCAGTGGTTCCGAAAGAATTGGGAAAAATCAATTCGGATGAGCCCTTTGAAGAGAAAGCCGGGAGTCAGTTCTTAAAGTCGGCGATGCCGTTCCAGACCAGTTGGACAGCAATCGCAAGGATCAGAAACCCGAAGATCTTGTTGATGGCGCCTACCGCGCTCGGTCCCAGCTTGCGCACCAGCGGCCCTCCCATGCAGAAGAATAGGACGACGCTGAGGGCGATTCCGGTAATACCAATCACCATCCCGAGATACCCCGCCGCGTTGTCGACGTGCGCTGCCAAGGCCATCACCACTCCGATGGCGCCGGGACCCGACATCAGCGGCATGGCAAGCGGCGTCAGAGATATATCCTCCTTCTCCTCGGCCTCGTGGCTCTCCTCCGGAGTAATGCGCGCGTGCGAGGTCACCATGCCCCAGGCGGTGTTTGCCACGATCAGTCCCCCAGCGATCTTCAGCACGGGAAGTGAAATGCCGAAGAAATACAACACGAACCGACCAAAGAATAGAAAGGCCACCAGGATGATGAAGACCCACATTCCTGTCTTAACTGCTGTGCGGTGCCGGTCACGAGCGGTCCACGACGAGGTCATGCTGAAGAAGATGGGGATGCCGCCGAAGGGATCAACGATGGGAAATAGCGCCAGGAATGTGGCGGCAGCCGACGCCGGCAGGGTGCGAAGGAATTGTCCCAGCACGTGAGCGGAGGTCATGTTCTAGTGATATCCATCGAGTGTTTTCGCCGCGCGCTCCAGGGCTGCGGTCAAGATAGCCAATTGCTGGCGTACACGCTCGCTGTCGCCCTTGTCGATCGCTTCATTCACCCCCGGGATTACCACCGCCGCGTAGCCGGTGTACTCGCCGGGCGCATAGATGGCATGGCGGAACCAGGGCCGATGGGGCAAGCCCTGAGGCACAAGTAGCGCCCGCTCGGTAGCCAGCAGCGCCTGGTTCAGCCGCGAAGCGTCCGGCGGTGGATTTTTTTGTTTCGCCAGGATTTTCGTTCCGACCGACAGGAAATGGTGGGCCGCGGTGTTCACCGCATCGAAGTCGAGTGCGCGAGTTCCGAATTTGTCGTCGACCCGCCTTTTCGCCGCTTCAAGATAGACGACGACTTCTTTGCCGTACTCTTCGTAGTCATACGGCAAAACATCGGCATTCGCCATACGCACCGCTTCCAGCCCAAAGACGCGGGCCATCTGCTGTTCGTAAACAAAATCCGGATCGCCGAACTTCTTAAACCAGGCAAAGTTGTCGAACGCGGAGTGGTAAACACCGTAGGGTCCGCTCGAACTCACGTCGCTCGAGGGAACTCCGAGATGTTGCAGGAAGGCGGTGTAATCGGAGCCGCTGCCCAGGTCACCGACTGGCACATCGGCCTTCACCTGCGCGGCCGGCAGGCGGTGGTTTTCTCCGATGGCCTCGGCCGGCGATTGCGTTGACGGAGTCGCTTCTGGCTGCGAGGCTTTCTGCCAGGCCTCGTATACAGTTCCGCCTTTCGGACTGGGCACAACCTTGGTCACGTCGCGCAGGAACTGCTTGAGACTGGGAACGGCCGAGGCGCCGAACTTCGATCCCGAGACACCGACATCCATATTGAAATACGCGGGGCAATTCCTCAGTTCGACCTCATGCTGCTCTACCCATTCAGTGGAACCCATCAGCCCCTCTTCTTCTCCGTCCCAGCTCGCGAACACGATGGTGCGCTTCGGCTTCCAACCCGCCCGAAGCAACTCACCAACGCCATGCACAGCTTCAAGCATGGCCGCGGTACCGCTGTTGGGGTCAACCGCGCCGTAGACCCAGGCGTCGCGATGATTGCCCGCGACGACCCATTGTTCCGGCATCTCGCTGCCTTGCACGCGGCCGATTACGTCCCAGAGAGTGCGGAACTGATAATCCTGCTTCAGATGCATGCGAAGTTTTGCGGGGCCGGGTCCGACGTGATAGGTAAAGGGCAGCGCCCCCTGCCACTCACGCGGGGAATCCGGTCCACCGAGATGTTCCAACACCGGCCAGATATCGTGATACGAGAGCGGAGTCACGGGAATCTTCGGCATCTGCGCCGAACCGTCGGGCGAGATTCGCTGCGAGTCGGGAAGTGATGGAGTTGACGCTACCCCTGGAGTTGTCGGATCGCCGGGGAACTCGAACATGTAGCCGATCGATCCGCGCTGCACGCCGGTATCGGGCCGCCAGGGTCCATCGGGATACTTGTCGCCGCGGCGCCAGCCGTCGTCTGCGGGATCGGAATAGATGATCATTCCGGCTGCGCCGTGTTCCTGCGCGACAAAGACTTTCACGCCACGGAAATTCTGGCCGTAGCGGACAAGCACGATCTTGTCGCGCACGTTGATTTTCAGCTTCTCCAGTTTCTCGAAATCTTCCGGCGTCCCGTAATTGGCATATACGATTGCGGCCTCGACGTCTCCGGAAGGAGACATCCCGCTGAAAGGCATGACGACGCGAGGATCATCCTGGTACGGATCCTTGCTGACGTGCTCGCGCGTGGGGCCGTGCATCTCGACACCGGCGGGTTCGGTCATGTCCACGCTGATTTCAGCGGGATAGTTGATCCAGACCTTGTACTCGACGATTTCAGTATCAAGACCGGCATCGCGAAACTTCTTCGCGACGTAGTCCGCCGTTGCCTTGTCTTCGATGGTGCCCGCCATGTGGGGCGCTTTGGTCAGGATGCGCAAATGTTCTTCAGCAAGTTTGGAATCGGGCACCGACAGGAACTGGGTTTCAGCAGCGGTCTCCACGGCGGCTTTGCGAAAACCAAAGATCGTTGCCGCTGCACCAGGGGAGGCTGGCGCCTTCCCATCGGAGGGTGTCGACGAGCCAAAAAAAAGGATGGCGAAAGATAGAAGCGCTGCGAAAAGAACTTTCATTGGTTCCGACGTGAAAGTTAGTAAGGTAACACAGGCGCTTGCCCACATCGCAAACGGTATCGCGCCTCGCTGGTATTTTCGCCTACTGTTCGCTCTTAGCACCAACTTCATCTATTTCACCAACTGGTGCTAGAGAGTGATATACTACTGGCATGAAGCGAGCCACCATGACTTTTCCCGACGATCTTGCGAAGGCGATGGATGACTACCTACGGTCGCAAGAAGCCCCTCCATCGCTCACTACCGTCATGCAGGCGGCCTTGCGAGCATACCTGCGCGAACGCGGGTTTCTGCGGGAATTCCGGCCGTTGAAGATCACGCCAGCGAAGAAAGGGAGCGGGCGAAGCGACGTCAGTCAGAACCACGACCTCTACTTGACGGGCGTTAAGAAATGATGCGCACCGTACTGGCGGATACTGGGCCGTTGTACGCAGCCGTCGACCCGGAAGATGAGCACCATGCGCAAGCCCTCCTGGAGCTGCAGAAATTAAACCGTGATCGGCAGGAGATCGTGATTCTCTACTCGACTTTGCTTGAGGCGTACTCTTTGATCATGTTTCGTTTGGGTAAGGAAGTAGCGTCGAACTGGCTGCTGGACGTTGCCGAAACGGCTCTCGTCAATCCGACGCCCGAGGATTATTGGCAAGCTGCGGCAAGAATTCGAGCCTTCGCGGATCAGGCCATCACTTTATTCGATGCAGTTGCAGCAGTCGTCGCTACCCGTCTCAAGGCGCCCGTCTGGACTTACGATCATCATTTTGACGTGATGAGAGTTGGTGTTTGGCGCTGACGGCCGGCCGTCATAGATATACGACCTCCTACCTAACCTGCCCCGTCCCGATGATTTCGTACTTGGACGATGTTAGCTCGGCGAGAGCGAAGGGGCCGCGGCAGTGAAGTTTCTGCGTGCTGATGCCCATCTCGGCTCCAAAACCGAACTCGCCGCCGTCGGTAAAGCGGGTCGACGCATTCCAGTAGACCGCGGCGGAGTCGACCTCGCGGAGAAACTTGCGCGCATTCGCCTCGTCACTCGTGACGATCGAATCGGAGTGCCGGGTCGAGTATTTGTTGATATGCGCGATGGCATCGTTGACGTCGGCGACCACCGCGATCGCAATGCACAGGCGCAAGTATTCTTCGTACCACTCCTGTTCTTTCGCGGGCGACACTGGCAATCCGCCTGCCAGAGACCGGGATTTGCCATCCCCGTGGAGTTCCACTCCGGCATCGATCAGCTTCTTTGCGATTCGCGGAATGTAGTCCGCGGCAACGCGCTCGTGCACCAGCAGTTTCTCGGCCGCGTTGCAGACCGACGGGCGCTGTGTCTTGGCATTGATCACGATGCGGTCCGCCATGTCAAAGTCTGCGGAGGCGTCGACGAAGATGTGGCAGTTTCCTGCCCCGGTTTCGATGACTGGGACCGCTGAATTCTCGGTGACAAAGGTGATAAGTCCGGCGCCACCGCGGGGGATGATGACGTCGACCAGGCCGCGGGCTTTGATCAGGTCGTGCACCGTCTGCCGTGTTCCGGAATCAAGCAGTTCGATGGCGCCCTTGGGGACCCCGGGAACGGCAGCCATGATCTCGACCAGTCGTTGATTGCTGCGAGCCGCTTCTTTACCGCCGCGGAGGACAATAGCATTTCCGGTTTTCAGCGCGAGAACGGCCGTGTCGACGGTGACATTCGGGCGAGATTCGTAGATGATGCCGACAACTCCGAGCGGCACGCGGACTTTGCGGATGCGCAGTCCATTCTCCTTGGTCCATTCCGCGAGCGTCTCGCCGATCGGATCCGGCAAGGCCGCAACATCGCGCACTCCGTGAGCCATTTCTCTGATTCGCGCCGGCGTGAGCAGCAGTCGGTCGCGCATCGCGTCCTCGAGACCTGAGTGTTCGATATCAGCACGATTGGCCGCGAGAATGTCTTTCTCATGAGCTTCGACGGCGTCTGCAATCACGAGCAGCAGCGAGTTCTTTTGCTCGGTCGACAACTGTGCCAGCCTAGCGCCGGCGGCGCGAGCGCGTAGCAGTTTTTCCCGCGTCGAGGCGCTGTTGGCAAGAGTGGTGGCCATCAGGTCGTCTTCCGCGGCGGAAAATACGTTCCGATCTTGCGAGCCATCCCCATCGGAATTGCCTGGGGATGACGTCCGTTCACGATGGCGACGTGGACTCCGCCTTCGCTTGCCAGTTTCGCGGCGCGCAGTTTCGAAATCATGCCGCCACGGCCGAGCGCACTCTTGCCATTGCACTGGGCTTCCAACTCAGGCGTGAGCTTGCGAATCACGCGCTGAATCTTCGGCTTCTTTCGTCCGTTCGGAACAAGGAATCCGTCGACATTGGTAAGGAGGAGCAGCCAGTCGGCCTTCACTGCCGTGGCCAACAGAGAGCTGAGTTCGTCGTTATCCCCGAAAGCGCCTTCGAGTTCACGCACCGAAACGCTGTCGTTCTCGTTGACGATCGGGACGACGCCCAACCCCAGCAATTCAGCCAGCGTGTTTTGAAGATTCCGATAGCGAACCGGCGAGGTGAAGTCGTCGCTTGAGAGCAGCAGTTGCGCTACGACCTTCTTGCCGAAGAACAAGCGCTCGTAGGTGTGCATGAGCTTGCTCTGGCCCACGGCGGCGCAGGCCTGCATGCGCGGGACGTCGCTCGGGCGCTTCTGCAGATCAAGGCCCGACATGCCCGCGGCTATGGCTCCGGAAGTGACGATCAGGTATTCGTTCTTCGAGAGGTCGAACTGGTCCACCATGCCGCGCAGCAGATGGATATCGATCTGCCCGCCAGGAGCGATAAGACTGGTGCCGACTTTGATGACCACGCGCATCTTGTGCTTGGCTGCTGCGGGGTGCGAATTCGCTTGCCATTCGCCGCCATGTTGCTCCGACGTGGAGAACACAACCTCCCGCGGGGAGGGACAACATCTCTATCCTGCCGTTAGAATGGCTTTCTTGGCAAGGTGAAAATCCTGCCAGGTTACTGCGATGCCTGCCTCCAACGCTACCAGCCGCTTCTCCGATCGCGTCGAGAACTACATTCGTTATCGGCCCGGATATCCGCCCCAGGTGCTCGAGACTCTGAGGAAAGACTGTGTATTGACACCCGCACACTCGGTCGCTGATATCGCGTCGGGGACGGGTATCTGGACAAAGATTCTGCTGGAGAACGGGAATCCTGTGTATGCAGTCGAGCCCAACTCAGACATGCGGCAGGCTGGGGAGCGTCTGCTGGCTGGATATCCCAAGTTCACGAGCATCGATGGGAAGGCCGAGTCGACAACGTTGCCGGACATGAGCGTTGATTTCATCACTGCCGCGCAAGCGGCACATTGGTTTGATCGCGAACGTGCGCGGCGGGAATTCTCGCGAATACTGAAGCCCAGCGGGTGGCTGGTGCTGCTGTGGAATGAACGGGACGTCGATACGACCCCGTTCTCGCGCCGCTATGAGCTGCTGTTACTCGCCTACGGCACCGACTACGAAGATGTACGGCACGAGCGCACCACCGACTCGGTAAATGAATTCTTCGATCCGGCGCCATATCAGCAGCGCGTGTATCCCATGCGGCAAGAGTTCGACTACCCAGGGCTCGAGGGGCGGCTGCTGTCGTCGTCGTACGCTCCGGGGCCGGGGCATCCGAAACATGAACCGATGCTCCGCGAATTACGGCGAATCTTTGAAGAACACTCCGAGGGTGGGCGCGTGGCTTTCGAATACAAGACACGAATCTATTTCGGAAAACTAAACTGACCGGAGAACGACGTTGTCCGACGAAAAATCCTTTCACATGACGCCCGAGGAGTTCCGCCGCCACGGCCATGCCGTGGTGGACTGGATCGCCGACTACCAATCGCGGATTGAATCCTTTCCCGTGTTGTCGCAGGTGAAACCGGGGCAGATTCGCGCCTCGCTGCCGGAAAATCCGCCGGCCCACGGCGAGCCCTTCGACACGCTTCTGCAGGACGTCGAGCAGTTGATTGTGCCGGGTGTCACGCACTGGCAGTCGCCAAATTTCTTCGCCTATTTCCCCTGCAACGCCTCGGGTCCTGGAATTTTGGGGGACCTTCTTTCTTCGGGGTTGGGTGTGCAGGGAATGCTGTGGTCGACCAGCCCTGCGTGTACGGAGCTTGAAACCCACGTCACGGACTGGCTGGTTGGGATGCTGGGCCTGCCGCAGAAATTTCTCTCGTCGAGTACCGGAGGTGGAGTGATTCAAGACACCGCTTCCAGCGCCGTGCTGTGCGCGCTGTTGGCAGCGCGCGAGCGGACCAGCGGCTACACCACGAACAAGATGGGAGGCAACGGCCGGCTTGTAGCCTACGCATCGACGCAAACGCACTCGTCACTGGAGAAGGCGGCAATGATCGCGGGAATAGGCACGGACAATCTCCGATTGATCGAAGTAGACGAGGAGTTTGCGATGAACCCGGATGCACTGGCACGCCAAGTCGAGGCCGACCGGATGGCGGGGCTCGTTCCGTGTTTTGTTTGCGTGACGGTGGGCACGACGTCTTCTAACGCCATGGATCCGGTCCGAGCGATCGGCGAGGTCTGCCGGAAAAACAACTTATGGCTCCACGTCGACGCTGCCATGTCAGGAACGGCGATGGTGTGCCCTGAATTTCGGCACCTTCAGGACGGCGTCGAACTGGCCGACAGCTACAATTTCAACCCGCACAAATGGATGGGCGCCAACTTCGATTGCAGCGGCTTCTGGGTGGCTGATCGCAAAGCGCTGATTCAGACCCTGAGCATCCTGCCTGAGTACTTGCGCAACCAGGCAACGGAGTCAGGTGCCGTGATCGATTACCGGGACTGGCACATCCAGTTGGGAAGGCGCTTCCGGTCGCTTAAATTGTGGTTTGTCATCCGGCACTACGGAATTGAGGGCCTGCAGCACAACGTTCGCGAGCATGTGCGCTTGGCGCAAGAGTTTGCGGACTGGGTACGGAGTGACGATCGATTCGAACTAGCCGCGCCGGTGCCGCTGAACCTCGTCTGCTTCCGGCACAGAGGCGGAGACGCAACGAATCAGGCAATCATGGGCCGGCTGAACCAGAGCGGGGATCTATTTCTCACGCACACGAAGCTGAACGGCAAGCTGACATTAAGATTGTCGGTCGGACAGATGAACACAAAGGCGCGGCATGTACAGAAAGCGTGGAGGCGGATCCAGGAAGAGGCGGCCAGATAAGATGTCTACTTCGCCGCTGCGGTTATCCTCTGCAGCTTGCGGTCGTCGTCGACGGTAAGGAAAGTGAATCTTTCTGGCTTTTCGGTAAAACAGGAGAGGGAACCGAAGATTCCTTGGTGGGAAAACTCGGACACCTTCTTGCCCGTGTTGGCGTCGAAGACAGCGATCTCCGGGGGTTCACATCCATCTGAGCAGTGCCAGAACTCCACAGCAATTCGACCTCCCGAAAGCTGCATTTCCATTGGCGTCTGCCCAAAATCTGGTGGTTCCAAGTCAAGGGTGCGCAGCAGCTCTCCGGAAGAAGAGATCACATAGACTTTAGCCGGAGAAGTACTCCGCATGAGGTAAGCATTTCCGTCGTCTCCGAGCCGCAATCGGCCGGCGGATATGGCGCGGTTCCCCGACATGGGAGCCCGGGTATACCTGAGGTCTCCCAGCTTCACGGCTTCATCGATTGCCTGATCCTCGGGAAACGAGAGGCGTTTGAGCAAGAGGCCATCCGGTGCGTAAATCGCGGTGAAGATCTTCTGGGCCCCCCGTTGCAATCCGGAGGCAAGGATCTCGCCGGTTGGAAAAGCCACAAAATGGTACGGAGTGAATGCAGGCGGTGCGAGGGCCATCCGGGACTCGAGTTTTCCGTCAGCAGAAAACTTCGCCAGGAAAACGGCGTCTTTCGACCAGGCAAGCCTGGCAACTTCGCCGCCCGGTAGCAGGAACGAAGGCTCAAACGCGTCCCAGTAGGGTGCAAGCTGAAGCGGCTTTCGGCTCGTAGGGATTCTTGCCTTCAGCTCGCCGGCGTTGTCGAACATAAGCAGAGGGCGATCGCCGGGCAGATCGGCCACCGGGTCAAAGATAGTGACGAACGTGTTGCCCTGACCGTCGCATTGCGAGTCGTTGTGGAGGCCATCGTTGGAACCTAAGTGAGCGCTGAAATTCAGCGTTTGCTGCGGCTGGAGGGTCTTGGTTTGAGCCAAGGCGACCGCCGCCAAAAACAGCGGGAGAAAGGCTGACTGGAGCCGCATGGTAGCCTCCGTAGAGACCTACGGCGTATTGTCGCACTGCTTCAGGCTGTTGGCACAACCAAAATCAGTCCGCCGGCATGGGCGCGGTTCGGGGTGCCGTTCCCTGTTCCGCGGCGGGATCGCTGGCGGCTGGCGATTCCAACCATTTGCGAACCTGTGGCAGCGCCTTCCGCATCGCGACCTCGCCGACCTTGATGAGGTCTCCGGCGCGCTTGAAGTCGTCGTAACCAAATCCAGCCACATCGGGTTCGACGACAAGATCAGCCGCAATGCGCCACAAGGAAGACATCCTCTCCTGCGCGATGGCAAAGGATTGTCCGATTACGTCGAAGAGATGACGCGGAGGACCGCCGTTTGACCATGCGCCCTTCAGGTGTACTGCGAGCACTCGGTCGGCGCCCATGTCGCGGAGTGGGCGCGTGGGCACGGGATACGACAGCATGCCATCGACCAGGTAGCGACCACGGATCTCCACGGGCAGAAACATGCCGGGATAGGCGCAACTGGCGCGAACAGGATCGATGACCGACCCGGAGTGAAACACGACTCCTTCTCCCGTGTTGAAGTCAGTCGCCGTGACTCCGAGCGGAATTCGCAGTTCCTCGAAAGTCTTGCACTTCAGGGTTTGGGTCAGGAAGGTAACCATCCGGTCGTTGGACGCAAAGCCGTAGCGCGAAAGAGTCCAACGGGCGAAACTGGTGAAGCGGCTGTTGCGAGCCACCTCTTCCATCTCGGCCAGCGACAATCCGCTGCAGTAGCAGGCGCCGATCAGGGCTCCGACACTGGTTCCGGTGACCACGCGGATCGGAATACCCTCCTGCTCGAGGACCTTCAGAACCCCAATGTGAGCGATGCCGCGGGCGAAGCCTCCGCCTAAAGCCAACCCAATGGCCGGGACGCGATCCGTAACCGGCGGAGAAGAAGGCTTGCGGGAAAGTTCGCGCCCAAACGCCTGAACCGAGCGAATGATCTTCCCCAGACTTTTCACGGCGAAACCCACTTGTTCTGGCTTCAACCCCGCCAGAAATTCTCTCTTACTCAATAAGATGCCATACCGTGGGGTATGGCTGTAATTAAGATGCCACACCGTGGGTATGGCTGTAAGGGCACGAGGGTGCCACCCGTCGTTACTCTAAAGACAGTAACCAGTTACCTTGGAAGCATCATGACAGGTGACGAAGATCCTGTATTCCTGCTAACTTGCCGACAGTATGGTGCGAGAGATTTCGGCCGGCGGGGTGGTCGTCCGGCGCAAGGATGGGGAGTGGTGGACGGCGGCGATCGAGCCGGCCGGAGACCAGTCGTCCTCGCGTAATCCCAAGAAAAAACGAGCGTTAGGGGCCAAGAACAAGGCGGTGCTCTGTTTGCCCAAGGGCTTGGTGGACCCCGGAGAAAAGGCTCTGGAGGCCGCGCTGCGGGAAGTGCGCGAGGAAACCGGAATCACGGCATCGCCAGTGACCAAACTTGCCGACATCAAATACATGTACGTGCGCACCTGGGGAGACGGCGAGCGGGTCTTCAAGATCGTCAGCTTTTACCTGCTGCGCTACGACTCGGGGCAGATCGACCACATTTCTGAAGCGATGAGAATTGAGGTAGCGCGAGCCTCCTGGATCCGGCTGCAGGACGCGGCGAAGCTGCTGTCCTACAAAGGCGAAAAACAGATGGCACGGCAGGCCCTGGAGTACGTGATGGCGCACGCCGAGTTGTGATCGCGGCGCTGGAAATGTATCCCCCGATGCAATTACCATGGCCACGACACAGTCCCCATCGAGGGCGACCAGAAAGCCATCTCTCTTGCCAGTCCAGTGTTCTCCCAAAATCCGAGTGATAGAAGCGGACTCAACGTCGAGGCCTGATCATGAAGCGCATTCATAAAGTTGCCGTTCTGGGCGCCGGGACCATGGGCGCCCGTATCGCCGCACATTTTGCTAATGCCGGTGTTCCAAGCTACCTGCTGGATATCGTCCCGCCCGATGCCGATGCGCCGGCGCGGAACAAGATCGCGGCCGCCGGTCTGGATGCCGCGAAGAAATCGAAGCCGGCTGCGTTCATGGATGCGTCCCTCGCGCGGTTGGTGACGGTGGGGAATTTCGAAGATGATTTGAAGAAGTTGGCTGACGTGGATTGGATCATCGAGGCAGTAGTTGAAAACCTCGACATCAAGCGGAGTCTGCTCCGGAAGGTCGAAGCGATCCGCAAGCCGGGCACAATTATCACAACCAATACAAGCGGCCTGCCAGTCGGCAAGATCGCCGAAGGATTCTCCGACGACTTCCGGCGGGCCTGGTTCGGAACCCACTTCTTCAATCCGCCACGTTACATGCGGCTGCTGGAGATCATCCCCACACCCGAGGCGGACCGGGACGCGATCGACGCCATCTCTCACTTCTGCGATGTGCGTTTGGGTAAAGGCGTCGTCATCGCCAAGGACACACCGAACTTCATCGGCAATCGCATTGGAACATTCTCGGTGCTGAATGTCATGCGCTTGATGCAGGAGATGGGGCTGACCATCGAAGAGGTGGACGCTCTGACCGGACAGGCCGTCGGCTGGCCCAAGTCGGCAACGTTTCGCACCATCGATCTGGTTGGTCTCGATATTCTGGGACACGTCGTCGGCAATATGACCGCGAACGTTCGCGACGAGCGCAGCGATCTGCAACTGCCCGAGTTCTTCAAGAAGATGCTGGAGAACAAGTGGCTGGGTGACAAAACCAAAGGTGGTTTCTACAAGAAAAATGTGGGGCGGGCGCCCTCGCCCGCCGAAGCTGGCGAGCAAGAACGTCTCGCTCTTGACTGGAAAACGCTCGAGTACCATCCCCGCCAGAAGCCGAAGTTTCCGGCGCTCGATATGGCGAAAAACATCGAGGACACGGGCGCGCGGCTGCGTACGCTGCTGGGCCTGGAGGGCGCCGGCCCTCAGAAGGGTGACAAGGTGGGAGCATTCCTCTGGGCCGCCCTGTCGGATCTGTGGACCTATACGGCAAATCGTGTGCCGGAGATTTCAGACACCATTGTCGAGATCGATCAGGCGATGAAGCTCGGCTTCAACTGGGAACTTGGCCCCTTCGAGTTATGGGACGCCGCAGGGGTCGAGGCCACCGTTGCTCGTATGAAGATAGAAGGAAAGCCGGTAGCGGCCAATGTCGAGAGGTTGCTCCAGTCAGGACAGAAGTCATGGTATTTCGACGACGCCACGTCAGCTTCCGGGCGCAACTACTGGGATCTCGCGAGTGGTAAGCAGCTACCGGTCCAGGTTCCCGCCGGCGTTTGGTCGGTCGCGGTTGCCAAGAAATCCAACGGCGTGGTCAAGAAGAACTCGGGCGGATCGCTGGTCGATCTGGGAGATGGCGTGGCCTGCATCGAGTTCCACAGCAAGATGAACAGTCTCGGCACCGACATCGTCAGCCTGATTAATCAGACCCTGAAGGCAGGCGGACCGGGCGACAACTTCGATGCGTTTGTGATCACCAACGACGCGCCCAACTTCTCCGTCGGCGTCAACCTGATGCTGCTGCTCATGAGCGTGCAGGAGGAAGAGTGGGACGACATCGATCTGGCGATCCGCCAGTTCCAGGGAATGACGCAGGCCATCAAGTTTTCTCCCAAACCTGTGGTGTCAGCGCCGTTCGGTTTGTGCCTCGCCGGAGGCACGGAGATTTCTCTCCATAGCGCAGCGAGGCAGCCGCATGCCGAACTCTACATAGGTTTGGTGGAAGTCGGCGTTGGACTGCTACCCGGCGGTGGAGGCTGCAAAGAGATGCTGCTGACAGCGGTCGACCGCGCCGCAGCATCGAAAGGCAAATCTTCCGGCGAGTCTTTGGCGGGATCAGTCGAAATGATGGAAGCCATGAAACAAGCCTTCCAGACGATCGCCACGGCGAAGGTTGCCACTTCAGCGCACGAGGCCCGCGGATTGGGATTCTTGTCGGATTCCGACCTCATCACCATGAACCGCGAGCGAGTCCTCTCTGACGCCAAGGCTCGGGCCCTCGAGTTGGCGAGCGCTGGTTATGAGCCGCCAGTGGCGCGCACGGATATTCCCGCGCCCGGCGAGAGTCTGCTGGCAGCGCTCAAGATGGGCGTGCATCTCATGAGGCAGGGAGATTTCATTACCGACTACGAGGTAAAGCTCGCAGGAAAGATCGCGGAAGTTCTCTGCGGAGGCAATGTCACCCCGGGCACGCCGGTCAGCGAGCAGTACATCCTCGATCTCGAGCGCGAGGGCTTCAAATCGCTCTGCGGCGAACGCAAAACCCAGGAGAGAATTCAGTACACGCTGAAGACCGGCAAAACACTAAGGAATTAACAACCCGTGGATTAACAACGCGTGCAGGAACTAACAACGCGAGGAGAACCAACAACGCGTCCACTACCGTGAAAGAGCGGCCCTTCTAGGGCCGCGTAAGCCGCATGCCATTAGACAGGGCTAAGGACTACAGATGAAAACATTCTTCGTGTGGGTACTCTTTGGGGGCTTATTGTCGCTTCCATTGATGGCACAGGACAATCCGAAGCTCGAAGTGTTCGGCGGCTATCAAT
>Ga0209698_10002115_pt1 | contig 22713 bp, 18 predicted proteins | sample LitLauG_LLR_2012_FD_187203 | JGI IMG/M metagenome (GOLD analysis project Ga0209698, IMG submission 187203) | Freshwater sediment microbial communities from Pennsylvania, USA - Little Laurel Run_MetaG_LLR_2012 (SPAdes) (version 2) | ecosystem: Environmental > Aquatic > Freshwater > Creek >... | reverse complement strand
TGCCGCCGATAGGCGGTAACATCGGGCGTTTGGCCGGCGCCGGAGCGGTATGCCTGGATTGTCTCGCGGTAGCTGCCCATGTTGGCCGTGTTCTGGAAGGAGAGCAAGCGAACAATCGTCGGCCGGCTGCGCAACAGATTGGGGTGTAGCTCCAGCTCCACATTCTGCCCCCGGGCGCGGGCGAGGTTCCAATCCAAGTCCAGGCCGTTGGCGATTTTCGGCATCAGCATCTCGCCAAAACGAAGAACGTAGTTACGATCGTAGAACTCAGCCAAAAAACCGAAGGTGTAGCCCCGGGTATCAGCGGCATAGTCGAACGACGCATTGTTGTCGGCCGCCCAATTCATGAATTGCAGGTGGCTGTCACTGCCGATGCCGTTGACGTCGAAGAAATCGGCCGTGCTCAGCTTCCCGATCCGCAACTCGATGCGCCGTACGGGCAATTTGGAGGCGAGGCTAAGGGGTCCGCGAACCGCATCGTCATACTGACTGCTTAGCGGGATGACCTGGTGCAACATCATGCGGGCAATATAAGGTGTGGAACTCAGGGACGGATTGCGCACGACATCCAGATTGGTGAACCCGGCAATACCCAAAGTGTTGCTTAGCCCCGCGCCGCCGGCGCTCTCGAGATCGAACAAGATGTCCGTGTTCTTAGTAAGATGCAGCCCCGTAAAGAGCGTGAGTAGTCGCGAAGTGGCGGATTCGCTCTGCGGACCGAAGCTATTGGCTCCGGAGTACTTGGCTGGAAACGAGGGATGATACTGGGTGATGATGTTCGCCTGGCCTGACAACCAGAACCGGTCCGCAAGGGAACTGGGCGCAGCCTCCACGGCGGGGACCGGATCGGAACTCTGCGCGGGAAGAGATGCCGCTATAAAAAGCATGGGGGCAAGCTTCGGCAAATGACTGAGTCGATCCCACATTTAGCGTGAGTCTTACGGTTTTCCTCATATTCTCGCGCGTAACTCCGCTCCCATGATTACAATTCGATTGCAAATGCAGAATCTTTATTGCGCATGACTTATACTAAGTGGAAACTGTGGCCCGTTTCTGCTTGTTGCTGTTCGGTCTGAGTTCTTCTCTCTGTCTTTCTGGCCAGACGGCAACCTCGCCGGACCAGGTCAAGCGGGTGTTTGTGGGCTCATTCGGGGAAGGCGCCGAAGGGGAACAGATTCGACGGTCCCTTATCGCAGAATTAGCCAGGGGCGGAAAGTTCAAAGTGGCAGAGACTCCGGAAACCGCCGACGCGGCGCTTACAGGCTCTGGTGCAGTATGGATCAAGGGTTATTACAGCCTCAACCCGCGCGCTCGCTCGGTCGGAGAAAACGCCCACCCCGTTTACGGCGGATATCTCTCCGTGGAATTGAAGGGGCGGCAGAATGAGGTACTGTGGTCGTACCTGGTGACCCCGCGCCGCTACGGCCCGGACGCTATCAGCCGGAATCTCGCCGGCCAAATCGCGAAAAAACTGGCGGAGGCTGTGGCGCATTGATTATAGACCATGTTCGCCGGACGTCCGCCCGACGGTTCTTCCTCGCCCTGGCGGTGTTTTTGGGCAGCAGCCCATCCAGTGCACAAAGCGTGCTGTTGGGAGCGGGCGCCACCTTTCCAGAACCTCTCTACACGAAGTGGTTTGCCGGCTTCGCCGAGCAGCACCCGGAATATCGCATTCTTTATGAGAGCGTCGGATCGGAAGAGGGGGTCCGCCGGCTTCGGGACGGCGCCGTGGACTTCGCCGGTTCCGACATGCCCCTGGATGAAAACCAACTGGCTAACCTGGGCCACCCCGTTCTACAACTGCCCAGCGTGATCGGAGCCGCTGTTCCTATTTATCATCTGGAGGGCGTGACCCAGGATCTCCGGCTCACCCCAGATACGCTTGCCGGTATTTTCCTGGGTAGGATCAAGCGATGGAGCGACCCAGCGATCCAATCGGTGAATCGCGGAATAGCCCTTCCCGCCCGCGAGATCGTGGTGGTCCATCGCTCCGACGGCAGCGGCACGACATTCGTGTGGACGGATTATCTATCGAAGATCAGCCCGCAGTGGAAGTCCACGGCCGGGACGGGAACGTCCGTGGAATGGCCGGTGGGGATCGGAGCCGCCGGAAACGGAGGAGTGGCACAACGAGTGCGAGAGACTCCCTATTCCATTGGATACGTCGAGTTCATTTACGCGCTCCTCAACCGGCTAAGCTACGCGGCGGTCCGGAATGCGGGCGGGCGATACATTACCGCCGATCTCGACAGCATCACCGCCGCGGCCGCCAACAGCGCACAGCAGATGCCCGCCAGTTTCCGCCTTTCCATTACCAACGCAACAGGCCGCAACTCCTATCCGATCGCGTCCTTCACTTATTTGCTGGTGCGCGTGAAAACCGGCGATGCGGCGAAGGACCGGTTTTTACGCGACCTGCTGCAATGGATCCTCGCCGCCGGCCAACGCCAAGCGGCGGGCCTGGGTTACGGAAGCCTGCCGCCAGAGATTGCCGCGCGGGAGCGGCGCGCAATAGATTCCGTTTACTAGGGCCGGCCTTTAAATCAACTGGCGGAATGTCCAGAACAGGAACCCGGATAGAAGGATCGATGCGGGCAAGGTCAAAACCCATGCCATGAGCAACGAGCGAATTGTATTCCATTGCAGCCCGGAGTGATTTGCCGCCATCGTCCCGCCCACGCCCGAAGACAGGACATGGGTCGTACTAACGGGCAGGCCCATATGATCCGCCGACCATATGGTCGCCATGGCGGTGATCTCGGCAGCCGCTCCCTGCGCATAGGTCAGATGTTGCTTTCCAATCTTTTCTCCCACGGTCACCACGATGCGCTTCCAGCCGACCATCGTGCCCAGGCCGAGCGCCATCGCCACGGCAACTTTGACCCACGAGGGAATGAACTTGGTGGCGTTGTCGATATGCTTCTTGTAGTTATCCAAAATCACCCAGTCGGCTTCGGAAATCTTCGGGTTCCCGGATTTCTTCATCAGGCGCAAGCCTTCACGAATTCAAAACCCAAGGCGATCAGAAGCGCGACCCCGAGCAGAACGAAGGGATAAAGCGAAGTCGGATGGACCGTGGAAAGATCGGATAACAGATGGGCTATCGCATAGATGAACCCCACGATCAGGGCGACGCCGAAAATCGCGATCCCGATCTTGCCCGGCCTTCTGGCGAGTTTGGCCTCTAAAACTGGAACAGGAGCCGCAGCAGCCATTTGTCACCTCGATTTCAAGAGTCTACACGGGGAACATTACAGTCACGTGAGCATTCGAGCAGGTTGGCATTGTCGTAACGCGGTGTTCCATGAAACGTGCGAAAGTAGAATACGGCACAACTACCTATGACGAAGAGGGAGACCAGCGCCCCACAACGTTGCACGGCTGGGAATAATGGCGGATCGGATCCGGCGGGATCCGAAAGGGCGGTGGATCTCCATGCTCCGGAACTGTATCTCAACCGCGAATTGGGTCTGCTTGCGTTCCAGCGGCGCGTGCTAGAGGAAGCCGAAGACGAAACCAATCCGCTCCTGGAGCGCGTGAACTTTCTTTCGATTTTGGGCTCGAATCTGGACGAATTCTTTATGGTCCGGGTTGCGGGTCTGGCGGCGCAGTTGGATGCCGGCACACTGGAGGTCGGGTCCGATGGGATGAGCCCCCGCGCGCAATTGATTTCCATTCGCCGCGAAGTGAAAAAACTGCTGTCTGAAGGCCACAAGTGCCGGGAAAGGCTTCTGGAAGCGCTCCAAAAGCAAGGGGTCTTCATTCACCCGTTTGAGGAGTTGAACGAAACCAAAAAGCGGCGCATGGCAGACTATTTCGCGAAAACGATCTTTCCCGTGCTGACGCCGCTGGCGTTTGACCCGGGCAGGCCGTTTCCACACATTTCGAACCTGAGCTTGAACCTCGCCGTTCTGATACGGGATCGCAGCGGAGAAGAACACTTTGCTCGCGTAAAGGTGCCGGACTCGCTGCCCCAGCTCGTGCCCCTGGGCGCGGCGGCGCAGAAAAGTACGAAGCGGACGTCGCCCAGGCGGGCGGAAATGGTTTGGCTCGAGGAGATCATCGCGGCGCATCTATCAGAACTGTTTCCGGGAATGGAGATTCTGGAATCTCATCCCTTCCACGTGACCCGCGATGCGGATATCGCAATCAAGGAACTGGAAGCGGAGGATTTGCTCGAGACCATCGAGGAGGGAGTACGGCAGCGCCGATTCGGCAGCGTGATTCGTTTGGTGGTTACGCATGACATGCCGGCTCCCATATTAGAAATCCTGATGAACAACCTGGAACTGGGGAGAAGCGATGTGTACCGGACGCCGCGTCCGCTTTCCTTGAAAAGGCTCTCCAGCCTGTATGGCCTGGATCGTCCCGATCTGAAGTACGCACCGTTCGTTCCAGCTATTTCACCCGCCCTGACGACCACGGACGAGGACGACGTCTTTAGCCTCATCCGGCGAGGCAACATTTTTGTACATCACCCATTCGACTCTTTCCAGCCCGTCGTGGAGTTTTTGCGACAGGCTGCCCACGACCCGTCGGTTTTGGCGATTAAGATTTGCCTGTACCGGGTGGGCCGGAACTCTCCGATTGTTGAGGCCTTGCTCGAAGCCGTGGAGGAAGACAAGCAGGTCGCGGTCCTGGTGGAACTGAAAGCCCGGTTCGATGAAGAGAGCAATATTGAATGGGCGCGTGCCCTGGAGCGCGCCGGCGCGCACGTGGTTTACGGCCTGATCGGACTGAAGATCCACTGCAAAGTGGCCCTCGTCGTCCGGCGCGAACAGGACCGCATTGCACGATACCTACACTTCTCCACCGGCAACTATAACGCTCTCACGGCCCATCTCTACACAGACATGGGTCTGTTCACGGCCGATGACGAGATCGCCGATGATGTGAGTAACCTGTTCAACTATCTGACAGGTTACTCGCTCAAATCCGACTACCAGCAGTTGCTGGTGGCGCCGGTAAATCTCCGGTCCCGCCTCGATGCGTTGATCGAACGGGAAGGGAATCACGCCAAATCGGGACGGAAGGCGCAATTGATCTTCAAGATGAACGCCCTGGTCGATCCCAAAATGATTCGCGCCCTGTACCGGGCATCGCGGGCGGGCGTCAAAATCCAGCTTCTCGTGCGAGGAATCTGTTGTTTGCGTCCTGGCTTGGCCGGCATCAGCGACAACATTGAAGTTGCCAGCATTCTAGGGCGATTCCTAGAGCACAGCCGCGTCTATTACTTTCTCAATGACGGGGACGAAGAAGTCTACATTGGAAGTGCCGATCTGATGCCGCGGAACATCGACCATCGGGTTGAAGTTCTCGTGCCCATTCGGGAACGGGGAATGGCCCAGCAGATCCGGGACGGACTTCTCGGCCAGTACCTGGCAGACGACGTCAAAGCGCGTACCATGCTGCCGAGCGGTTCTTACGCACGGAAGAAACGTCACGAAAGCAGGACGCCGGTCAACAGCCAGGAATTGCTGCTACACCCGCAGAGCAGCTCCCCCAAAAAGTCGAAACACCTTGGAAATGGAAGGTGGTAACCCGGCAGTTCTCCGTCCAGGTTATTTGCGATAGGCCTTCTCAAATCCGGTCCGCCCGTTGCGGACCGTAAAACTTCCGTCTCGATGCGCTGTGAGCACGATCCCATCGCCTTGGCACTTCTCCTGCAGATTGGCGATGAATGGCTCCGGCACGTTATGCCCGGCCTCGCCCGCAATGGAGTAATGAAGCTGCCACAGATCGAGCAGTCCGGGAGAATCGTGGATCGTCTGCCACGCCTCGGGCGAACCACCCTTGCGAGGTCCGTTGTTCATGATGGCGACTCTCGGCCGTAGCGCCCACACCATTTGCGGCGAACCCGAGGTCTTGGTGCCGTGGTGGGTGGTCATGTATACATCGACGGTGCCCAGTTTGTTATCGGGACACGCCAGATCGTGTTCCTGGTTCCAATAAAGGTCTCCCAAATCAACCAGGCGAAAGTCGCCGTAGGTGAGGATAAAGCCGATCGAGTGCGCGTTCTCGCCCGGGTCCGGATCGAGCGCGTGGTACTCCCCACAGGCCGGGTTCCGCGCTCCCTGGCCGGGAAGCGGCTTGGCGATCGCTTCGCCGGACGCGGTCACGACCTGGACTCGCATGCCGTGGATTGGAATCAGGTCCCCGGCCCGCACTTCCTGGTAATCCGACCGCAGGCGGAGCGCGACGTATGCCTCGTAGAGCGCCCCAACGTCTTTCACATTCTCGAAGTTCCGCCCGTGATCCACAACGTGGCGGATGGGAAGCCTGGCCGCGATCTGGGGCACTCCACCAATGTGATCCTGGTGGTAGTGGGTGACTACGAGGTAGTCGATTTGGTTAATACCCGCCTGTGCCGCGGCGGTGGCGATGCGCTTGGCGTCTCTGCCATCGAACCCCGCATACCCGGCGTCGACCAGCATCGATTCGCCCGAGGGCGCGACATATAGGGTCGCCTTTCCCCCTTCCACGTCGATGGCATAGACGCGAAGGCTTTGGAGTGAATCGGCTGAGCCCGCGCCGGTCTGGGCGAGTGAGAGCCGGCACAGCAGAAGCGAAACCGCAGCCATTCGGAGCATGGACATCTCCGGATTTTGGCAAATGAAGTGTTACAGTTTAATGACTCGGAAGGCCCCTCGCGCCAGCCAACGTCAGGAGTAATCCGCGGGCGGTGTAGACTCGAGGAGCGGCTGTGGCGGACATCTGCCACAATATGGATCTGGGAGACGCTTAGGAATGGGCGGAGTGGCCGCGGATGAAAAGTTTTCCGCGCCGGCATTCCGCATCGCAGCGAACTACGTGATCTACTCGATGACGCGTTAAGGGGGAGGCAAAATGAATTCCGTGGAAAACAGGAGGGGAGCGACGTTCCCGCTGGGCGTAGTGCTGGGGACCCTTTTTCTGGCGGCAGGAATGGCCCCGGCGCAGGTGCCGGCGAATATCGAAGAGGGGCTGCAAAAGATCGGGCAAATTGTCGATCCGGGCTGCACGGCCAAGCTGTACCGGGGGCTGATGCCGGCCAACGATATCAACAGCAACGTGACGCCGCTTTACCCCGGAATTGCGATCGCACGCGACGTTTCCTTCGGTCCTAGTCCCAAAGACCTGGTCGATATTTTCACAGCCGATAAGGGCGGGACGGGGCGCACGGTTCTGATGTACGTTCCCGGAGGCGCGGGCAACAAGATCGAGCAGCAGGTGAGAGAGGCCAACGCGTTTTATGACAACATCGGGCGCTGGGCCACCAAGAACGGGATGGTGGCGGTTCTCATGCAGCGGCATCCCGGCGCCAACTGGGATGACCCGGCCAAGGACGTTTCGGCCATGATCCAGTGGGTGGAAGCCAACATTTCCAAATACAAGGGCAATCCGAACCGCATGTTCATCTGGGCTCAATCGGCCGGCAACGGGCCGCTGGGTACCTACCTGGGTCACCCGGAACTTTACGGGCCCAAAGGCGTCGGAGTGAAGGGCGCGATCCTCATGTCGGGCCAGTTCAACATTGCGCCTCTGGAAGTGCCCGGGGCGGGCGGACGCGGCGGACGAGGTGCTGGAGGGCCGGTGGCGGGCAGTACCTGCGACGGCCCCGGAGCGGGTGAGTCCCGGGGCGCCATTTCGGGTCCGAGCGGCGTAACTCCCCCTCCTCCTGGCGGCGCGGGCCGCGGCCGCGGTGGCGCTCCCCCGGTAGACGCCGCCACGCAGTTGGCCCGTTCCAGCCTGCCGGAGCTCAAGAAGACCAAAGTGGCTTTACTGTTCGCCACCGCGGAGCTCGATCCGGGGATCACTGGGAGCATGAGCCCGTTTCAGCAGACTCTGCACGATGAGCTATGCAAGGAAGGCCCGCATTGCCCTACCCTGCTCTTCGAAAAGGGTGAGAGTCATATGTCGGAAGTCTTTTCCATCGATACGGACGATCAGACGGTGTCCGGGCCGATTCTGGCCTGGATGAAGAAGGTGAAATAGGCCTCATACCGGCCGCCACACCGGCGGAACTTTTCCCGGTGGCGAGCGGCCTGCGCTTGAACGCTACCTATTTCCCCGGCAGCGCGAACACGTAAATCGCATTCGCCCCCGCCACGTGCCGGACCTCCGGCGCTACCTGGCGCACCAGTCCGCCCGTCAGCGCGCCGTCTCCCGTCATCACTGCAATGTACTGTTTGCCATTCACTCCGTAGCTGATGGTGCTAACCGAAATACTACCGCCCAAGATCGTTTCCCAGAGTACTTTCCCGCTCTCCGCATCGAAAGCGCGGAAACGGCGGTTCAAGTCTCCGTTGAACACCAGGCCGCCGGCCGTGGCCACCACGGCGCCATTGGATGGCACGCGGCCCGTGCTCCAGCGGTTGATCTCGCCGGTCGACATGTTGATTTTGGCGACGCCCGTCAAATTATTCGGGTCCGCGCCCGGACGGGTCGCGTTGGAGCGCTTTCCGCCTTCGACGTTGTCGAGGCAGGTATCGGTGAATGGCACGTACAGCGAGTTCGTCTCGGGAGAGTAAGCCGTAGGCCAGTAGCTTCTGGTATTGAAGAAGCAAATGAGCTTTTCCTCCTTGGGCTGTTTGAAGATCAAGCTCTCATTCAGATAGACCTTGCCTGTCTTGCCATCGATTTTGGAAATCAGGAACTCGGGTGTGTCATACGGAAAGGGGGTGGCCCACAGGAACTGCCCGCTGCCGCGATCCAGCGCGAAGACTCCCCCGCCCTCCCCCACCATCACGGCGAAATCGCGCTGCTCGCCGCGCTTCACATCGGGATTGAACCATTTCACGGATTTGGGATCGGGGTTGTAGGCCGTGCGAAAAAGCGTCCGCTCGTGAGTGTAGTCCTCATCCCAATCGTCGCCCGGCAGATGCTGGTAATACCACACCAGCTTGCCGGTTGCGGGATCGATCGCCAGCGTGGAATTGCTGTAGAGATCCGAAGGGGAGGACGTGGGGATCGCATCCCACTTACCGCCATGCCGCGCCATGCGCGAATTGGGCGTGGGATTGGCGACTCCCCAATACAGCAGTTTTTTCACCGGATCGTAGGTGCCCGGCAAGCCCCACGTGGAAGCCGTGCGCTTCTCGACCGGCGCGCCTCCCCAGGTGTCCGGGTTCGGGTCACCGTCACCCTGCGTAGTGTAGAATCTCCAAAGTTCTTTGCCCGTCAGGGCATCATGGGCCGCGATGTAGCAATTGGCGCGCAGCCCACCGGTGCAGGTCCCGCCCGAAATCACCTTGCCATCCACCACAATGGCGCCCGAAGTGTGGCCGCGCTGATCCGCTTTCGTCTGCCATCGCGGTTCCCCCGTTTTGGCGTCCAGCCCGACCACGTTGCTGTCCGGCGCCGTGTAGAGGATCATGTCCTGATAAATCGCGATGGTCTTGGTGCGAGCGGCGGTGGCTTGTCCCGGATTGGCCATCTTGTGCTTGTACTCCCAGAGCAGGTCGCCGTTGGTCGCGTTGAGCGCCTGCACGGCCGCCCCGGGAGCAATCACGTACATCACGCCGTCGCGCACCAGGGGAACGCTTTCCGAGGTTCCCGCGGGCATGCCGCGAGTCCACGCCAGCGCCAGTTGCCCCACATTCTGCCGGGTGATCTGCTTCAGCGGGCTGTAGCGCTGGGCGTCGTAGGTCCGGCTGTACATCAGCCAGTCGTTAGGATTCGGGTTGATGAGCTCCTCTTGCGTCACCGGCTTATAATTCTGCACCTGCGCCATCGCTCCAGCCACGAGCGAGATCGCTAGCAACAAAGTCTTCATCGTAAGTTCTTCCCTCTTGATTACCTGGCAGGCAGCAGCGGTTTGCGGTCGGCGGGCAGGTGCTGGTCCGCCATGGTCAGAATGACCGCGGCCATCGCATAATCGCCCATGATGGCACTGATTTCGAGAGCACCTTGCCGGCCGAACAGTTCCACGGTCTTGGCGAACAGCGCCGGGCTGACCTTGTGGTCGCGAAACAACGCGCGGCCCACTCGGATCACCGTGCTGTCCTTTTCCGCGAGGCCGGTGACGTCTTTGTTGTACTTGATGACGTCGATCAACGATGGCTCCACGCCCGCCCGGAGCGCCGCCGTCTCATGGCCGGTCCATTCGTATTGTTGATCGAACTCGCGCGCCGCAACCAGGGCGCACAGCTCAAAGTAACGGCTGCCGATCACGCTGGTCCGCAGATATTGGTTGAGCTCGTGGATGGGCTCGGCGGCCTTCGGGCTGTACAACGAGATTCCCGCGGGACCGATCAACGGGGTGGTGCGGTTCGCGCCGCCTACCTTGTCGTACACGCGTTTGCCGTTCTCGTCCAGGTCGGCGCGTTTTACCAAAGGAAGCCGCGAGAGCGAATCGGGGAGCACGTCGGCCGGAAGCCCCGACTGGCCGTTCACCACGGTCAAATTGATGAGCATGACGCCCAAGGATACGATTCGCATATAGATAACCCCGCACGGGCGCGGCCCCGCCGAACTCTAAGAGGGCACCCGGCCCCTATTTTTTCTCCGGCAGCGCAAACACATACAGCGCATTCCCATAGGAGGGATAGTGCACATCGCCCGCCAGAACGCCCGGCACCATGCGCGGGCTGCCGCCGCCCAGACCCGTCGAGACCGCAATGTATTGCCGCCCGCCCACGCTGAACGTCAACGGAAAGCCCTGCACCGACGTGCCCAGACGCGTTTGCCAGAGTTCCTTGCCGGTCTTCACATCCACAGCGCGAATAATGCGATTCATGTCCCCCACGAACGCGATCCCGCCCGCGGTGGAAAGCACGGCCGTCATGAAGGGCGCGCGCTGTTCGATCTTCCAGTTCTCCTTCAGCGTGCGGACATCATAGGCGGCAAATTTCCCGACATTTCCGTTCGAGCCCGGAGATTCATAGAAGCGCCGCGCCGCCCCGCCGCCGCTCCCTCCGCCTTCCACCAACTCGATCTTCTGCGCGTTCATTTCCTGGCAGCTTTGGGCCACCGGGATGATGAGCTGGTTGGTGCCGGGGTGATAGCTCATGGCGTGCCAGTTGTGGCCGCCCTCTGAAGTGGGACAGCTTTGCACCCATTCCCCGATCTGGTTTTCGATGATGTCGTTGCGGTAGTGCGGTGCGCCCGTCACCGGATCGTAAGAGTCGTAAATATTCTGAAAGACCGTCTCTTTGTGGCCGAGATGCTTTCCGGTCCGCCGATCGAGCTTCCACAGAACGCCGGCCTTTCCCGCGCTGAACACCAGTTTCTGACCGTTGTCGTCCACCAGCACCCGCTCGAACACTTCGTCCAGGTCCAGCGATTCGCCGGGGGCATGATCGAAATACCAGGCCAGCTTGCCGGTATCCACATCGAGCGCCACCGTCGAGTTCGCATAAAGCGTCTCCCCTGCGCCCGACTGGCGGCTGGCCCGCATCCACGGCTTCGATTGGGCCGTTCCCCAGTACGTCAAATTGAGGTCCGGATCGTAGCTGCCGGTGATCCACGTTTCGCCCCCCGCGCGGAACAGGCTCGGCAGCTTGCCCCAAGTGTCGCCTCCCGGCTCACCCTCTTTCGCGATGGTGTAAAACTTCCAAACCAGTTTGCCATCCTTGGCGTCATAGGCGCTGATGAAGCATTTCTCTTCACGATATTGCGAGCACAGACCACCGCCCAGGCCTTGCACCACTCTGCCTTTGATGACGATGGGGCCGCTGCTGGTGCTGTAGTTGCCGTTCTTGCGGTCGCCGATCACCGTGTCCCACGCATTCTTGCCGGTGCGGGCATCCAGCGCGAAGATGTGCGCTTCCCCCGTGGTGACATATACCTTGTCGTCGTAGATAGCCAGCCCGCGCTGGGAATTCCCGGCGGCCGACTCACCGATGCGGTTCTCCCAGATCAGATCGCCGGTGCGCGCATCCAGGGCCTGCACGATGTTGCCGGGGTTGTTGATGAACATGATCCCGTTGTGCACCACCGGGGCTGGCTGATTGGTGCCTTCATTCATGGCCCACACCCACTGCAATTGCAAATCCTTCACGTTCCCGGTATTGATCTGGTTCAGCGTGCTGTAGTTGTTGGCATGGTAATCGTGCCGGATCATGAGCCAGTCGGCGGGGTCGGGATTGCGCAGCATGGCGTCGGTGACGTTGGTGTAATTCTTCACTTCGCCCGGAACCGTCAGTCCTCTCGGTGCGGGCGGGCCTCCGCGGCCTCCCGGGGCCTGCCCGCCACCCGCCTGGCCGCCTCGTCCGGCTTGCCCTCCGCGTCCGGCCTGCACCGCTGCGCGCACCTGGCCCGTCGCTGCCGAGCGTATTGGCACGGCGGTGGCCGAAGTCAAGGCTTGGTTTCCAGCGCGGGCGCCGTTGTAATCCAGGATGAATGCGGCCACGTTGAGATACGCTTGCTCTCCAAGACGCCCGGGATTGTCAGGGGGCATAGCGCCCTGCAGGAATCCCACCAGGTCGCTGGTCGTCCGGTCGCCCCAACTGGAGAGGAACGGCGTACCCGCCAAAGCAGACGCGCTGTTGAGACCGCTGAGATCGGCGCCATGGCAACTGGCGCAGTTGGTCTGATAGACCGCGCGCCCCGCGGTCGCCTGCGCCGCGGTATAAGGTCCGGCGGCAGGCGCCTGGCCCGTCACGCGTACCACACCATAAACCGCGAAAAACGCCAGCGCCCACACCAAACGTTTTCTTGAACTGAGCATGTGTCGCACTCCTATCGCAACAGCCAGCCCCAGATCACGCCATCCGGAGCTTTCTCACTTTGGATCTGCACGTAGAGCCCGCCTTTTTTCAAGCTCTCGAGTTGTGGAGGCGTCAGATCGACCGATCCCGTTACCGTCCCGCTGGTCGCCTTCGAGACCGTCAAATCGTAAATCACGGGACCACGCACGCCGGCTGCCACCGCGCTATGCAGTTGCGCCGTGGTCGCAGCCGAACGCAGCCCATCGAAGGAACCCGTGATGGTCAGTTTGGAGCCTGCCAGCACGGCCGAAATCGACCCGTTCCCGGCGAGTTCGGGCCGCGTCCGCGCGTCTGCCGGCAAGGCGTTCAGCCGCGCCTTATACGTTTCCCCGCTCTGCGCCACTACCGAAAGCCCGAACCAAAAGAATGCGGCTCCAAACACTCCGGCCGCCATCTGTCTCTTCAGTGCCATTTGCCCCTCTCGGTTCCCTAAATTCCACACGTACCATGGGGCAGGTTGGTAACCTGCGGCCGGTTGGTAATCGGCCCTTTTGCGGCGGTTGCCGACCGTCGCGCAGCTTGCCAAAGCCGCCCCACGGGTCTTACTTGGCGCTCTGCTTCGCGTCGACCGCGCGGCCTCCCCGGAGGATGTTCCCGATCGCTTCGTTGCCCTCCTGGCAAGCGTACTCGTAGATGGTGTAGTCCTCTTCCCTGCTCAGAGGGATCAGGACTTTCCAGGGCTTGGTGTACACGTTCGGATCGTCGATCGTGACCTCGTAGCGGATGGTGCCCGCATCCACGCGTGTGAAGCGCTCCACGACGCGCAGAGCCTCGCTCTGCGGAATCCCCTTAATGCGTCCCCCCGCGGCGCTGGTCGATATCCAGCCCTTGCCGTTGTAATTGGTGGTTTCCACCACCAGCGTGTTGCCTTCCCAGTGACCGCGCGGGTCTCCATCCCATAGGCGCACGCCCGCCGGCGCATGCGGGCGCCCATCCAGCGGAATGACGCGGGCATTGTGAATCATCTCCGAAAGAATCACTACATACCCCGGAATCTGCACAATGTGGTAGGCATTGTTGTATCCCGCCGGGAACATCGCTCCCGGAACTCCCCGCGTGATACACCGGTCCCACAAGCTCATGTATTCGTACGAGTCGGTGATGTGCGCCGCATCGTAGTCCCGTTTCGCCTCCGCCGACGGCTTCACCGGAACGCGTCCATCCGGCGGATCGACCACCAGCGAGGATTGCCTGGTTCCGACGACTTTGGTTCCGGAGTCGAACCAGAAGCGGTTATAGGCGCCCACATCTCCCGGCCTGCCGGGTGCATCTTCGCTGTTTTGCGCGGCGGCGCGCTTCTCCAGTTCCGCCGCTTCCTGCTCCGTCAGATAGGCTTTCCCGGCCAGTTCGGGGGGGCGCTCGAACGGCGTTATCGTGGGGTTGGTCCATATCCCCTGCAGATCAGGCTGGCCGTCCGGCGTTCGCGCTGCCTGAGTCCAGGTCTTGGCCGCCGCGGCTTTGGCCGGCGCTTGCGCGAATACGGGTACCGCTGCCAACAACGTCACGATCATTGCCAACCGCATAAAACTTTGCCTCTCATTCCTTTCCGGTCATTCTATCCCAACCTGCACCGCGCGGGCAGGTTCCCAGCCTGCCCCATCAGCCGCTCTACTGCTTCACGTATTTCATCAAGACTTTTTGCCGAACCCGCGCCCCGTAGACGTTGCCCTCCGCATCCGCGGCCACGCCTTCCGCGGCCCCGCTCGTGGATGCGTCGGGGTCAGGGTCTGTGTCCGGAATAAACGCGGTCAGCTTGCCATTCTTCGCGCTGCCGATCCGGATGCCCCGTTTAAAGCCTGGATTTCGCGTGGCATTCGACTCGGAGTCCGCCACGTACATCGTGTCGTCCTCCGCGATGAAGATTCCGCTGGGGCGGCCAAACTGCTTCCATTGGTCGAGGAATTTCCCCTCCTGATCGAAGATCTGGATGCGGCTGTTCTCGCGGTCGGCCACGAACAACCGCCCCTGTGAGTCGATGGCGACGCTGTGTGGCAGGTTGAACTCCCCGGGCCCCGAGCCTTTCTTTCCCCAAGCCTTAAGGAATTTCCCATCTTTCGAGAACTTCACCACGCGGCAATTTACATGACCATCGGTCACAAAAATGTCGCCATTGGCAGCCACGGCGACATCGGTCGGACCGTTGAAGGTGTTGGGCCCTTCCCCGGCCACCCCCTTGGTACCCAGCGTCAGCAACACGCGCCCCTCCGGACTGAACTTGAAAACCTGCTGTCCTTTTCCGTTTTTGTCTTGTGCATCGGTCACCCACACAAACCCGTCCCGATCGATATCCAGGCCGTGAGGCTGCACAAACATCCCCTCGCCGAGACGCATCAGAAGCTTGCCGGATGAATCAAACTTGAGCAGCGGCGGCTCGGCGCGATGAAATACCCAAAGGTTGCCGGCGGCGTCCGGATCCACCGAGATCACCGATCCCCACTGGATACCCGGCGGGAGCTGCGCCCAGTTCTCGACGGTCCGATAAGGATTCGGTTGGGCATTGACGATGGCCGCGATCAGCGCGATCGCCGGCACGAATATCACTCGACCAGCCTGCGGCATGAGGGACCTCCTTGCAAGCAAAGTTAGCGTATCACTTCTGGAAGGGAAGATCATTATGCCGCCGTGAAAAGGAAGCGTGGTAAATTCGGCATGGACTCGATAGTGCGGATTTTTAGCGCACCGGCGCTTCCGGCTGTGGCTGGTAATGGGTTCTCACGCGGCGGGCGGCGGCACGGCCGACCACCGCGGCCAGTTGCTCCTCGGAAGCGGAGCGCACCAGCTCCGAGCTGCCGAATTCCTTCAAGAGCTTTTGAACGGTCTTCTTGCCCACGCCTTCAATGGTTTCCAGCTCCGAGGTGAGCTGGCGGGCGTTGCGGCGCGAGCGGTGGAACGTCACCGCAAACCGGTGCGCTTCGTCGCGGATCGATTGGATCAGGTGCAGGATGGGCGAAAAGCGGTCGAGCACCACCGGCTCCTCTTCCTGCCCGTACACGTAAATGATCTCTTCCCGCTTGGCGATCGCGGCCAGCGGTTGGTCGCTGATGCCCAGACCCTCCAGTGCTTCCGCGGCCGAATGCAACTGTCCCAGCCCGCCATCGATCAGCACCAGCCCCGGCATGGGCTGGCCCTCTTCTTTCAGGCGCGCGTAGCGGCGCGTCACCACCTCCCGCATGCTGGCGAAATCGTCGTTTCCGATCACTGTGCGAATGATGAACTTGCGGTAGTCCGCTTTCTTCATCCGCCCCTCTTCCCACACCACCATGCTGGCCACCTTGTCCGTGCCCTGGATGTGGGAGATGTCGAAGCACTCGATCCGTGCCGGCGCCGCGGGCAGATTCAAAGCATCCTCGAGCGCTTCCTGTATGGCGCGCGAGGTGGGCTTCAGCACCCGGAAGCGGCCGTCAAAGCTATGTTTGGCGTTGGTTTCGACCAGGTCCATCAGCGCCTTTTTCTGCCCGCGCTGGGGCGTGCGGATCTCCACCCGCCGGTTCCGCTTTTCCGAGAGCAGTTCTTCCAGGGCTTCGCGGTCTTCGAAATCCACCGGCACGTGGATTTCCCACGGAATGTATTGCTGATCCAGATAGATCTGGGTGAGCAGCGAAGAGAAGAGCTGCCCTTCGTCCACCTCCGGCTGGTCTTCCCAGAAAAACTCGCGCCGGTCCACGATCTGCCCGTTGCGCAGGTGGAACAGGTTCACGGCAACCATGGGCGGTTCGGCATAGTAGCCGAAGATATCCACGTCGTCGCCCTGAACCGCCGCCATCTTCTGCCGCTGCTCGATCTCTTCCACCGTGGATAGTAAATCGCGCAGCGATGCCGCCTCTTCAAAGCGCATTTCCGTGGAGGCTGCTTCCATGCGCGAGCGGAGCAGATGCGCGAGATCGCCGTGCCGGCCATCGAGAAACAGCTTTACGTCATGAACCGCGGCGCTGTAAGCTTCCTCCGTGGTCAGTCCCTGGACGCACGGCCCCAGGCAGCGGTGAATGTGGAACTGCAGGCAGGGCTTGGGATGAAAGCGGCTCAGGTCCACCTTGCACGATGGAACCAGAAAATGGCGGTGGATGAAGTGCACCAGCCGGTGCGCCAGATTGGCCGGAAAATAGGGGCCGAAGTAGGTTGCCCCGTCTTTGCGCAGCCGACGCGTGACATACACCCGCGGGTATTTTTCGTGTGTCAGCTTGATGTAAGGATAGGTCTTATCATCCCGCAGCAGAATATTGAAGCGCGGCTTATACTGCTTGATGAGATTGTTTTCCAGCGCCAGCGCCTCTTTTTCGTTATCGACCAGGATGTAATCGATATCACAAGCTTCCGCCAGCAGTGTGCCGGTCTTCACGTCCGCCTGCCGCTCGTCGGAAAAGTAGCTGCGCACGCGCAAACGCAGGCTCTTCGCCTTCCCGACGTAGATGACGCGCCCGGCGGCATCCTTGTACAGATACACTCCGGGCGACAACGGAAGTTGGCCTGCCTTGTTGCGGAGCTCCATGGAGGGAAAGCGGTAGCTTTATTTTCTCATACGGAGGAACTGGGGCTGTGACGAGTGGCCCCCCACAACCGCATACTACAATCGGACCAGTGACCGTTTCGCCGTCGATTGCCGGACTTCGTCCGTCCTTTGGGGAAAAAGCCCTGTCGGGTTTCCTGCTTTCCGGATTCCTGATGGCGCTACTCGGGGCGATTCTTCCGGCTTGGGGATATTACCGCGACCCGCCCGCCTTTATGGCGGTAGGCAACTATTTCCTGAGCCTGGCCGTGGGCCTGGTGGTTTCGCCGCTGGTGGCGCGGCGCGTCCTGGCGCGGAGGGGCCTCTCGTTTCTGCTGGTCTTCGCCTGCTCGGTCTCCTGCGTGGCGCTGGCTTATCTGGCCGCCGTCTCGCCACCGGCTTCGGAGTGGTGGCGGGTAGCCGGCCTGCTGGTGTTGGGCGTGGGCGCCGGCCTCCTCAACCTGGCCCTGTTCCACGCCATCTCCCCCACCTACCACCGGGACGCCGCGGGCACCGTGAATCGAGGCGGCATCTGGTACGGCCTGGGATGTCTCACGGCCACGCTGCTGGTGGCCGGCACTTTTTATGCCTACAGCGTGCCCAGCATCGTCATTTTCATGGCCCTGGTCCCCGGCATCTTCGCCGGTCTTTACTTCCGCAGTGTGGATTCCGTGCCACAATCCGAGCCCGCTCATCCGACGCTGCGCCAGGCGCTGGCGGATTTCCGCAGCCCGGGCGCCGTCTTGTTCGCCCTGCTTCTGTTTATTCAGTTCGGGAATGAATGGTCCATCGCAGGGTGGCTGCCGCTGTTCCTCATCCGGCGCGTCGGATTGAGTCCCGAAGCGGCGCTGCTGATTCTGGCGCTCTACTGGCTGTTTCTTCTGCTCGGCCGGCTCATCTCCGTGGCCGTCCTGCCGCGTGTGCGCCACGGGATGGTACTGCTTGCCAGCGCGCTGGCCGCGCTATTCGGCTGCCTGATCCTGTTCTTCACCAACAATGCCTTCGGCGCGACTACGGGCGTGCTGTTCATCGGCGCCGGCTATGCCAGCATTTATCCGTTAGTGGCCGAGGCCATCGGACGGCGCTTTCCGTATTACCATCCGGGCTTCTTTAACGGGATCTTCTCGGTGGCCATGGTGGGCGGCCTGACGGCTCCAGCGACCCTCGGATACGCGGCCGCCGGCTGGGGAGACGTCGGAGTAGTGATCGGGATTCCCCTCTTGGGTACTTGCATGGTGGTGGCGTTGCTGCTGCTCATCTGGCTGGAATCTAAGGTGACGGGCCGATGACCCGCTGGACTGCTCCCGCGCTGGCTCTGTGGATGGCCGTAGCTGCGCCCGCGGCGCCGCTGGCGCAAGAGATCGCGCGGCTCCTCGAGTCCACTCCGGCCGTGCGGGGCGCGTTCTGGGGCATCGAGGTTCGAGACGTGGGTACGGGGAATGTGGTTTATTCCCGAAATGCCGAGCGTCTCTTTGTTCCCGCATCCAATGTCAAACTACTCACCACCGCGCTCGCGTTGGAGCGGTTGGGATCGGATTTCCGGTTCCAGACGCGCGTGCTTTCCGAGGCGGCGCCCGATTCCCAGGGGCATATCCAGGGCGACGTGCGGCTGGTGGGAGGCGGCGATCCCAACCTTTCGGGGCGCGCTGTGCCCTATCGCCTCGGGTCCGCCACGGAGAATCCACTGGCCCCCATCGAAGCACTCGCGGACCAGGCGGTGGCGCGCGGCGTGAAGAGTATCGGCGGCGCCATTGTTGGCGACGACACCTGGTATGTTTGGGAGCCTTTCCCCGAGGGCTGGGCCGTGGACGACACGCTGTACGAGTACGGCGCCCCGGTTTCCGCTCTGACCATCAACGACAATGCCTTCACGCTAACGCTTCGCCCCGCCGCCCGCGCCGGTGAGTTGGCTGAGTTGACGCTGGCTCCGCCGCTCGAGTATTACCAGATCGACAACCGCGTCGAAACCGTAGCCGCGGGCGGCGTCCGGAAGGTCCACCTCGACCGCGAGCCTGGCAGCCGTCAACTCCGTTTGTGGGGCAGCCTGCCGCTGCGCGCGATTCCCGAGGTCCTTTTCCTGGCGGTGAGCGATCCCGCCGAGTACGCCGCCAGGGCGCTGCGGCGCGCACTCGAGGATCGAGGCATTGCTGTGGCGGGAGGCGTGAGCGTCGCCCACCATTTTCCCGGCGAAGAGCACCCCCTCGCCGATAGCGCCGGCTACGAGCTGGCGCGGCGTGACTCGGCGCCACTCGTCGAAGACCTCAAGATTACCGCCAAGGTCAGCCAAAACCTGCATGGGGAGCTGGCGCTGCGCGCCGTGGGACGCGCCCGCAGCAAGGTTGGCAGCCGCCAGGCGGGTTTGGAGGAAATGAAGGCTTTTTTGGGTGAGATCGGAATTGGCGCAGCGGCCTATAGCCTGAGCGATGGCTCGGGGCTCGACCGTGCCGACCTGGTCACGCCGTCCGCTCTGGTCAAGCTGCTGCGTCACATGTACGCTTCCCCCGCCCGCGAAAGCTGGATATCGCTGTTGCCGGTTGGCGGCCAGGACGGCACGCTCAGCGAGCGGTTCGGAGAGGGCCCCGCCGCCGGCCGTATCCACGCCAAGACCGGGACGCTCTCGCACATCAGTACCCTCTCCGGATATGCCGAGCGGCCCGATGGAAACACGCTGGCATTCTCGATCCTGGTGAACAACTATAACGGCCCGGCGGCCGAGGTGCGTAGCGTGATGGACCGCATTTGTACTCTAATATTGGAATAGGGACTTAATCAAATGCCGATTTACGAATACCGTTGCGAAGATTGCGGGACCAAGTTTGAGAAGCTGGTGCGCCGCATGGCGGAAGCTCCGAATGTCGAGTGCCCCTCCTGCGGGCAGAAGCACCTGAAGCAGGAGCTCTCCACCTTTGCCGCCCACGCCAATGGAGCCTCGAAATCCTCGGAAGCGCCGGTCTGCCCCAGCGGCCAGTGCAGCAACCCGGGCATGTGCGGGATGAACTTCAACTGAGGGAGTCAATTCCTAGAGCGTGGGGTCAGCGCCCACCTTCACTTGCACCGTACGTGTCTCGGGTGCGGTGATCTGAAACGTAGCACGGCCTGAGAAATGGTAGCGTAGGTTTGTGGTTTTCCCTTTGCTGCTGCTCTTCGCGGGCAGCGGTTGCGCGGCACTCATTTACGAGATCGTCTGGTTCCAGTTGCTGCAACTGGTGATCGGCTCGTCCGCGGTTTCTCTGGGGCTGCTGCTGGCGGCATATATGGGCGGCCTCTGTGCCGGTAGCGCCCTTCTGCCGCGGATCGTCTCTCCGCGCCATCATCCCTTGCGGGTTTATGCGCTGCTGGAGGGTGGCATTGGAGTGCTAGGCCTGGCAGCGTTATTCGGCGTCCCCCTGGTCGGCCGGATCTATCTCGCGGGCGCCGGCGAGGGTGTCCTGGGTCTCGTCTTACGCGGCGTAGTGGCGGCTGTGTGCCTGCTGCCTCCTACCTTCTTGATGGGCGCCTCGTTACCCGCGCTGGCCCGCTGGATCGAAGCCACGCCCCGGGGTGTTTCCTGGCTCGGTTATCTCTACAGCGCCAACATCGCGGGGGCCGTCTCGGGCTGCCTGCTGGCTGGTTTTTACCTGCTGCGCGTCTACGATATGGCCGTCGGCACTTATACGGCGGCGGCAGTGAATGTCGCGGTAGCGCTGCTCAGCCTGGCGCTGGCCGCGCGCACGAAGCGCGCAGCGGCTTCGTCGAAACAATCGGCGGCGCGCGCGCCGGGCGTCACCTGGGTCTACCTTGCAATCGCCTGCTCCGGATTGACCGCGCTGGGCGCCGAAGTAGTCTGGACCCGCTTGCTCTCTCTGCTCCTGGGCGCCACGGTCTACACCTTTTCCATCATTCTCGCCGTGTTCCTGATCGGCTTGTGGGGCGGCAGCAGCGGAGGTTCTTACCTGGCGCGGCGCCTGCCGCATCCGGGAATGGGCCTGGCCGCCTGCCAGATTCTCTTATCGGTGACGATCGGCTGGACCGCATACACGCTGGCGCATTCCCTGCCGTACTGGCCGGTGGACCCGTGGCTATCCACCGACCCGTGGTTTAACTTCGAGCTCGACCTGATGCGCTGTGTTTGGGCCATCTTCCCCGCGACTCTGTTGTGGGGCGCCAGTTTTCCGCTGGCCCTGGCGGCCGCCGCAGCGCCGGGAGAGGACCCCGGCCGGCTGTCCGGAGAAGTTTACGCCGCCAATACCGCCGGTTCCATCGTGGGCGCGCTGGCATTCAGCCTGATTCTGATTCCCGCCCTCGGAACCAGTGGTTCGCAACAACTTCTGATAGGCCTCGCGGCGTTAGCCGCGATCATCGCCGCCGTCTCTTTTCGCGGGATGCAGCGAATCGTCACCATGGCCGCCGCCGTGGTCGCAGCCGCTGTGCTCGTGGGCGCCGTCACGGATGTTCCCTGGCAGGTGATCGCCTATGGCCGCCGCATGGCGCCCATTCTCCGCGGGTTTCAACTCTACGACCAGAGCCACCCGACCACCGTGCTCTATCGCGGCGAGGGAATCAGCTCTTCCATCCTGATCGCCGAGAGAGCGGGCCAGCGGCACTTCTACGTGAGCGGCAAAGCCGAGGCCTCCACCGCGCCGCTCGACATGCGCCTCGAGCGCATGATGGGACACGTCCCCGCGCTCATCAGCCGGAAGCCGCGTGCCGTGCTCGTGGTCGGCTTCGGGGCCGGAGTCACCGCCGGTTCCTTCGTTCCCTATCCCGACATGGAGAGCCTCGTAATCTGCGAACTGGAGCCCCTCATTCCGCCCGCCTCCACCCAGTATTTCGGCAAGCAAAACTACTGGGTGGCCAGCGACCGGCGTACGCACATTGTGTATGACGACGCGCGTCACTACATCTTTACCACCCACGATAGATTCGACGTGATCACCACCGATCCCATCCATCCCTGGGTGAAGGGTACTTCGACCCTGTATTCCAAGGAGTATTACGAGCTGGTGAAGGAGCATTTGAACCCCGGCGGCGTGGTGGCGCAGTGGCTTCCCATTTACGACAGCGACCAGGAGACGGTGAAGAGCGAGCTGGCCACCTTCTTCGAAGTCTTTCCCAACGGCACGATCTGGAGCAACTATGTGAATAACGAGGGCTACGACCTGGTCCTTTTGGGACAGGCGGAGGCCACCCCGATCAGTGTGGACGATATGCAGCAGCGGCTGGACCGGCCCGGCTACACGGGAGTGGCGGCGTCGCTGAACGAAGTGGGATTTCATTCCGCGGTCGAGTTCCTGGCGACTTACGCCGGGCGGGCCGCCGACCTGCAGCCGTTCCTCACCGGCGCCCAAATCAACGAAGATCTGAACCAGCGCCTGCAGTATCTGGCAGGCCTGGGTCTCAATTCGATGGCGACGCCGCAGGTCTTCCGGGCGATCCTGGCATACCGCAAATTCCCCGAGGGCCTGCTGGTGGGGACGGGAGGCCGTATGGACGCTCTGCGCACGCTGCTGCCGCCGGGAAGAAAATGAGGCTCGACTTGAAAACGCGAAAGACGAGCTTGTC
>Ga0209698_10002113_pt1 | contig 22728 bp, 24 predicted proteins | sample LitLauG_LLR_2012_FD_187203 | JGI IMG/M metagenome (GOLD analysis project Ga0209698, IMG submission 187203) | Freshwater sediment microbial communities from Pennsylvania, USA - Little Laurel Run_MetaG_LLR_2012 (SPAdes) (version 2) | ecosystem: Environmental > Aquatic > Freshwater > Creek >... | reverse complement strand
TCGCCCTCCGACGCCAACATGTAGGAGGCATGCGCCAGACAGCCCAGGTAGAACTGTTCGAAGTACATTCGGTGGCTCCGCGTGCTAGGAGAGATGCTAGAACAAATCGGCGGGAGACGCCATCCGTGCTGCTAACTTCGGCGGGGCGCTCAGGCAGGAAGCGGTGCGATGAATTCCAATCCGAAGCAGAATCCGTTGCGCGAACGGACAATCGCCGAAACGCGGGAATGAACCGGAGTGTCAAACTCAATTTCCAGCAAATCGCCCGGATTGAGCAGCACGCCCGCATAAAGCACCATGCCGCCCTCGCTCATTTCGGTGCCCCGGCCCGTAACCACGGTCGTGGAGAAGCCTTTCGAAGTGATGACGCGCACCGGAATATCGACGGGTAGCCGATCCCAGCGCCGGGGGGTTTGAAGAGTCGCCATTATCGACCATAATCACGCCGGAGGTCAGGCGCTCTCAAGTTACGAAGGGGAAATTGTTAATACAAATTTGGGAGGATAAGGACAGCGAGTCTCACTGCGCACGCTTCAGCACCACAGCGGCATTCTCGTCGGCGCCGATGATGCCCTGCAGCTTGCGCATCTCTTCCGTCCGATTGGGTTGGATCAAAACTTCGCGGCGCACATATTCCCGCGAGTAGCGCAGTTTTGCACCCGTGACCTCGACCTTGCTCTGGTAGGCCGCGAAACCCATATCCACTTTGACCGGATCTGGCAGGTCATCCACAACATATCCCTGGGGCAGGTCGAACTCGTACACGTCGGTTTCCCGGCTGGTATCTTCGAACTGAAAAGAAAAATGGCGCGGCTTGTGGTTCAGAGGAAAAATGATCTCTCCCAGCACCCGGGGTCGGACCAGCATCAGCGGCCCCCGCACCTGCGCGTAACCGGGGTTGTTGAACTTGTAGTTCAGCACCAGATCGTCCTGCAGTTGATCGAGTTTCTGGACATCGGCGCTTTCCATCTTGAACCCCTTCAATGAGCGGTTGAGGCGCCCCTCGAACTGCTGCGCGCGCTGCTGTTCATTCGCGTGGCTGAGGGAAAGACGCTCGTGGAACGCGTGATTCCCGCTCAGGCTCTCGCTCACCCCGCCAGAGAGCAATCCGTCCGCTCCCAGGGCAAAGTGACCAGCGCGTGCAATCAGGTTGGCCTCCGGCAGAGTCAGCGGGGTGTGGATGATCTCACCTCCGCCTTGTTGGACCAAAAGAGCGTAGCTATCCTGCAAATCGCCGCGCAGAGTGCCGAATGGTGTAAAGGGATCGGTCGGATCGAAGATCAGATACTGCTTGCCCGGCTTGCTGGTCACGACCGAGCTGTAAGCATCGCTCTTCACTCCGGGCGGCAACTCGATGGCCAGAATCACATGGTTGAAGTTGGGTGACGGCAAGGCGGGTCGAACCGTCCCGCGATGAGTGTCAATCAGCACGTAATTCGACTCGATGCCGATTTCGTGCAACATAGTGCTGAGCAGCGTAGCTTTGTCCTTGCAATCGCCATAGCGCTCGCGGAAGATGTCGCCGGCCGGATGCGGCTGGTAACCGCCCACTCCGATTTCGATGGCGACATACCGCACGTCGGATTGCAGAAAAGAAGCCAGCGCGCGCGCCTTGCCGTCGAAGTCCGTCTTGCCAGCGGTCAGTTCGCGGGCTTTGGCGGCCAGTTCGGGCGTGGCGTTCCGCCGATCGGCCGTGAGTTCGGAATACCAGTGCCCGAGCGCCTGCCAGGATCCCGCCGACCCCGTCTGCCCCTGGGCGAAGTACACCAGCCCCATTCTGAGTCCCAGAGCCCAAGTCGGCTGTCGCATCGGCTCTTCCTCGATCGCGGCCAGGTCATGCAACGTCCATTCCCAGGCGCCATCGGGGCTCTTGGTCGGCTCGATCTGTTCGCCGTTGCTCCACAGCGCCTTGAACTCCCAACCGGTCGGAAGCCTCAGCGAGACGTGCGACTGATGCACGGGAATCGACTCCTGAAATTCCCGCTCAAATTCATTCACCCACTCGTGGCGCTGCACTTCGTATTCAAAGGCAATGATCGATCCCGGCTCTCCCGCCGGGCAGGTCGCAGTGCGAGCGCGCAAATCGTTATAGAGCTCGAACCCGAAAAACGCTCCTCGTTCGGCGAAATCCTTGTCTTTTAGTTCGAACTCTCTTCCCGCTCGATCGACCGACCAGCAGTGAAGAGAATGCACTTTCTCGCGTGACTGCAAATAAACGCCCAGTTCCGCCTCCTCCCTGCCCTCGGGACGCAGAATCTTCACCACTCGCCGATAGTGCTCTACATATTCATTCGGACCAACAATGCTGATGGAGACATCGTCGAGCAGCACGACGGCATTGGTCTCGGGATCGTAAGCGGGCAGATTTTGCGCAGCCGCTTGCCGCACCCAATCCGGAGTGGCAGCCAGCAAAATGGACGAGGGAAGCAGCAGCATTCCCAACACATAGGCAGCGAGCGCTCTACTTAACTTCGGCACGAGCGGCACCTCTTGCGATCAGTTGCTGATCGTCTCCCGCCTTCACTTTGTCGTAAAACGTTTTCAGCTCAGGATACACAGTAACCGGAAATGCCATCCCCCCCATCACCAGGTCGCGGCGAGCCACGATATAACCGCCTGCATCCTGCTTCTGCGAGGTGGCGTATAGCGCATATTCCAGCTTGACCGTGTCGTTCGGTGGCAGGCTTTCCATTTCGAGACCTGGAGGCAGAGACAGATGAACCTCGTCGATCTCGCGCGTTCGATACCAGAAGTAGATGGGATTCACCCGCCCCGAAGCGGAAAACACAGGTTTCGCATTCACCTGGAAAACGTGCACCGGAACCAGCCAGCGCTTCCCTGCTCCAATGGCCAGCGGAAACGACACATTGAACTCGGTCGCCAGATGGGCCTCGGTGTCATCCCAGTTCGGAGAGCCGACCAGGGTGACTTCACTGTTGCCGGGGAGCCAGCCTCGTAGTTCATCTTCCAGAAGCTTCTTCTTCCCTTCCGCGTCCGTATTGCCCGCCTTTTGCCGGCGTTCCATGGCCTCAAGGCCGTAAAATCCAATCTTGATCGATCCCTCGGCCTTGCCTTGCTCGGTAAGTTGCAGGCGGGCCAGCCGCTGAATCTGCGCCTGGTTATAGTCGGCGAGCGGAGTCTCGGCAATGGCAGATGCCTTCCCCCCGCTTTGGCGCAGGCCTTTGGTCCCCGAATACCGCCAGTCCAGCAATCCAAAAGGACAGAACTTCGTTCCCGGATCCAGAAATAGTTCTTTGTCTGCCAGTTGGACAATCGCAATCTCGGCATCCATCTGCGCGGTGCTCATTAACTCGGGCTGGAAAAACGTATCCTCGCGCGACGCCACCCACATCATCTGGGCCGGAATCCCCGCAGCTCGTACCATGGCCACAAAGAGCCGGTTCAAGTCGTCGTGGTCGCCGCTGTGCTGGCGAAGAACGTCTGCCGCGCCCTGGTTCCCCTTCAACCCGATGACCTTCTGTTCCTGCTCCTCGCGTTTGGGCAGATAGCTCTGGTTCTCCAATCCGCTCACGAAGCCATAAATCTTGTGGACCTTCTGGTCGGGCGAATCGGCTGGCGCGGTAATCTTGTTGACCGCCTCGGCGATTCCGTCTTTTTTATCCAGAAACTTCTCAACATCCTTGCTCCAGAATTTACCTTCATCTTTCCAGAACTCATCGGGAGAGTGAGTCACCAGGTAGTAGAAGCGCACGCGGTAACGCAGCATTCCTGTTGGCGGCATGTAGGGCTCGTCCACCAGCGGAGGAATGTTGGTCATGGCGAGATCCACATACGAATCCGGGGTGCGGCTCGTGCTATAGGCGGGCAAGGGAAGCTCGTGCAACTTCGGTTGCGGCCCGTTGGTGGGCAAGTAAGACGTCCACTGCACTCCGCGCCCAATCCGGTCGTGGGCGAGGATCAGTTCACCGCCGTACGGAATGAACTTGAACGAAGCCTGTCTTTGGAAAAGGTCAGACTGAATAATCCACTCGGGTGGCACGAAAAAGCGCTCGTCGTAGTTGATCGTGTAGCGAAAATCCAGAATGCTCCCTACCTGCACGTCGGGCAAGCTGAACGACTTCACGTGCACCCGGATTTGCACTCCATGTCCGGCGTTGCCCTTCACCACCATCTTGTCAAACACCTTCCCCTCAAAGGGAATGATGGTTCCATCGGAATGAACCGTCCGGCCGCTGACCCCATCGACGCTGAAATCCCGCCGCAAATAAGGAATCTCAACATCGGCGTAGCGACGGCCAGCTTCTGTCAGAATCTTGATCCGCATGTACACTGTGGAATTGTTCTTCGGGTTGTCGGCGACTTCTTCCCGCAAAAGAACCACCGCCGGCGCTCCCTTTTGCTCTGGCAAGTCCGTCATCTTCAAGTCCTGAGGAGGGATGGCGGGCCAGTCAGCGCACCAGGCAGGCAGGGCAAAGCTGAGGATTAGGAGCAATAGCTGCGGACGAAAGCTGCGTACAGATAACATACAAAACCTCACAGCGCCAAAGACCAGACATTATCCGCACCCAACCACGCCCGCGCAAGCACTTCTTTAGGAAAGATATTGCACCAGGCGTATGGACAATCAGCTACCGGCGGCAACCGGCGCATGCGAAACTGTTCCGTTCATGAATACTAAGAATCTCTTCTTCGTGGGCATCATCGTGGCCGCGAGCGGCTTCATCTCGCCGCCGGTGGCGCTATTGGCCGGTCTGATCTACGGACTGTCCTTTGTGCATCCATACACGGCAGATTCCAAGAAGCTGTCGACCTTCTTGCTCCAGGCCTCAATCGTTTGCCTGGGATTTGGCATGAACCTGCACGAAGTCATCCGGGCCGGTCGCAGCGGATTCGTCTATACCGCCCTCAGCATCGCTTTCGCGCTGCTGGCTGGATTGGCTATCGGACGCCTCTTGAGCGTCCGGTACATACCATCGCTGTTGATCAGCACCGGCACCGCGATCTGCGGAGGAAGCGCGATTGCTGCCATCGGCCCCGTCGTGAACGCGGGCGATGAAGAGATGGCGGTCTCCCTTGGAACCGTTTTCGTGCTGAACTCGGTCGCGCTGTTTTTATTCCCTGCTATCGGCTACGCGCTTCACCTCACGCAGGCGCAATTCGGACTCTGGTCCGCGCTCGCCATTCACGACACCAGTTCGGTGGTGGGTGCGACCGCTAAGTACGGCGCCGAAGCGCTGACGGTCGGCACAACCATCAAGCTGGCGCGCGCTCTCTGGATCGTTCCTCTGGCCTTCGTTATCGCTCTGTTCAAGAAAGAGAAGACGCAGATTAAATGGCCTTGGTTCATCCTGCTCTTCTGTCTGGCAGCGGTCGCCGCAACCTACCTGCCGCTGTTCGCCCCGCTGTATCCCAGGCTGAGCACTCTCGGAAAGGCCGGACTGACGGTCACTCTCTATCTGATTGGCACTGGCATTTCGAAATCGACGTTGAAGCAGGTTGGAGTGCGTCCGCTTCTACAGGGCATTTTGCTTTGGGCGATCGTGGCGACTCTATCGCTGGCGCTCATCCGCTTCGGATGGATCTCGGTGCAGTTGTAGATTTTCGGACGAACCACCAAGTGAACTCTCGATAGCGCGAGTCCAGGGGAACTCCGTTGACTTATTGCTCCAAGGAACCGAAAATTTTACCTAGTACTGGCGGATCCTCGCCAGTTCCCTTTGACGAGTAGACTGAATAAAGAATCCGGCGGGCCTCTCGCCGGTGCGAGTAGGAGTCGAGTATGAAATCGAAATCGCTATTACTATCTTTCCTTCTTTTTACTTCCATTCTCATGGTGGAGATGGGCTGCGCGAAAAAGCCCGATGACACGAAAATCTCCGCCGATGTTCAAACCAAGTTCAGTCAGGACTCGGGTCTGTCGACCAAGCAACTAAACGTGCAAGCCGCGGGTGGCGTGGTCACGCTCAGCGGCAATGTCGACAACGACGCCCAGCGCGATGCTGCGGCCAAACAGGCTGCAGCCGTTCCCGGAGTGAAGGAAGTGGTCAACAATCTGCAGGTCGGGAACGCGACAGCCGGTTCGTCACCGCAACCCTCAGACTCGCGTTCGAGCGCTCGTTCTGACCGTGACAAGCCCGGAGCCGGCAGAAGTTCTCGCAAGTCCCACGGCGGCGATTCTGCCACGGCCGACAGCTCCCAACCCGCTCCCTCAGGTGAGATGACCGCCAGCAACAATCAGCCAGCACCACCAGTCTCCCCTCCGGCTGATTCCGCGCCGCCACCGCCGCCGGCACCGAAGAAATTCATCCTCGATCAGGGAACCCAGATGACAGTTCGCCTCATGGACCCGATCGACAGCGAGAAGAACCAGACCGGCGACACCTTCCACGCCACGCTCAAAGCCCCGCTCACTTCTGACGGCGAAGAGGCCGTGCCCGCCGGAGTCGAACTGACTGGACATCTCGTCGAGGTCAAAAGCGCCGGCAAGTTTGCGGGGCAGTCTGAGGTCATCCTTCAACTCGATAGTCTCACTTCGGGAGGCAAGACCTACAACCTGCAAACCGACCAGTACAAGAAAACCGGCAGCTCGCGCGGCAAGAACACTGCCGAAAAAGTGGGCGGTGGCGCAGTGATCGGAGGCATCATCGGTGCGATCGCCGGCGGAGGGAAAGGCGCAGCCATTGGCGCTGCGGCCGGGGCCGGGGTTGGAGGCGGCGTGCAAGCGGCCACCAAGAGCCAGCAGATCAAGCTGCCCTCAGAAACCGTTTTGAACTTTACACTGCAGGCTCCGATCACCGTAGTGCAGGCGCCAAGCCCGGACGCAAGCCGCCAGAAGTTAGGCGATTCGCAGTAGCTCAGACGTTCCGAAAGGCAGAGACGTAGCCTGGCTACGTCTCTTTTTTTTCGCGTAAACTCTTAGCGCGAACCTGCAATGCCCACGATCACCGCGCTAGTTCACACGGAAAATGACGCCCGCCGCCTTGGCCGCTGCCTCGAGACTCTCTACGCCTGTGATGAAATCCTGATCGTCGATCACAACTCGAGCGACGACACCATTCGCATCGCCCGCCAATACGGTGCGCGCATTGTGTCAGCCGCGGCCCCTCACGCTCTCCCAGTCCGAACACAATGGGTTCTCTCTCTCGCTTCGCGTGAATCCATAACCGAGGGCCTCGCCGCCAGCCTGTACGAATGCAAATCGGGATCCGTTCCCATGAAGGGGAACGAGACTTTCTCCTTCCTCCTCCGCGAAGAGAATGCAGCCGGCTGGATCGAGGGGACTACGGCGCAAACTCGCCTGGTCCCCGCGGGTTGGAACCACTGGCATCAGCGACTTCCGATCAACCAGGAATCCTCGCACCTTCTGCAAGGTGACATCCTCCGCTTCACTTTTCCTTAGCAAGTCCGGCCCGTCCTCAGCGGTCACACCCCCTGGTGATTTCGATCACAGTAGGCTCGCATCCCCGCGCCTAGACTGCCTTGTTGTGACAGTCTCGGGTCTGTCAGGCCCAGGAGGAAGCAAATGCGTGTAATGAAATTCATCAGTTTCGCTGCGATTCTGCTCGCCGTACCGTATCTCGTGGCCCAGGACGCTGCCAAGACCACTGTGAAGCATGTTCCCATCACTCAAACCGCCCCGAACTCGGGCAAAGAGATGTTCAACAGCTACTGCGCCGTTTGTCATGGAGCCGACGCCAAAGGGGCCGGCCCAGCCGCTTCGGCAATGAAAACGCCTCCGACCGATCTCACCACGCTGGCACAGAAAAACGGCGGAAAGTACCCCTCTGCCCATGTTGCCGCAGTGATTCGCGGACAAGGCGCGCTGCCCTCCCATGGTAGCGAGGAGATGCCGGTTTGGGGCCCCCTGTTCTCCAGCTTGAGTCAGGGCCATGAAGCGCAAGTGCAGCAAAGAGTGGCGAATCTGGTGCAATACATCGATACTCTGCAGGCCAAGTAAGAGTTGGGCAGTCAGCGATCGGCGTCAGCCGTCGAGAACCCGCAGGCGCGGGGAGCTTTAAGACCCGCATTCCGTGGGAGCTACATCTCTTGCGCCCAACGGATGAATGCCGAACGCTGACTGCCGATCGCTCCGTCTACGGTTCAATTGTCCCTTCGGACAGTGACTTCAGTACCTTAGTGTCTGCCCGTGTCGTCGCCTTATAATCGCCTCAAGATCAGCAACTTTCCGCGTTCTTCAGGAAACGGAGCGTTGGCAAGCGCTCGCCGTAACCTGCAGGACCGCTTGCGATCAAGCAGCCAATGGATCCATTTCTTGCATCCGCGACTTTTCTCTTCGGGCTCGCCTTCGGCAGCTTTCTGAACGTGTGTATCTACCGTCTGCCGCTGGGATTGTCCGTCGTGAGGCCGCGCTCGGCTTGCCCCAAGTGCAAGCATCCCATCGCCTTCTACGACAATCTTCCGGTCTTCAGTTGGCTGATCCTGCGCGGCCGCTGCCGCCAGTGCAAATCCAAAATCTCGCCGCGCTACCTGTTTATCGAGTTGCTCACCGGCGTGGCGTTTCTGTCGTGCTACTGGTATTTCGGCCTGACCCTGTCCACGCTGAAGTACTGCGCGTTCGCATTTCTGCTGCTGGGGCTGATTTTCACCGACGCGGAAACCAAGCTGCTGCCCGACAAGCTGACCCTTCCAGGACTCGCGCTTGGCCTGTTGTTCAGCTTGCTGGTGCCGGTGAACGACCTGGCCTCGCAGTTCTTGCCCGGACTGGTAAATCTGCCATTCGCGGACGATGCGCAGCTTCGTCTTCTTTCCCTGCTCGATTCCCTGCTGGGAGCCGCTGTCGGCGCTTCGTTCATCTACGGAGCCGGCGCCATGTATCTCCGCTGGCGCGGCCTGGAGGGCATGGGCTTCGGCGACGTCAAGCTCATGGCGATGGTCGGCGCATTCCTTGGAGTCAAGCTGACAATCTTCACCATCTTTACGGCCTCGCTGGCCGGATCGTTCTTCGGCATGGCCACCGTTCTATTGGTTTGGCTGAAGCGCACGCGGCGCTTCATGCGCAGGGCGAATGCTCCAATCGCCCGCCGCCGCGCGTGGCAATCAGCGCAAATGGTGCTTCGTTACTACCAGATGCCCTTCGGAGTCTTTCTCGGCAGCATGGCGCTGGTCGCGCTCTTTTTTGGCAATGACTTCATCGGCTGGTATCGAGGACTATTTTGAGAGCTCTGGCCAATCCGGTCGTTTTGCGCGCCGCGGTGCTCCTTTTCTGCTCGATGGCGGCCTTTCTGCTGGGCCTCATCGCCATTCGGGCACTGCGCCGGAAAATTGCCGACGAAGCCGATCTCTCGTCCGCCTCTGCCGCTTCCCCCGACATGCCGTTGCATCTGTACAGCACGGTCATCCAGCAACTCAAACAGCAGAAGCATGAAATCTCCGTACAGTCGCAGGTGGAGCAGCACCGCTCCCGCATCAGTGAAATTCTCAGCCAGTCGGTGCTCTCCAACCTCTCCACCGGCGTGCTGGTCTTCGGAGCGACGGGACTGGTGAAGACTGCCAACCCCGCCGCCAAAGAGATCCTCGGCTTTGCCTCGATCACAGGAATGAATTCCGCAGATGTCTTTCGCTCTGCGGCCACAAATTCGGGCGATTCTGCACCCGAAGTTTTTCCGGATGAGACGGTCAACGAACCAGTCCGTCTGGCGGCTGAACTGGACTCCGTGTTGCGTGAGGGCAGCGGCCGTCGCCAAGTCGAAGCGGAATACAAGACTCCAGCGGGCGTGCAACGCTTCCTCTCTGTGACCATCGCGCCGGTACGGGGAGAACACGACAGCCTGCTCGGTGTGGTTTGCCTCATCCACGATGCCACCGAGATGCAACACATTCTTCGCGAACGGGAGATGCTCAGCGAGCTCTCCGCCGAGAAGGCGCTGCAATTGCGCAATTCGCTGGCAACCATTTCCAGCTATGCGCGGCGATCGATGGCCAGCGCCGATCCGGGCCAGTCTGCCCAGTTCGCTGCCGACATCGTGCAAGAGGCGGAACAGCTCGATCGCAGCATTGGCGGATTTCTTTGCGGCAAACGCGCTGCCCAAGGCGTGGCCGTCGGGACCTCAGATTGAAATGAACGTGATTGAAATGAATCCGGTCGATCAGAAAACTGAACGCATCTGCACCCGAAAGGGCGGAACTATGAAACGTATCGCAGCTAGTGGCATCGGACTCTTGCTCAGCCTTCCATTCCTCGGACTTGCCGCCTACGCGCAAAATCCAGCGAACGCTCCCGCCTCGCAATCGGGTGATTCTCTGGCCGATTATGCGCGCTCCATCCGCAAAGACTCCGGCGCCAAGCCCAAACCGCGAGTCTTCGACAACGACAACCTTCCCGTCAACGACAAGCTATCGATCGTGGGGCCGGCCGAATCGACAGCCGAGAATGCAGCCGCGGCCAGGCCGGAAGCAGCCCAGACGACCGTAACGGAGACCAAGTCTGAAGCCAAGGGCGAGGGGCAGTCCGAAACCAAGACCGCATCTACCGAGGTCAAGACCGAATCCAAGCCTGCAGACGAGAAAACCGCGGCCCCGGGAGCCTCCAAGGCTGAGGACAATGCCGCCGCCAGGGAAGCGGCTTCGAAGCAATGGGAAGAAAAACTTACCAATCAGAAAGATCAGATCGACCTGCTGGGCCGTGAACTGAACGTACTGCAACGCGAGTATCAGATTCGCGCCGCCGCCATGTACGGCGATGCCGGCAGCCGCTTGCGCAATTCCGGAGATTGGGACAAACAGGATGCCCAGTACAAGCAGCAAATCGCCGACAAGCAGAAGGCCCTCGACGACGCCAAACAGAAGCTCGACGACCTGCAGGAAGAGGCTCGCAAAGCCGGGGTGCCTGCCTCAGTCCGCGAGCAGTAAGATCAATTGGACTATGTGGGGACAGCCGCCTCGGCTGTCCCGCGAAAGCCTGCAACGGGCGAAGCTGGGCAATTCAGGGAGAGGTTAGCCTAACTTCCCATCCTGCGTAGCGCGTGAATCTGCTTCACATGATGCAGTCCGTGCACCAGGTGAAACTTCCTCCACTCCGCCCCGCTCAGCGGACCCAGGATCGGGTGGTCCAGCAGCTTTCCCCGCCCGAACTTCTCCTCGCAGCGCGTAATCACCTGATCCATTTCCGCGATCTTCGGTCCAATCTCAGCCATCACCGTTTCCGCCGGTACTCCCCGCGGACGCGCCACCGGCGGCGCTTCTCTTCCTGAAGGCAGATAGCCCAGTCCGATCACGAGCAGGACCCCGACACGGTCTTTGAACGTTCGCGCCTTCACCTGCACCTTGCCCGCCTCAGCCACGCGATCAAATCCCTTCACCGTTCCGCTATAGGTCAGATACAAATGCTCGAGCACTTCAGCGACACACCATTTCCCCGGCGGATGCCAAAGCAACTGTTCCCCGGAGATGCCGTCGGACGCCGAAGCAATCTCCAGGTTTAATCGTTCCAAATGCTTATGCATGTCCGATTACTTACCTTTTCTGCCGCTTCGGGTAGAATGATGCGCGGCGACAACCCCATATCGTTATAACAGGAAGGATTCCATGAAAACGGCCAGCCTCCCCCCCACGGAGCCCACCGCGATTTCGGCGGAGATGTTGGGAACGGCTTTTAACAAGAGCACGCATCGCAGCTTGTTACTCAAAGCGCGGCGCGGGATAGCGCATCTACACCTCTGGGCTGTGCTTGCCGCTGCTCTCCTGGCGCTGCTGACAGCCTGCTCCTCGGAGTCCAGCAAACCGGCAGAGGCTCCGAAGCCGGAGCCCAAAGGGCCGGAACTCATCGCCGCGCGCTCGGCATTCCAGAAACTCTACGTCTCCGCGCGCGGCTGGAACCAGGATGCCAAGCCCTATCGGATCGAATCGGTTGTGACCACCGACGGCAATGGACACGACGGCAAGTGGGCGGTGTGGAAAGCCAGCTTCGGTTCGGCGGCGCAACGTTCGGCCAAGACCTACACCTGGTCCGGCAGCGCGGCCGAAGGCGCGCCCGAACGCGGCGTCAGCCCCAGCCACGAGGACAGTTACAGCGCCACCAATTCATCCACGCAAGTATTCGACATGGCGTTCCTGAAGATCGATTCCGACCAGGCGCTCGAAACCGCCAACAAACACGGCGGTGACAAAGTTCTGGAGAAGACTCCCGATATCCCTGTCGCTTATGTCTGCGATTGGAATCACAACACGAACCAACTTGTGTGGCACGTCATTTATGGCGCGAGCGGCGCGCAGAAGTTGGCCGTCTCGGTCGACGCTTCGTCGGGTGAATTTATTCGGGTGGAGAAATAGGGCCTGAGCCGGCAGCCGGGTTCAACCGTCAACCGCGGCGTTTCCGAGGTGAGAAGAACGAGGCGCGCTTACTTTTTCTCGTGGGCAACGTCTTCTACAAGATTGAGGTGACTCTCGATTTGAGAAAAAAAGCGATGCAGGGCCTCCGCCGAAGCGATGGCGCGCTTCAGACTTTGGCGGTCGGCAGAAGCAGCGATGTCCTGCGGAGAATACTGTAAGCGGATGCGGTCCACGGAGCACTGCGCACTCAACAACTCCACCTTGGCGGATGCAAGCTCGGCGTTCAGGCGAGCCGTGTCGATCTGTTTCTTGACTGCTGGGCCCATGGACTACTCCTTAACTGGGAAAACATTACGCAGGCGGGTTCCGGGATCCGTCGATGGGGAGGACCACTTTTGTCGTTTCCGGCGGAACCCGCCCTGCGCGGTCGTCAATGTTGCTTAATTGTATAGAGTATACAGCGTTACTTAAACGCAGTGCAACTAACATCCAAGGAACTGATTTCGCGGTTGGGAAGTGATCCGTACCCTGGGCTGAACGTAAAAAGACTTTGCGGAGGTGAAGTGCCCCGCCACGCCGATCCTCAACTCGAACAACGCATCCTCGACGCCGCTTCGCGCCTCTGGGCCCGCGGCGGAGAAAAAGCCCTGACCATGCGCGCCGTGGCTCGAGCTTCCCGCACCACCACTCCGACCGTCTACGAGCGCTACCGCGATCGTGACCATCTGCTCCGCGCTCTGCGCCTGAAAACGCGCACCGAACTGTTCGCCGCCATCAGCCGGACCCGCACTCTCCGCCACACCGTACAGCGCTACATCGACTACGCCCTCGAGCACAGTCATGCGTACGAAGTGCTATTTGACGGCGTCGCCAGGCCTCCATCTCTGCACGAGCCCTGGCCAACCTTCAACTTCGTCCGTGAGCGCGTGGCCGACCGTCTTGGAGGAACTCCCCGGCAACACACCCGGCTCATGGTAGCCATCTGGTGCTTGATGCACGGGACCGCCATGCTGATTATCCGCGGCGGCTTCGAACATGACCTCCGTACGCAGACCGTTTACGCCTGCATGGATGCTATCGATGCCATTCTCGATGCTGCAGCCAACTCAAAGCTCAGCCACTCCGGACCAGGATGGCCTTGCGATTTGATCCTGGGGGAAGGCCGGCAGAGCCGGGCAGGGAGCGCCGTCACAGCCAAAACACCCAAACGCGCCGAGGCGCGCCACAAAGCACGGCACGCCAGGGAAGACGGTCTCTAAAGGTTTGTTCTTAATGCGCCGGCTTACCGTTCGCGGTAGGAGACTTCAGCCGTTCGAGAGCTTTCTTCGCAGCCTCAGCTTCGGGCCCGTTGGGCAGGATCTGCAGATAGTTTTCGTACTCCTGACGCGCTTCCGCCGGCCGCTCCAATCTTTCCAGGCTCTCGGCCAGGCGGAAAGTTGCCGTAGCGTCGTTGTGCTTGTACATCAGCGCCCCGCGATACCGATCTTCCGCCGCGCGATAGTTCTTTTTCTTGAAGTAGAAGTCGCCCACCTCAATATCTTTCGCGGCTTTGTGCGGATTCCAAAGCTGTGCCTCATTGACGTCCCCTGTTCCTGAGGAGACCGCGGCATCCATCAGAGCGCCTTCGCTCTGCGGATGCGACTTGTCGTCATTCGCCGGCGGGCTCAAATCCACCGGCGTATCCTTGCTGGAACTCTCCCCTGGTTCATCGCCAAGATCGCTGGCGTGAACGCGATCCGAGCGCGGAGGCGCCATGTTGGGCGGAGGCAACTTGGACGACGGAGAAGATGAAGCGGGCGATGACTTCGAGGGATCCTGGGCTGGCGTACTCGCCGGGGCCTGCGCATTCGAGGGCGGGCCGGAAGAAGCCTGGGCCGCAGCACCCACGCTTGAGCTGAGCAGCAAAGCAAGAAATAAGATACGCATACTACTATTCTAAGGCTACCTGGCACCACGCGGAATGCGGGTCACGCAATGGAACTTTTTACTGGGCAGCCAGTTTCTCCAATTCTGCGCTTAGATGTACGTTGCTACCGGCAGTGACCTTCAGCTTCCGCACCCAATCTTTGAATCCGGCCTTCTTCAGGGCGACGGTGTGTTCACCCTCGATAAGTTGAACTTCAGAAGGCGCGTTGCCAACGAAACTGCCGTCAACCTCAATGTCAGCCCCATCTGGAGTGGACGATATGGAGAGTTTCCCGCCAACCGCTGTTGGCGCCGGAGCAACCGCAGGAACAATCGTCGGTTGAGCCGCGGCGGCTTTGTTCTGCAGCGCTAGGGCTGCTGCAGCTCGCATCGCCTCGCCATGGGCAGCCCAATCACGGTTGATAGCCTCGCACGCCTCTTGCACCGACCCACCCAACGACAACGTCGATTTGCTGACGACGGAATCCCCGCTGATTCTCGCGAAGACCGCTACTTTATTGCGGTGCCGCAAAACACCTTTCCCGCCCTCGTGATCGAGCAGAACTATGTAGTCAGTTTTCTCCTGGATGTTATTGACCATTACTTCCGGGCAACGCTCGCCGAACGTCTTGATGATTTCGGCGGTCTGAGGACGAGCACCTCCGTGTGTTGCAGACCCTCCGCCACCTGGTCCCCCTCCGCCGTACCCGACGACCTCCCAGGATTCGCTGTCCGTGATAAAGACACGAGCTTTCGCGGAGTCGTCAGGCTTGGCGACCTGACCGACTGCAAAGAGAAACAAGTGTGGCAGAACTGCCAATAGCACTATTTTCTTTCTCACGAAACTTCTCCTTAGGTTGACCGAGCCAGTGACTCGGAGGGAGATACTGGAAACCCGGGAACCAGCTATTATCGTCGGTCCGGAAGTCATGTCAATGCCAATCTCGACGGGGTGAGAGCCAGGCGTTTAGAAAAACTACAGAAGGAAAAATACCCGCTCGAAGAAGGATCCGATCACCTAGTTAGCGAAATCCTGCGGAGAATAAGACGAACTAGAATTGACGCGACGCTTTCCGATCTAGGCGCGCCGCGCCGCTTGGAATCCCTGCAGGCAGCGGCGCGCGGTCTCCAGTTCAGGAAAGCGGCTTCCCTCCTGCTCCACCAGATAGTATTCGACTCCACCCACGCTCTCTGCCGCGCTGAAAATGCCTTTCCAATCGGCCACGCCCTCGCCGAACAGAACCTTGTAGCCCACCGCGGGATCGCGCGACCAGTCTTTGCAATGAATGGACCGAATCCGCCCCGGATTCGCCCGAATCCATGCCACCGGATCGCCCCCGCCTTCCATACAGGTCCCGACATCCAGCTGCAGCATCACTGACGGCTTCGTTTCCTTCGCGAGAACCTCCATCGGACGCTGCCCTGGACGTTCTCCCTCCAACGGCTTCCACTCAGCCTGATGATTGTGGTATCCGGCCTTGAGTCCGGCAGGCTCCAACTTCTCCGCCGCGGCATTCAGTTCGCCGGCAACCGCCTTCCAGCCGTCGAGACTCTTGTTCTGTTCAGTCCACGCCATCACGACATATTTGCAGCCCAAAATCAGGTTCAGGTCGCGCACGCGCTCGATGTTCTTCGCGAGGAAGTAATCTTCGTTGTTGTGCGTCGAGTAGCAGTGGATGCCCAGGTCGTCCATCAGCTTCCGCATCTGCCCGGCCTGTGCCTCGCTCCAGTCGAAGTAAGGCGCATAGAACTCAACCGCCTGATATCCCATTTGCGCGACCGCCCGCACCGTGCCCTCAGGATCTTTCTTCAACGCCTCGCGCACGGAATAGAGTTCGAGTCCAACCGGAATTGCGCGGGACGCAGCCGCGGCGCTCCTGAACGCCCACGGCAAAGCGGCAGACATGGCAAGAAATGACCGGCGGGAAAGGCCTGTGTGGGGCATGGGGAGTATCTTACTCGCCCGTAGGAAGCTGTGAGCTGTGAGCTATGAGCAATTCAACGCCTTGAGGCCGCACCTTCAAGCGCAAAGCTCGGAATTCGTAGCTCAAAGCTTCTCGCTCGCAGCAAAAAAAACAGGCCGCTCAAGGGGGAGGCGATGAGCGGCCTGGTTGGCGAAGTCCTCCGGAGAGGAGGGACAAAGCTTCTCTTACATCGATGATGGGGTGGTCTGGCCCGTAGCGGGCGCAGCGGCCGGCTCGTTGCCACCCACGGTGTTGGTCATCAGGCGAACATCAACCCGGCGATTGTCCGCCCGGCCGTTTGCCGTCTTGTTCGTCTCCACCGGCTTATCCTTGCCGAGGCCGATCACATAAATCTTGTGTGCCGGCACGTTGAACTTGGCCGCCAGATACTGAATCACAGAGTTCGCGCGGCGCTGGCTCAGATCATAGTTGTAATCGGCGGATCCGACCGAATCCGTTCCACCCTCGAGAGCGATGATGTAGCCCTTGGTGCTGGCGATGCTGCCCGCCAACTGATCCAGCGCTTCTTTCGCTTTGGGAGTGAGGATGTCCTTGTTGAATCCGAATTTCACGGAAGTCTCGGCGACCGCATGATAGTTGTCGAGATTGGCGACCGTGTTGGTCAGCAGGCCAACGCGGCCGTTGGCAGCGTCCGCCAACTGCTGCGCCTGCGTGGCGCTCTGGCCGGCGGCCTGCGCCTTCTGGTCGGCAGCGTCGGTCTTGGCATTGACGGCAGCGAGGCCGGACTGCACGCGCGCATCAACGTCCTTGATGTCTTTGGAGTTCTTCGCGGTCAGGTCGTCCAGCTCGTTGGTCTTGTTGATCAGCGGGGTGGTCTGGCTTTTCACGTAGTTCTTGCTGGAGCAGCCTACAGTGGCTGCGATGCTGACTGCCAGGCAAATCACTAACGAAGTGCGGGTCATATGTTAAGGCTCCTTCATCCAATCTTGTGTGACGCGCCGTTTATTGCAAAGCGCGCCGAATAAACTCTGGCCCTGGGAAGTACGGAATATTGCAAATCCCGTTCTCCTTCAATGCACCTCAGATGCCAGTTTCGGCTGCTGGGGGATGTTCACCGTAAGTATATACAGTTTCAGCAGTTTGCATAGGGGTTTGCGGGTTCCCCAACAAGCCCTGAGGCCGAGGCCAACGCAAACCCAACATTGCGCAATGGAAATTTTATACGGTCCGACTCAGATCGCGGGCGGGTGCGCAACTAGCTTAATTTGCAGGCGGGGGGCATATCAGCGGAATCGCATCCCTTTTGTTGCGGCGATAAACACGAAAGTCAGCCCGATCCGTCGTGATTACAGAATGGCGCGGATACAATTCGCTCATCCGAATTAGGCACAAATCAGCCAGATCAGGATCGCGATCGCGATACCTTTGGGCGAGTTCCAGTAACTGGTTCATGTTCTGCGGGAAGTCGAAAGCCAATCGAAGCATCTCGCTCTGCACTAGTTCCAAAACATACGAACTGGACCGCAGATGAAAGGCGGCCTCGGCCAGGACAGCCTCACAGGTCAGCAGCGGCTCGGTCATGCCGCGGGCCAGGCTGAGCGCCCAGTCATGATGGAGGTCGTTTCGGTCGGCATAGGCCACAATGAAACCGGTATCGGCGATGCCCCTCATTTGCGCGAGAATCCTTTTCGCAGGGAAAGGTCGCGAGGCCCGTCAATCGCCCCGGCAAGACGAAGGAACTTCTGCTTGCCCCCGCTTTCCCTGGCTGCCTCGAGCTGTTCGCGAATGATTCGTCCCACCGGGACCCCCGTGCGACGAGACGTCTCCTTGAGCCACTTCAGGAGCTCGTCCGTAAGACGGATTGTGAGTGTATGACTCATAGAACAATAATGTAACACGCCAGTATGCCGGCGCATCCACTAAAATCGAGCTAGGCGCGAATGGATCTCCTCGCTAAAATTCGCACAATTCCGACCGAGCCCGGCGTGTATCTCTACAAGAATGCCGAGGGCGAAGTCATTTATGTCGGGAAGGCGAAGAACCTGCGCAACCGCGTGGCCAGCTACTTCCACGAAGGCCGCTGGGAAGATGCCAAGACCGGCACCCTTCTGCGCGAAGCCGTCGATGTGGACTACATCGTCGTGGCCAACAACAAGGAAGCGCTCGCGCTCGAAAACAATCTCATCAAGCAGCGCAAGCCGCGCTTCAACATCCTGCTGCGCGACGACAAGACATACCCCTACGTGAAGCTCACGCTAAGCGAGCGGTTTCCCCGAGTCTACGTCACCCGGCGCCTGCGCAAGGATGGCAGCGAGTACTACGGCCCCTATTTTCCGGGCAATCTGGCGTATCGCATCGTGGATCTGATCCACCGCAATTTTCTGATTCCGTCGTGCAAGGTCGACCTCACACGCTTTCACCCGCGGCCGTGCTTGCAGTACTACATCAAGCGCTGCCTCGGTCCCTGCGTCCAGGACCTCACCACCCCGGAGATGTATCAGGAAGCGGTGCGCGACGTGAAGCTGTTCCTCGAAGGCAGGCCAACCGATCTGGCGCGTTCCCTGCGAGCGCGAATGGAACAGGCTGCCGCCGCCGAAGAATACGAGCGCGCCGCGCGCTATCGCGATCTCATTTCCACGGTAGAGCAGTTGCAGGAACGCCAACGGATGGCCGCCGCCGAAGGCGACGACGCCGACGTTTTCGGCTATCACTACGAAAACGGCATGCTCGCCGTGAACCTGTTCCACATGCGTGCGGGAAAAATGGTCGACCGGAGAGAATTTTTCTGGGAAGACCTGCCGGAATTCGCAGGTGAACCTTCTCCCTCTTCACTGCCTTGTCATCCTGAGCAAAGCGAAGGACCTATGCAACCTGCCCGCATCACCATTGCACCCGACGAGTCCGCAGGTCCTTCGGCCCGCGAAGAACGCGGGCCTCAGGATGACAAAGCGATAGCGGGATCGGCCTTTCATCCCGGCGAATTCTTCTCCGCTCTGCTCAAGCAGCTCTACATCGGCCAGCCCTACGTGCCGCGCAATCTCTATGTTCCGGTCGATTTCGAAGATCGGGAAGCGCTCGAAGACCTTCTGTCGGATCAAGTGTCGAACCAGAGTGCCCGCCCCACGCGCGTCCACATTCTCGTGCCGCAGCGCGGCGACAAACGCTCGCTCATCGACCTCGCCGGCAACAACGCCAAGCAGTCCTATGATCAGCGCTTCCGCGTGCTCAAGCCCAACGCCCGCAAGATTCAAGAGGAGTTGCAGGAAGCGCTGAGCCTGCCCGAACTGCCCAAGCGCATCGAGTGCTTCGACATCTCGCACATTCAGGGCGCCGAGACGGTCGCGTCGATGGTCGTATGGGAAGACGGCAAGATGAAAAAGTCCGACTACCGCAAGTTCATCATCCGCACGGTGGAGGGCGTAGACGACTTCGCGTCGATGCGCGAGGTGGTGACGCGCCGCTACAAGCGCCTGCTGCAGGAAAACGAGAACGAAAACAAACCGATGCCCAGCCTGGTGCTGATCGACGGAGGCCTTGGCCAATTGCACGCCGCAGCCGAGGCGCTAGAGTCGCTCGAAATCATCAACCAGCCGCTCGCCGCCATCGCCAAGCGCGAAGAAATTCTCTATGTATACGGACAGGAAAAGGATCCGATCGCGCTCGATCATCACTCGCCCGTGCTGCACCTGATCCAGCTGATTCGCGATGAAGCGCACCGCTTCGCCGTGACTTTTCATCGCAAGCGCCGCCAGATGCGCGATCGCTCGACCGAACTACTCGAAATCCCCGGCGTGGGCGCGAGCACCACCCGCCGCCTGCTTGAACACTTCGGCAGCTTGAGAGCAGTCCAGCAGGCCGATGCTGCCGCACTCTCGGCGGTCGTGACTCGCACACAGGCCGAAGCTATTCAGAACCACTTTCGGAAATAGCCGGAGCTACTTTTTCGGCGGGTTCGAATTCCCCATGTCCAGCACAACCTTCCAGCTTCCGTCCTTCTGCAGCTTCCAGATGCTGGTGTATTTGCCGTAATCGACGGCCGGCTTGCCGTCTTTATCTTTCGAGCGGAACTCGTAAGTTCCATAGGTGTAGCCCAAATCGCCCGAAGCGGAAATGTCCGCACCCACCGGCGTCCAGATCAGTTGATTGTTCTTGTCGTCGAGAAAGCCCATGGTTTTGGCGATTTCGATTTTGCCCACAATCGCCGGTGCGCCATTCGGCACCTCCACCGCGTCATCGGCGTAGTACGACATATATCCAGCAGAGCCACGTTCGGCCGCAGCTTTCATGAACTCGCCTTCCAGTTGTTTCAGCGTCTCGGCAGTCGCCTTGGGCGAAGCCGAAAATGCCGGGCGAGTGAGTGGGACGAGAATAGCGGCCGCGATCAGCGCGGCAGCCAGCATGGGCAGAATTGATTTCATGCGATCCTCCGGAGATGCGCGAACATTCTAGCGCTAGGACGCTCGGTAAAGCTCCTAACCGCAAAGCACGCGAAGAAAGTCTCCTTCGCGACCTTGGCGAATCCTCTGCGTACTCTGCGGGAATAGTGTTCTTTTCAGAGCGGTACTCGGGTCCCGCAGCGTTTTGCTAAACTAACGCCACTCTCTATGACAAGATTTCTTTCTTCCGTAGTTGCTCTGACGGCGCTCGCGTGTGCTGCGGCGAGCCCTCTTTGTTCGCAGACCTCGGCTCCGCCCGATATGGCCACGCCGCAGGAAAAGCATCTGCGCAACGTGCATCAGCTTACGTTCGGCGGTTCCAACGCTGAAGCCTATTTCTCCGCTGACGGCAAGAAGCTGATCTTCCAGTCTTCCCACGGCGATGTGAAGTGCGACCAGATCTTCACCATGAACATCGACGGCACGGACCAGCACATGGTCTCGACCGGCAAGGGACGCACCACCTGCAGCTACTTCTATCCCAACGGCAAGAAAATCCTCTACGCGTCCACGCACCTCGCCAGCCCGGAATGCCCGCCGCGCCCTGACTTTTCCCAGGGCTATGTGTGGGCCGTCTATTCCGGATACGACATCTTCACCGCGAATCCCGACGGCTCCAATCTCAAACAGCTCACCAACACACCCGGCTATGACGCCGAAGCGACCATCTCGCTCGACGGCAAAAAGATTACGTTCACGTCGGTGCGCAACGGCGATCTCGATATTTATTCGATGGACGCCAATGGCAAGAACGTGAAGCAACTCACGCACGAACTCGGCTATGACGGCGGTCCAACCTACTCGCCCGATCGCCAGTGGATCGTCTATCGCGCCTACCATCCACAAACGGAGAAAGAAATTTCCGACTATAAAGAACTGCTGGCGCAGAACCTGATTCGCCCGACCTCGCTCGAAATCTGGATCATGAAAGCGGACGGCTCGGGCAAGAAGCAGATCACGAACCTGGGCGCGGCGAGCTTCGGGCCAGCCTTCACCGCGGATGGGAAGAAAATTATCTTCTCGTCGAATTACGATCCCGAAACCCACGCCACCGGCGGCATGGGCAACTTCGAGTTGTGGCTGATTAATCCCGACGGCACCGGCCTCGAGCGCGTCACCTACAGCGATGGCTTCGACGGATTTCCCATGTTCTCGCCCGACGGTAAGAAACTGGTCTGGGCCTCGAACCGCAACGCAAAGGCTCCGCACGAGACCAACATCTTTATTGGAGATTGGGCGCCGTAACGCCACTTCCTGTCGCGACACCTGGCAGATCGAGCTACTGCGGCGGTAGAGCGCGCCCAGCCTTCGCCTTCTTAATCGCCAAAGTCTTATCCACCCACTCGTCGGCGGTTCTGAGGTCGTCTGCGCGCAGGGCCGGCGTCTCGCAGTCGAGGTCCGCTTTCTCTCGGTACATCAGGTTCATGTACGCCATCGCATCGTCGTAATCCGGACGAAGCTGAATCGCTTTATTGAGATTATCGATGCCCTCCTCGATCGCCGAGGCGTTCTTGACTCTCAGCTCATCGCAGACTTTCTTCTGTGCTGCATTCCTCGCACTGAGGTTTTGCCCCGGCTCCATCCCGAGCTTCGCACGCTCTTCCATTCGCGCCGTGTAACACGTGGTCCAATCGAGCACGCCAACCCCGTAGTAGTTCTCCGGGTCCGCTGTGTCCAGGCCAGAAGCCTTCTGGTAATAATCCTTCGCCTTCTCGAACTTCTTCATGTTCAGATAGAGATAAGCAATTCCCTTGGTGCTGTTGATTCTCGAGACGCGATCCGCGTCCAGGGCAAGCACGCTCTCGTACTGTTCTAGCGCCTGCTCAGCAGCGCGCACGTTGTCCGGCGTGTCCACGCCTGGGATGTACTCGCTCCCGTAAGCTGTCGCAAGGTAGAGGTGGGCGGTCGCTTGGCTGGGATCGAGTTCCGTTGCCTTCCGAAAATGAGTGATGGCCTCATCGAAGTGGGAGTTTCTATAGGCAGCCACCCCTAACTGAATTTCGCTATCGTAAGACTGAGCGTATGCGCAGAAAGATGACAGCAGAAAAGCAACAGCGGCGATCCACGGTGATTTCGAGGGCATGAAGCCTCCCTGAACGCGGCAGGCGAGATTCTACTCTTCTTCTACATCTGACACCGGTAGAGGCAAATTCGGCTCCAGGGTCAAATCAGGATTCTTTGGAAGATCTCGCTCTGCCCCCGAGCCACACCAC
>Ga0209698_10002112_pt1 | contig 22735 bp, 21 predicted proteins | sample LitLauG_LLR_2012_FD_187203 | JGI IMG/M metagenome (GOLD analysis project Ga0209698, IMG submission 187203) | Freshwater sediment microbial communities from Pennsylvania, USA - Little Laurel Run_MetaG_LLR_2012 (SPAdes) (version 2) | ecosystem: Environmental > Aquatic > Freshwater > Creek >... | reverse complement strand
GCGCGACGCGTGGAGCGCAGGCATCGTCGCCATCCATCAGGAGGCGGTGATGTTCGACGAACTCAGCATCGCCGAGAATATTTTCATGGGGCACGCGCCCAAACGGGGTTTTGGTCGGCTCGATTGGCGGGCGATGCGCGAGCGTACGCGGGCGCTGCTCGACTCGCTGGAAAGTTCGCTCGATCCGCTGACGCCGGTGAAGAAACTCGGCGTGGCGCAGAAGCATCTGGTGGAGATCGCGCGGGCGCTTTCGCATGATGCGCGCGTCGTCATCATGGACGAGCCGACGGCCGCGCTGTCGGCGCATGAGATCGAGGAGCTTTATCGGGTCGTGGCGCGGCTCAAGCAGGACGGGCGCGCGGTGCTGTTCATCTCCCACAAGTTCGACGAGATTTTTCGTGTCGCCGACCGCTGGACCTGTCTGCGCGACGGCGAGCAGGTCGGCGACGGGTTGATCGCCGAGGCGACGGAGCCACGGCTTGTCAGCCTGATGGTGGGGCGCTCAGTCGATCAGGTTTTTCCCAAGGTGGAGGTGGCGCCGGGCGAGACCGTGCTGGAGGTTGCGGACCTCTCTCATCCCACCGAATTCGACGGGATCAGCTTTTCGTTGAGGCGCGGCGAGATTTTGGGGATTTACGGGCTGGTCGGGGCCGGTCGCTCCGAAGCGATGCAATGTTTGTTCGGCCTGACCAAGCGCTCGCGCGGGCAGGTGATGATCGATGGCGCGACGGTGGAGATCGGCTCGCCGGCGGCGGCGGTGGCGGCGGGGCTGGCTTATGTGCCGGAGGATCGGCAGGTTCAGGGCGCCGTGCCGCCGTTCGGCGTGCGCGAAAACATGACGCTGGCTTCACTGGACCGTTTCGCTCGCGCGGGCGTGGTGTCGAAGGCGCGCGAACGTGATGAGACGCGGCGGCTGGGAGCGCGGCTCGCCGTCAAGGCGTCGAGCTGGGAACAGCCGGTCAATCAACTGTCGGGCGGCAACCAGCAGAAGGTTGTGATCGGTAAATGGCTCGCGACGAACCCGAGGGTTCTGATCCTCGACGAGCCCACCAAGGGCGTCGATATCGGCTCCAAGGCGGCGGTGCATGCGTTCATGAGCGAACTGGCGCAGGAGGGCCTCGCGGTCATTCTTGTTTCTTCTGAACTGCCGGAGGTGATGGGCATGGCTGACCGCATCCTCGTCATGCGCGAGGGCCGCATCGCGGCGCGGTTCGAGCGCGGGGCCGGGTCAGCGGAGGCCATCGTGCGCGCGGCGTCGGGTTGGGAAGCAGCCGCATGAGGCGCGAAATCTGGCTCGCCGCCATCGTTCTGGCGCTTGTCGTCGGCGTTGGGCTGCGCGCGCCGGCCTTCGTCACGCCGTCGAGCCTGCTCGGCGTGCTGAGCGACACGTCCTTCCTGTTCATGCTGGCGCTGGCCGAAATGGCGGTGCTGCTCACGCGCGGCATCGATCTTTCCATCGCCGCCAATCTGGCTCTGACCGGCATGGTGGCGGCGCTGGTCAACCGGGCGGCGCCGGGGGTTCCCATCGCAGTCGTCCTCGGGCTGGCCGTGGGCTTCGGCGCGGGGCTCGGCGCCTTCAATGCGGCGTTGATCGCGGGGCTGGGGATTCCGCCCATCGTGGTGACGCTCGGCACGCTCGCCATCTATCGCGGGCTGATCTTCGTCATCGCGCATGGCGCCTGGTTGACCAGCAAAGACATGAGCCCGGCCTTCCTCGCCGTGCCGAAGGCGGAGTTTCTCGGCCTCTCTAGTCTCGTGTGGATCGCGGCGGGCGTTTCTCTGGCGTTCTGGGTCTATCTCAACCACACCAGCGCGGGCCGCGCGCTTTACGCAGTCGGCGGCAATCCCGTCGCGGCGCGCTATTGCGGCGTCGATCTGGCGAGACAACAGGGCGTCGTCTACACGTTGTCGGGCGCGGTGGCGGGGCTTTGCGGCTATCTGTGGGTGTCGCGCTACGGCATCGCCTATTCCGATATCGCCATCGGCTACGAACTGACGGTGGTCGCCGCCTGCGTGATTGGCGGCGTCTCGATTGCGGGCGGCGTCGGCACGGTTCCCGGCGCGCTGCTGGGCGCGTTGTTTCTGGGAATCGTCGTCAATGCGCTGCCGGTGATCGATGTCTCGCCGTTCTGGCAGATGGCGATCTCGGGCGCGGTGATCCTGGCGGCGGTGATCGTCAACTCGCGTTCGGAGAAGAGCGCCGGCAAGCTGATCCTGCCCGAAGCGCGGCGCGCGGCGGGGAGCGTCTGATGAGCGAAGCCGCCGCCCCGCCGCGCTATGCCGTCGCCGACCGCGCGCCGCGCCGCTGGAGCGAGGCGGCGCTGCGCTGGGAGACGATTCTTGTGGTTTTGCTGGCGCTGACGGTGGCGGGCAATACGGCGCTGTCGCCGTACTTCCTCGACCTTGGCAATCTGCTCGACGCGACGTTCAACTTCTCCGAGAAGGCGATGATCGCGCTGGGCGTCGCATTGCTCATCGTCGTGCGCGACATCGATCTCTCCGTCGCCGCCATCGTGGCGCTGGTCTCGCTGGCGATGGGGCTGACGGCGGAGGCCGGCGCGGGGGCCTGGGCTCTGCTCGCGGTGGCGCTGGGGGTCGGCGGCGCCTGCGGCGCCGTCAATGGGGCCCTGACGACGGCGCTGGGCCTGCCGGCCATCGTCGTCACCATCGGCACGATGTCGCTGTTTCGCGGCGTCGCGCAGGTGGCGCTGGGCGATCAAGCTTTGACCAAATATCCCGACGCGCTGCTTGCCGTCGGGCAGGGCTATGTCGGCTACAATGTGCCTTGGTCGTTTGCGACGTTTCTGGTCCTTGCGCTCGTGATTGGCTTTGGGCTGCACATGACTACGCTGGGCCGGCGCATCTTCGCCATCGGCGCCAATCCGGTGGCGGCGCGGTTCTCGGGCGTTCCAGTCGCGCGCATAAGGTTTGGGCTGTTTGTCTTGTCGGGGTTGCTGTCGGGGCTGGCGGCGTGGTTCCTCACCGGCCGCATCGGCTCGACGCGGCCCAATATCGCCATGGGCTGGGAACTGGAGGCGGTGACGGTCGCCATCCTCGGGGGCATTTCCATTGCGGGCGGCGCGGGGACGATTGCGGGCGTCGTGCTAGCCGTGTTCGTGCTGGGACTGACGACGTTCGGGCTGTCGTTGATGAACGTGCCGGGCATCGTCATCAACGTGCTGCTGGGCGGGCTGTTGATTGTCGCCCTCGCCGCGCCGATCCTGGCGCGGCGCTGGTTGGAGCGAAGGCGGTGATGGAGCGACTGGCCTTCAAGATGTTTCTTCACGAGGGGCAGGCGAAGGAGTACCGACGCCGCCACGATCACATCTGGCCGGAGCTGAAGGCGCTGCTGAAACAGAGCGGGATCGGCAATTATTCGATCCATCTGGACGAAGAGACGCATACGCTGTTCGCTTATCTGGAGCGCGGCGAGGCGCATGGCATGGACGCGCTGCCTTCGCACCCCGTGATGCGGCGCTGGTGGGCGCATATGGCCGACATCATGCAGGCCAACCCGGACGGAAGCCCGGTCGCCGCGCCGTTGACAGAGATGTTTTATCTAGAGTGATCGCGCATGACCGGCGGCGTCGCTGTGCTCGACATCGGCAAGACCAACATCAAGGTACTCGCCTTCGACGCGGCAGGCGCCGTCGTCAGCGAGCGCAGCCGCCCCAACGCGCCGCTGCCGCCGGACGCGGATCAGCCGTGGCTGCGGCTTGACCTTGAGGGCGTGTGGACTTTCCTGCTGGATGCGCTGCGCGAGATCGGCCCGGTGGAGCGCGTCTCGATCTCCACGCATGGCGCGGCGGGCGTGCTGATCGACGAGGACGGTCGCGTGGCGGCAATGGATTACGAATGGGATGGGTTCGATCCCGCCTATGACGCGCTGCGCCCGACCTTCGCCGAGACCCTGTCTCCCGCTTTGCCGCGCGGCCTCAATCTGGGCCGGCAATTGTTTCATCTGACGCGAAATGCGCGCGCGCCCAAAGCGTTCCTCACCTATCCCCAATATTGGGCGTGGCGGCTCAGCGGCGTGATGGCGTCAGAGGCGACTTCGCTGGGCTGCCACACCGATCTGTGGGATCCGCAGATGGGCGACTTCTCCAGCCTCGTCGCGCGCATGGGCTGGCGCCCGCTGTTTCCACCCGTGCGCCGGGCGTGGGAGACGCTGGGCGCCTTGCGCCCGGAGATCGCGGCGGCGACGGGGTTGTCGGCCAACACGCAGGTTCTCACCGGCGCGCATGACACCAACGCCGCCATCGCGCCTTATCTTGCCGCGCAGCAAGAGCCGTTCACGCTGGTTTCGACCGGCACCTGGGTCGTCGTGATGGCGGTCGGCGGACAGGGCGCGCTCGATTCAAACGCCGACATGCTCGCCAATGTGGACGTGCGCGGCGACCCGCTCCCCTGTGCGCGCTTCATGGGTGGGCGTGAGTTCGCGGCGCTAGCGGGCGAGAACCCGCCCGAACCGGACGCCGCCGATGTCGCCGCGCTGGTTGCCGCCGATGTTTGCGCGCTTCCGGCGTTCAGCGATCAAGGCGGGCCGTTCGCGTCGCGGACGGGCCGCGTGGAAGGGGCCGTCCCGCAGACGCCGCGCGCCCGCGCGGCGCTGGCGACCCTCTACTCAGGTCTGATGACGGCCTATCTGATCGACCGGCTGGAGGCCCCCGGCGAGATCGTCGTCGAGGGCGGCTTTGCGCGGCATGGCGCGTTCGCCGCCGTGCTCGCGGCGCTGCTGCCCGGTCGCCGTGTTTCGGTCGCCGCCTCCGTCTCGGGCGCGGCGGAAGGGGCGGCCTGTCTCGCCCGCTGGGGCGAGGCCGCCGCGCCGCCGCGCGTCGCCCCGGCGCCGATCTGGACGATCCCCGGTCTCGAAACCTATCGTGCGCGCTGGAGGGTGAGCGCGGAAGAATAATCGCCGCCGCCTTCCCGCTTTTCCCTCACGTGAGTACTTTCCGAATCTGGGAGCGGTGGAGGAAGCGATATAAACTCGGCGAAAGGCGACGTTAACGGGCATATCGCGTATTACAATTCGCGGGATTTATCTGTCCAATGGCGCGATCCCGGAAGCTCGCAGTCAATCGAGGGATTGATTGTGGAAAGGGCTTGGGTGGTTTAAAAGGACATCTATGACGGACCGTCTCGGACAGCACGAGCAGGTTTCGGCGGCTTCGGGGGGTTTCCGCAAGCCCTGCGGCGGCTGTAATGATTGCACGGTGCGACGGCAGGCGATCTGCGGCGCGCTCGAAGACGACGAAGTCGGCGCGCTGGAGGCGATCCTGGTCCCCGCCGCGCTCGATTCCAATCAGACCCTGGTTTCTGAGGGCGGCCCGCGCCTGAGGGTCTTCAGCCTCACCGGCGGCGTGATGCGGCTGTCGAATCTGCTGCCGGACGGGCGGCGCCAGATCACCGGGTTTCTCTACCCCGGCGATTATTTGGGCCTTGCCGACGACCTCACCTACAGCCAGACCGCCGAGGCGGTGACGCCCACGCAGCTTTGCAGCTTCCCGGTCAGGCAGATGGAGGCGCTGATGGAGCGTTTCCCCAAGCTCAAGGATCGGCTTCACAAGTTGACGCGCGAGGCGCTGGGCCAAGCGCGCGAAAGCCAAATCATGCTCGGGCGGCTCGCGCCGGTGGAGAAGGTCGCTGCGTTCCTGCTGGTCTGCGCCCGCCGGGCGGAGACCGTCGGCGAGCCGGGAGACCTCGTCTATTTGCCGATGACGCGCTCGGACATCGCCGATTACCTGGGGCTGACCATCGAGACGGTGAGTCGCAGCTTCACCAAGCTCAAGTCGCAGAACCTCATCCAGCTTCCCGATCCGCACCGGGTGAAAATCGTCGATGTGCGCGCGCTGGAGGACATCGCGGGCGGGCGGGCCTGAACGAAGGTCCGCTCTGCGCACTTGACTTGCGCTCTCGCCGCTACGGGGCTGCGCAAGACGAAGATCGCTGTTGATCGCAATCAACGCGGCCCCAACCTTTGTCCGGCAAAAGGATGATCGCCATGCTGCACACCGGCTCCCCGGACGCCGCGCAGGCCGCCTTCACGGCGGACCTGCGCCTGCTCGACCGCTACTGGCGGGCGGCCAATTATCTGTCGGTTGGGCAGATCTATCTGCTTGACAATCCGCTGCTGCGCGAGCCGCTTGTCCCCGAACATATCAAGCCGCGCTTGCTCGGCCATTGGGGCACGACGCCCGGTCTCAATTTCATTTACGCGCATCTCAACCGCGTCATCTCGAAGCGCGACGCCAACGTGATCTTCATTTGCGGCCCCGGTCACGGCGGCCCCGGAATGGTCGCCAACACCTATTTGGAAGGCGTTTATTCCGAAATCTATCCCAAGATCAGTCAGGATGCGGAGGGCCTGCGAAAGCTGTTCCGGCAATTTTCGTTTCCGGGCGGCATCCCCAGCCACGTCGCGCCGGAGACGCCGGGTTCGATCCACGAGGGCGGGGAACTGGGCTATGCGCTGGTCCACGCCTTTGGCGCGGCGTTCGACAATCCCGATCTGGTGGTCGCTTGCGTGGTCGGCGACGGGGAGGCGGAGACCGGGCCGCTGGCGGCGTCATGGCATTCCAACAAATTCCTCAACCCGGCCGGCGACGGCGCGGTGCTGCCGATCCTGCATCTGAACGGCTACAAGATCGCCAATCCGACGATTCTGGGCCGCATGAGCATCGAAGACCTGACGGCGTTGTTCGCCGGCTATGGCTACGCGCCCTTGTTCGTCGAGGGCGACGACCCTGCCGCCATGCATGTGCTGATGTCGCAGAAGCTCGACCAAGCGTTCGACAGGATCGCCGCCATTCAGGCCGAGGCGCGCTCAGGCGCCAAGGGTCTGATGGCGCGCTGGCCGATGATCGTGCTACGCAGCCCCAAGGGATGGACGGGACCCAAGGAGGTCGACGGCAAGAAGGTCGAGGGCTTCTGGCGCTCGCATCAGGTGCCGGTCGACAACGCCCGCGGCAATGCGGGGCATCGCGAGATTCTGGAACGCTGGATGCGCAGCTACCAGCCTGAGACTTTGTTTGACGAGGCCGGGCGTCTGCGTCCGGAACTTGCCGCGCTGGCGCCCAAAGGCGAGCGGCGCATGGGGGCGAACCCGCACGCCAATGGCGGATTGCTGCGGCAGGAATTGAAGACGCCCGACTGGCGGAAATATGCGATTCCCGTGCTCAGACCCGGCGGCGTCATGGGCGAGGCGACGCGCACGCTCGGGCGCTATCTCACCGAAATCGTCACGCTCAATGCGCAAGCGCGAAATTTCCGGATTGTAGGACCCGACGAGACCGCCTCCAACCGGCTCGATCCCGTGTTCGAGGTGACCGAGCGCGTATGGATGGAGCGCATCGAGAGCTATGACGTGCATCTGGCGCCGCAGGGCCGCGTCGTCGAGGTGTTGAGCGAGCATCTGTGTCAGGGCTGGCTGGAGGGCTATTTGCTGACGGGCCGCCACGGGTTGTTCTCGTGCTACGAGGCGTTTATCCACATCGTCGACTCGATGTTCAACCAGCATGCCAAATGGCTGAAAGTTTCGCGCGGGCTGGAATGGCGCCAGCCGATCTCCTCGCTCAATTATCTGCTGACTTCGCATGTCTGGCGTCAGGACCACAACGGCTTTAGCCATCAGGATCCCGGCTTCGTCGATCTCGTCGCCAACAAAAAGGCCGATATCGTGCGCATCTATTTTCCGCCCGACGCCAACACGCTGTTGTGGGTCAGCGACCATTGCCTGAAGACCTTTGACCGCATCAACGTGATCGTGGCGGGCAAGCAACCTGCGCCGCAATGGCTCGACGCCGAGGCCGCCGCCGCGCATTGCGAGGCGGGCGCAGGCGTGTGGGACTGGGCGGGCACGGTGGACAATGGCTTCGAGCCTGACGTCGTGATGGCCTGCTGCGGCGACGTGCCGACGCTGGAGACGCTCGCCGCTGTCGAATTATTGCACGACGCTATCCCTGAGTTGCGCATCCGCGTCGTCAACGTCGTCGATCTGATGACGCTGCAATCGCACAAGCAGCATCCGCATGGATTGCCGGAAGCCGCGTTCGACGCTTTGTTCACGCACGACAAGCCCGTGGTGTTCGCCTATCACGGTTATCCGCAGTTGATCCATCGGCTCACCTACAAACGCGCCAATCACGACAATTTTCATGTGCGCGGTTTTATCGAGGAGGGAACGACGACGACGCCGTTCGACATGGTCGTGCTCAACGAACTCGACCGTTTCCATCTTGCGATGGAGGCTATCGACCGCGTGCCGGGCTTGGCCGCCCGTGCGGGCGAAGTGCGCGCCGCGCTCGCCGAGAAGCTTGTCGAACACAGCTCCTATATCCGCGAATATGGCCACGACATGCCGGAGATCGAAGGCTGGACGTGGAAGGGACGGCCGACGTGACGGATGCGGTCCTGGCGCTCAATGCGGGGTCGTCGAGCATCAAGTTTGCGTTGTTCGACATCGAGGGCGAGCGACCCGCTCGGTTGCTGAAGGGCGTATTGGAGGATCGCGGCTCGGCGCCGCGATTGACGGCGCAGGATGAAGGCGGCGCAACGCTGGTTGACCGGCATTGGCCCGAGGGCGCCGGGCATGAGGAGACGTTCGGCTTCACGCTGGATTGGATCGAGACCCATCTGGAGGCCGAAAAGCTGGTCGGCGCCGGGCATCGCATCGTGCATGGAGGGCGCGATTTCGTGGCGCCGATCCGGCTTGACGATCAGGCCATCGCGGCGCTCGACGGCCTCACTCCGCTGGCGCCGCTGCATCAGCCGCGCTCGCTGGAGCCGATCCGGGCGTTACGCGCCGTGCGGCCGGACCTGCCGCAGGTCGGTTGTTTCGATACTGCGTTTCACGCCACGCTGGCGCCATTGCAGACGTTTTATGCGATTCCTTATCGCTTCTTCGACGAGGGCCTGCGCAAATACGGGTTCCACGGGTTGTCCTACGAACATATTGCGGGGCAGCTCTCCGAGGCTGGGCTTGCAACCAAGCGCACGGTGGTCGCGCATCTGGGCAGCGGGTCGAGCCTGTGCGCGATGCGCGAGGGGCGCAGCGTCGACACCAGCATGGGATTCTCGACGCTCGAGGGCCTGGTGATGGGCACACGCACGGGCTCGATTGATCCGGGTATCGTGTTCTATCTGGCGCGGGTCCACAAACTGCCGTTCGAGGAGATCGAACGCTTGTTTTATCAGGAAAGCGGCCTGCTCGGCGTCTCCGGCGTCTCCGCCGACGTTCGCACGCTGCTGGCGAGCGACGAACCGCGCGCGGGCGTCGCGCTGGACCTGTTCGCCTTTCGCGCCGCGCGCGAGATCGCGGCGATGGCGACTTCGCTCGGAGGCTTGGAGCTTCTGGTGTTCACCGGCGGCGTCGGTGAACACGCGGCGCCGGTCCGCGCGGCCGTCTGCCAGCGGCTCGCCTGGCTCGGCGCAGGGCTCGACATCCGCGTGATCGCAGCGGACGAGGAGCGCGTGATCGCTGCGCACACGCGACGAGCGCTTTCGCGCGGGCTCTGATAGAGAGCCGCGATGCGCTCTTTGCCGACCGTCGAGACCCTTGTTTTGCCGCCGCGTGCGCGGTTGATCGGCGTCGATCTGGGGACCAGGACCATCGGCCTGGCGCTTTCCGACGTCGAGCGCAGCCTCGCTTCGCCGCTGTTCACGATTCTGCGCACCAAATTCGGCGCCGACGCGCAGGCGCTGGCCGACAAAGCGCGCGAGTTCGAGGCGGCGGCTTTGGTGTTTGGCATGCCGCTGGCGCTCGACGGCGGCGACAGCCCGCGTGCGCAGGCGACGCGGGCCTTTGCGCGCGAATTCGCCAAGATGCACGCCATTCCGCTGGTGTTCTGGGACGAGCGCATGTCGACCGCCGCCGTTGAGCGCGATCTCATCGCCAATGACGTTTCGAGGGCGCGTCGGGCGGAGGTGATCGACAAAATGGCGGCCGCGTACATTTTGCAGGGGGCGCTTGATCGGCTTGGAAACGCTAGGGAAAAACAATCCTAGGTAAGCAACCGCATCGCAAGTCACGCGTGACTTGCATTTGAATGCAAAATGTTTCATAGAAGGTGGGGATGTTCTTGGTTTGTACCAAGCAACCTCTTGTGCTACGCCTATATTGCGCGCAAAGTTGCCACATTGATATGGAGCCCGTACGGTGACCATCCCGCACTCAGTCGAACCCGTGTACGAAACCGAGTCGGACCCCGCCGATTGGGCGCCTCTCGCCGACGACGATCAGGCGCGCGCGGTGGCGGATTACCTGACGGACATGATCGGCCAGCTTGAGGATATGGCGCGGCGTTCGCGTCTCGATCTGCTGGTCTATCTGTTGTCGATGGCGAAATCGGAGGCGCAGGCCAGCGCCCGCTTGGGCGCTACGCCGCGCCCGGACGCGTGACCAGCGCCTGCACGGCCCGCCGCCCGGTCTGATAAGCGCCGTGCGCAGTGGAGAACGCGGACGGCGAGCACGCCTCGCCCGCGAAGAAAATCCGGTTTTCGACCGGGGCCGCCAGGGCAAGGCGGCTCGCCACCTTGCCGGGTTTTGCGTAAGAATAGGCGCCGCGCGCGAACCGATCGGTGCGCCAGCCGTAAAATCGCAGGGGCCGCAGGCGTTCGGCGATGTCCGCGCCGAACAGGCCGATAAGCTCGCCCCGCGCGAAGTCCCAGGCGCCGCCTTCACCGGCGCGCTCCAGCGCCTCGGCGCATTCGCCGCCGAAGAAGCCCTCGATGAGCGGCTTTCCCTGCGGGCGGAAGTGATAGGCGCCTGTCGCACGGCGACCTATGTCGCCGAAGGCGCGGGAATCCTCGGCGAATGCGTTGGGTTCGAGCAATTCGATGAAGATCTTGTCGGCGAGGCCGAGCGGCAGATCGGCGGCGGCGCTGGTTTTCGCGGGCAAGGCGGGGCGGAACAGGTCCGGCGTCTCAGCGATCACGTCGCTGGGCAAAGTGACGATCACGGCGCGGGCGCGGATCTTCCCCTGCGTGGTCTCCACAGCCAGCGCCGCGCCGTTGTGGTCGATGGCGCGCACTTCGCAGCCATAGCGCACGTTCAGCCCGCGCGCGATTTCAGCAAACACTGCGCCATAGCCGCCGCGCACGCGCCAGTTGACGCCGGTGTCGTTGTAAGCCGCGAGATCGGCGGCGGAAATCTTGGATAACTCCGCGCCGCTGTAATAGGTGCTGACGGCGTCGATCATCGGATTGAAGGGGTCGCCGGGGTCGAGCAGGGTATCCAGCGCGACGTCGGCGGGGCGTTCCTCGACACGGGCGCGAAACCTCCCCATCGCCGCGCCGAAGGCGGCCATGCGGTCGCGATGGGGGCCGATATGAGCATCGTCGCGCGCCCACGGCGGCGCCGAGCGGTCGATTTCGCGGCCTTGCGCCTCGGCGATTTCCACGAGGGGATTTTGGTCCGCCGAATGCAGCCAGCCGCAACCCAAATCTACGGCTTCGCCATTGGCCAGCGTGGTGGTCCACGCCCGTCCGCCGGGGCGCTCACGCGCCTCCAGCACGACATAGCTCACGCCGCTCTCTGTCAGCGCCAGCGCCGCGCCCAGTCCCGCCGCGCCCGCGCCGATGACGGCGACGTCAAATTCGTTCTGCGGCACGGCTTGGCTCCTCATGGACTTCGGCGGACGGCGGCGTTAGAGCGCCGGGCGATGCCCCGTCCCGTCGCCCTCGTCAACGCACGTCTTGTCGATCCCGCCAGCGGCGAGGAGACGCGCGGCGGCGTGCTGGTTGTGGACGGCCTCATCGCTGGGCTGGGGTCAAGCGTGTCCGGCGGGCCGGAAGGTGCACTGGTGATCGATTGCGGCGGCGACGTCGTCGCGCCGGGGCTGGTCGACATGCGCGCTTTCGTCGGCGAACCCGGCGAGGAGCACCGCGAGACCATCGCCAGCGCCTCGGCCTCGGCGGCGGCGGGCGGGGTGACGACGTTGATCGCGCGGCCCGATTCCTCGCCGCCGGTGGACGATCCGGCGGTGGTCGATTTCCTCAAGCGTCGGGCGCGAGACGCCCGCGTGCGTATTCTGCCGGCGGCAGCCCTCACCAAGGGCCTCAAGGGCGAGGAGATGGCGGAGATCGGGCTGTTGCGCGAGGCGGGGGCGGTGGCGTTCTCCAACGGGCTGCATTCGATCCGCGATTCCGGCGTGCTGCGCCGCGCGCTGGCCTATGCACGGGATTTCGACGCGCTGGTCATGCATTTCTGCGAAGACCGGGCGCTGGCGGGCGGCGTGGCGGCGGAAGGGGCGTTCGCCAGCCTCAAGGGCCTGCCGGGGGTTCCGCGCGAGGCCGAAACGATCATGCTCGATCGCGACCTGCGGCTCGCGGCGCTGACCGGCGCGCGCTATCATTGCGAGCTGGTCTCCAACAGCCTCTCGGTGGCCGCTTTGGCGCGGGCGAAGGGCGAGGGCCACGCCGTCACCTGCGGCGTGTCTATCAACCATTTGGCGCTCAACGAAATTGATCTGGGCGAATACCGCACCTTCCTCAAATTTCGCCCGCCGTTGCGCGGCGAGGCGGAGCGGCTGGCGTTGGTGCAGGGCGTGGCGGACGGGGTGATCGACGTGATCGTCAGCGACCATGACGGGCAGGACGTCGAGACCAAGCGGCTGCCGTTCGCGGACGCCGCGCCGGGCGCGGTCGGGCTGGAGACGCTGCTGCCCGCCGCTTTGCGGCTGGTGCGGGCGAGGGCGCTGAGCCTGCCCAGGCTGCTGCGCGCGATGTCCACGCGGCCCGCCGAGATTTTGGGGTTGGACGCCGGGCGCCTGCGGGTCGGCGCGCCGGCCGACCTGATCCGCTTCGATCCCGACGCGCCCTTCGTGCTCGATCCGGCCACGCTAAGCTCGCGCTGCCGCAACACGCCGTTCGACGGCGCGCGCATGGAGGGCGTCGTCAAGCTGACGCTGGTTGCGGGCGAGATCGTGAATGCATAGCCAAGAAAGCACTCAATAATTTCGCTCGCAAGCTCGGTCGCCGAACAAATTTATACTTTACGATGCTCGAAGGAACTTCACCCGAATCTCCGCCCTGATCTGTAGAATTTGCAATCCCCCTGCTGCCTTTGGTCACGGTAAGCATCGTTCCACTTCTCTGGCATTTGTTGTCATTCGGTTCCCGACTGCTTCATGGACACCCCGTACCTCCGTTGAAAGCCGCTCCAACGCTTAAATTTGGAGTCATTGCTCAGGCTGCCGGTGGCACTTCCTGTTGTGCGAGGGTCAGCCGGATGGCCCGAATGGCGGATAGGCGGCGTCGTCTTGGGGTCTCAAATACAGAGCGGACGTCGGCGTCGTGGGCGGCGGCCCGGGCGGCTCGGAAGCCGTTGGTGACTTTTCGATAGAGCGCGCAGGAGCGCAGGCCCCGTTCGGGCGGCCCCGCGCAAAGGGGAGACACGTCTCCCGGGCCGTGCGGGTTACAGCTTTGCGGCACGTCCCGCCGTCTTGGAGCGTCGGCCTCCAGGCCGACGTTGTAGCTCAAGATCGGGCGCCTGAGCGTGAAAACGTCGGCGGGGACGTCGACGCCCCGAAGGTCGCGCGTCCTCCTGGCTCGCGTTTCGCCAGGGTCGGCGCCCCGGCCCGGGGGGCAAGGTGGTTTGGCGGCTAAGCTCTTGAAAAGAAAGCCGCCAAAAGCGCCAGCCTGTCGCCAATTTGCGGCTAAGTCCTTGATAAGGAGGAGACAAAACCGTCGACTTGACTGCTTTTGGCGTCCCTGCGCGTCCGTTTTTGGCCGCAAACGCAAGCTTTCGAACCTAGCGCCGCGTCGCCCGCTCCTCATGCACCGCCCCAAGGAAAACAGCGCCCGCGTCCACCTGCGCCGAATCCAGATCGAGCCCCTGCGTCGTCGCCCCCTCGAACCGCGCCCCGCGCAAATCCGCCCCGCTCGCATCGACCTCGCGCAGCCGCACTCCGGAAAAATCGGCGCCGTCGCCGTGGGAATATCTGAGATCGGCGCGCGATAAATCGGCGCCGGTGAAATCCGCGCCCTCCAGATGCGCCGACATGAACGTCGCGCGCATCAGCCCCATCGACTGGTTCTTCTCGTCCGCCGCGCCCAGGGCGTCGCGCAGCCTGGCGCCGCGCAGCGAGGCGCCTGAGAAATTGGCGGCGATGCGCGCGTGGGCGAAATCGGCGGCGTCGAAATGCGAGCGCAGCAATTGCGCCTGAAACAGGCTGGCGCCGACAAGGCTTGCGCCGGAAAAATCCGAATCCACTGCCCAGACCTGATCGAGATTGGCCCCGTCAAGCCGCGCGCCTTTGAGGTTGGCATGGTTGAGCCGCGCCGCGCGTAACACGGCGCCATGCAGGTCGAGGCCGGAAAGGTCCAGCCCTGATAGACGTTTGCCGGTCAGGTCCAGCGGTTCGCCCGCGGCGGCGGCGATGGCCGCCTCGACGTCGGCGCGCGATATTTCGGCGCTGGTCATGTCGGGCGATGCGATGTCGACGCCCTGCATCATATCCTGCGCGACCGCTGCGAGCGGCGACAGGAACAGAATCACCCACAGGAGGTTGCGCATCCCCTGACGCTAGCGGGCGCCAACGGCCCCGTCCAGAGCCAGGATCAGGTGCGCTGCTCTTCGTGCTCGGGATAGGCGCAGCGCCAACGCATAACCTGCCGGCCGGGGTGCTGATCGGCCCACTGCGCGATATAGGGCGGCGCGCCCAACATGCACTGCATCAGGCTTTCGTCAGCGGAGAACTGAAGCCGCGCCTCGCCGCAATTGTCGGGCGCGCTGAGCGTGCAGACTGTCATGATCAGAACGAGCATAATTTTCTCCTGGCCTTGATACGCTCCGCCCGCCTTCCGAGTTTCCCCTCCCGATGCCGGAATTATTCCCTAAAGCCCCGATTGGCGCCATTGCCCCCATCGCGCATAATCGCCACGCAGGGGAGTAAAGGTGACAGCAATCGCCGTGCCAGCTACGACGATGGACGCCGAACCTTTCGCGGCGCGGGTGAGCACGGGCGCGCGGCTGCATCTGGGTTTCCTCGACCTTACGGGCGATTATGGCCGTCGTTTCGGTTCACTGGGCCTCGCCGTCGACGGGTTCGAGACCTGCGTGCGCTTGCGCCGCGCCGAGCGCGATGTGGTCAGCGGCGCGGAACCGGCGCGCACGCTGAAGCTTTTGCAAAGTCTCAAAGACGCCCATCGCGTGTCCGGTGGCGTCGCCGTGGAGGTGGTGACGGCGATCCCCGCCCACGCCGGTCTGGGGTCGGGCACGCAACTCGCGCTGGCCCTCGCGCGCGCCTTTCGGAACCTGCACGGTCTCGCCCCCGACACGCGCGCCGACGCCGCCGCGCTGATGCGCGGCGCCCGTTCTGGGCTAGGCGTCGCTTTGTTTGAGCGCGGCGGTTTCGTGCTTGACGGCGGGCGCGGGTCGGCGACCGACGTGCCGCCGGTGCTGGCGCATCTCAACTTTCCGCGCGACTGGCGCGTCGTGTTGCTGCGCGACGACGGCGCTGTGGGTATCCACGGCGAGGCTGAGCGCACGGGCTTCGCGAAGCTGCCGCCGTTTCCTGCCGAAGCAGCGGCCGACTTGTGCCGACGCGCGCTGATGCAAATTCTCCCCAGCGTCGCCGAGGCGGATTTTGCGGCTTTTGGCGAAGGGATCTCTGCGATTCAGGCGCGGCTCGGCGATTATTTTGCGCCTGCGCAAGGCGGCGGACGGTTCACCAGCCCAAGCGTGGGCAGTGTCGCGGCTGCGTTAATGCGAGAAGGCGCGGTCGGCCTGGGGCAAAGTTCTTGGGGTCCAACAGGGTTCGTATTCGCACGTGACGCGCACGAAGCCGAACATTGGGCGCAGCGCGCGCGCGAGATCGGCGGCGTCGCCGTCGCCATTCACGCCGCCCGCGAGGCCGGCGCCGAGATCGCCTGAGAGGAAACATGGCCAAGACCATCCTGCACATGCTGACGCCGCTCGCCCACATGAGTCCGTTCGACGTCAACATGGCCGCCGACGCCGGCTTTGACGTTCTGGCGACCCACACGAATGTGAAGCTGGAGGAAGTCGAGGCGCTGACGCAGGACGCGATGTTCTCGCGCTCGCCGCGCGACGCTGTGCGCACAGGGCTGTTCATCGCCGGCAAGGACGCGTTCCTTGCGCTCGACATGCTGGACAAGGCCAAAGCGGCGCTGCTGAAGCCGTTCGAAATTTCGCTGTTCGCCGATCCCGCCGGCTCCTTCACCACCGCCGCCGCCATGCTGGCGGTCGTCGAGAAGACCTCCGCCGCCATATTCGGCGGCAAGCTTTCGGGCGCACGCATCGCGATCTTCGGCGCGACGGGCGTGGTCGGCACGGCGGCGGGGGTGATCGGCGCACTGGAGGGCGCGCATGTCACGTTCGTTGGCCACAACGGAGTCGAGCGCGTGCGGCGAACCGCCGCCGAGGCCAAGCGCCGGTTTGGCGTCGAGATCGTCCCCGCCGACGGAGCGACGCCCGAGGCGCGCGCGGCGTTGCTGGCCGGGACCGACATCGCGCTGTGCGCCGCCAGGGCCGGCGTGCAGGTGCTGGACGCCGCCGCCATCGCAGGCGCGAAGACGCTGAGGGTCGCCGCAGACGTCAACGCCGTGCCGCCGCTTGGCGTCGAGGGAATCGCCTTGCACGCCAATGGCGAGCCGCTGGGGCCGAACGGCGCCGTCGGAATCGGCGCGCTCGCCATCGGCAACGTCAAATACCGCACGGAATCCGGCCTGTTCAAGCAAATGACCGAGGCGCCCAAGGCGCTAAAGCTCGACTTTCGTCAGGCTTTCGAGTTGGCGCGCACGCTGGCCTGAGCGAACGGCAGCGGCATCACCGCCGCGCTCGCGCGTCTCCGCACGATCTCGACGCCGACCGCGCCCGCGATCACGTCGAGCTTGCGCGCCACGATCTTCACCGCACGCGCGCGCGGATGCGCCAGCACCATCGCCGCCACGGCCTCCGCGAGGCCCTCGACGAATTCATGATGGCCCTGCGCGACTACGAGGCGGATTGCGTCCATGATGACGTCGTAGGAGAAGATCGAGCGCAGATCGTTGGGATCGCCGGCGCGGCCGACCCACGCCTCGACGTCAAAGGCGACGCGCTGTCGGACACCACGCTCGAAATCATAGGCGCCAATGTCCGCCTCAATTCCGAAATCGCGCACGAAAATGCGGTCGAGATCGGAATCGGGCTCCTCGGCGCTGACGAGGCCACGTCCGAGTTGGCGCAGGTCCACGACGGCGGCGTCGTCGCTGGCGGGGCGATCTCGCGGGATCAGGTCGCGCACCAGCGCGAAGGCCGCAGCGTCGAGCCGTGCGCCGCGCACGCGGCCCTTGCACAGGGCGCCGCGAAAGCCGAGCGCGTCGGGGCCGGTCAACAGCAGACGCGGAATGTCGGGCGGCTCCAGCGAACCCGCCAGACCCGCCGTCAGGCGGTTCTCGTGCGCCAGCGCGCAGAACGCCGCCAGCCGCGCCACGTCGAGATGATTGATGAGCCGCCCCACGCCCTTGGCGCGCGTGTCGAGCATCGCGCCGCTGAACCCCATCGCCGCGAGGTGGGGGAGCAGGCCAAAATCCGGGGTTTCGTCGGCGAACATCATGCCGATCAGCCGCCCCTCGCGCGCCAGCGCTTTTAGCGGCTCGGCCAGGGCGTCGAGCATGGGGCCGTCGACGGCGAGCTTCAGCATATCGACGCCCGCCGCGCGAAATCGGCGCGACCGTTCGGTCAACGACGCGGCGTCATAAGGCGGATCGCCGAGCGTCGCGCTTGTCTGGGCGCGTCGCGCCACCGCGCGCACCCCGGCCTCGACGACCTCGGGCGAAGCGGCGGCGATGGCGCCTTTCGTCGGGTCCTTGAAATCGACGATGTCGGCCCCGAAGGCGGCCGCGAGCGCGGCCTCTTCGGCGTCGGCGACGCTGGCGAGCATCAGGGTCATGTCATACTCCGCCGGGCGTCAATGGTGCTTGAGAGAGCCGCGAGGCGGCCCTATCTACCGGGGAGATGAGGAAACGCCTATGAGAAAATTCCTGCCGACGCTGAGTCTTGCCTGTCTTTGCGCCGCGCCGGCGTGGGCCGACGGTCCCGCGAGGACCAATCCTGATTGGCCCTGCCATCAGGCTAAGGTCAGCGAGTTTCCGCTCGCTTCCGTGTGGGACGGCCCGCCACTCGCCGCGAGCGTGGCCTGGCGCGAAGACAGCGACATCGCGGCTCTGGAGGCGATCATGGCGCAGCGTCGCGCGCCGCTGGCGGATGTTCAGGCGGGCGTTGCGAAGCTCGCCGCCGGGCCCGAGGGAAAGGTCAAGGTGTTGCAGGCGTTCGCCGCCGCCTTCGACGATCTCGTGCGCCAGCGCGCGGAAATTCTGGCGGGGCTGGAGCGCTACGGCCGCAAGAATCATGAAATGGCCGACCGCATTCGCGCCGAAAACGAAACCGCGCATCAGGAGACCACGCCCGGCGCAGGCCCCGACGAAACCGCCTTGCAGAAGCTGCAATGGGATTTGCGGATCTTTCAGGACCGCCGCCGCACCGCGAACTACGTGTGCGAGGCGCCGCAGGCCATCGAGACGCGCATCGGCGAGATCGTAAAGGTCGTGCGCGCGGCGCTCTGAAGCGCGGCTCATGGACGGGGCTCGGCCTCGCGCGGCTCCAGCGGCAGGCCCGCCTCGCTCCAGCCGTCGACCCCGTCCGGATACCAGGCGACATGCGCAAAACCCAGCGCCAGAGCGCGCCGCGCCGCATTCCACGACATCCAGCAATGGCGCTGGCAATAGAATACAACCGGCCGCTCGCCCGCCTTCTTCAAGCCCGCCACCAGATAATCCTGCGTGACCGGCGCCAGTTCGCCGTAGCCCGTATCAGGCAGCCAGACAGAGCCCGGAATGTCTTCGCGCGGCGTCGGCCGCCAGACCACCTCCGCCGGCAGGTTCTTGGGGCGCGGCGCCTGCGGCAGCACATCGATGAACGCCGCCGCCTTCGCCTCCCAGAGCGCGTGCGCTTGTTCTGTCGTCAGCACGGACGCGCCCCTCAGCGTCGCGGGCGTTTCGGCGCGGTAGTTTTCGGTGCGATAGCCGTCGGGTTCGAGGGGCGCGGCTTGCGCGGCGGCGCTCCAACATACAACCAGCAGGGCCAACCCGCGTTTCATGGCGCGGCGAGCGGCTTATCGTTCTCGTCGAGAAGCGGCACGCGGTAGCTGCGCAGGACGCTGTCGATCTCGGTGCGGTTTTGCTGGATCAGCTTGTTGAGGTCGCGCTTCCAGTTCTGGTCGGAATGGCGCACGCCCATCGCGATGCGATAGACCATTTTGGGCCCGCCCGTCTCTTTCACCAGCGGCGCCAACGAAAGCTCCGTCTTCGCTTTGCCAGCGTAATAGCCGCCAATCGGCCCCCACACGAGCGCGATGTCGATCACGCCATGATCGAGATCGTCCATCATTTGCGCGGTGGGCGAATCGTATCGCGTATCGACCATCAGCGCGTAGGACTTGATCTGACCCAGCAGCCCGTTGACTGCGAGGTAGTTCACAGGCGGCGTCCCCGCGACGACGCCGATCTTCGCGGATTTCAGCCGGGGGTCGGAAAGCGCATCGAGACCCGCGAGCGGCCCGCTCGCGGCATAGGCTGCCGCATAGGCGGTGCGGTAATAGGGATTGGTCGGTTGCACGATGTCGTCGCCGACCGCCACGCCCAGCATCACGTCGCAGCGCTGGGCGTTGAGCGTGTTGCGCACGAAGCCTGTCGCGCCGGGATAGAAGGTATAGGCCAAGCCCTTGCCGAGCTTCCTGGCGAACAACTCGGCGATCTTGTTCTCGAATCCCTCACCTGTCTCGTTGGAGAACGGCAGGTTGCGCGGGTCCGCGCAAGCGCGAAACACATGGGGATCGACCAACTCAAGAGAATCGGACTCCGCATCCTGCGCGCGCGCCGGAGGGACGGCGCCGGCCACAGCCAGCGCGAAGAGCAGGGAGATCAGCCTCCAGCCAGACATTTCGTCTCGTCGGCGTCATAGACCGCGTTCTTCTGCTCATGCTTGGCGGGGCGGCCGCGCTGCAGCGCGTCCTGCGAACGCGCCCGTAGATAAACGTAGATGTCGTTGAGATAGCAGGTGACGTTCTTGTTCTCGGCGAACGACGGCATCACGTTATTGTTGCCGTTGGCGAGGTTTTGTCGCCCGTTGACCACGGTGCCCGCGAAGGTTCCGTAGTCCATGGTCTTGACCGAGTCCGCCAGCGCCGGGGCGTAGGACGAACCCGCGCCGTCCGGGCCGTGGCAGACGTGGCATTCGGAATGATAGCGGCGAAAGCCAGCATAGGTCGAAAAATCCACCGTGCCGTCGGCGCCAATCTTGAAGGTGGGATCGCCCCCCTTGTCGCGCCACATCCCGTTTTCGTCCTGCTTGGCGGCGGCTGGGTCGCCTGGACCATCGGCCCAAACGGCGGTCCCGGACGCCAGCAACATCGCGGCGCATAAGCTCATTACACGAAATTTCACCTAGCATCCTCCCACGACGTCCTCCCCAGGGACGCGTCAAAAACAAGGCCCGGCGTTCGGTCTTCTCCGATCACCGGGCCTCCTGGCTGTTGTACCTTAGCTTAGTTGTTGGGCAGCGCGAACACCGTCAGCTGACCGCCAAGAGCGGTGTAGTTGGACAGCGCCGCATAGCCGCCGACCGCGCCCAGACCGTCCTGCGGCTTGGTGAGACCGGCCGCAAGGCCGATGCCGGCCCAACCGCCGACGCCCGACAGGATGCCGATATACTGGCGCCCGCCGTGCTCGTAGGTCATCACGTTGCCGATGATGCCCGACGGGGTCTTGAACTTATAGAGTTCCTTGCCCGTCTTGGCGTCCACCGCCTTCAGATAGCCCTCCAGCGTGCCGTAGAACACGACGCCGCCCGCAGTCGCAAGGGCGCCGCCCCAGGCCGAGAACTGCTCCTTGTTCGACCACACGATCTTGCCGGTCTTGCCGTCCCAGGCGATGAAATTGCCCATGTTGTTCTCGCCCTTGGGCGGGTACATGGACAATGTCGCGCCGACGTAGGGCTGACCCGCCGTATAGCTGACCTTGAACGGCTCGTAATCCATGCAGACGTGGTTGGTCGGCACATAGAACAGTTCGGTGACGGGCGAATAAGCCGCCGGCTGTTCGTCCTTGGAGCCGAGCGCCGCCGGGCAGATGCCCTGCGAGTTGGTGTCTTCGCCGTTATGATCGGTCGACATCGACGAAACGACGAGCGGACGGCCATAATTGGGCGAAGCCTTGTCCATCTCGACCTTGGTGGCCCAGTTCACGGCCGGATCGAATTTTTCAGCGACGAGCAATTCGCCGGTGATCCGATCCAGCGTGTAGCCGAAGCCATTGCGGTCGAAGTGGGTGAGCAACTTGCGATCCGCGCCGCCAACCTTCTGGTTGGTTAGGATCATCTCGTTGATGCCGTCATAATCCCACTCGTCGTGGGGCGTCATCTGATAGACCCACTTGGCCTTGCCGGTGTCGAGGTCGCGCGCCCAAACGGTCATCGACCATTTGTTGTCGCCGGGACGCTGCTTGGGGTTCCAGGTCGAGGGATTGCCCGAGCCGTAATAAACAAGGTTGGCTTCCGGATCGTAGGCGTACCAGCCCCAGGTCGCGCCGCCGCCGATCTTCCACTGGTCGCCCTGCCAGGTCTTGGTGGAAGAATCCGCGCCAACGGGCTTGCCGAGCGCCGTGGTCTTGTCGGGGTCGATCAGCGTGTCGCTGTCGGGGCCCATCGAATAGCCGCGCCAGGCGAGCTTACCGTCCTTGATGTTGTAGGCGGAGAGCCACGAACGCACGCCGAACTCGCCGCCCGACACGCCGATGATCACCTTGTCCTTGAAGATGAACGGGGCGTCGGTGCCGGTCTGGCCCTTCGAGGGATCGCCATCCTTGACGGACCAGACAGGCGCGCCAGTCTTGGCGTCGAGCGCGACGAGCGTGGTGTCGGCCTGATGCAAGAAGACCTTGCCGTCGCCATAGGACAGGCCACGGTTGACGGTGTCGCAGCACATCACGGGGATGACGTTGGGGTCCTGCTTGGGCTCATACTTCCAGAGGATTTTGCCGTCGTTATTGAGGTCAAGCGCATAGACGAGATTGGGGAAGGGCGTGTGAACATACATCACATCGCCGATGACCAGCGGCGCGCCTTCGTGGCCGCGCAGAACGCCGGTGGAGAAGGTCCAGGCCGGAGCGATCTTGGCGACATTCGAGGCGTTGATCTGGTTTAGTTCGGAATAGCCGGTGGCGGCGTAGTTGCCGCGCGGCGCCGTCCATTGCTTGGCGTCTTTTTGCAGGGTCGCTTGTTCGTCGTCGGCATAGGCCTGCGCCGCAAACGTGGCCGCGACAGCGCTGACGCAAGTCGCGAGAAGGTATTTCCGCATAAGTCTCCTCCCAAAAATCCAGATGACGCGACGCAGGCCGTTTCGCCCTTACGCCGTCGCCCATGGCGACACACCAAATGGAGAATCCGTGACCGGCAGCGTGTCACAGCAGACAAGACGTAGGCGCATACCCTTAAAGGTATAGGCCCGAATGGGAACGCCTCGTCTGCTTTCGATGAAACCCCGAGGCTCCCTTTCCCCGACGATCCTGCAGCCGATTACCAGCGCACTATATGCGGGCTTCACCGACTCGCAAGCGAAAATTGGAGGCGCCTCTGAAAATTCGATCTTGTCTGACGCGAACTTGCGTCGCCCAGTCAATCCCAATGTTCGCGAAGCAAACAACCAAGCTGTCAATGCTGCGATGCAACCCGAGCCGC
>Ga0209698_10002111_pt1 | contig 22751 bp, 23 predicted proteins | sample LitLauG_LLR_2012_FD_187203 | JGI IMG/M metagenome (GOLD analysis project Ga0209698, IMG submission 187203) | Freshwater sediment microbial communities from Pennsylvania, USA - Little Laurel Run_MetaG_LLR_2012 (SPAdes) (version 2) | ecosystem: Environmental > Aquatic > Freshwater > Creek >... | reverse complement strand
ACCTGCGCCTCCGCAGCAGCCCGGGGAATTTACGAAGTTGTTCCAGTCGCCGCTGAGGCCGGTCGCGCCTCCGTCTCCCCCGCCCGCGCCCACGGCCGCGTCGGCGGAGAAAGAGCCGGGCGAATTTACGCAGATGCTGCATGCGCACCCTGGCTCGCCCGCGCCTCCCGTGCAACCCCCTACGCAGTCGGGCGAGTTTGCGAAGTTTTTCCAATCGCCGATGACGCCGGCTGCGCCTCCTCAGGCGAACGCCCCGCCGATTGCACCTCCCATACCTCCGCGGCAGAATTTTCAACCGGGTAACGCAGGCGAGTTTACGCAGGTGTTTGGACGCGCCGATATTCCCGCGCCGCCGCCGGCGTTGAGGTCGCCCGCGCCGCCCGTACCTCCGCCGGCAGTGACGCAGGCCTTCGAGAGGCCGCCCACGCTTTCGCCACCCATTCCTCCGCAGACGCCTCCGCTGGTGCTGACGCCGCAGGGTCCGAAGCCTCCAGGCGAATATACGCGCCAGTTTTCTGCGCCCGCCGCGTTAACGCTCGGCCAGCCGGAGTCGCTGCCGCAAGTTCCGAGGTTGCAGGTGCCGATGCCGCCGATTCCCGTGCCGCCGAAACGTTCCTGGCTGCCGTTGATCCTCATAGTGGGCGCGTTTTTCCTGCTGCTGGCGGCGGTAGTGGTGTATTTTCTGAACCGCCCGCACGCGCCGTAACGAAACTTCAGGATTTCTAAGGGGTTAACATATAAATGAGGTGGCAGTACCGGCAATCTACGAGGTTGTGTATGGGACGGCTATACTAAGAGTTACTCGCGCATGCGAATTTCGGTCGACGCTCACGCTATCGGTTGTCACCTGACGGGGAACGAAGTCTATATCCGCAATCTGTTGAACGAGTTTGCGAGATTGGACCGCTCCAGCGACTTCCTTGCCTACGTTTCCAAGCCTGGCGCGCATCTGCAGGTGCCCAAAACGGTGCGGACCAGCCGCGTTTCGGAGAATCCGTTCCGGCGCCTGGGATTCGACCTGCCGATGCGGCTGCGTTATGACAAGCCAGACCTGCTGCACGTGCAGTATACCGGGCCGCTCGCTTGCAACACGCCCCTTGTGGTGAGCGTCCACGACGTTAGCTACCTGGAACATCCGCAGTACTTCACGCGGTTCCGCGCAGGGCAACTCCGCCTGACGGTGAAGCGAACCGTGGAGGCGGCGGCGCGCATACTGACGCCCAGCGAATTTTCGCGCCGGGCCATTTTGCGCCACTACAAACTGGATGAGAGCAAGGTGATCGTGGTGCCGAACGCGGTGTCGAACTCGTTCCGTCCGGTTGCTCGCGACGCTGCGGCTGCGGCGGTGGAAGAAAAATTCGGGATTCGCGGACCGTTTGTACTGACAGTGGGCGATTTGCAGCCGCGCAAGAATCATCTGGGTCTGTTGCACGCCTTCGAGCAAATGATCTCTAAACATCCGCACCTGCCGCATCGTCTGGTGTTTGTAGGGAAGGAAACCTGGTATTCGAAGGTGCTGCATAAGGCGGCGGAAAAATCGAGTATCGGCGACCGCGTCCACTTCACGAATTTCGTGGAGGACCCCGATTTGCGCCAGTTCTATGGCGCATGCGATTTGTTCGTCTTCCCGAGCTTTTACGAGGGCTTCGGCCTACCTATTCTGGAAGCTATGGCGTGCGGACGCGCCGTCGCCTGTTCGAGCGCCACAGCCATGCCGGAAGTCGCCAACGCGGCGGGCATTTTGTTCGATCCTTATTCAGTAGAAGAGATGGCTCGGGCCATGGGCGACGTTCTTTTAGACGAAGAAATGCGCACGCGTCTGGAACGGCTGGGCACCCAGCGCGCCGCCGGGTTCACATGGGAGCGCGCCGCGCAGCGCACGCTCGACGTCTATTATGAAGTTGCCGGCGTGCGCAGGATCGTACCCGAACCGATGGTGCGCGCGTCGTCATCGTCATGAGGCATTTTGTTTTTCTCTTCTGCCTGCTGCCTTTGTCCGCCGAGTCTCTGCGTTATTCCATCAACTGGGCCAGCGGCCTGAGCCTGGGCGAAGCGTCGCTGCGGTCCGATAAAACGAAGGATGGTTGGGATTTCGAAGCCGCGATGGACGCCAGCGTCCCCGGCTTTGCGCTGCGCGACGATTATAAGGCGCAGGCGTCGGGCGATTTGTGCTCAGTGGAGCTCGATAAGACCTTCACACACGGGCCCCGCAAGACCGACGAAAAGGTCACCTTCGACCAGAAAAATCATATCGCCACCCGCGAAACGCAGAACGGCGGCGGCAAGACGGACATTTCGCTCGCCGATTGCGGCAAAGATGCTCTCACGTTTTTCCAGTTCGTGCGCAGGGAACTGGCACAGGGTCGCATGCCTCCGGCGCAGACCGTCGTGTTCGGCGCGGCATATCAGGTACGTTTGGAATACACGGGTGCACAGCGGATAAAATATGGCGATCAGGTGGCCGACGCGGACCGGATTCTGGCGTCCATTAAAGGTCCGGTGACGGACCTAACCGTCGAGGTCTTCTTTGCCCGCGACGCCGCCCGCACGCCTTTATTAGCCCGTATTCCTTTGGCGCTGGGCTCGTTCACGGTGGAACTGATCAAGTGAAGATCGCGTTTTTCTCTCCATTGCCGCCGGCCAAAAGCGGCATCGCGGATTATTCCGCCGTGCTACTGGATCACCTGAAGCGCTTTGCCGAAGTGGATGCGTTTGGCGAGCGGCCTGCCTCGTTCGAGCCATCGCACTACAACGCGATTGTCTATCAGTTAGGCAACAATCCGTATCACGCCTTCGTCTATGAGATGGCGATGGAGCATCCCGGCATCGTGGTGCTGCATGAGGCGAATCTCCATCACCTGATCGCGGAGATGACCATCCGCCGCGGCGATTGGGACGCCTACGTCCGCGAAGTGGAGATCAACGCCGGCGCGGAGGCTCGCGATTTTGCCCAGCATCAGGTACGTGCGCTCAAGGCCGGGCCGGATTACGAAATTCCCATGCTGAAGCCCGTGCTGGGGCGTTCGCGCGGGGCCATCGTGCATTCGGCGGCGGTGGAGAGCGAACTGCGCGCGCTAGGCTATCAAGGACCGGTCGAAAAAATTCCGCATGGCGCGTGGATTGTGGATGCGGACCGCATGGCGTACCGCGCGCGCCTGGGCATCGGCGAGCGCACGCCGCTGATCGGCATTTTTGGGTTTTTGAAGCCCTATAAGCGGATCGCCGAATCGCTGCGCGCGTTCGCGCGGCTGATCCGCGTGGCTCCCGAAGCGCGTCTGATCCTGGTGGGCGAGGCGCATCAGGAATTGCCGCTTCATTCGATGATCGCGGCACTGGGCCTGGAAGCGCACGCGCGGCACATCGACTTCGCTCCGATCGAGGATTTTAACGGCTACCTGGGTGCGTGCGATATCGTGCTGAACCTGCGCTATCCCACGGTGGGCGAATCCAGCGGAACGCTGCTGCGCGCGCTCGGCATGGGCAAAGCGGTGGTGGTGTCCGACGTCGGGTCCTTCCGCGAATACCCCGACGAAATTTGCCTGAAAGCGCCGGTCGATGCCAGCGAAGAGGACATGATTTTCGAGTACCTCAACCTGCTGGTTTCCCGGCCGGATGTCGCGCAATCGCTGGGCACGAGGGCTCGAGAGTGGGTGGACCGGGAATGCAACTGGCACCACGTCGCCGAGCGGTACTCGTGGTTTTTGGAAGGCAAGCAATGGCCCCAAAAACATGCCGTCGCCGCGGAGTTGCCCGAGCCTGTTGAAGTGCCCATCGACTACGTCGCGTCTTGGACACCAGAGCAGGATGGAGCGCGCGAATATCTCCACACGCACGATTCACGGTTCGAAAAGACGCTCGCCATGACGCCACAGGGCACGGCTGAAGATCGCATTTTAGAGATGGGCGCGTACATGCAGATCACCCCCGCGCTGAAGTTCAAGCTCGGCTATGGTGAAGTGCGCGGTTGCTACTACGGGCCCGCGGGGCAGACGGATCACAAGACCGCCCAGTCCGATTCCGGCGAGACGTTCCACTGCGACGTCGACCTGTTCAACGCCGAGTCGGACCCATTTCCCTATCCCGACGGGCATTTTTCAACCGTGTTGTGCTGCGAACTATTGGAGCACCTGCCCACCGATCCGATGTTCATGATGGGCGAGATTAACCGCATCTTGAAACCCGGCGGCTATCTGCTGCTGACTACGCCGAACATTGCGTCGTTGCGGTCCATCGCGGCGGTTTTGCAGGGCTTTCATCCCCAGTTGTTCAGCACCTACATCCGGCCCAACGAAGAAGGCGATGCGCGCCATCATCGCGAATATACGTGCGCGGAGATCAAGCAACTGCTCGAAAACTCGGGCTTCGAAATCGCGCGCCTGGAGACCGGTTCGTTCCACGACGAGCCGCGTCCCGAATACGCCTGGGTGGAGCACCTGCTGGAGCGATATATTCTTTCCAAGGACCTGCGCGGCGACGGAATCTACGTGCTGGGGCGCAAAACCGGCCCGGTGCGCGAGCGCTATCCCGCCTGGCTCTATAGCTAGATGCCCGAAGTAAGGCTCCATTTCGACGACCGCGCCGAGCGCCTGTGGCAGGTGATCGATCCGGCCACCGAATCGCTCCTCGACGAAGGCACCTCGGCCGACGCGGAGTTGGCTGTGACGCTGCCCGAAGGCGATGGAGCGTATCGCGTGCAGGTCGCACCCAAGAATCGGCGCGGACGCTTGACACTTATTGACGCTCAAGTGACCGAAGGCTCGCTGAGTGTTCAACCACAGCGGCAAACGTCCTCGGCAGCGATGCTCTGGAAACGCTTGGCCCGTGCGGTGCCGAAGGCGTTCGTCTATCCGGTGCGCAGCGTGGCGGACAATCACAAGCTGATGGGATCCATGGTCCGCCGCGATATCCTCGCGCGCTACCGGGGCAGCTTCGGAGGGTCGTTGTGGACCATCCTGAATCCGCTGCTTCTGATGTCCACATATTATTTCGTCTTCGGACGCGTGCTGAAAACGCAGTTCGAAGGCGGCAGCTACATTCTATATTTCCTGGCCGGGATTCTGCCGTGGCTCGCGTTTTCAGACGCGGTAGGCCGCGCGCCCACCATCATGCTGGAGTACCGCAGCTTCGTCAAAAAGCTCGTGTTTCCGCTGGAAGTTCTGCCCTTGAACTTAGTGATCGCGGGCGCGGTGACGGAAGCCATCGGCCTCACGATTTTCTGCGCAGGATTACTGATCGCCCGCCATTCGCTCCCCGTATCGATCCTATGGCTACCGGTGCTGATCGTGCCGCAATTGCTATTCACCGCGGCGCTCGCCTGGTTTCTAGCCGCGCTCGGCGTGTTTCTGCGCGACCTCGGCCAGATCATCGGCTTCATCCTGACGGCCTGGTTCTTCCTCACACCGATCTGCTACGAAGAGTCGAAACTGCGTGGGATGGCGGTGCTGACCTACAATCCTTTATTCGTGCTGGTGCGCGGCTATCGCGCCGTGTTGCTGGAGCATCACGCCCCCGCAGCGGAGCCTTTGCTCTGGCTCTCGGGCGCATCGCTAATACTGGCGCTGGCGGGCTACGCCTGGTTCCACCGCCTGCGTCGCAGCTTCGCCGACGTGATCTGAGCACGCAGCCCCCGGCGTAAAGCTGGGGGATAAAGCCGCAGTCAGTTCTCGCCCGGAATCGCGTAATACCCTTTGCGCGCCTGGACCTTGTAATCCTTGTTGTCCACCTTAATTTCGATCTTGTGGTACGCGCCGTCCTTGCTGGAATTCGGTGACGGGTATCCAATCGCGTACTGGCTGCGCATCTCTTCCTGCAAGTCCTTAAAAATATCATCGAGCGAGTTCTTGCGGTCCACCCTGAACACGCGGCCTCCGGTTTCGCCGGACATTTTCCGCATGTCGGAATTGCCGCCGCCGCCGAGGCTGATCGCCCCGAAGCCTCCGTGGTAGCGCGGATCTTCGTAATCGATGAAGTAGATGATGGCGTCGGCCTTCTGCGCGGCCTCAATCGCCTTATCGATGCGGGTCCTGCTGCCGGTGTCGTCGCCGTCGGTGATCACCACCATCACCTTGCGGCCCACCTCGCCCTTCAGCTTTTCCGTGGCGGCCAGGTAGATGGCATCGAACAGGATCGTCCCTGCCTGATTCTGCTGCGTCGGCACGGGGCCAGGATGGAGGCCTCCTAGAGGTACGCTAAGACGCAGTTGGTTGAGGCCGTCCTGCAGGATCTGCGGCGAACCGGTGTTGTCCTGCAATAGCTCCGCTTCGGCGCCGAACTGCATCAGGAACGCCATATCCTTTTTCCGCAGCACCTGCTTGAAGAACTGGTAGGCGGCGCGCTTCTCCGTCTCAATCAGGTTCTCCTGGCTCTTGCTGGTGTCGACGAGCAGGCCGATGGTCAGCGGCAGATCCGTTTCCCGGGTGAAGTATTTGATCTCCTGTTCCTTGCCGTCTTCAAAGATCTTGAAGTTGGATTTTTCCAGACTGCCGACCAGCCCGTTGCCTTTATTGCGCACCGAGCACAGCACGTTCACCAGGTCGACATCCACCTTGATAGTGGTTTCCTGCGCGGGCAGAAGGGCGCCAAGCGCCAAAAGTGGGAGCAGCACTTTCATACGTACAATGATAGATGCACGCAGCGCGAAATGTGTTCCCATGAAGAAAGCTATCACCCATCTCAAGAAATCCGACCCGGTCATGGCGTCGATCATCGACCGCGCCGGAGCCTTCAAGATGGGCTACTCCGAGCCGGGCTTCGAAACGCTGGTCCGCTCCATCACCTCGCAGCAGTTGAACGGCAAGGCTGCGGAGACTATTTTCGGCCGCCTCAAGGATGCGACCAAGGCTGACCCCATCACGCCCGAATCCATCCTGAAGCTGCGGCCGGCCAAGATGCGCGCCATTGGCCTTTCCAAGCAGAAACTGACCTATATCCGCGAGTTGGCCCGCATGACCAAATCAGGCGAGATCAATTTTGAGCAATGCGTGGATCTGCACGACGACGCCGTGGTTGAGCACCTGACACGTGTCAAAGGGGTGGGCGTCTGGACGGTCCACATGTTTCTGATGTTTGCCCTCCGCCGCCCAAACGTGCTGCCGGTGGGCGATTTCGGCATCCGCATGGCCATGAAAAAAGCCTACGGGCTGGAAGACATGCCCAAGCCGGCAGAGATGGAAAAAATTGCCGCGCCCTGGAGGCCATACAGCTCCATCGCCTGCTGGTATCTCTGGCGAAGCCTGGAAAAGAAGCCAGAAGCCAGCAGCCAGTAGCCAGGAGGGGCGTGCTTTTGCTTATTCTGGCTCCTGGCTCCCGGCTGCTGGCTTCTTCCTTCGAAACCACCAGTACGCCGCTGCGGCGACCAGCACTACAATAGAAAACACAAGCAAATACCGGTGGATCACCTCGAAAATCCGTTCCCAGTTCTCGCCCAGATAATACCCGAGCGTGAGGAAAATGCTGGCCCACACCGCTCCGCCCGCCCACGCATACGCGATGAAGTGCGTATATTTCAACTTGGACGTCCCGGCAATAATCGCCGTCAGGTGCCGCACGCCCGCGATGTAATAGCCGATGAACAGTGCCCAGTGGCCCACTTTGTCGAACCACTCATGTACCTTATCCAGCCGCTCCTGGGTCAGGTGAATGTATTTTCCGTACCGGTGCACCACCCCGATTCCCGCCGTGCGTCCGATCGCATAGCTCAGGCTTATGCCGCACCAGCTTCCCAGGACAGCGGTGCAGTAGGCCGGAACCGCGTGCATCACGCCTTTGCTAATCAGGTAGCCGCAATAAACTAACAGCGTTTCGTCCGGCACCGGCAGGCCGACCACGCCCAGCATAAGTAACAGAAAAATCGCGCCATAGCCGTACTGCGAGATCCATTCAAAGACGTGGTGCATCGTTTCAAGATAGGGGGTCCGAGGGGGGTATGGCAATACCCGCAAAGGAGATGCCCAAAACCCGCCTCAGAACGCTACTTTCTCTGAGAGGAATAACTCATACTGACCAAGCGATGAACACATACCCCCAGATTTGTACGGAAATAGGCCTCGACTGTCACACATGCATAGAAGGCACGGCGCAGAACCTGGCCAGGGTCTGTAAGGGATTGAGGGGGAAGATGATCGGGCAGATGTTCGTGCAAATCTACTCCGACCCAGCCTGTTCCCCCATGCATGCCCATTTCGCGGCGGCGTATGAAGGTGCAAGTGAGGCAAAGCCGAGAGCAATGGCGGCGGTGGCCTAGGTTCCGTTGTTCGATATGGGATGCGGGCTAATTGACTTTGTCGACTGCTCAACGCCGGACTCCGGCGCGCGACATTCGGGAGTTAGCGGTTCTTCCATAAGCTGCTCGTAGACGGCCTCCTCAGGAGCATAGGCCGCCTCAAATCGCTTTCTACCCTCCTCTAGCCAGAACTTGTCCTCATCGTCGCTGCTCGTTGTTGGGATCATTGATGGACACTTCTATTATCGGTCCGCGTGGTGCCGGCAAAATTGCCCGCCCCACAACGAACCTATTGATGTGGACCGAACTTGTCGCGCAGAGCCTTTTCATAGTCCCCCACCCGCCAATCCGGTGGATCCTTTTCCAACCCAAGTAGCGTGACCACTGCTTCCGCCACCCGGACCTTTACCTCCGATGCCTCCTGGGCCAGCATCTTAAGCAGCTTCGGGACGACCCGCTCGTCCTTGCGCTTGGCAAGACCGATGGCGGCCTCTTCTCTCACGTCCACCGCTTCATCGTCGAGACAGCGCAAAAGCGCCTCGCGGATTTCGAGCGAGTCCGCGTCGCCTTGGACGCCGAGGCTGAACACAGCCCAATCGCGCACCTCTTCGTCGCCGTCTTTGGTGAGTCCCAGTAACGCGGGTACCGACCGAGGGTTGTTGGCAAAACTCCCCAACGCGCAGGCGACACAAAAGCGTACGTCCTCGGCGGGATCGTTCGCATGAGGCAGGATCGAGGGGATCGCGCGTTCGTCACGCAGGTGGCCGAGCGCGCTAATGGCGGAGGCGATTACTTCGGGATCAGTGTCTTATTCCAACATCCCCGTGACCAGCGCGTAAGACTCACTGCTCGTGAGCTTGCCGAGCACATTCACCGCAGTCGATCGTTTGAGCGGATCGGCAGATTTGCACCACGCCGCTGCGAACTGCACCACCTCGCTCCCGCTGTCTTCCCGAAGGCGGATCATAGCGCGGGTGGCATCGGCGGTCCCGGGCTCGTCAAACAGGATCTGGGTGAAGAGCGCTTCAATCTCCCGGGTTGTCATCTCAACAACACCGAGCCCTCGTGGACTTCGCCCGATACCGCTCATCGGAAAACTTCCGCCACTCCTGGGCCGAATCCACCACTCCATGAGCCGCCAAATGCCGGCGGTACGCGCTCTGGTCCGTGATCTCATCCAAGATCCCACGCAGAATTTCAAAGAACTTCTTCATGCCAGCTCCGATTGGACGAACGGCGTCTCGTTTAAATTCGCTTCTCTCGTGCCCGACAAAATCCCCAGCCACACCCGCAGCGAATCGGCCAGGATGATCGTCACCAGCACCAAAAACACCGCGCACACCGCCGCGTCGAGCCTGGCGTTAAAGATCAACGTCCCCGTCGCCGCAGTCTGCGGGCCCGCCGCCAGCTTGTTGGCCTGCGCCAGAAATCCCAAGTCGGGCAGCGGCGAGAAGATTTTTTGCCAGCCGGCCGTGAACGTCACCGTCACCAGCCACGACAAAGGAATCAGAGTCACCCACAGATACTTCGCGCGATGCATCTTCACCAGAACCGTGGTCGCGACGCACAGCGCTATCGTCGCCAGCAACTGATTCGCGATGCCGAACAAGGGCCACAGCGAATTGATGCCGCCCAAAGGGTCGCGCACGCCTTGATAGAGAAAATAGCCCCACGCCGCGACCACGGCGGCGCTGGTCGCCAGCATCCCTCCCATGGAACTGGTGCGCTTCATCGCGAGCAGATCCTGCAGCATGAAGCGTCCGACGCGTGTGCCCGCGTCCAGCACCGTCAAGATAAACAGCGCCTCGAACATGATGGCGAAGTGATACCAGAAGGCCAGCAATTTGCGGCTGCCGCCGACGAACGTGAAGATGTGCGCCATGCCCAGCGCGAGCGAAGGTGCGCCACCGGTGCGGTAGAACAGCGTCTTCTCGCCGACGTCCGCGGCCAGTTGTGCCATCTCCGGAGCCGTCACCGGGAAGCCCCATGCCGTGATCTTTGCGACGGCGGCATCGGGCGTTGCGCCGACCACTCCTGCGGGCGAGTTGACCGCGAAATAGATGCCCGGCTGCAACGACGCCGCGGCGATCAAAGCCATGATTGCCACGAAGCTCTCTAACAGCATCGACCCATAGCCGACGCCGCGCGCGTTCGTCTCCCTTGCCAGCATCTTCGGCGTCGTGCCTGACGAAATCAGCGCGTGGAAACCGGAAACGGCTCCGCACGCAATCGTAATGAAGCAGAACGGGAAAACCTTTCCCGCAAAAATCGGCCCCGTGCCGTCGATGAACCGCGTCAGCGGCGGCAATTGCAGCGCCGGATGCACCGCCAGCACGCCCGCGCCCAGCATCAGGACCACGCCCAGTTTCACAAACGTGCTCAGATAATCGCGCGGCGCGAGCAACAGCCAGACCGGCAGCGCACTCGCCATGAATCCATATACGATCAGAGCGCCCGCAATCGCGATGCCCGAAAAGGTGAACATCGGTCCCCACGTCGCCGATTCCGATACAGCCTGGCCCCCAAGAATGCTCGCCAGGATCAAAATGAACCCGATCGCCGAGCATTCCAGCACCTTCCCGGGCCTCAAATACCGCAGATAAATCCCCATGAACACCGCAATCGGACCCGTCGCCGCGATGGTGAACGCGCCCCACGGGCTGGACTTCAGCGCGTTGACGATCACCAGCGCGACCACCGCCAGCAGGATCACCATAATCAGGAGCACCGTGACCAGCGCCGCGTAGCCTCCCGTGCGGCCGATCTCTTCGCGCGCCATCTGCCCCAGCGATTTGCCGTCGCGGCGCATCGAACAGAACAGCACCACGAAGTCCTGAACCGCCCCGGCCAGCACTGCGCCTACGACGATCCACAGGAACCCCGGCAGATAGCCGAACTGCGCGGCGAGCGTCGGACCCACCAGCGGTCCCGGTCCGGCGATGGCGGCGAAGTGGTGGCCGAAGACGATCCACTTATTGGTCGGCTCGTAGTCGTGGCCGTCGCGCAACCGCTCGGCCGGAGTGGCGCGCTGGTCGTTCAGAGACATTACCTTCGCGGCCAGGAAGCCTGCGTAGAACCGATAGCCGAGAAGGTACACGCACACGGCGGCCACCACCAGCCAGAGACTGTTGACGGATTCTCCTCGCGTTTCCGCGATTGTGCCCAGCGCCAGAGCACCCAAGAGTGCAACCAGAGCCCAGCCGATACGTCCAAATAAACGAAGCATTCTAAAGAGGATACAGAACGCCGAGGCTCCGCGCTAGGGTACTAAGGCAATTCGCCACCTGAGGTTTAAGGGAAACCCCGCGTTCTCTAAGAGGAAACCTTAGGACGAATTCGGGGTCAGAGATGATTGCCTCTATCCGATATTCTCTTTAGGCTATCTAAAGGAGACTGAATCTTGCTACGGAGCATCATCATCAGCCCGGACGTGGAATTGTCCGAGCGTCTGGAAGCCGCTGCTACGTTATCGGGCGAGGTCTCCGTCAACCGCGTCTTGGATCATTACCCAACCGCGATCGATCTGGTCCGTACGATTCGCGCGCACGCCCCCGATATCTTGTTTCTGAATTTTGAATCGCTTGAAAAGGCGCAGGAAATTATCGCATTTGTGGAGAAGCAGTCGGAGGGCGTACAGGTCATCGCGTTCCACCGGTCCTGCGATTCGCACATTTTGCGTGAGACCATGCGCTTGGGCATCCGCGAGTTTCTCGCCGATCCGTTCGAACGCTCGCTTCTGCTGGACTCCATCGTCCATGTGAAGACTCTGCTGGAGCGCAAGCCGCCCACACACGGAACAACCGGGCAGGTATTCTCCTTCCTGCCGTCGAAAGCGGGTGTGGGAACGTCCACCATGGCGCTGAACGTCAGCGCGGCGCTTGCGCGGCGTCAGAACACGCGCGTGCTGCTCTCGGATTTCGATCTCAACAGCGGCATGATGCGCTTTCTTTTGAACCTGCGCAACGAATACTCGGTGATCGATGCGGTGGAGCATGCCCTGCACATCGACGAAAATCTGTGGCCGCAGCTGTGCACCACCATCGGCCAGTTGGACGTGCTACACGCCGGGCGGGTAAATCCGAACCTGCGCATCGAGGGCACGCAGATCCGCAGTCTGGTAGAGTTCATGCGCCGCAACTACGACGCCTTGTGCTTCGATCTGTCGGGCAACCTGGAAAAGTATTCCATCGAGCTAATGCAGGAATCCAAGCGCGTGATGCTGGTGGTGACGCCGGAGATTCCATCGCTTCATCTGGCGCGCGAGAAGCTGGCTTTCCTGCGCGGCTACGATCTGGAGAGCCGCGTGGCGGTGGTGCTGAACCGCGTAGTCAAGAAGCCTCTGTTCACCAAGTCCCAGGTGGAGGAGTTGCTGGGGCTGCCCGTGGTGCAAACCTTTCCCAACGACTATCTGGGCGTCAACAAGGCCATGACCGAAGGCCGGTGGATGGAGCCGGACACGGACATGGGCAAACAGTTCGAATCGTTCGCCAACAGCCTGATTGACAAGAAAGCGATCGCCAAGGAGCCCAAAAAATTCCTGGAGTTCCTCTCGACGTCCAACCGCCTGCTCGCGCCAACACAAAAATAGGCCGTACACGGAACGCCGTACACTAGAGATGTATGGATCAGGATCATTTGCGCGTGCTGCTGGAACAGGTGCGCTCCGGAGCAGTGGACATCGACGCGGCACTTGGCCGCCTGAAAAATCTCCCGTTTGAGGATCTCGGTTTCGCCAAGGTGGATCATCACCGCGCGATTCGCCACGGCATGCCGGAAGTGGTGTTCGGCAAGGGCAAGACGCCGGACCAGGTGTCGGCCATTGTGGCCAGTCTGCTGGCTTCCTCGCGCAACGTTTTGGTTACGCGCGCCGAGCCCAAAACCGCGGAGCGCCTCAAAGCTGAGCATCCCGATCTGGCGGAACATTTTCCCGCCTCTGGAGCCGTCCGCTTCTGGCGCGAGCGGTCCGCGCAGGGCAAGGGCAAAATCGCCGTGGTCTGCGCCGGAACCAGCGATCTGTTCGTGGCCGAGGAGGCGCAGGTTACGGCCGAGGTGATGGGCAATGAAGTGGACGCCATCCATGACGTGGGTGTGGCGGGCATCCATCGCCTGATGCACAACCGGGAGCGTTTATCGCAGGCGCGCGTAGTGATCGTCTGCGCCGGCATGGAGGGCGCGCTTCCCAGCGTAGTGGGCGGCCTCGTGTCCGCGCCCGTGATCGCGGTGCCTACCAGCATCGGCTACGGAGCCAGCTTTAACGGCCTGGCCGCACTGCTGGGAATGCTCAACAGCTGCGCCAGCAACGTCACAGTGGTGAATATCGACAACGGTTTTGGCGCGGGCTACGCGGCGAGTCTGATGAATCGCCTTTAATTCTGGCTCCTGGCTGCTGGCTTCTGGCTTCTTTCCCTCGATAATGGAAACCACACAGGGCGTCCCAGGCGTCTAAACTAAGAATATATGCGTTTTCGCTTCAGCGGATTTGTGTTTGGACTGGTTTGCCTGGCGTCCGGGGCGCGTGGCCAGTTCGTCATCAACACGGTGGCCGGGAATTACACGCTCGGCGCGGGATATAACGGCGACGGAGGAGCGCCCGGTGGCGCCCAACTCGCGTTGCCCACCGGGATGGCGTATTACAATGGCAACCTGTATGTTTCCGATACGGCGAACAACGTCATCCGCGTGATCACGGGTGGCCTGATCAATACTTACGCAGGCACGCAGGGCAGCCAGGGATATGCGGGTGACGGCGCAGCCGCCAACCTCGCGACGCTGAATCACCCTACCGGCCTAGCCATTGATGGCTCCGGCAATCTCTACATCGCCGACACCGGCAACAATGTGGTCCGCATGGTCAGTGTCAAGAACGGCTACATCAGCACAGTCGCCGGCGATTATTCGCGGGGCGGAGGCTACACAGGCGACGGCGGAGCGGCCACCAACGCCCAGCTCGACGCGCCCACCGCCGTGGCTGTCGATTCCGCCGGCAACATTTACGTCACCGATTCGGTCTACAACCTGGTGCGCAAGGTGACTGCCTCCACTGGATATTTTTCCACCATCGTCGGCATCAACAGCACCGGCGGATCGTTGAACCATCCCAACGCGCTATTGCTGGACCCCAGCGGCGCCATTTACATTGCCGATACCAGCCATCGCGTGCTGAAGTGGTTCAATAATACGCTGACCACCTTCGCCGGCACGGGCGATATCGGCACCTCGGGCGACAACGGCCCGGCCACCAAAGCGTTGCTGAACAATCCGACCGGCTTGGCGGAAGACGCCGCGGGCAACATCTATATTGTCGATGCCAATTCGTTCCGCGTGCGGGCGGTTTCCACCAGCGGGATCATCACCACCGTCGCCGGAACAGGGCACGTGGGCTACGTGGGCGACGGCGGCCCGGCTCTCGGCGCATACTTTAATTTTCCGAACTCCATCTGCATCGACGGGCAGGGGAATTTTTACCTCACCGACACGGAAAACAACGTGATTCGCGATTTGACCATCACTGCGCCCACCATTGCCGCGAACGGCGTCGTCAGCTCCGCCAGCTTCCTGCCGAAGGTGTCGCCCGGGTCGCTGGCCAGCGTCGCGGGAACCAGCTTATCGACGTCCAATCCTCTGTCGGCGTCCACTCCGTTGCCGATGGCACTGGCGGAGGCGACGGTCACGGTCAACGGACAGGCGGCGCCGATCCTCTACGCCTCGCCGACGCTCATTAATTTCCAGGTGCCTTGGGAGACGGCTGTCGGAACCGCGTCGGTAGTGGTGAGCGTGGCGGGAGTCGCCAGCAATAAGGTCACGGTGCCGGTAACGGCCACTGCGCCGGGAATTTTCTACTATAGTTCTGGCGCGGCCATAGCGCAAAACCACGATTACTCGCTCAATTCGCCCAGCAATCCGGCGCACGCGGGCAGCTTTATCATTGCGTATCTGACGGGTTCCGGACCGGTGTCGCCATCCATCGCCGATGGCGCGGCCACGCCCCTTACTGGTCTGACGACGACCACCTACACGCCCACGGTGACCATCGGAGGGATGAACGCTCCAGTGATTTTCTCCGGGCTGACGCCGGGCCTGATCCCGCTGTGGCAGATGGATATCACCGTGCCGTCAGGACTCGCGGCAGGGAGCTATCCGATGATCGTGAGCCTTAACGGGCAGGTGAGCAACTCCGCGACAGTAAGCCTCGCCCCGTAATTTGGGCGCGGAGCCGTGCCTCGCGAAGTCAGCTACGCCGCGCCAGCGGTCTGATAAATCAACTGCTCCGCGGTGACGTAGAAACCCACCACGGGCTTCGGATCGGTCTCGCCCCACCGGCCCATCCGCCACTGGACGCGCAGATAGCGCACCGATTTCTCGCGCGCCAGATCGACCATCAGGAGATAGGTCCCGCAATAAAATTTTTGCGGATACGCAGCGATCTGCCGCCACTGCTGCCTATCGGACGAGCCCCAGACGGAGACGTCAAGGCTGTCCTGTTCCAAAATTCTTGTGATCCCGAGGGTGAGCAGAAGAGGCTTTCCGCTCAAGGTCCCTAGTGAGATTTCGTTACTTGCCCCATCTTCGCGGGCAATCGTTTCCGGGACAAACGTTTCTGGCACACTACCCTCCAGAACCCGGCGGCATCACGAGGTCGCCTAGATTTTACGCAATCGTTCCTGCGCTAATTTGAGCGTCTCATATTTTTTGCAAAAACAAAAGCGAATTAAATTATGGCCGTTGCGAGGGTCTTCAAAGAAGCTGGAACCAGGCACAGCAGCCACCCCTACGTCCTTGATCATGTGGTGTACGAAGGCGGTGTCGTCGCCATATCCGAACCCCGAAATGTCGGCCATGGTGTAATATGCGCCGCGCGGATGGAAGCAGCGAAACCCAGCCTCTTCCAGAATTTCCAGCGCCTGGTCGCGCTTCGCCTGGTAGTCCTTCGCCATCTGGGCGTAATATTCATCCGGCAGCGCCAGTGCCACCGCGCCCGCCGCCTGTAGCGGAGCCGCCGCGCCCACCGTTAAGAAATCGTGAACCTTGCGGATGGAATACGATAGATCGGGGCAAGCCAGCACCCAGCCGACGCGCCAGCCCGTCACCGCGTAGGTCTTGCTCATGCTATTGATCAGCACCGTGCGGTCGCGCATGCCCGGCAGGTTCATCATCGGCACGTGCTCGGCGTCATCGAAAATAATGTGCTCGTAGATTTCGTCGGTGATGGCCAGCGCGTCGTATTCCTGGCATAGCTCGGCGATCAGTTCCAGGCTCTTGCGGTTGAACACGCAGCCCGTGGGATTGTTCGGCGTATTGATGATGATCGCCTTGGTGCGCGGTGAAAAAGCCCGCCGCAGCTCGTCCGGGTCGAAGGTCCAATCCGGCTCGTGCAGCCGCACGAACTTGCGCGTTGCGCCGCAGAGCAGCGAATCTGGGCCGTAATTTTCATAATACGGCTCGAAGATCACCAGCTCGTCGCCCGGATTGATGATGGCCAGCAGCGTCGCCATCATGCCTTCGGTAGAGCCGCAGCACACCGTGATCTCGCGCTCCGGGTCCACTTCTATGCCGTAATGCCGCTGGTATTTCGCGGCGATCGCGTCACGCAAAGGCTTCGCGCCCCACGTGATGGCGTATTGATTGATGTTGCCCGCGATGGCCTCGGCTGCGGCGTCCTTCAGTATCTGCGGAGCGGGGAAGTCCGGGAACCCCTGCGCCAGGTTAACCGCGCCATGCTCCATCGCCAGACGCGTCATCTCGCGGATCACGCTTTCGTTTACGCGCTGGGTGCGTTCGGCCCGAAAGCGCACGCGGTTCAGGGCTTCAGAGGTAGTAGCCATCTACATAGTTTAGTAGACGCCCGCACGTTTCGGCATGGCCGAAGCATGCGGGCCATGGCAGCCTACATCTTCGACGTCATCTTGTCCATCTTGTCGGTGGACTTCATCTTGTCCGTCTTCTTGCCCTTCTTGGTGGACTTGGTATTCTTGTCCATTTTGTCCATCTTATCCATCTTGTCCTGAGCGAACGAAGGCGTCAGCGTCAGCGTGGCGGCGAACATCAAAGCGAAAATAGTTTTCATGGGTTTGGGTCTCCGGATATTGACTTCGCTGCCGGAGTCCGGAAAGTTACGCGGTTCCCATTAAACATTTCGCCGTGTTTGCGTGGATAGTGACTGTATCCTCCACGCGCAACGCATAGCCTCCCGCCAGCGTTACACACACTGGGATGTTGGCGTGCTTCGCGATGCTGAACACCAGCGCGTCGCGCTCCAGCAGACCCTCGATGGTCAGCGCGAGCCCGCCCAACTGGTCTTCTTTATAAGGATCCGCGCCCGCCACGTACATCAGCAACTGCGGCTGGAAGCGGCGCAGGGCTTTTTCGACAGCCTCATCCAACTTGTGCAGGTACACCTCATCGCCGACGCCGTCTTCCAGATTCACGTCGATGTTCGAAGGAGGCTTGAACTGCGGGTAATTGTTCAGTTGATGGATGGACAGGGTGAACACCGACTCGTCCATGGCGAAAATCGCCGCCGTGCCGTTGCCCTGATGCACGTCCACGTCCACCACCAGCGCCCGTTCGATGAGCTGTTCCGCTTGCAATGTGCGGATGGCCACCGCGACGTCATGAATGGCACAGAATCCTTCGCCGTGATTCGAAAACGCGTGATGGAAGCCTCCGCCGATGTTGAACGCCGCACCTTCCGCTAGCGCATAGCGCGCCGCCAGCGTCGTTCCGCCGGCTGCCAGTACAAACGCGTCGGCCATTTTTTCCGACCAGGGAATTTCCAGGCGCTGCAGTTCGGCTTCATGTAGGGAGCCCTGCATCAGACGCGTCACCCAGCCGCGTCCGTGGACGCGCAACAGGGCTTCTTCCGAGGCAGGCTCCGGCGTCACGAACTCACCGCCCGAATTCTTGAGACGATCCCGGATCAGAGCGTACTTCTTGGACGGAAATACGTGCGCACCCAGGTTCAAGTCGTAGTCGTCGTGATAGATCAGCTTCAAAGCAACGATTATAGCCCGGTCAGCACCCGAGTCTCGCGGGACCATAACCCCTGGCGTCAGCCAGGGGAATTCAAGAATACTCTTGACTCATGTATAAAACATACGTATGATTCAATCATACGTATGATTGCCAGGCCCGACACCAAAACGCGGATTCTTGACGCCGCCGAAAAATTGTTCGGCGAAAAGGGCTTTGACGCCACCTCCCTGCGCGACATCACCGCCGAAGCGGACGTCAACCTCGCGGCCGTGAACTACCACTTCCAGTCGAAAGACAGCCTGATCGACGCGGCGGTGATGAGGCGGGCGGTGCCTGTGAACGAGAGGCGGCTTCAGTTGTTGGAGGCGGCGGGTCCCCACGCCAGCGTGGAGGAGATTGTCGGAGCTTTCGTTGCCCCTTTGCTTGAATACGACATGGACTCCATGGCGTTAATGATGGCGCGTGTGTTGTCGTCGCCTGACGTGATCCAGCGCGTGTTTCGCGATCACATGAGCACGATGGCGCATCGCTTTATCGACGCGCTGAGCAAGGCACTGCCAGGGCTTTCGCCCACTGAACTGTTGTGGAGGCTGCATTTCATTGGAGGGGCCGTCGCGCACGCCGTCACGCGCGGGCCGATGTTACAGGAGATGATCGGAATGAATTTTCGCGACCGAAAGCTGTTGACCCAGCGCCTGGTGCGCTTCGCCGCCGCTGGATTGCGCGCCCCGGAGGTGACGCCATGCGCCAATTAATTTTCCTCACTTCCGCGGCGCTGATGCTAGGTCAAGACACGCTGCCACTCAGTTTGAAACGCGCCGTTGAAATCGCGCTCGCTCCCGACGGCAGCCCTCGCGTCGCGCTGGCCGAGGAATCCATACGCCAATCGAAAACCCGCGTCGGACAGGCGCGCGCGGCGTTCTTGCCCAATCTGGACGGCTCCATCACCGACCAGAGTCAAACCACCAATCTGCGAACGTTCGGCCTGAACATCAGCATCCCCGGCTTCGCGTTTCCGTCGCTGGTAGGCCCGTTCAATATTTACGATATTCGCGCCACCGCGCAGGAGTCGGTCTTTGATTTCAGCTCCATCCGCAAGTATCAGTCGTCGAAAACCAGCGTGGACGCTACGCGCGCCGACGCCGATACGACGCGCAATCAGGTGTCGGACGCCGTGGCCCGCGCCTATCTGACGTGCCTCCGCGCCGACGCCAAGCTGGAAACCGCGCGCGCCAACGTCGAACTATCCGACGCATTGTGGAAGCTGGCGCAGCGCCAAAAGAACGCCGGCACGGGCCTGGCGATTGAGATTACGCGCGCGCAGGTGCAACTGGCTAACGACCGCCAGCAGATGATCGTCGCCGAAAATGACCGGCTCAAGGCGATCCTCCAACTACTGCGCGCCATGGGCCTGAATCTCGACGCGCGCATCGAACTGACCGACAAGCTGGCGTTCAAGCCGTTCGACGCGGGTCCGGCGGAGGCATCGCTGACCAAGGCTCGCGCGGAGCGCACCGAATTGAAGGCGCAGGAAAAGCGTGAACAAGTCGCGCGGCTGAATTATGGATCGGTGAAGGCGGAGCGTCTGCCCTCGCTGGGCGTGTTCGGAAATTACGGCACGACCGGCACGACGGTAGCCGGAGCCTTGCCGACGAGAGACATCGGCGTGTCGTTGAAAGTCCCGATTTTCGACGGCGGTCGCCGCGATGCCCGGCGTGCCGAAAGCCTGTCCCAACTCCGTCAGGAGCAGGTCCGCACGCGCGACGTCAAGCAGCAGGTGGAGCTCGATGTGCGGCTGGCGCTCGATAGCCTGCGGTCGGCCGCGGCGCAGGTGACCACGTCCGAAGAGGGTCTGTTGCTGGCCGAAAATGAACTGGCGCAGGCGCGGCGCAGGTATGAAGGCGGCGTGGCCAGCTCCATTGAAGTCACCGACGCGCAGACGCGTCTCGACCGTGCGCGCGACAATCGCATTGCCGCGCTTTATAACTACAATCTCGCTCGTCTGGATCTGGCCACGGCCACCGGCAGCATCGCGGAGTACGTGAATCAATGAAAAAACTATTTCCTGTCATCCTTCTGCTGGCCGCCACTGGCGGAGGCGTCTGGTGGTGGCGCGACGCGCATTCAAGCGACGGCAACCGCATTCTCGTCTCGGGCAATCTGGAATTGACGCTGGTCGATCTATCGTTCAAAATCGCGGGCCGCATGACGGACCGCTACGTGACTGAAGGCGACTGGGTGAAGGCGGGCCAGATCATCGCGCGGCTGGATCCTTTGCAACTCCAACACCAGAAGGCCCGCGACGAAGCCTTGGTGTTCAGTGCCGAATCCGGCTACCGCCAGATGGTGACGGCGATCGCCTATCAGAAGGCGACACTCGAGAGCGACATCGCCGCGCGCCATGCGGAGTTGAACGAGGCACAGGCCAAGCTGGACGAGCTGCTGAACGGCAGCCGCACCCAGGACATTCAGCAGTCGGAAGCCGCCGTGACCGATGCCCGCGCGCAGCTCGAGTTCGCCCGCTCCGATTGGGAGCGCATGCAGGCTCTGTTCAAGAATGAGGACATTTCCAAACAGCAATACGACCAGGCGCGCGCCAAATTCGATAGCGCCTCGGCCGTGCTGCGGCAGGCGCAGGAGCGGTATTCGATGGTGAAGGAAGGGCCGCGCAAGGAAGAAATCGCCGCCGCGCGCGCCGCGGTCGCCCGCGCGCAGGCTGGGGTCAAAACGGCCGAGGCGAATCGTCTGGAGTTGCAGCGCAAAGAACAGGAACTGGTGGCCCGCGGCGCGGAAGTGAATCGCAGCAAGGCGCAGCAAGGTATTTCGCAATCCCAGTTGGACGACACCGTGGTGGCGACGCCCATCGCGGGCGTGGTGCTGGTGAAATCGGCGGAGCCCGGTGAGGTGCTGGCCGCGGGCACCACCATCGTCACCATTGGCGACCTGGATCATCCCTGGCTGCGCGCCTATATCAACGAAACGGACCTGGGCCGCGTGAAGCTGGGCCAGAAAGTGAAGCTCACCACCGATTCGAACAAGGGAAAAGTGTACTGGGGCACGGTGTCCTTTATCTCGTCCGAGGCCGAATTCACGCCCAAGCAAATCCAGACCAAGGAAGAGCGCGTGAAGCTGGTATACCGCATCAAGGTTGACGTGGATAATACCAGCCACGACCTGAAAAACAACATGCCGGTGGACGCGGAGATCGTATTGTGAGCAGCATCATCCACGCCGAAAATCTGACCCGGAAATTCGGTGCGCTGACGGCGGTGGACGCTCTGAATCTGGACATCGTCGAAGGCGAGATTTTCGCGCTCGTGGGACCGGATGGCGCAGGCAAAACCACCACCATGCGGATGCTGTGCGGGCTGATGAATCCGACCGAAGGCAAAGCGATCGTCGCCGGGCACGACGTTTCCAAGGAACTGGACGCGGTGAAGGATCAGATCGGCTACATGGCGCAGCGCTTCGGCCTGTATAGCGATCTGACCGTCGCCGAAAACATGCGCTTTTACTCCGACCTGTTCGGCATCACCGGAAAAGAGCGCGAAGACCTGAGCGTCCGCCTGCTGCGCATGACGCGCATGGACCCTTTTCAGAAGCGTCCGGCGGGCAAATTATCGGGAGGCATGAAGCAGAAGCTGGCGCTGATGTGCACGCTGCTCCATAAGCCTCGCGTGCTGTTCCTGGACGAGCCAACCAACGGAGTGGATCCCGTTTCGCGCCGCGATTTCTGGGCCATTTTGTACGATCTAGTGCGCGGCGGCCTGACAGTATTCGTCAGCACCGCGTACCTCGATGAAGCCGAGCGCGCCAATCGCGTGGCTTTCATGGACCGCGGCCGCATCATCCGTTGCGACACACCCGCCGCACTCAAAAAGTCGTTGGATGAAAGCTGCTATCGTCTCCAGACCGCGGACACGCGCACGCTGCGCCTGGCGCTTGAAAAGGAGCCGGGCGTGCTCGCGGTCGAGCCTTCGGGCGCCTATCTGCACTTGTTTTTGAATCGCGCCGTGGCGTCGGTGGACGCTCTGGCCGCCAAGCACGCGTTCACGTTTGAAGAGATTTCGCCGTCGCTCGAAGACGTGTTCATCGCGCTGATCCGCAAGCAGGAGGCTGCGCGTGCCGCCTGAAGGAATCGCCGTTTCGATGACAAACCTGACGAAAACCTTCGGCGATTTCGTCGCCGTCGATAAGGTGTCGATCGACGTGAAGCAGGGCGAGATTTTCGGCTTCCTCGGACCGAACGGCGCTGGCAAATCCACCACCATTCGCATCCTGTGCGGCCTGATGGCGCCCACTTCCGGTACCGCCCGCGTCGCCGGATTCGACGTCGCAACGCAGCCCGAAGAGATCAAGCGCAGCATCGGCTACATGTCGCAGAAGTTCTCGCTCTACGACGATCTGACGGTGGAAGAAAACATCGAATTCTTCGGAGGCGTCTACGGCGTCTCCGCGGAAAAACTGGCGGAGCGCGAAGAGTACGTGCTGGAAATGGCCGGCCTTACCGACAAGCGCAAAATGATGACGCGCCTGCTCGCCGGTGGCTGGAAGCAGC
>Ga0209698_10002110_pt1 | contig 22768 bp, 16 predicted proteins | sample LitLauG_LLR_2012_FD_187203 | JGI IMG/M metagenome (GOLD analysis project Ga0209698, IMG submission 187203) | Freshwater sediment microbial communities from Pennsylvania, USA - Little Laurel Run_MetaG_LLR_2012 (SPAdes) (version 2) | ecosystem: Environmental > Aquatic > Freshwater > Creek >... | reverse complement strand
GAGCCTGTCCGATGGCCAGGATGACTGTGTCACACTCCAAGGTGGATTCGCTGTTGTCTTCGAAGGTGGGGTTGAAGCGGCCCGAAGCATCGAATACCGATTTGGTGCGCACCGTTTCCAGGCCCACCACTTTGCCATTTTCCCCGAGGACCCGCTTGGGCCCGCGGCCGTCCCGCAGCTTGATACCTTCGAGTTCGGCCTCTTCAACTTCCTCCAATGCCGCTGGCATCTCGTCGCGCCGCTCCAGGCAGACGATGCTGACCTCCTGCGCTCCCAGCCGCAGAGCCGAAAGCGAAATGTCCACCATCTCGTGAGTGGCCACGGCGCTGATGTTCTCGTCGGTGGGCTCGGCGGAGTCCGGACGATGCTGCTTGAGCACTTCGCGCGCCGCCGAGCGCGCCACGTCCATGGCGACGTTGCCTCCGCCGATCACCAACACTTTCTTGCCGATGGTTAAGCGGTAACCCAGGTTGGCGTTCAACAGGAAGTCAATGCCCTTGTGGACGCCATCCAGATCCACGCCGGGGATGGAAAGGTCGCGGCTACGATGTGCGCCGACGGCCAGCACGACGGCGTCGAAGCCCTGCTCGCGCAACTGGCGTATGGTGAAATCGCGGCCCGCCGCCTGATTCATCTTCAAAGTCACGTCTCCGGCATCGAGAATCTCGCGCACCTGTGCCTCCACCACGCTGCGCGGCAATCGGTATTCGGGAATGCCCAGGCTCAACATACCGCCCACTACCGAAGCGGCCTCGAAGATAGTCACGGAATAACCCATCCGCGCCAGTTCGTGGGCCGCCGAAAGCCCCACCGGGCCGCTGCCCACGATGGCTACTCGAAACGGCATTTTGGCCGCCGGCGCCCGCCGCATTTCCAGAGGATGCCGCGATTCCGGCCCGTAGCGCTCGGTGAGAAACCGCTTGAGCGCGCGAATCGAAATAGGCTTGTCGATCTCGCCGCGGCGGCATGCGGTTTCACAGGGATGCGCACACACACGGCCGCAGATGCTCGCCATGGGGTTCGGTTCGCGCGCATAACGGTAGGCTTCCTCGAAGCGCCCTTCGGCGATCAAAGACACATACCGCCCCGCGTTGGTTCCGGCCGGGCACGCCATCATGCACGGGAAGTTGGTGGCTAACCACTCCCGGTCCACCCGCTTGTCTTCAAATCGATTGAGCATGAGGGTCCCGCACCCGCCGTCCTTCACTTGGCGAGGGTGAAATCCGCTGTCGCCGCACCCGCTACCGTCACCGGCTTCGACTGGTTCTTGAAGCCTTCGTGCCAAGCCGTGACCGTGTAGCTGCCGTCGGGCACGTTGTCGATCTTGAAGCTGCCGGAATCATCGGTTTCCGCATAAAACGGGGTGGGGGTCACGATGATATACCCCGACATCTCGGGATGGACGTTGCATAACAGCGGCACCACGCCCGTAGTGTCGAATTGGAAGGACCGCTTTTGGCCAGTGGGCCAGGTCCCCAAATTATGGCTCAGCTTCTTGTTCCCACTGATGGCAGGCCAAAAGATGTTATGCGCCACATTATCGCTATTGAGGAACTCGACGGTTGCGCCCACCGGTGCGATCAGAATGTGCGGTTGGAACAGCAGGGACTTCTGGTCCATCTGCAAGGGCTTCTCTGGCTTGGGAAACGTTTTTCCCGCCACGGCTTCCACCCACACCACGGACACACCCTTCCCCGCCGTGATTTTGCCGGTGATGCTGGCGGCATGGGCGGTCAGTGAGGCGACTGCCAGAACCGTGGCGATCTGGAGAGACTTCGACATCGTCGATTGCATTGCGATTCCTTTCTGGATCTTAATAAACAAATTCCAGGCCAAACAACGCGGTGTTGACCCGGAACGGATCCACCGCGACTAGCTTGCCGGTTGTCGCGTCGGCCTGTACGACAGCCGTCTGTTGCGGACGAAATTGATACTCGAAGGAGAACTTGATGTTGGGATGAATGAGAATCTGAATCCCCGGCGTATAGCGCTGCCGCGACGAGCGGAGGGGCCCAAAGAACGGAGTCCCCGTGGCGAGCGCCAGGCCATTGATCCGATCCGCGCTGGAGTTGACGCCATCCCAGCGCCCGATCAACATCACCCACGGATGCACCATGAAGTCCGCCTGCACGAAACCGCCGTTGAATCGCGCCGGAACGCTCTTAACGAAGCGGACCGGGAGCGGTGAGTCGGTACCGAGAGGAAGCGGAATCAGATCCCCGTTTTCGTCGAGCGGTAGCAGGTTCTGGTCCCGGCCGTACATATATACGCCGTAAACGTTGAAGCGCCGGTAGTTGAAATTGAAGTCGCCCCCCGCGCGATAATACGGCTCCTGTACTCTCAAGACGGCATCGGCCCCGGCGAATTGCTGCAACGATTTTCCGTACAGATAGAACGACCCGACATTCAGGTAGGTATGATCGCGCGGCCCGGTGGGTCCGGCTGCCTGTATGTCGTGGCGGCTTTCTGAGTCGCGCTCCATGTTGAAACGGTAGGAAAGCCTGCCGTAAAAATTCTTAAAGCCGGAGCTCGAACCGAAACCGACGCCACCGTTGGCGCCGCCGGTCGGCGAGGGAACATACGGACTGGTATTGGACGACTGATCGACGCCCGAGGTGTTCTGATCCACCACCGCCACCGAGTAGTGATAGCCGCTGTATTGATGGCCGCCGCTCAGCTCGATCCCCTTCGCCGCACTGGCAAACGTGAACTGGTTCGATACATTCTGCTGCAGCGACACCATCGAGTTCATGGCCCCGATATTGGCTTGCTGGTAAATGTCATAGGGGCTCAGGTTATAGCTGCGCGCCTGCGTGACCGGCAAATCCAACTCAAACTGCCCGGCGCGAACCGACAAGGAATCCGCCGGCAGCTTCAGGAAACGGCCCACATTTACGAACTTCAAATACGCGTCCCCGAGCCCGCCCGCACCGTTCTGGCCGGCCACGCTGATGTCATCGTCCACCCAGAACGCGATACCGCTGCCAAAGTTGCCGGCCGTGAAGATACTGAATAGACCGCTGGCGAAATCGGTCCCAGGAATCGTCTGTGGCACGCTGCCCGGGCTGGTGAGTGCATCAAAACGATTCCGGTTAGCCCCGGTCACCTGGAAGAACGAGTTGAACCGCAAGCCGATCGGTGGCATGCCCGGAATCGTCCCGGGCCACACGGACTTCGGAAAGTTCTGCTTCTGCGCTTCCGCGCCGAGCATCACCGGCGCGACCTTGATGACGTTCTCGTCATCTTTGGGGAACTTGAAGCCCGCATCTTTAAACGCCTTGCCAAAATCGTTCAGCTTCGGAAAGTCGATATGGCACGTCATGCACGAAGTGGCATATTGGCGTGAAAAGGCGGGGATCGCTGAACTCTTCTGCGTGAACAGGAACAACAGGAGTGCCAGCGTAAAAACTGCCGTTAGCGCCTTCACTACCGTTCGCAAGGTACCCTCCTTGACTTGCATTCGTCGGGAAGCAGGAAAGCACCTCAGTAACCACGCTTACTGGCCCATGTTTATCTAGTTGAAACGTACTGCGTTAGCTCCGATCCACTGCATTCACAATAACATCCAAATGGGGCATTTCACTACACTTTGTCCTAAATTGCCTGCGTGAAATAACCCCATTAGGCTGCCTGGACCAGACGAGTGCCTACGTATGGATTAGTGCTTGGCTTCCACCACCCCGAGATCCCCCAGGATCTTGGGATTGGCTTCATCCATCGCGAGCAGGTTGTGACACGCGTTGCAGTCCTGCGTGATGGAGCGGTTGTCCTTGGTGGAATGGGCGCCGTCATGGCAACGGAAGCATCCTGGAAAGTCGGTATGGCCGAGATTGTTCGGATAGGCCCCCCAAGTCACCTTCATAGCCGGAAACACGTTGCGGTCCCAAACCGCCAATACCTGCTGCGCCGCCCCCGTCACTTCCTCGCGGCGTTGCGCCCAGACTGCCGGATATTTGTCCTGGTAATACTTCACCCACGCGGCCGGAATGCGTTGTGCGGCTTCCTCGCGGGACGTGTAATTTACCTTGAGAATTTCCACCGCCTTCTTCTTGGCAAAGGGTAGAGATGGCGGGATCTGGCCCGCATTCATCACGCGATCGATGCCACGCTCCGGCAGCTCATACGTATGCGTCGGCCGGTTGTGGCAGTCCACGCAATCCATCTCGCGGATTGGCAGGCCATCGGTTTTGGCGTCTTTGGTAACGTAGGTCCGCTTCACGCTAGGCCCGTCATACTCGACCCAAGGGATCGTTTGCCGCGACTCGTCGCTGGGCGCATACCGGATCGTTACACCCGGCCCGAGGTGCGTCCCGTGAATCCCCACTCCGCCGTTGCCGCCCCCGATCTTCATCAGCAGCACCGTCTTGGTCAGTGTATTGTGCTCGTCATCGGCAAACTTGGAAATTACCCGCACTCGATCTTCGCCATATTTCTGAGGCCAGTGGCAAGCTTCGCAGGTTTCGCGCGCCGGGCGCAGGTTCCGCACCGGCGTGGGAATCGGCCGGGGGTACGTGTCAAACGTCACCGCGATTACCTGCCCCACCCCCGATAGCTTGCTGCGCACGAACCACGAGGCGCCCGGACCAATGTGGCACTTCACGCATTCCACTTTCGAATGGGGCGAGTTCTGGTAGGCCGTGAACTCCGGCTGCATCACATTATGACAGGTCTGCCCGCAGAAAGTGACCGAGTCCATATAGTTCACCGCGCCGTAGGTGAGCTGGCTGGCCACTACGATGTTGACGACCGTGGTGGCTCCGACAAAATAGGCCAGCTTGCGCAGTTCCGGATTGCTCCACGCCAGCGCCGGGAAGTCGAGCGGATATATTCCCGGGTGTCCCTCCCGCCGCCGCTTGAGCCACATGCCCAGCGGGACCAGCACCAGGCCCGCGAAAAAAGGCGCCGGCAGCGCCAGAAACGCCAGGATCCCGATGTAGGGGTTGTCCGTGTCGCCGCGCAGCGTGGTGGGCAGCAGAAACAGCCAAAAAATGGTCGCGGTCGTGACAATCACCACCCCCGCGAGGCTGATCCAGTTGTTAGAAAGGTGAATCAGAGGCGACAGCCAGTGCTGCCCAGATGGATTCGATCTGCTTTGCGTCATTACTCGGTTTCAATCTCCCGCGATCTGCGCTTCCTCGGGTTCGGGTTCTTTCGCAGGTTCCGCCTGCTTCTCTGTATACCCCGTGAGGAAGGCCGTGTCGAGCGGGTAGACGGCGGGATCGAAAATGGTGGAGTAGAAGTGCCAGATCAAGACTGCCGCCGCCGCCAGGATGGCTTCGTAAAAGTGGATCGAGGTGGCCACGTCCAGCCAGACCTTTGGAAACAGCTTCAGCGCCAGGTTGTTGCCCCACAGCAGCAGGCCCGTGGCCACCATCACTACCGTGCCCCATACCAGCGCCCAGTATTCCGCCTTCTCGATATAACTGTGCGGGGAACGCCCAGGCGGTTCGGCGCCGAGCCCCAGATTATAGGAGAAATTCGAAAGCGCCTCGCGCGCGTCATTGGCTTTGGGCAGCATTTCCTTCCAGTGCCCGCGCAACCGGCGGTTCACGATCAGCGAAATCACGTGCGTAGCCGCCACCACTATGAACACCACCGCCGCGATGCGATGCACCAGGCCCCGCATCGCCAGCGTGCCTTCCATCATCAGTACCGGCCGCGCCCACCACTGGTCGGAGTATTTCAACGCGAAGCCCGTGGCCACCAGCACCGCAAACGTTACTGCCAGCACGGCGTGCTGCGCGCGTTCGAACGGGAGCATGCGCGGACCCTCGTGTCCCGCCGGAGAAACGATGGCAGGGCGGGCGGAGCGCCTCCGGAAACGCAGCCGGATCAGCTTGCGGATCCAGTCCCCCGCATTGTGCAGCAGCATCAGCCCCAGCGTCACCGGAATCAACACCAGATAGAATTCACGCACCCAGCGTGTGGCGCCGGGCTCTGCGCGTCCTTCCGCTACGTGCACCTGGCTGATGGCGAAGCGCGTGCCCGCGCCGGGGTGGCACTGCCCGCAAGTCTTGGGCAGGTTCCTGGCGTTCACCATCGATTTTGGGTCCGACGAGGAGAGGATGTTGTGCACCCCGTGGCAACTGGCGCAGTTGGCTACGGTCTGCGAGCCCGACTTCGCCGCCAAGCCGTGAAAGGACGAGTCGAAGCTCACCAGCCGATCCTCCGGCATCCCAAACTTCCGCGTCAGTCGCACGTCGCCGTGGCAACTCCCGCACGTGTCGCGGATGTGGCCTTTGCTGACCGGCGAGTCTTCATTCGTGTGTTTGAGGATCTTGTGTTCGCCGTGGCAATCGGTGCATAGCGGCGCTTGCGTAACACCGCGCGCCAGCGCCTGCCCATGAACGCTCGCCCGAAACTGTGCGGCCACTTCGGTGTGGCACATTCCGCAGGTGTCCGGCACCGCGACACGAAACGCCTGTGACTTGGGGGGAAGCAATTCGTGCGCACTGCCGTGGCAAAGCCCGCAGTCCGGAGCCCCTTCGTTCCCGTTCTTGCGCGCCTGACCGTGCACGCCATTGGCATAATCGCCGGCTTGATCCTGATGGCAGGTGGTGCAGACCGGTTTCGGAATACTGGGGGGGTGAGGGTACTTCTCGTGGCTCTCGTGGCAGGTGTCGCAAGTCAGGCCGGTGTGGGCGCTCTTCTCCAGTTTCTGTGCCTGCTCGTGGCAAGAAGCACACTCCGCGGCCTTTTCCGCGGCCCGGAGCGGCGCCCCCGCCGAGCCCAGCAATACGCCCATAAGGGCACACGCGAACCCGGCGGCATGGAGCGCCCGCTTCATATCGACCCCTTAGAGCCCGGTCGGCGTCCCCGCGCTAAGCCAGGTCTGATACGTGTAAGCCCCGGCCAGCAGCAATCCGAATACCAACGCGATCACCGTCAGCAGCTTGCCCCACTTGTCAATCTGTTCGAGTTTGTGAGCGACCGAGATCTGTTGGGTGGATGCCATCGCGTCGCCCAGATGGAGGGTCTCATCTTCCTTCACGCTGACCATTTTGCGGTACGCGATCAACGCCAGTACCACCAACGTCAGCAACACCCATAGGACGGTAAATGGTATGAAGTTAATTCTCATGGTGCAACCTCGATTCTGAGTTTGGTAACCTGCACGCCGGAGTCCATGCCCCCTGCGCCAAAACTACCGTGTTTTACAACGTCTGGATCTGGAAGTCTGAATTTCTGGGGTTATTGGCGCAGACGCGCCCATGACATTGGGGGAAATTCCACTTGTAACGGCCACTCCGTGCACATTGGCGACGCGCAGGCCGGCCGCCATCACCGCTAACAGAACGGTAGCCAGAGAATCGTGGCGCGAAACCACCGATACGATGCCGGCTTCCCAGGCTTGCGCCAGTTGCTCGGGATCTTGCCGGGTAATCAGGACCACGCGCTCCGGATGCGCCAGCGGCCGGGCCAGCCGGGCGAAGGCGGACTCGTCCACAACTTGCACGCTTTGCAGTTCCGGGTCTGGAACTTCCACTGCCTTTACGTTCCAGGGTCCGCTGTGAGAGAGTGCCTCCCGCAGGGCGCCTGCGTAGACGGCATCAGCGACGGAAAGCTGTACCGTTCGCATCATGGACGACTCCACTCTTCCCGCTGGCATACGGCTACTTTTTATAGCCGTCGAGCGACTTGTGTTCCTGGTAGTACTTGCCGGCATCGTTGAGGTCCTTGGAATTCGCTGCCATGTGGCAGAACGTGCAGGCCTTCTTTTCTTTCTTGGTATACTCCGCCTTGCCGTACGTGGCCGTCGAGCAAAGCAGAATGCCTCCCGCCAGAATCACGGCGGGTATGGTTACTTTTAGACTCAACATGAAGACTCCATACGAAATTCAGCAATTGCATCACCATGGCCCTTAGCCCCCCATTTCCATCAACTTCCGGCACTGGCGGAGGTTCGGTCAGGGCTGATTCCCCCGAAATCGGCGGCGGGTTGGGGAAATTAACCCAAAACGGGCTTGTTATAATGGAGCACGAACTCTTTAATGTCCAAACTCACCCCAGGGTGGCAGAATGCCAGCGTGTTGGAAACCGTCTTCGACCAGCTTTCCGACGCTCTCGTCCTGTATGATCCCGAATTCAAAATCACCGGGGTCAACTATGCGGCCGAGAAGCTCTTTGGCATGTCCTCCGACGAGATGCTCGGGCGCCACTGCCAGGAGATTTTCAACTGCAGTGTTTGCGAGCCCGGCTGCGGTGTGCTGGTTGGGTTGAATCAGGCGCCCGGCGCGCCGAATAGCACCGTCCGGCTCAATACCGGCAACGGCATGGAGCGCCTGGTGGTGATGCGCACTACTCAGATGCTCGACGATGACGGCAGGCTCTCCGGTGTGGTCGCCACCATAAAGGACATTACAGAGGAAGCCGCTCCGGAAAAGCGCGCCATCATTGCCGAGTCTGCCCTTATGCGCGAAGTCCTGAATTTCGTGCGGCGAGTGGCGGCGAGTGAAGCGACCACCATTCTCCTCGAAGGAGAGAATGGCACTGGCAAAGATCTCGTCGCCAAGACGCTTCATTACCAGAGTCTGCGGCAGGCCGAACCGTTCATCGCCATTAATTGCGCCGCCATCCCCGACACGTTACTCGAAAGCGAACTCTTCGGCTACGAGAAGGGGGCCTTCACCGATGCCCGCGCCCAAAAACGCGGCATTTTCGAGCTGGCCGACAAGGGCACTCTGTTCCTGGACGAAATCGGCGAAATTCCCCTCATGCTCCAAGCCAAGCTGCTGCGCGTTCTCGAAGAGCAGAACTTTCGCCGCCTCGGCGGCCTCAAAGACATCAAACTCGACCTGCGCGTGGTCGCGGCCACGAACAAGAATCTGCGCGAGGCGGTCAAAGAGGGAGCCTTCCGCCAAGACCTTTATTTCCGCCTCAACGTCATCCAGATCACGATCCCGCCTTTGCGCGAGCGCACCGACGATATTCTTCCGCTGACGCGCTTCTTCATCGAACATTACAACCGCAAGTTCAAGCGTAATATCGAGGGCGCCAGCGAGGGCGCCGCCCGGCTGCTGCTTGCTCACGATTGGCCCGGCAACGTCCGCGAGCTGCGCAATGCCATCGAACGGGCCATGATTCTGGAGGAGTCCTCGGTCATTACCCCGCCCAGCCTGCCCATCGCGATCACTCATCCTGATGGCGGCGTCGCCTTGGCCGTCACCGCCCCTTCCGAAATTCCGCCCGAGGGCCTCTCGCTCGAAGATAATGAACGCAGCCTGCTCGCGCGCGCCCTCGAGAAGACCAACGGCAACCAGACCCAGGCAGCGCGCCTGCTGCGCATCACCCGCGACACCTTACGGTATAAAATGAAGAAATTCAACCTGCGATGACTAAGACCATTCTTGTCACTTTTGCCGCAGCCTCCCTAGCGATGGCGCAATCCGCCTATCTCGGAGCCACCCGCCAGCTCACCCACGGCGGCGAAAACGCCGAAGCTTACTGGGCGCCCGACGGCAAGCGCATCATTTTCCAAACCACCCGCCCCCCCTACGGCTGCGACCAGATTTTCATCATGAACGCCGATGGCTCCGATCAGCACCTGGTCTCTACCGGCAAGGGCCGCACCACCTGTGGTTATTTCCTTCCCGACAACAAGCACATCGTCTATGCCTCCACCCACCTGGCGAGCGATGCCTGTCCCGCCGACCCGGATCGAAGCAAGGGTTACGTCTGGGGCGTCTTTCCGGGCTACGACATCTTCCTCGCCACCGACGACGGGAAGATCGAAAAACGCCTAACCGATACCCCCGGCTATGACGCCGAAGCCACTATCAATTTCAAGACCGGCCAGATCGTGTATACTTCCCTCGCCTCGGGCGATCTGGATCTGTGGACCATGCGCCCCGACGGTTCGCAGAAAAAGCAGCTCACCAACACCGCCGGCTATGATGGCGGCCCCGTGTTTTCGCGCGATGGGAAGAAGCTTGTCTGGCGAGCCCATCATCCCACGTCCCCGCAGGATATGGAGCGCTACAAGAGCCTGCTGGCCGAGAACCTCACCGCCCCCATGAAGATGGAGCTTCTGGTGGCCGATGCCGACGGCAAGAACGCGAAACAGATCACCAATTTCGGCTGCGCCAGTTTCGCCCCCACCTTCACTCCCGATGGCAAGAAGATCCTGTTCGCCTCCAACAAGCAGGAATGCGACAGCCGCCGCTTCGAGCTCTACCTGATTAATGTCGATGGCACCGGCTTGGAGCAGGTGACGAAATTCGGCGGCTTCACCGCCTTCCCCGAATTCGCGCCGGACGGAAAGACCATTGTCTTCGCCTCCGACAAGGACGCCAAGACCCCCTACGAGTTCAACATCTTCACGGCGCCCTGGACGCCGAAGCGGTAATTCACCAGCACACTGCAACCGATGGACAAAAGGGCCGGCCCGAGGACGGATTTCAGGTAGAATCTGATTCTTTGAGGCTCTATACTCAGTGGAAGTACGCGCGCCGGCTGAAACGTTTTCGCGCGCCCAATCACTTCTCACGCGTATGTTTTCGCGCCATCTCTTGATTGGCAGGCTGCTGGTTTTTTTTGCGCCGGCCATCACCGGCCCGCCGCTCCGTGCTCAGGTACCCCCCTCCGACCGGCTTTACGAGGGCGCTATGACGATGGCGAATTTCCAGATTCTTTCGCAGATCCCGCTGCCCAATTCAGTAAACGAAAAGTTCTGTAGTCCGGTGCGCCTCGCGTCCGATTTCATCGCCTGGGCGTATGTGCCGACCTCTGCCGAGCGCATCGGCGATTTCAGTGCCACCCCCGCGTCTTCGCAGCTAATCGATCCGCTCGTTGGCACGCCCTTTCCGGGAGGAATGATTCCCGCAAGCCGTCTGCCTGATCCGATGGCTTGGCGAATCGCGGCGGCCGGTCCCGCGCCCGGCGAGCCTTGCATGACGGTTCCCGCCCTTCCCCAGTTCAACACATCCTATTACGTGACGGGCCGCGACGCGCAAGCCGACCGCCTCCTTCTCGACCGCAACTCCTTAGTCGGCACGATCTACCAAATCGGCGATCCCTTCCCTGCCGATCAGGTCGTCAACGTATTCAACACGGGACAGCCTGTCGCTTTTCTTGTGACCAACACCATTACCAGCGGTGGCGTCGATACCAGCCGCTGGCTCAAGATCACTGTTCCCCCTCCCTGCTGCCAGACGCCGGCTTCCCTTCGCTTTTCGATTCAGCCGGTCGGCCTCGGCGCGGGCTTCTATGGCGCTACGGTAAGCGTGACCCCTCTGGGCGCGATTGGACCTTCCGTGCCAATCAGTGTCGGGGTGTTCGTGCAAACCCCGCCCGCCTGGATTGTCGTCAATCCGCCTGCGTTGCAGTTCTCGCTCCAGCCCGGGGGCCCTCTGCCCGGCGGGCAGGTCTTCAATGTCTCTCTACCGGTAACCCGTGCCTACGTCGTAACCTCCAGGGTAATTTCGCCCGCGGGTGCGAATTGGGTCGGCGTCAGTTCCAGTTCGGGAGTTGGCCCCGGCACCATCGGAGTCTTCATCACCAGTCAAGCGGCGAGTCTTCCCCCGGGCAGCTATATGGCGCTAATCGACGTCATTGGCGGCTCGCCGGCGCTTTCCCCGGCCCTGGTCACCGCCAGCCCGCGGTCAGCGAACTCCGGTGTGATGTGCGGCGGAGGCTTGAGCGACCAGCAGTTGGCCGTGTTCCTGGATGTCGGCAAAGGGGCGATCACGATTTCCCCCACCCTGGCTCCCGATTCCGACGGACTCCCGCTGGTCGGGCTATCCGCCTCCATCGGCGGTGCGCTCCCGCAGCCCCCTGCCCTAACCTTCCAGCCCGTTGGCGCCCAGAATGTGCCGTTCGACGTGAAGTTCGCTGTCCGAAATCCGGATACCACGAACCTCCCTCTATCCAATTGGCTCGACAACGCGCCATTTTCTGCCAAACTTCCGATCATCGTCACTCCCACGCTCGATCCGATCGCCATCGGAACCTTGGCTCCCTGCGATTACGAGGGCTACATCTCCGTCAGCAATAACAACACCGGCGCCATCGTAAAATTGAAACTCACTCTTCTCCCGGGCGCCGGAAACAGTCCACCCAACGTCACCCAAGTCATGTCCCAGATCGCCGATGGGGGAACGGACAGAGCCTGGAAGACCAGCATTATCCTGGTCAACACGGATACCACGGTACCGGCCCGCTTCCAGTTGACGTTTCACCCCGGCATGGATATGGATCGCAAAACACCGATCAGCCCCGACGCTCCCTTTAACGTGACCGGTCCAGGCCAGGTCGGAAACCGCATGTACGCCGATACCATCCCGCCCGGAGGTTCGGTAACGCTCGCGACGAAGGGCCCCGGTGCGCCGTTCTGGCAGGGATGGGCGGAATTGTCGGCGCCCCAATCGGTGGGCGGCACCGCCATCTTCGCGCAGGCTCTTGACGCCAACTCCGATGCCGAAGGCTCGGTATTGCTCAAGCCAGCCGCCGGCACGAGCTTCTTTCTCCCCTTCGACAACAATAGCGCCACCGGATTGCTGACCACCATGGCCCTGGTGAATACCAGCGCCACGGTCCCCGCCAACGTCACCGTAAAATTCCACAACGAATCCGGAGTGGTCTTCTCGCAATCCGCCAACCCCATCATGCTGGCGCCCGGCGGCCACCAGGCATTCGCCCTGGTGGATCGCTTCCCAGTACTGGCGGATATGCGCGGCGTTGCCGAATTCATTTCCGATGGTCCGCCGTTGGCAGGCCTGGGGCTCCGATTCAATCAGCGTCAGTCCACCTTTACGTCATTCGAGATCGCGACGCCACAGGCCGGGGCCATGCGCCAGGGAATCGCACACATCCCGGATGGCGGGACGGATCCTGGGGCCTGGAAGACCAGCATCACACTGGTCAACCTTGACCCTGCTCAAACCAATGTTGTGGTCATGAGATTCCACAACGGACAAGACACTCCCCCGAACCAGGCCCTCGTTTTGGAGAATGCCCAACTCGGGAACGATGGCACTTATACCGTGACGCTGGGCCCCAACGGATCGGCCACCATTTCGACCCGGGGGCTCGGCGGCTTCCCGCTTTGGCAAGGTTGGGCGGAAGTCGATTCCAGTACCACCCTGGGGGGCTTCGCTGTTTTCCGCCATGCCCTGTTGACTGGACAAGGCGAGGGAACCGTGCCCTTCACGCCGCTCGGCAGCGCGCGCTTCGTGCTGCCCTTCGACAACTCTAACGCTACGGGAGTAGCCATCGTCAACACATCCGACCAGGGCGCCACCCTGGCCGTCGGCTTCCGGGATCCCACCGGCAAGGACATCGTGGGCGTCGCCAACGCCCAAAAAACCATTCCGCTCGGTCCCGCGATCCACCGGGCCTTCATCCTCTCCGATCCCAAAGCTCCGCTCGGTGGCCCCGCGCTGGACAAAATCAACGGAATCGCGGACTTCACAGCGACGTTCCCAGGGCTCATTGGAATCGGGCTGCGCTTCTCACCCCGCAATGCCTTCACTTCGCTGCCGATCATCCTGAAGTGATGCGGGGCCGCCGCTGGCTTACGCGACTATCAGGGAGCGACGTCTTCAGAGGAGCGGTTTCTACCACAGACTGCTCAGAACTCCACACGGAGCAGCACTTGGATGTGGCGCGCCGCCTCGTTAAACGGCGTCAGGGCTGGAAAGTTGGGCTGGCGCTCTTTTCTCCCGTATAGCGCCACTCCGAAGTTGTCCCCGGGCGCGGCTCCCGGGTTGCCGAGATTGGCGTGATTGAGAAGGTTGAAGGCGTCCGCCCGCAGGCTCACGCGCGCGGATTCGCCCAGCACGCGCACGGGCCAGGAGCGGCTCAGGGAAGCATCCACGCTGTACAAGCCGGGACCGGCGAACTCATTGCGGCCCGTGTTGCCCTGCGCCAAGCCGAGCGGATATGCGAAGGCATTCGGATCGAACCATTGTACGCCGCCCGGCACATTCGTCCGGGGCGCGGAAAGCAGCCCGCCGTTTAACAGAGAAAGACGCTGGGCCAGCGAGCCCGATGTCACCGTGTAGGGGAATCCCGAGCGCAGGGCCCCCAGGAAGGACATGCGCCAGTCCCGCAGCCATACGGCGGCGCGCGACCGCGCGGGCGGTTGCGGCAGTTGCCAGATGCCCAGAAGCACCAGGTTGTGGCGCTGGTCGAAATCCGAGTTGCCGCGGTCGCCCCGGCTGTTGAACTGCTCTGAGAACGCGATCGGCAGCGGAGTCACTTGGCTAGCGCCGGCGCGAGTCGGGAGCAGATCGTAAAAATCTCCGGCCAGCGGCTCACTTTGATTATCGATGTTGTGGCTCCACGTATATGCGGCATGAAACTGCGCCCGGCTGCTGCCATAACGCGCCGATACGCCCAGCGCGTGGTAGCTCGATAGTCCCTCGTTGGCGCGGTACAGAATTTGCGGAAGCTTCGTGTTGGGAAGATTGTTCCGATTGATCAGGTCGGTCGTGACGAGGTCGTTTCCGTTCGAGTTGAAGGCCGTGGCCTCAATCACCAACCGCCGGCTGAGTTCATGGCTCAGCTCCGCGAAGTAGCTCTGGATGCGCGGCGCGTGCAGCCGCGGCGCGAACGCATAGAGTTTGGTGAAAAACAGATCGGGCAGCAGCCCCTTCAGAGAAGGCAGGATGCCGGCGATGGGCAGGACCACCGGACTGTTCCAGTTTGCGCTCGACAACACGAAGCCATTGTTGCGGAGATTCTCCCAGAGATTGTCGAACGGGCGGTCGTAAAACGTGCCGTACGAGGCGCGCAGCAGCGTGCGGGCGTTCTCGCGCAAGCTCCAGGAGCCGCCCCCCCGAACGCTCCAGTTGCCGCCCGCCGTATAGAGAGGCTGCGCGCCCGAAGGTCCGGCCTGCACATAGGCACTCTTCAACGCCTCGTCCGAAGGCAAGCCGCTGGTCAGGACCAGCGTCGGGTCCTTATATGCTCCAATGTTTACCGGCGCACCGAAGGTCTCGTAGCGCAGGCCGAAATTGAGGGTGAGGCGGCTCGTCGGGCGGAAGCTGTCTTGCGCGAAGAAGAATGCCTCGCGCTGGCGATAGCTGCGGTCGTAGTCGGGGGTGCGATAGGTCCCGTTCTCGAAATCCAGCCGCGAGAGCGCCACCCGCACGCTGTTCGGCTTGTTGCTGCCAAAGTCGCTCAGGTTGGCGAAATCGTAATAGCCGTCTTGGCCCGCGGTGAGATAGCCCACGATGCGCCGCAACAGTCCCCCGCCTCCGAATTTCAGAATATGGCGATCGCGCACCCAGGTAAGGTTGTCGAGGAACTCCAGATTCCGATCCCGGTTGCGAAAACCGTAAAACGCCGGACTGCCGGGCAGCAGCGTGCCGTCCGCCGAGGCGAGCACAGGTACGCTGGATTGCGCGCGGTCGAAGCGCAGGTCTCCCGCCATCCAGCCGCCTCGCGCCTCATTGGTGAAGCGTCCATGGCTCCCTAGCCAGCCTGCCATGACGCTGGTTTCATTCTGAGTGAGCGGCGACGAAAACGCCTGGTAGGGCGTCCACACGAAATCGGGCCGCGTAATCCGCATCACCGCGACCCTCGCCAGCAAGCGATTGTACCCCTCGCCGATGAGGTAATCGGCGCGCGGCAGTGCCACCCATTGATCGATGGAAAGCGGCGGCGAAAGCTTCAGCGTCTGTGTGAGACCCGGCCCGGCGGGAGCGTCGAACCCCTGCAACAGAGTCTGCGCCAGGCTGCCCACCGGAGGAATGAAGTTGCGCGTCGGAAGCTGGATGTCTTCCGGATCTCCCGCACCCCGGAAGCGTTCGTACTCGAACGACCCCGACCCAAACAGGTTGCGCACCCCCAGCGGGCCGCCCGCCGAAAAGCCCGGCTGCCACTCTTTGTCGGGAGGACGCGGTAGTCCGGCGAGGTTGCGCTGAAACTCGTTCGCCCCCAAAGCCTCATTCTCGAAATTCACATACCCCAGGCCGTGCCACTGTTTTCCGCCGGTGCGGGTCACCGCGTTGGCGAGGAGTCCGGAAGTCCGCCCATATTCGGCAGAGTAGTTGTTGGTGCTGATCCGGTATTCCTGCACCGCTTCCGGAGGCACCGTGACGGCCGGTCCCGTGATCAGGTAATTGTTGTTCTCGAGTCCATCCAGCAGGAAATTAGATGCCGATGGTCTTTGGCCATTCACCGAAAGACCCAGGCCGCGGCCGGTAGAGGTATCGGTGGTCACTCCCGGAAGGGTGAGCAGAAGCGCATAGACATCCCGCCCCGCCAGCGGCAGGTAACCGATCTGGCCGGCGTCGATTACTTGCGACACGCTGGTGTCCAGCATCCCGCGCATCCCCAGAGTGGGCTCGAAGTTGCCGGTACGGCTGGTGTCCACGTCCGGCCCATAAAGCGGAAGCACGGCATTGCCCGCCAGGAACACACTCTGATACTGTTTCTGCTCGAATACGTTGGAAAGCTGCCGCAGCCGGAAAGGCAGCGTTAGCGTCGCCGCCACAGCCAGTTCGAGTTGTTCTACCTGCAGCCCCTGATAGCCGTCGGCTTCCGCGCGGATTTGATAGGTGCCGGGCGACAGCAACGGAAGAACGTAAAACCCGGATGGCCCCGTCACCGCAGCCTGGGAAAGATTGGTGGTCCGGCTGAACGCCTCGACGTGAGCCTTGGGAATCGGATTCCCCGTGAGGGAATCCACCACGTAGCCCGCAATCAGGCCTTGCGTGGTTTGCGCCAGCAGCGTCGGCGCGGCACCGAGCAGCACGCCCACCAGGCTTCGCGAAATGTTTCCGCACCTCAGTTCACATATAATACTGGAACATCGAGACTGCTGGAAACGTTGTCGCGAGATATGCGCCGGGGATTTACCGCGGTTGGCGTACTGGCCGGAGCCCTTTTGCTCTCCGCCGGCATCTATGCCCAAGGCAAAGAAAACCCCGTTGGCCTGATCCTGTCGGCGGAAAGCGCCGGCATCGTACACAAGAATCGTCCCGAGATGGTCGCGGCCGCCGGCGACCTACTCTTCCCAGGTGACCGGATTCGCGCCGGCAAAGAGGCGGTCAGTTTCATCCTGTGTCCGCCGGAAAATACTCCCACCCGGCAATCGCTGGCCGCCGGAGAAGCGACCATCGAGCGCGGCGGCATCGTAGACCGTCCGAAGAACCTGAAGGACCGGGGAGAGCTTCCGTTCTGCCGGCTGCCTCAAGTGGAGCCCGAGCCCGAGATCGGTTCCAAGGGTGTGGAAGACCTGGCTATCCGGGTTGCCGACCCGGCGGCCTACATGCAGCGAGTCGCCGGATTGGCCGAAGCCGAGCGGAACGAACTGGCGGCGGTGGACGAGGCACTCCGGAAAAACCCCGGCGACATGGTGGCTCAGACCTCTCGCGCGGCGCTGCTGGAGCGCAACGGCCTGGCGGCGGAAGCGGCCGACCAGTACGCGGCGATAGCCGGCGCCTGGAAGAACCAACAATGGGCCAAGATGCTGGTGCAGGGCAACCGCACGGCGGCGGCCCCCGTGCGCTCCGGCTCCGGAACAACCTATGCCGTAGTCATTGGCATTTCCAAGTACGCCAATAGAGCCATTCCCCAACTCAATTATGCGAACGCGGATGCGTGGTGGTTTGCGCAGTTTCTCGCCAATGAGCGGTGGCCCCGGGCGGCTCCGAACAAAGTCACGGTCCGGTTGCTGATCGACGACAAAGCGACGCTGCCGGCGATCCAGGAAAGCATCCGGTTTCTTGCCAACAAGGCAGGCAAAGACGACACCGTCGTTTTCTTCTTTTCGGGGCATGGAGATGTTTCCGGCGGGGAAGGCTACCTGATTCCCACGGATGCCGACCCGGAGAACCTGCCCGACTCGGCCTTCCCCATGGCATCGCTTTTTACCCTGATGTACGATCTGAGCCCACAGGTGGGACGGTTCGTGATGTTCGTGGACGCATGCCGGGCGGGCATAATCGGTCAGATTACGGAAAAGAATGCCATCAACCAGCAGATCGCCAAAGCTGTAAAGGACAGTAAGGATAACCTGGAGGCGCTGCTGGCGAGCCAACAGACCGAGTTGGCATGGGAACACAAGAACTTCGGTGACGGACATTCGGCATTCAGTTATTTCCTTCTGCGCGGGATGGCCGCCGATGGCGTTCGCGAGGCAGATTTCAATGGAGATGGAAAAGTCTCGCTCAGTGAGCTCATCCGATACGTCGGAGACAAAGTGCCCGATGCCACTCGGGACAAACAGCATCCCACCTCTTTCGTGAAAATTCAGGATCTGTCGGCCGAAGATATGGCGGACATCGGAAAGCCGGGTTTGAAGATTGCCGATTGGACCCCTATGCCCAAGGAAGCATTTTCGCGGAAAGCCTTGACGCCAGTGTCTCAGTCCCCGGTTCTGGCTCCAACCGCGCAGGCCACCGAAGCCGACCTGGAAAGGCTGATCCGGATTCAAGAGCAGGGCCAGCAGATCATGCTTCGCTATCTCGAAGGCGACGAGATTCCCCAAACCCGTGCGGATTTTGAGAGAGGGCATCAGCTCTACGATGAGGCGCTGACCCTGGCGCCAGGATCCTTGTACCTCGAAAGCCGCAGAGAGTTTTTTCTCGGCCGGCGTCTGGTCTTCGATAAACAGTACGACGACGCCATTACCCATTTGGAAACCGCCATCCGGCTGAACCCGCGCAGCCCGTCGCCGTACAACGCGTTGGGGATCGCCTTGCTGGAACTGGCGCGCTATCCGGAGTCTATTGCGGCTTTCGAAGGCGCCATCTCCCGTGCCTGGTACTGGCCCTATCCCCGTCACAACCTGGCGCTCGCGTATATGCAGCAGGGCCGTTACGAGCCAGCCATCCTGGCATACCGCAAAGCCATGCAATTGGCGCCCGCGTATTCGTATCTGCCCTACAACCTGGGGTTGATTTACCAGAAGACGAACCAGCGCCGCGAGGCGGAGGACTCCTATCTGGAAGCGAAACGGCTGGCGGACCTGCGAGCCAGCCAATCGGCACAGCCCGAACTGGCCGAGGCCTACGCGGAACGCAGGGCCGCACCACGCATCGCATTGGCCCTCCTCGAAGCAGACGACAACCACGACGTGGCGGCCAGGGACTATAACGATGCGCTTACGACACTGGCCGCGTATCCCACCAACAAGAACCTGCTCATCGCGCGCCACGACCTGGCCCTGCTGCTGGCCAGGCGGAAAGAGAACTGGACCAAGGCGGAAGAACTGCTCGCGGAGAATATGGCGGCCGGCTACGTTCCCTCGCAGCAACGCATGGCGGAGTGGCTCGTCGAGCGTGGCAAGCCTGCCCAAGCGGTGCCGTACTTCGAAGCTCTGCTTGCGGCCAAACCGGAGTATACGGCGGCGCGGCTTGGGCTGGCCGAACAACTCGATAAGCTCAGCGATACGGCCCGGGAACGGGTGCAGCTCGAGTTGGCGCGGCAAAACGATCCCGGCAACGTCACGGTGCTGCTCGCGCTGGCCCGCTTCGAAAGTGCGCAGAAACAGTGGCGTGCGGCACGCGAAGCATACCGCCTCGCGCTGCAACATTCCGACCCCAAGCTCAGCAGGCAGATCAATGGGGCACTGAAAAAACTCCCGTGAGGCGCATCTTTCTCAGCTACGCCAGCGAAGACCGGCAGAGGGTCGAGAAGCTTTACCAGAGTCTTCTGGCGGCCGGCTTCCAGCCCTGGATGGATACGCACGACCTGATTCCCGGTGAAGAGTGGATGCAGGGCATCCAGCGCGGAATCCAATCCGCAGATTGCTTTCTGGCCTGCATCTCGCCGGGTTCGATCCCTAAGAACGGCGTTCTCCAGGACGAGATCCGGACCGCCGTCGAACGGTGGAGAAAGAAAGGGCGCGGCAGCACGTATCGCTTGATCCCCGTGCGGCTGGAGGAGGTCGAGATTCCCGCCAGCCTGAAACACCTGCAATGGTTTGATCTGTTCCATGACGAGCAATGGACTGAGTTGGCCAGGGTCATTCGCCAATTGCCTCCGCCGTCCCCGTGGCCTCGGCTCCTTCGTGCCGCTCTGCTTTCGGCGATGGTAGCCGGATTGGCTGCCGCGGGTTGGTGGTACGTGGGCCGCACCCAGGTCTCCCGCTGGCCGCCGGGGCCGGTGCGTGTCGGCGTCACCGTGTGGCGTCTCCGCGAGGCCACGGCCTCGGACCTGGCGGGAGCCAAAATGCTGGTGCAGCCCCACTCGGATTCCACGCAGCCGCGCGAGTTTGTTCCGGAGCGGGCGGCCCTGACCAAGCCTTTTGCCGTAGGAGACCGTGTGCGGGCCAGCTTCGAGAGCGCTCAGGAGGGGTTCCTCTACATCATCGATCAGGAGCGGCTGGCGGGCGGCGCACTCGGCCCGCCGAAGCTGATCTTCCCTACGATGCACATACGCGAGGGGCGCAACCAGATGGAGCCTGGTGGGCTTGTCGAAACTCCGCCTCAGGAAGACAAGGATCCCTATTGGGAATTTAAGAAGCAGAACTCTGGTTACGCCGGAGAGTTGCTGACTCTCGTTTTCTCCAGGCAGCCCATCGCCGAACTCCAGCCTGGCAAGGAGGCGCGCGACCTGGATGAAGCATGGTGGAACGCCCGGCTCCGGGATTGGGCTCTGCCAGTCACGAAGATCGAAGGCGGCAGTGGCGCGCCAGCCACGGCGGCTGAGATCCAGGCCGGACGAAGTGGCTCGAAAGCCCTCAGGCCATCTGATCCTCGCCCACAAACTACGTTCTCCGGAACACCTAAACGCGGTGCGCCGCTGGTGGCATCGTTTTCCCTCACCGTGGGCAGCTGAATCGGCGGGCCGGAACTCATCACTGGTCGCGGTTCGATGCCGCGCGCAGCAGCCTGCGGTGGAGTTACAATGGCCGCGTCCGGTGAACCCACATTCCAAAAGCGTGTCGCCCCGCATGGACGCATACGATCCATTCCCCCGGGGCCGATTCCCGGCCGGTGTGCGCACTATCCAAGCACTGGATACGGCACGGGACCGCCCGTTCCCTTGTGAAATCTGGTATCCCGCGGCGACCCATTGCGAAGGCCACGATATCGACCCGGCCACCCAGGACGTCTTCACGACTTCTGGAATAACGCGACGCCAAATGGCGGTGCGCGACGCCGCGGCCCAGCCCGGATCCTACCCGCTGATTGTCTTCTCGCACCATAGTGGCGGAAATCGACGCAGCGCGACGTTCCTGACTACTCACTTAAGCAGCCACGGGTATGTGGTCGCCGCATTAGACCACTCGGAAGTCGTGGCTCCGGAACTGGCACGCCAGCAGGGTGAGACCGCCGGGCAAACCAAGGCGCGCGGCGAAGCGTGGGTTGCGAACCGGGTGCCGGATATACGCTTTCTCATCGATCACTTGCTGAGCGACGCGGGTTGGGACTCCGCAGCTCGCATTGATCCCACGCAAATCGGAATCGTGGGACACAGCCTCGGTGGATGGACCGCACTCGCTGCACCGGACACCGACCGGCGTATCCGTGCCGTGGTTGCGTTGGCGCCGGGCGGAAATTCCCAGCCGAGGCCAGGGATTCTCCGCGCCACGCTCCCTTTCACCTGGGGCCGTAACGTTCCAGTACTGTATCTGGTTGCGGAGAACGATGTGCCGCTTCCCCTTGACGGGATGTACGAAATATTCGAGAGGACTCCGGCCACCAGACAAATGGTCATCCTGCGCCGGGCCGACCACTTGCACTTCATGGACGATGTCGAGCAACAGCACGAGGCCATACGGGCGATGGTTTCGACCGAGGAGTGGGCTTGGATTCCCAAGGAAATGCGGCCCATAGCGGAACTCTGTTCCGGGGAACAGGCCCACTTATTCGTTCGCGGACTCACGCTCTGCCACCTGGACGCGATGTTGAGGCGACACGAGGAAGCGCAACGGTTTTTGGCCGGTGACCTTTCGGCCGAACTCGCTCAACGCGGCGTCGAGGTGATTCTGCATCAGTGCTGACGCAGCCCGCTCATTCGCCCTCTAAGCCAGTGCCGCCTTCTGTCAGACAGCCGATACGTGGTTCTTACTCGCCCTGGAAATGCCGAATACTTTCCCCCACGTGAATACCGCAACTCTCGCTACGCACCGCTTCTGCGGAAACGCCTTCGAGGTCCGCGATGAGCCCCTGCAGCACCTGGATTTCCGAAATTAATTTGGCGATTATCTTTCGGATAATGCGAGTATCAAGGGTATACGGTACTTCGCCGAAGCGTCGTTCCTGGTTGGTCAGTGGTGTCAGTTCTCCGGCCATATCTATTCTCTTGCTGGGGTGTAATTCATCCGGCCATATCATGGTAAACCCACTGAGAACAGCTTCGGCTCGTATCTTTAGGATAATGCGCGCCCGCCAGGCATAGGTATGATTCTCATTTCAGTGTTGCGGTATTTGATCGATCTTTGCTGCCAGAATAAAATCGCTTTCCGTGAGGCCGTTGATCTTGTGCGTCCAGGTCTCGACCCGCACCTTGCCCCAGGACAAATACAGATCGGGATGATGTCCTTCCTGCTCCGCGATGGCGCCCGCGCGGTTCACAAAATCCAGCGCCTTCTGGAAATCGGGGAACGTATACGTCTTCGACAGATGGTGTTCGTCCACGACTTCCCAACCGTTCACCTGGCTCTTCAGGTTCGCCAAATCCGCCCCCTGGAGCGGCGGCACGCCTCCGCGGCAGGGCACACAATGTTTTTGCGCCAAACTCATACTCGCTCCCCTCCCTTCGCCGGTCTGCGGCTGCAACGGCCCCGGATCCCGCGAAATACGACTTCGTTGCGCACGGCGCGGCGGTCGAGGCTGACCTCTAAGGAGGTTCAGACCGGGAACTCAAGAAC
>Ga0209698_10002109_pt1 | contig 22774 bp, 30 predicted proteins | sample LitLauG_LLR_2012_FD_187203 | JGI IMG/M metagenome (GOLD analysis project Ga0209698, IMG submission 187203) | Freshwater sediment microbial communities from Pennsylvania, USA - Little Laurel Run_MetaG_LLR_2012 (SPAdes) (version 2) | ecosystem: Environmental > Aquatic > Freshwater > Creek >... | reverse complement strand
TTCCTTGCCGGCCTGGTTGCCTTTGGAGAAGTGGGCGGCATAGACGACGGCGGCGTTGGTCTGGACGGCGATGCGTTCGAGTTCGTTGCAGAGGTCGGCGACGTCGCCCGCGGCATTTTCCTCACGGCCACCCATGCCCTTGTAAATGGGGTCAATGATGACTAGGACGTAGGCGCCGTCTTTGAGGCGGCGGATCATCTCGGCTTCGAGCACGTTGAGCGGGGCGGCGTAACCGCGCAGGTTCCAGACATCGAGGTTGGTGCAGTCTGAGATGCCTTTGCTCTCGATGATTTTGGAAAAGCGCGATTTGGCGAAGGCGTCGGGGATTTCAAAGTTGATGTAAAGGACTTTGCCGGAAATCGTTTTTCGCCCCCAGAACGGGGTGCCGGTGGCGACACAGACGGCCATGTCCATCAAAATCCAAGTCTTGCGGGCCTTGGAGGCGGAACCGAGCACGCCCTTCAGGCCTTGGTGCAGGAAACCTTCGATGATCTCGCGCGGGGTGGTGAGGGTCGCGTCGCCGCACAGCTCATTCACCGGGCGGATGGGTGGGAGCTTGTTGGGCCGGGTTTTAGGCAGGGACTCGAATGGATCGTCGTTGCCGGGGAGCGGGTCGGCGTGGTTGTCGGCGGGGGCGAGCGCGGCCTGGGAGTAGGCTTCCAGTGCGGCCAGTTCTTCGGTGGTCATGGTAAAATGAATTTGGCTTGGGGATTGCGGTTGAGATAGAGCAGGCGTTGCTGGCCGTCGCCGGTCGCGCCGATGACGCGGGTAACTCCGACCAGGCGCGAGAGCCGGGACGGATTTTTGTTGGCCGCATCCACCCCGAACGGAACCACACAATCGCGGAGCCGCAGCACGGTGGACTGGTAGGTTTCCAGGTCGGTGGCGTCAATGCGCGCCCAGGCGTGGATGGATTTTCCGCCGGAAGTCAGCACGCAGGAGATGGGAATGGGCAGCCGGCAGATGATCGAAATTTGCAGGTCCAGCGGTATCCGGTCGAATTCCAGCAGAGTGTGGCGGAAGGAGGTGACGTGCTGATCCGTGATGCCTCCTTTGACCGGGTTGATCCGCATCCAGCCGCCGGCGTCGGACACGGGCATTCCCTTCTGATACCAGTGCTGAATCCAGTCGTCACGCTCGCGGGTGACTCCTTCGCCTTTGGGATGGGCCTTCTTGCCGTCGCGCAAAACATAGTCGGTGACGACGTTGATGTGTTCGCCCGGCTGGAAAACCGTTTCGAGCAGACAGATGGCATCGAGGTGGAAGTTGTCCGGCGGCCGGATCGGGCTGGCCTCCCAAAGGTCAACCTCGGTCGCGCGGAATCCCTTCAGGATTTTTTCAATCGCCGTCGCCGGGTCTATGCGGATTTTTGGGGCGGGCTTTGAAACGGAGCCGTCCCGGCGGTCGCCGGGGTAGAGCAGGTGGCCGCGCGGCCGGTCGTGCCGCGTGCCGGCGGCGCTGCGGACCTTGTGGTTGAGTTCGGCCTCGGACCACGGCGGCTGACATTTGAAGTTGTAGATTTTCAGGACCGCCAGCGTCTCGGCTTCCGTCAGGGCAAAGCCGTTGTAGAGGGCGCAGGCCAGGGCAAAGGTCTGGTTGTGACCGCCGTTGCCGGAGACGGCGGAAGGAACCGCGTCCGCGTATTTCATCGCGCGTTCAAGGGGCGTCATGGCTTTGCCTCCCAAAGCACAAAAATGACGCGGGGGGAAATGCGCTCGATCCGGGCGCTGCAATACAGGCCGTCCCCCTTTTCGCCGCGTTGAATTTCCCGGTGAACCTGGGTTCTGCTGATCTGGCGGCGCTCCGCCTCGTCGGCCAGGAATTCCTTCATCAAACGCCTTTTCACTTCCCCACCCCGCTTTCCGCCACGGCATCGCGCAGGCTGGGGGTCGGGAGTTTGGCCAGCATCAGCCGCAGGTTGTCCACGGCGGCCTCCACCAGCGGCTTGCGCTCATGCACGCACGGCTCGCAGATGCACTGATACTGGTCGTCGGGATATTCCCACGGATTGACGCTCTTGGCGTAGAGCAGGTGATGGACGCGCAGATGGCGGGTGTTGCCGCAGACTTCGCAGGCGTTGCCGCGCAGGCGGATGACGTGGAGCTTTTTCCTTTCCCAGCGGGGGTCTTCAAACTTGTTGGATGGTTTCATGATTTCAATCTTGCACTGTTACGTTTCGACTACATCATGGATGCAGCATGTTGTCAAACGAAAATTTCCAGTCGCCCGTCCGCTGCCTGGGTGGCGAGCTTTTCACCCTGCTGCACCGGCTGAAAACGGGCGGCTACCAGGTGGAGTGCTTCAAGGCGGGCGGCCCGCTGGGCAACGCGGGATACGAAGTGAAATTTTTCAAAAAAAGTGCTTTACAATCCGAAATGATGCTGCTACCTTGCAGCAATGATGAAGCAAAATCAATGGCAGTGCGTGCGGATCAGCCGGCGGGTGGCGCGGCTGCTGGACGCGCATTTGAAGAAACTCAACGCGGGCCAGAGCCGGAAGTTCCTCAGGGGCCGGTTCATTGAGGACGCGATCTGCGAAAAAATCCGCGCGGGGGAGGCGGGGAAGTGAAAGCCTGCCCCATTTGCGGGCTTGGCCCGAATCTGGTTCAGGGCAGGGCGGTCTATTACGTCACCCACGACTGCCCGAATTCTGACGCTCCTTTTTACATCGAACTGGAAAGAGATTTCACCAGCAATCTCGACGCTGAAAAGGAGTGGGACACCCTGATTGAAATGCTCACCAAACCAAACACACCAAAAACATGAAACCAAAAACAGTCACCAAACGCATCAAGCACACCCTCACCACGGAAGAGACTGCGGGCCTCAACGTCGAGTTCCGCAACGCCTTTCAAAACCTCAAGGTCATCGAAGCCGAGTTCGACAACGTGAAGGCCACTTACAAGGCCAAGATCACGGAAGCCGAGTCGCGCATGGAGACGCTCAACGCCACGCTGACGGCCGGCTTTGACTGGCGTGATGAAAAGTGCGTCGTCGTGTTGGACGCTAAAAATGGCAACAAGTTGTATCTGCTCGCGTCCGATGTGGCGGCGGCACAGGACAACCCGGAGCTTGCCGCGAATCTCAAGCCCGTCCTCGTCGAGAAGATGACCGACGAAGATTATCAGACCGAACTGTTCGACGCTGAATCCGAGTTCGAGAAGCGCGAAGAAATTGAGCTGTTCAAGCCGACGGAAAATGATTCTGGCATCGTGGTTGTTGGCCGGTTGAAAGACCATTGGTATGGCGCGCTGCGCGTCAAGATCGGAACGCGGTCAATCAAGGAACGGCTGGACAGCGAGCAGACCACTTGCACGGTGCGGGCGGTGCAGGTTGAACGCTCCTGCAACCGGTTCATTGATTGGGTGAAGGAAAACCTTGGACGCGAGGAGGCGAAGGGTTTTCAAAATCAAGCCGCGCTGGTCAGCGCCGCGCACCGGGAGCGGGTGGAATGAAACTCGTGCTTCACAATCATCTGGGCCGGATGGATTACGATGAATGCCGCCGCGTGGTGGAACATGCCCTGAAGAAAGGCTGTGCGAAGTTCCGTCCGCCGGAACCGCCGCAGAATGTTCCCAGAAACAAAGGCTGGCCGACAGCGGACAGATTGAACGGGATGCCGATGACGTGCTGCTTCTGCACCGCGACCGAGCCAAAGACCTAAGCAACGCATCGCTCATCATCGCCAAGTAGCGCGATGGTGAAACCGGAATGATAAACCTAGAATTTGAAGGGCAATTTTGCCGCTTCACGTCCAAACAAAATGAAAACAAACCAGCCGACCATTATCCAGATTGAACATCACACCGAGCAAATGGAAGTCGCGCGCCGGGACTTTGGAAAGTTCTGGGCAACGACAGCCCTGCCCAAGCTCAAACAGCTTGCCGCCATCCCAACCCCGGCAATGGAGCACGTCGCCTGGGCCGCGTTCAAAGCCGGGCTGCAAATCGAATCCATCGCCAAACCGTTCACCATTCGATTTAAGGCGTGATTGAACAAAACCACTCAATGGAGCGGGCAGCCATCAAAACGCAAATGGCCCGACATTGCGGCCAAATACGGACCCCAGGCAAGGAATCTATTTTGCGCTTGGAATTTCCCGCGCGGGTTGAGACTTTCGGCAGTCTTTTACGCGAAAACATTACAACGTGCTTTAAATTAAATACTTATGAAAAAGCACGCAGCGTTTGAACCTGACCCGGACCTTAGATACCTTGGTTTAACGGCAGAGCAGGTGCGAAGAATGACGGCGCACAATCGCAATGGTGCAGGCCGTTTAATTCCGATGAGACGAGTAATCCGCAGCGAAATGACCTTTGAACAGTGGAAGGAGCACCGCAACGAGATTGTGCGATTGTCGAGGAAGCGCCGTGAATAAAAAAAAGGAATTTAAATTGCCGGAGAAGATCGGTGCTGATCCGCTTGAGCAGTTGACCGGATTGAGCGATATGCGGCATCGGCAGATTGCGAAGCAGGGATTTTTTCCAATACCGATGGATGGGAAATATCAGTTCGCGGAAACGATTCGCGGCATGTTCAAATACTATCAAGAGATGGACCAGCGGCGCGGGGCAATAAAAGACGTGAAGCTAGAACGCGAGAAAGAAAAGTTGCGTGCGGAAAAAGTCGCGGCGGATCGGGCGGAGGAAATTGTCGTGGACCGCGCGACGGGAAAGCAGGTTGTAACGCGCGCATTCACGGCATTAAAATTTCAAGTGCTGACCATTCCAAAAAAACTTTCGCAACGGCTGGCGTTGGAGGCTGACCCGGTGAACGTCGAAGCAATTTTGACCAAGGAAGTCCGCGCGCCGTTTGAAAATTTCCAATTTGATTGGGGAGTGATGAAATGCCCGACATGCGAAAAGCCGACGAAATAAAAGACCGCGATTTTTTCGCGCGATGCGTGGCTGAGGCACTGGTGCTGCCATCAGACCTGCCGACCTGGCGCTGGCTGGAATCCAATGTTGAACTGACCTCGGTGGAATCTGACTTGAGCGGTCGCGTGTCGTTTGATTATTTCCCGGCCAGCAAATTTTTCTTTGATCGCCTTGACAATCCGCGTTTGAAAAAATGCACGGTGATGAAATGTTCGCAGTCGGCGTTCACACAAAATGCGATGTGGTATGTCATGCGCCGGATTGTTGACCGTCCGGTTACCACCATGTGGGTGGCGACGACGGCGGACAAGGCGCAGGAGGACGTGAAGAAAAGGCTGGTGCCGGCGCTGGAATCATGCCCGGCGGTTCGGGCCAAGGCTCCGGCTGACAATGACCGGGAACGATGGACGCGCAAGCTCATCATGTTTGACACCATGAATTTTCTGGTGCGCGGAACCCAGGCAGTGGCCGGCTTGCGCGGTGATCCGGTCGGGCTGATTATTTGCGATGAGCGCGCGGATTGGAAGGTTGGACGAATTCACGCCGTCCGAAACCGGACGACGACAAAGTTTTCGCCCGTCGAAATTTCCCTTGGCGCGGCGGGGAAGAAAATGGACGAGCTTCACGTTGACTGGATCGAAGGAAGTCAGACCATAATTCATTTTACCTGCCCGCATTGTGGAGCGGACCAACCTTTCCGCTTTGGCAAGAAAGAATCTGTTTTATTCCCTGAGCCGAGGCCGCGCGGTGGATTGGTCTGGGATGAGAACGACGTGACCAAGCCGGGTGGCGAGTGGAATTACGATGAGGTTAAAAAAACCGTGCGCTACGAATGCGAAGGATGCGGACATAAATTTCTTCCGACTGAAAAGCTGACGCTTCTAAAATCGGCGCACGAGCACCATTGGAATCCGCAGGCGTTGCCGGAGAATTATTCGCTGCACGTTTCGGCGCTGGTGCTCGTGTGGCCAAAGCGGTCATGGGAAAACATCGTCGTGGAATTTCTCCGCGCGGTGGATGCGCTAAGGCATGGCGACATTGAACCGATGATGAGCTTTGTTCAGGAGACGCTGGGCGAACCGTGGGAGTTGCGGAATGAAAAGCAGTCTCAGAATCTTTTAATTGAAAGGTGCGGAGATTACAAGCTAGGCGAAATGTGGGTCGAGGTTGACGGGTCAACACCGAAGGACTCAACTTTGATTTTGACTTATGACCGGCAACAATTTCACTTGGTTTATATCATTCGGCAGTGGAGAAAGAACGGGCGCAGCCGATTGATCGAGTGCGGCGTTGTGCCGACTGAAAACAATCTGCGCGACCTGGCTATCAAATACAAAATACGTCCCCAATGTATCTGGGGCGACGACGGCGGCCAGTTGACGGCGGAACATCGGCAGAATGTTTTGCGGTTTGGCTGGAATCTTCTGAAGGGCGAAGATTTTCCACATTACAGTTTCAACGATGGGAAGCCCGGCGGAAAGTCGTGGCGGCAGGGCTGGCGCAAGACGGAGTTTGATCCTGGCATTGGGACAACGGCGCAAGGCCGGGCGACCATGCCCGCGTTTCTTTTTTCTTCTCCGTGGTACAAGGACAAGCTATACAACATTTTCGTGCCGGGAAAATCTATGCTATGGGAAAACCCGCGCGATATTCCGTCGGATTATCTCAAGCAGGTTATGGCGAACGAATGGCGGGAGAAAACCAAACAGGATGGACGCATTGAGGGATTTTGGTATGAAACCGGTCCGGACCATTTCGCCGACTGCGAAATTGAGCAGCTAGTGGTTGCGGATATTGGCGGACTGACGCGGTATCTTCCAGAGCAAGCACAAATCGCAAAACAATAGGCAAAAATAGCAAATCAGAATTAGCAAGAAATTGTCATAAATCGCAAAGGAATACGCTTTAATAAAAGCATGTGCAGGACTATATTTAGATCGTGATAAACGAATCTCAAATGATGCTCGGTCGGGACTGGGATTTTGACGACGTGACCGGCTGGTTCGCATCCGAAAAACGGTGGGATTGCCGGGCATATTGGGACGGAAAAACTTTTTGGACTCGCGGCGGCAACGAGATTTATGCGCCAGACTGGTTCAAGGCCGGGCTTCCAGATCGGGCGCTGGACGGAGGAATTTACATTGAAGGAGAGGCAACTGACCGACCAGCCGTGCAGGCGGCGCGTTCTGGGAATTTCCCCCGAACGGCAAAGTTTTGCGTTTACGATTCGCCTAGCGGATTGGGTTTTTACGATTCCAGAATCATGGAGGCGCGCGGGCTTTTGAAAGATTCGAGTTGCTCGGCGACTTGTGGGCCGGTTCAGGTTACAGGACGCAAAATGCTGGCGGAGTTTGCTGCGGAGGTTCTGTCTAATGGTGGCGAGGGGCTGGTTCTGCAAAACCCAAAATGTGGTTACATTCGCGGCAGAAGCTCAAATCTTTTAAAATTAAAAACCGTGCCAGCGGATTATCTTTTCGACGGCGCTGAGTTTGGAAGCTGGTAGGAAAGCAAGTTGCGTCCGGCTCTTTACAAACCAGCCAATCTGCGTTAGCAAGCGGTTTGAATGGCGAATGATTTTGATTTTTCCTTGCTACCGGTCGCTACTTTGCAGCCGATGCTCGCAACGTGGCTGGCGGCGCTGAACGCCATAGCGGTCGGCAATCAATCCTATTCCATCGCTGGGCGTCAGTTCACGCGTGCCAACCTCTCCGAAGTTTCCATGATGGTGACGAAAATCCAAAACGCCATCGCCGTCCAGCAGGGTGGCGCCGCGCGTGTCACATACGCGGACATGAGCGGCCAATGAAAAAACTTTCCATCACGCAACGCTGCCAGGCGCTCAGTCTGGGAATTCTTCAAGGGCTTTTCGGCGACCGCAAACAGGCGGGCGGATTTTTCAACTCCAGCGTGACGGGGAGGTGGGAGGGCGATGAGTCAACCCGGTTCCGAAGCCGGCCCGGACGCGCGCTGGAATCGCAAGATTGGGGTCTGAACTTTGGCCGCCGCGAGGGGATGCTTTCAGAGGCCCGGGCGCTAGAGCAGACTTTTCCGGTTGTCCGAAAAATCAACCGGCAATACGGGAATCACGTCATCGGTTCATGCCGGATGAAATGGAACACCGGAGACGTGAAGATGAATCGGATTTATCAGGAGGCGTGGAAAGATTGGATGCGCCAATGCGATATTACTGGGCGTCTCACATTTCAAAAACTGACTAAAGTTGTAGTGGGCAGGGTGGTAAATGACGGCGACATTTTTGGACAGCTTGACCGGCGCGGTGGGTTTTTGCAACTGGCTGCGATTGAGTCCGACCGGGTTTCCAGCAACGGAATTTTCAACGCGGATTTAATGGACATGATCGGGGGCATCAAAATTGACGACAACGGCAAGCCCGTTTATGCCCGCATTTGGAAACGATCACCCTACGGAACTTTCACCACATCGCAGAATGTTGACTTCAACGAAATCGTTCACGTCTATGATACGGATCGCGTGGACGCTTATCGTGGCGTGTCTCACTATCACACGGTTCTCAATTCGGCACGCGATTTACTTGAAACGCTTCAAGCTGAAAAACTTTCCGCCAAGCGCAATTCCAAAATTGCCTTGCTGATGAAGGTTTTAAGCGGTGCCGCCGGAGCATCGCCCGCCGTCAATCTTTTTGGCGACACAGACCAGACCGCAACCGGAACTCAGTCCATCACGACGGAATATGCCGGGGACGTGGCTACGGTGTATCGGTTTCCGGGTGAGGACATGAAAGCCCACGAGAGCAACCGACCGAGCGACGGTTTCCAGTGGCTTTGCGAATGGATGGTGCGCGAAATTGCAACGGCACTTGATTTGCCATTTGGCGTCGTCTGGCACATGGCCGGACTTGGCGGCCCAGCCGCACGGTTTGAAATCAACCAGGCCAACCGAGTGTTCAATGCGTTCCTAAACGATGTGATTGAACCAATGTGGTTCCGTCCAATCGTCGGTGCGTGGATCACGCTTGAGATGAACGAGGGACGGCTTCCGTTCCATCCGAATTGGTATAAATTTTTGACGCCGCGCCCGAAATCCATCACGATTGACCTTGGCCGCGACAGCAAGGCCGGCATTGCGGAAAACATGGCCGGGCTTGCGACTGCGGCGAACTGGTTTATCGAGGAGGACATGGAGTTTGAAGAACAGACCGATCAACTCGTTTATGAGGCGAAATACCGAATGGCCGCATGTCAGGGCGTGGACATTTCGACAATCAAAGAAGTTCCGCTTGAGCAAATCCGGCTTGTGACTCCCAACGGAAACCCGGATGCAATGCTTGCCCTGCAAACCAAGGGGCAGGAACAAAAGCCGGCGGAAGATTCGGATGATGATGACCATGAAAACAAACAGCAAAAAAAGCAACCGGCTGCCGCGCGTTAGATCGGCCATCTACGGACAACCGTGGATGATTACGCCGGACTGGCTAGAAGCAATTTGCGAAATTTTTGAGCGAAATGTGGCGCTGGAAAAAATTGAGTTTGAGGCTGCACAGGCGCCGACCGGGCCGGGATCGTATCTCAGTCAGGAGGGGTATTCGATGGAAGGCAACGTCGCCATTCTGCCGCTGATGGGGCCGATTTTTCCGCGCGCAAATCTGATGACGCGCATGAGCGGCGCGACTTCGATTGAAGATTTTGGAGCGCAGTTCCGACATGCAATGGCCAACCCGGATGTTGACGCTTTGTTGGTTCACATTGATTCGCCAGGTGGCAGCGTCTCGGGAATTTTCGAGCAGGCCAGCGAGATTTTCTCCGCGCGCATCGGACACAAGCCGGTGGTCGGCATGATTGATGGAATGGGTTGCAGCGCGGCGTATCTGATCGGTTCGCAATGCGATACGCTATATGCGACCGAGGCCAGCGTGGGTGGAAGTATTGGCGTCGTCATGTCCATCGAGGACGACACGCGGCAAAGCGAAAACGACGGCATCAAGCGCACCATCATCAAAACCGGCCCGCTCAAAGCCGTGGGCGTCGGGCCGGTGACGGATGAACAGGTCAAGCACATGCAATCGCTCGCCGACGATTTTTTCGGCAAGTTTAAATCCGCCGTAGCCCGCGCGCGGCCTTTTGTGAACTTGGAAGCAACCGCTACCGGCGAAGTCTGGATCGGAAAGAAACTTCAAGACCTTGGCCTGGTGGACGGGATTACCACTCTGCCAAAACTTCTGGCGGATTGGTCCTGAAAAATCCAACCGCAACTTTCGACTATAAAAGTTGCACTCGCCTCTTGCGTAAATTTCAAAATCGCTTTATCGCTTGCACACATGAGCGAAATGCGAATTGTCAAAGTCAGTGCCGAGCACCTGAAAATGGTTGGCGCTGAGTCTCCCGAACAATTCGCCTCCAAGCTCGAAGCGTTCCATGTAGAACATCAAAACCTGCTCACCACTATGGCCGATAAACCTGATTTTTCCGCACTCGAAAAACGGATTGCGGACCTCGAATCCCGCCCACTCATCACCGAGGCGCGCATCAGCGAGATGCTCAAAGCCTCGGTTTCTGCTTCCATCGAAACCTTCGCCGCCTCCGATGCCGGCAAGAAAATCATCGGTGCGGAAGCCAGCCGGGTGGCCAGCACGGCGCTCGCCTCGGTCGGGACGCAGCCGGTCAAGCCCGCGCCGGTCGCCGCCGAGGAAACCCCGGAACAGCGCCTGGCAGCTCTGACACAGGCTGGCAAACACGAAGACGCCTACGCGCAAAGCCCGGCGCTGCAACGCGAGTTTCTCAGCGCGAAACAATACGCCGCATTTATGCGGGCCAATGCGCGCGGCCAGGTCCGCGTTGCCCAATCCGCCGCCGATTTCAAACGCAACTAACCAAAATTTATGGCACAACTCACTTCAAACACACAGCTTCTCGTCGAGCTTCCGGGCCTTGGCGACTTGAATGATCTTCCGATCAAGGCCAGCACGGAAATTTTCCAAGGTTCCGCCGTTGGCGTTACGAGCGGTTACGCGCGCCAGCTTGTTGCCGGGGACTTGTTTGGCGGCTTCGCCGAGCAGCACGTCAACAATTCGGTGGCCACCGATGGTGCTGCAATCGTCCCGGTTCGCCAGGGCGGGCGGGTGGTTTTGTCCATCACTTCCGCAGCCGTGACCGACATCGGCAAACCAGTGTATGCCAGCGATGGCAACACGTTTACTTTTACCGCGACGAGCAATACGCGCATCGGAACGGTAGTTCGCTGGGTTTCTGCCGGCGTCGTCGTGGTCCAGTTGCTTATTCCCAAATATGCCGTAGCCGGCGGCGGTGGAACCATCACCGATAGCACGGGCGGCACCGCATCAACCACGTTCGCGGCGATTACCGCTGGCGCAACTTACGCGCAGGCGGACATGGTGGCGGTCAAAAACGCGCTTTCGCAAATCGCATTGTCTCTGAACCTACTCCAAAACAGCTAACTTTATGCCAGCATCACAAGCTCAACAATACGACATCATTGGCGTCCGTGGCATCCTCGGGATGTTCTTTCTGGCGCTGGAACAAGTTTCGGGACAGACCTGGATTTCCGAAATCTGCAACACGTTCGAGTCCAATCAGGACACGGAAACCTATGCGGGCCTCGGCATGTCGCCGCAGATGCGCGAATGGATTGGTTCAAAGCAGGCGAAGTCGCTTTCCGAGCTTTCCGTCAAGATTACCAACCGCGATTTTGAATCCACGCTGCGGATCAAAAACAAAGACCGGCGCCGCGACAAGACCGGACAGCTTCAAGCGCGCATTGGCGACCTCGCCGAACGTGCTATCGCCCATGATGCTGTGCTTCTCTCCGCGCTGATTGACGGCGGAACGTCCACGAGCATTTCCATTCCTGGCAGCAGCACGGCGACCGTTGCTTGCTACGATGGGCAGCCGCTTTGGTCCGCGTCTCACAAGATCGGATCTACGTCTCTGAACAATATCGTTGCTCCATCACTCGCCGCTGCGGCAACCTATCTCGGCACCAACGTCGGCACCGGCAGCACGACCAATCCATCTCCGGCGATGATGGCCTATTCGATTCAGCTTGGGCTGAATGCGCTCTACGCCTTCAAAGACGACCAGAACCAGCCATTGAACGAATTCGCCCGCCGGTTCGTGGTGATGGTCCCGCCGGCAATGGCTGGCGCGGCCAACGCCGCCACGCGCGGACAATACCTCGGCGTCGGTTACACCAACCCGCTCACCTACGCGGAAAACCCGAACGAACTTCAGGCGGAATTCCGGGTCGTGCCGAATCCGCGCCTCACCGGAACCACTCAGTTTTATCTGTTCCGCACGGACGGAGCCTACAAGCCGCTGATCCGCCAAATCGAAGTTCTTACGCCAAACAGCGCGGACGAAGCGGGCTTCGGCGAACGCGACGGAATGCAATCCGGCCAGGGTTTGATTATGAAGGTTCTGGCTGAAGGTTCGGACAACGAATTTCTGAACAACGAGGCACTGTTCAGCATCGAAAAATCCGGCTTTGTCGGAAACAACCGTTTCGATCAGGCGGTTCAAATCGCACTGGCAAGCTGATGAAAGCAAAAGTCATCGCACACCCGGCGCGCGGCGCCATCACAGTCGAAGCTGAAAAGCTCGGCCAGTTCAACGCGGTAACGGCGTTTGATTGTGACCCGCCGAAGATCGGCGATGAAATCGAAGTCACGATCAAATCGAAGGGCACGCGGATTGTGGACAACAAGGCCGTGGAAATCGTTGAACACGCCGTGCATGTCCGAAAATAACCGGCTGAAATAATTTAAGCGCAACGCCGCCGTGCCATGAGTGCGGAGGCGTTTTTGTTGAAATAATTTGAACGCATTGCAGACCATATTTGACGCCGATGTCGCCTCTGTTGAAACGGAAGTGCCGGTCACTTTCAAATTCAACGGCGCGACATTCACCGGCTCGCGCACGCCGACGCTGGACAAGCAGGCAATGATGGACGCCGGGTTTGAGCAGGCTTTTGATTTTAAACTTGTGGTTCGCGTTCAAGCGTTTTCTCCAAACCCGCCCATGCCGGTTCGGTCTGATATTATAATTTTGGAGCCGAACACCTTGACGTGGACATCCTATCACTGCCAGTCGGCCACACCGTCTCAGGACGGCGTAACGGTGACTTACAACGTGGTGCAGATGACGTGAACGCGCTGATCACCATAGAAATTGACGCCAGCAGACTTCAACGACGTATTGAGGAACTGAATGACGCCCTTATTGGTGCCGGACGGGCCGGTGATGCAGCTACGATTTTTCTGGACGAATCCCGGCGTTTTGCAGAAATGGCCGTGCGAGTTACGCCACCGAAAAACCGGGCGCAGGGCGAGGCGGCGGTGGCGCGCGACCTTGACCGGATATTTTCCTACGCCGACGAGGAACTGTTGAACGTCATCGGCAGCGCGCACGGCACGCGCAACATTGATGCGTGGTTTGAGTCCAAGGACAAAAAGAAAATCCATGTGAAATGGAACCGAGTTGATCCGACCGGGGCCGGAATGAAGGATTTTCACCTGGCCAACCTCAACGCGAGAGGACACACGCGCAATCTCAAGCATGACTTGGCCGAGGACGGAGTTTGGACTTCGCCATATATGGTGGCCAAACAGGATTACATTCGTTATCGAGATGCGGTTCAGTCTCGCGTAGGGAGACGAAAAGCGGCATGGGGAAAATCGGTTGTAAAACTGTCTGGGCGATTGGCGGCGTGGATCAACCGTCACCTTGGAATTGCAAAAGGTGAGTGCGTTATTTCCTATGACAAAAATAATCCTGGATCACTTATGGTCAACGGTTCTGTCGGAATCGAAGACGATGAGCGATTGATACGCGATGTAGTTCGTATTCGATCCGATCAAGTTGGCCGGCGATGTCGTTTGGTGTTGTCGGGTTACTCGAAAGACGTTGCCACCGGAATGAAGATTTCACGCAAGGAACATTCTACACAGGGGGTCATTGCCGAATGAGCGCAATACTGCCTAATCCGTTGGCCTACGCCTTTGAAGATGCTGTCGAGCAGGCCGCGCAATCCTGGTTGATTGCAAACGGTCTGAAAAATGTTGACCGTCAGCGGGGCAACGATTCCTTGCCGACTCCGCGCGTAGAGTGTCACGCTTTGTTCGGGGGATTCCAGCAGAACGAGCACTATTATATTTCGCCGGCGGCTTGGGCTGCGAATGTGGCCGCCGGACTGGACATGTCCAAACCTAGCAACCAACCGCGCTGGCTAGACATTGGAGTTGGTCAACTGATTTTGAAAGTCGTCACTCGCCGGGACGACAAAGACATGACACATCCAATGTTGCGCGGCACCTGCCGGTTTTTGATGCAAAACGCCGATGCCATTTCAAACAAAATGACTTTGCACGCGGTTGAAAAAATCATCGAGAGCACGTCCACTGCTACCTACGAGGACGACAAGACACACGACGTTTCCGCTTTATCCTTTGCGGTCTGGTTAAGAATTCTGCCGGCTGCATTTCCACCGTGAACCAATAAACACTTATGGCAAACACAAATACAACCTTGATCGCCCAGTTGACCAACACCACGGGCGGAGTCACCGTCAGCGGCGCGGCCAACCTGCCATTGAATCAAAACAACGCCGTCAACTTCACCAATGCTCAGAGCATTGCCACAAGTTCAACGGCGATTACCGTCGGCGGAGTTTCTTCCGCTGGATATATCTGGATCAAAAACACCGACGCCACCAATTACGTCGAGATCAACAGCATTACGGCGGTCGCCGGAGGGTGTCCGATTCATCTTGGGCCGGGCGAGGCCTGTGTGCTTCCAACGCGGCTGACGACGTGGTATGGCATCGCCAACACGGCGGCGGTTGTGATTGATGTTGTGCTCGTCAGCATCTAACCCGAAAGGATCAATACTATGGCAAATATCATAAATGACGGCGGCGTAGTAGGATTTACAAGAGTCCTCACCATTAACGCCGTAACCTATACGGCTGATGATTTTAAATGGGACGCACCGACTGGAGTCGAATTCACGCGCACCAGTAACCAATCGGTTCCCACCGGACAGGTTTTTGTCCAAGGCGTAACCACGGGTAGCTGCACGCTTCAACTCGCCACATCCGGCACGGCGGTTCCGGCTTGGGGAAGCACTTGCGTCGTAACTGAGGGCACGATCATTCTGACGCATGTTGGCCGAACGGAAAACAAAACGGGCGAAACCAAGGTGCCGGTGTCATTTAAGCTGGCGATTACAAACAGCATCGTTGCGTCGTAAAACGTGAAAAGTGGAAATCAGCTTTCAAGACCTGCCGGAATTCCAGGTTGCGGTCAAGCGTGAGAACGAAATTAGAGACGCCGCATTCCTGAGACTGACGACGCGCATCGGGCCGATTGAACTAAAGCCCATGACGCCGCGCGACTTGCTGATTTTAGACGGTTTGGATAATCCGGTGGTTTCCGGTGGGATTCCCACCTCCGCGCAACTGGCGGACTTTATGTGGAAGCTGTCCACCGAATACAAGGATGGCGCGCGATGGCGGCGCTGGCGGTTCGCCAAGCGCGTGGCCAAGCTGGATTTTATCAGCACGATTCAAGCGTGCTTTAATTATATCCGGGACACGTTCCAGGATGCGCCGGCGGGATCAGGTGAACATTCATTGCCATACGCGGGTTGGTGCGCGCACTTGGCGGTTTCATTGGCACCGCAAAACCCGGCGGCAAATTTAGATTTGATTCTGAACACACCGTTGAAAATCCTTTTTCAACTGCGCCGCGTCATGCGGCGCGTAGACAACCCGAATGCACCAATGATTAACTTTAGCGACCGAATCAAACGCGAAGAAGCGTTGAAGCTGTATAACCATCGCCGGAAGCTAATTCAAGTCCTGAAAAAAAGGAGTGAGAATTGAACGAGGAAATCAAAGTTAAATTCGGGGCGGATTTGGGGGCATTGGATACGGCATTGCGTGGATTAGATAACCGGGTCAAAGAAACTGCGCACGGAATAAAAGAAGGTTTCGGAGAGGCAATCGGCGACATTGGAAAGGCGTTTGGGGCAGGAGCTTTGGTGGCTGGTTTCGAGAGAATCATGGGCAAGGTTTCGGAGATAAAATCCGCTTCCGCTCAGACCGGAATTGATGCTGAACAAATCCAGCGAATTGATTTTGCCGCAGAAAAAATGCACATCGGCGCGGAAAAGGCAAATGACGCATTAGGTCATCTCAGCGTAAAAATTGGCGAGGCGCGAACTGGCGGGAAGGAGGCGCTTGCCATCTTTGAGAAATGGGGAATCAACATCATTGGCAAGGACACCAATGAAGTTTTGAACGAAGTATCGGACAAAATGAAGGCAACAGCGGATGAATCGGCGCGCGCTGCGATGAGTGTTGATTTGATGGGCAAGTCTGGAAAAGATTTGGTTGTCCTGCTTCAAGGTGGGTCTGAAGCTCTGGAAAAAATGTCCAAAGGTGCTCGGATTATTTCTGAGGAACAAATGAAGCGTGTCGAGGAGGCGCATGAATTTATTAAATCCGCCGAAAACGATTTAACAGTTTTTGGAGCAACAGTCATTTCCTGGTGGGGCAGTCTTTGGTCCGCGATTGGCACGTTTTCAACTGGTGGCCTTGAAGCATTTAGAAAAAACCATGCGGAAGCGGCTGACGAAAAGATTGAGGCAGGACGCCGAAAGGCTGCGGCCCAGGTCGAGGCCGAATATGCTGCTGAAAAGAATAAACAAAAAGCAGCCGAAAAAGAGTCGGCTAAAGAACTTGCCATAATCAACAAACAAATCTCCGATGAGGAAAAAAAGACCCGCGAGGATGGACTCGAATTATATCAAAAAATTAGAAAAGAGCAGGAGCACATAAAGTATCTCAAGGAAGAATTAGCTCGGCCTGAAGATGATGAAGTGCGCCGAGCTTTAATAAAACTAGACCTTTTGAAAACCCAATCCGAACTGACTAAGCACATGGTCGAGGATAAAAAAGAGGATGAAAGGTTTCAGAAATCCGCATCTGAAGCCTATTACCGGCGGCTTGAAAAGGAGAAAACTTTGACGGAAGAAATCGAGAAAACCCGCCGAGGAATTGCCTTTCTCAATTTAAAGCGTCAAACCGATGGGCTGGAATCCGTCATGCCCACCATCCATGAGCTTGCCACCGGAGGGCGCGGCTGGTTGGGCCGGGACGCGCGCCGGATTGAGTGGCTGGAGCAGGACGCAAAAACAGCGTTGCTGAAAGGAAATGTTGATTGGGCAAGGGGCGACATGGACCAGGTTAAAAACCTGCGCGAAGGATTAGTTGAGGCAGGTGTTCAAAGTCCTGAAATGAAACTGGAATCTATTGACAGGACGCTCACAAACTCACACGCGACACTTACAAGCCTCCTAACTACGGCGAAAAAAGAGGGGATAGTGATAAAAGACGAACAATAATGGCCACACGCGTAACAGACGGCGATTTCACGACAGCACAGCCAATCTCTGCTGTGCGTTACTCCGCGCCCATTCCAGGAGTGAACGTGGACTATGTTGCCGAACAGGATTTTTGCCAGCTACAAGCCAACTTTTCCCCGATAGCGGTCGGCACAATTCATCCGACGTTGGCTAATTTTTATTTGATGCAGGAAACCCCGCTTCACCCCACGGAGGTTGCGGACATAATGAAGTGGACGCGCATCTATGCCAAGGTGCCCGCGACTCACAACCTGCCCGCGTCGGTGGTTTACACATTCATTGGTTACGTGGGAAACACAATGACCATCACGGGACCAGGCGGACCTGCCGGAACCTTTGGCCGGCCAAGGTTCACTAAGACCGTAGCCGCGCGTCAGCAATTCGATTACTTCCGTCTGGACGGAACCACTTATTCCAGCATCGAGGATATTCCGGTAATTCAGGAACAGCGATATTACGCTCCAACAAATGCAGGTGTGTTCCTTCAAATCCACTCGGACTGGATTGGATATACCACAGATATTCTATATCCAACCCCCGGAAGCGCAACGGGAATTAGCGGAGTAACCAATGCTGCTTATTCAGCATATCCTACGCGCAGTGTATACGAGTCTTGGATTGCAAATAACAATGCCTTGCTGGCATCACCGCCGGTAACGGTATCCAGCCTTAATGAAATCGTAGCCACGGCCAGCGAGCTTGATCTTTGGATGGGCAACATCGTCCGCCGCAAAACGGTTTGGATTTTACCACAATGAACCCTCTGACATCGGGAAACAAAGACGCGCCCAGCATCACCGCTGGCGAGTCAATTCCTTACGTCAAAAAGCCTTTTCTCGGTCGCCTCCGGGCTAACAAGGTGATCGCGCTTTGCAACGCGATTTTGAAGGCCAGAATCCAGACCGTGACCGGCGCGGGTAGCCGCGTGTTTTTTGGTTCAACCGGCGGAATGGTAATTCAGGTTGATTTGAATCCGGCAGGCACTTTATTAAACAGTTATTTTTGGCAAACTCCAAAAAAAGAACTAGATCCTACGATTGTTGTTAAAAAGGGGACTTTCGTTTATATTTCCAGCCTTAACAACCTGGTTGTCACTGGATTGACCGACCTAGTTAGTTTAACTATTACAAAATCATCATCTGGTATTTGGCAGGCGGCCCAGGATGTTCCGGCAAAAACCGTTGTCAGTGGTGGGGCGACTGACAAATATAATGTGCCTGTGGTTCCGGTTCCAGGATCAGGCGGAACACCATCGGGATCTCCATTGAGTGGCGACTTCGACGGCGCGAATGTTTTTTGGCTCCCGTGGGGCGGGTCAGGTCCGTGTGACCAACAAGGAAACTTCATCGGATGAGCGCACCATCGCCATACATTCCTGGCCCTCCGTTGCGGCCGCCGTGCGGCGGCTGGAAAGACAAGCTCACCGGATATTCGGTACCGACGGATTACCGGACTGCGGATGCAGCCATTCCCTATTGGCAAAACACCACGCTCGTGCGCGATTACGAGGTGGACAACTTCGGCGTAGTGGCGCATCCCGGCGGCATACCTCCTTATCAGGCCCCCAATACAAACGGCATCCCGCTTATCTGCTCCTCGGTGCCGGATTGCGTCACCGATTATCCGGCCACGAACAACAACAAGCCGCGCTGCGGGCCGCTTCAGCCTCACGATGTTGCGCCCTATGATTTTCTAGCCTGCCCGGGCACCGACAGCACGCACGCGACGGTGGATAATAACTGCTACGTCAAAACCGGATCGTTCGTGAATTTGGCGCTGTGCCGCAAGCTCGGTTTCAAAGTGGTGCAGGCGCTAAAATGGTGGCAGGGAGATCCCGGCTGGCTGCATCGCGACAACTGCTCGACGACCTTGGGCGCGGCCTGCGGCGATTGCACTTTTACGCCTTACCACGCGGCGGCGGCACCGTGTCATTACCTGAGCCAGTCTCAGGCCATCAATGTCGTCCAGACCGGCGACCCGACCGGCAGCGGCAGCAGCATCACCATCGGCCTGCTTAATTTGGAATCCGGTGCCACCGTGGACCGGCTGTCCGGCAACATCACGTTCGATGGCGGATCGTGGTCCTATACCGTGTGGCTGGCGGAAGGCAGCGGCGGGCCGCCGGGCGGCGGTTTGGTGGTGGAAGATGCAGGAACGCTTTATCACGATCTTACCACGGGCAACGGCGTGGGCATGTCGCCGGACACTTGGACCAACCTGGCTTACCGGCTGTTCACCGCGACGGCGGATTGCAATGGCAATCTGGTGATTGGCGCCGCTACGGACTGGGAAACGCTAGTCGTCGGCGTCATCAATGGCACGGCCACCGATCCGACCGGCGGCATCACCGGCTCACGGTCGGTCACGGACACCACCATCACCGGCACCGTGATTTTGAACAGCGCGCCCGCCGGTCCCGGCGTTCCAACGATCACGACATACACTTTTACAGTCACACTCGGCTCGCCGTATTACAAGGATCATGCGACTGCCGTTGCCGCCGGCAATCCCACCGCGCCGGATGTTTATTCAGACGCGGTGAATTTGGCGGCCCAATGGGATTTGACGAATGACCAAGTTTATCCGTGGCGAACGGATGAACAGCTTACGCAAGGCCCGCAGATCAGCCGGGACGAAAAGCAAGCCAGCCCGGCGAACGCGCCTTACCTTTGGGTCTCGCCGCCCACCGATGTCATCAATGGCACCGGGGCCTATGTCGGCTTACCTAATCCGGCGGGCTACGCGCAGCACTTTGACCGCAACCACCCCAATTGGGGTTATTGCATAGACCCGGACACCTCGACTCGTTACGACTACATTTTATCTTACGGCGAATTCACGCCAGGATATTTGCCGCGCCCGGCCACGCGCTGGACGCCGTTGATTGACGCCTACGTTTTCAAGCCCACGCCCGGCGTTTATTACTCGGGAAACCTTTTGATGCTGGTGAAATGGGCGGAAGTCCAAGTCAAGCGCCCATCACAAAACTTCGCGCGGCCCTGCGGTAACGACCGCTGGTCCTACGAGGAAAGCTCGTGCCGCGTGGTGACGGCGGATGATGGCACCACCTGCACGCTGGCCAATGAGGGTGCAGCCACGCCGCTGCCGACCATCGGTGCCACTGATCCTTGGATATTCCCGGACGGGCTTTACCTGGCCACGCGCTCTGGGGATTACAGCATTGCGCGCAATGGGGCCAAGATCGCCAGCCTGCCCGCCAACAGCATCACGGATACCGGCGTGGCGGGCAAAGCCCGATGGCCTGACGCGCCGTCGTTCGGGGGGCGACTCGCCGTCGCAGCCGCCGTGCAATCCGGTGGCAACGTGATCGTCACCTTGCCAGCGCCGCAATATGTTTTGCGGACGGGAGACGCGGTGGATTTCACCAGCGTTGCCGGACTGGGCAGCAACCTCACCATCACGGTCACAGACTCAACCCATTTCACTGTCGCAGGCACACTTTCAGGCACCTACACCAGCGGTGGGTTCATTAACATCCACGGCGCGGCCAACTACGAATGGTTCGATGACACAAGTAAGGGTGATTACGTTTATTTCGAGTGGCAGCAAAACTACCGGGATTTTCAGGAAGCCGACCGCGTTTGCGCTCAATACCTGGCCTGCTCAAGCTGCGCCGATGCGGCGGTGCCGGGCGGCATCACCTGCGTGGGTGGCGGTAGCAACATCCGAACGGCTCAGGTGTCCAACGGAATGCCGCGGCAGGTAACTAATTTTGTCCAGCAGCAATGGTGTCTGGAATATAACCCGTGCAACCCTGCTGTCTTGTGCATTTCCCCGAATGGCGAGACGTGGGCCAATGGCCGCACGCACGGCTTTCCCGCCACGATTGATCCGGACGATGCCTACGGCTACGTCTGGCAGGCCCAGATCGTCCAGGAGGTTCAAGACCCGTTATGGGAAACACCGCATCGCCGCACCGTGGGCGACCTGCACGCCCAATGGCTGCAGGACGACGGCAACTGCAATGCCGATTCGGACGACGCCATCACCCCGGCCAACTCCAAGCATTACTATGCGCACGCGCCGATGGTGGAGGCGCGGACGGCGCTTCCGCTCATAGGTGTTGACACCGCTCCGGCAATGCCTTCCGGCACCTACATCGGATGGTTGACACTGGCTCAGGTCATCGCCGGCACGCCGGGCATTGTTGCGCCGCCTCCGGTGGCGCTGGGCTACGCACTCACTGCCGAAACGCCGTGGGGTCTGTTTTTAAGAGAGCAAGGCTGCGTCCAGAGCAGCGGTAGGTTTGCATCGCAATATGAAGCCAACGGAGCGTAAAATTTTTACCGCACACAAACCGCGCGGGCTGGGTGACGTGGTTCACGCCGTGGCGCATCCGATTGCCCGCGTGATTGACGCTGTGGCGGGCACAAAGCTGCAAAACTGCGGCGGTTGCCAGAAACGGCAGGAATTGTTGAATGAAAAATTTCCGTTCATAAAATAAAAATTATGCTGACATTTTACCTCTCTGAAACTCTCGATCCAAACGAATCATTGGTTGCTAATCCGGCTAACATGGTGCCGGTCAAAATGCGGAACTGGATTTTTGGAGAGTCCAATTCTGTTTTGCTGACAATCTTGAAAGCGGACGGAACGGCAAGTCCGGTATCCGGCAACACCAGCTACACCATCAAGGTAGGTGTTGGCGCACCTGGCTCAACGCCAGCATTTCTGACAACCTCTTTTAATTCCACCGGAACCGCGTGGACTGGATTTATCACCATGACCGGAGCGAGCGTGCTCGCCCTGTTCGGGTCCGCAACTTCCATCACGGCATATCTTCAAATCGAACTCATTGACGGCAGCGGCAACGCGCAAACCTATGCTCAGTTGCCGTTCAAGTTCACGTTGCCGGTCATCGCCTCAACGAGCACGCCAACGATACCAAGCCCAATTTTCACATTGATTGGCAGCGATGGGAACACCTATGCTGAAACCGTGCAAGTCATTAACGGAATTCCGTCGGTTCAATCCGTCGCTGTTACACCAACCGGCGGAACTCAACCGCCTTTGAGATTTGAAATGATCGGCAATGACGGAAACACCTATCTCATTTCAATCAATGTCACAAATGGAATTCCAACTTTACAAATCCAATGAAAACAAAAATCGCAGCACTATTTTCAATCATGTTTTGCCTGAGCCTTTTTTGTGCTCCGGTGCGGACCATCATGGTGGATACAAATGGAAACTTGGCGGCCTCTGACACAAACTTTTTTCGGCAAAACTTGAACGCTGCAATCGCCGCCGGGCTTGGTGGTTCTGGCGGCGGCACCAACGGCGGCACACCTGCCTTGGCTGGCACTAACATGGTTATCTTGTCCGTTGGCGGATCAAACCAGTTCAACGTGCCGGTGACGGCTTTTGACGCTCCCGGCGCGGCGCTGGCGGCGAGCAATGCGAACTGGGCGGCATTGCAGGCGACCAATGCTTTGATTCAGGCGTCCTTGACCAACAT
>Ga0209698_10002108_pt1 | contig 22777 bp, 18 predicted proteins | sample LitLauG_LLR_2012_FD_187203 | JGI IMG/M metagenome (GOLD analysis project Ga0209698, IMG submission 187203) | Freshwater sediment microbial communities from Pennsylvania, USA - Little Laurel Run_MetaG_LLR_2012 (SPAdes) (version 2) | ecosystem: Environmental > Aquatic > Freshwater > Creek >... | reverse complement strand
GCGCCGTCATACGCCCTCACCTGGGTCATGCCCTGCAAGGTGAACGTCGACCGGTAAAGGTTGGGGCGCATGTATTCTTCGGTGACGGCCGCGGTGAATCCGCCTCCGCCGTCGAATTTGCCCTCGATGCGCAGGCTCTTCAGCGCGCTGATCTTCTCCATGCCGCCCTTGGCCTGGAGATTTTTCTGGATGAGTTCGTCGGCAGTTTGGGCGCCGCCTGCCGCCTGAAGGCAGCCAAGGACGCAGAGCACAATCACGGCATGACGCATGCAAACTCCTGTCAGTGGGACCTGAAATGCCCGGTGCAGCAGGGAAGCAGTACTCTACAGGCTAGTAGACGCAGGTTTCAAGTCAACGTAAGCGGGGGGCGACGGTCGTAGTTCAAGATTGCAGCCCGCAAAACCGCCGTTCCTTTGTGCCCTTCTTGGTTGACGGGATTGGTTGCAAGTTTTTGCATCTTGGAACTTGCGCCGTTTTGCGCGAAACTTCCTTAACGCCCACGGGTTGTTGCCCTGAAGCGACGTTTCCACCCCGGAGTAAACCCTGCCGTCCACGCGTCCGCTGTTCGTCTAACCAGGAGAATTTTTGTTATGACCAGCAAGACCCGATCCGCGCTGAAAATTCCTCGTGGCATCTTCGCGATGCTGACCCTAACCCTGATCGCCGCTGGTCCGGCACTCAGTGCGCAACACTACACAATCATTCACGAATTCACCCCGGCGCGCGGCAACTACGCCACGGGCCACCTGGCGATTGACGCTGCCGGCAACATTTATGGCACGACCCGCTTCGGCGGCATCACAACCGGACTCTGCCAGAACCGCGCCTGCGGCCTGGTGTACAAGTTGTCCAAGGCCACCGGCAGCTGGACGGAAACCATTCTGCATCGCTTCACCGACAGCAGTGGCGATGGCGCAGATCCCCAGGGTGGCGTGATGGTTGACGCTGCCGGAAACATATACGGCACGACCGCGACCGGCGGTGCACACAATCAGGGGACAGTATTTGAACTCTCGCCCAATGCGACCGGCGGATACTCATACCAGGTCATTTACACCTTGGGCAACGGCAGTATGGACGGCACTAATCCAATCGGCACTCTGGCCCTCGACGCGGCCGGCAATCTTTATGGCACGACTGCAGACTTCGACGGGGCCGGCAACGTGTTCATGCTGTCCCCCACCAGCGGCGGCACGTGGACAGAGACAGTCCTGTTCGGTTTCAAGAACGGCAGCGATGGCGGCTATCCAGCGTCGGGCGTTACTCTCGACTCATCTGGCAATCTCTACGGCACAACTGGCACCGGCGGCATGCTCACCGGTCCGTGTAAGTTTTATCCAGGCTGCGGGGTCGTTTTCAAACTCTCGCCCGCCCCGGGAACCTGGAGTGAAACCTTGCCCTACACCTTCCCCGGTAACTATAACGGCAAACTGCCCGCTAACGCGGGAGTCACGTTCGATGCCGCCGGCAATCTCTATGGGTCCACCGCCCAGGGCGGCATGACCAACTGCAATTGCGGCGAGATCTTCGAGTTGTCGCCCGACGGAACTGGAGGATGGACGCACAGTGTGCTCTATACCTTCAAAGGCACTTCCGCCGATCCGAACTTTGACTTGGCCCTCGATACCGCCGGAAATCTTTATGGCGTTACCCTCAGCTCTTCCGGAACTGTGTTCAAGCTCTCACCCGGTTCCACCGGCACTTGGCAAAAAACAGTGCTTCATACCTTCGTGGGAACAACAACCAACGGCCCCGATGGCGCGAATCCGCTCGGTGGGGTCACGTTTGACTCGGCGGGGAACCTTTACGGCACAACCTCGGCGGGCGGCATCAATGGCGGTGGTGTGCTGTACGAAATCACGCCGTAGGTTCTCTTGATGATGCTGGCTGCACTGGCAATCTGCTTTGCAACCAGCTTTTTACACTCAGCACCCTGATTTGCTCTTAAGGAGACTCAATCCCGTGGCCCATCCCTCGCGATTTTCAAACAAACTGTATCGTGGCATCTTCGTAATACTGGCTCTAACCTTGCTCGCCGCTGGCCCGGCGCTCAACGCACAAACTTACAACGTGCTTCACCGCTTCTCCGGCACCGGCGGTGACGGAAACGCTCCGCTTGGCGACCTGGTTGCCGACGGTGCAGGCAATTACTACGGCACCACCTATCAGGGCGGGAATTACACCACCATTTGCAACTGCGGCGTGGTGTTCGAACTCTCGCCTGCCACCGGCGGAGGGTGGACCGTCACCGATATCTACAAGTTCAACGGGCAACCCGACGGCCAGAATCCTTATGCTGGCGTGACGCTTGACGCCAACGGCAACATTTACGGTACCACCAACAGCGGCGGCCAGTACGGCGCAGGAACGGTGTTCGAACTGACGCAAACCTCACCCGGCGTATGGCACGAAACCATTCTCTATTCGTTCCAGGACGGCGCCGACGGCGGATATCCCTCCATCAAACTCGCATTCGATGCTGCGGGCAACCTCTACGGAACCACGAGCCAGGGCACCTCAAACCGCGGCACCGTCTTTCAGTTGTCCCAAACCTCGCCCGGGGTTTGGGCGATCAAGACGCTTTATGCGTTCACTGGACACGCAGACGGCGCTGTGCCGGTGTCCGGCGTTGTGCTGGATGCGACCGGCAACATCTACGGAACCGCGCTGATCGCCGGCAATACCGCAAAGCAATGCATTATCGGGCAATACGACGGCTGCGGAGTGGTGTTCGAAATTTCGCCCTCTTCCGGGGGATGGATCTACAACGTAATTCACACGTTTAACGGCTACAACGGCGCGTTGCCGCGCGGAATCCTGCTGCTCAAGAACGGCAATCTGTACGGCACCACCAGCAGCGGCGGCAATGTGAAGTTCTACGGCTACGGCGGGTTCGGCGTGGTCTTCGAGCTTTCGCCATCGGCTGGGGGATGGACCGAAACCGTGCTCCATGTATTTGGACAAAATGCGGCTCCCGGCAACCCCTACATTGACGGAAAATCTCCCGATTCCGGCGTGGTCTTCGATGCAGCCGGCAACCTGTACGGCACCACGCAGTATGGAGGCTCCGGCTACGGAAACGTGTACAAGGTTTCTCCCACGTCGAACGGATGGAAAGAATCCTCGGTTCACCAGTTCTCGAACGCAAATGCTGCAGGAGATTTGCGCGGCCTATATCCGCAGGGCGGCGTAGTTGTTGACGGCAACGGCAATATATTCGGCACTACGGAAGAGGGAGGCCGAGGCGCTGGCGTGCTGTTTGAAATCACAGCTCCCGCTCCTGCGCAAAAGTAACGCGCAGAGACGTTTCATCGCCATTTTGCGCGGAACTTCCTGAACCGCCAGGGGTTGTTCTGAAGCGATACGGTTCCACCCCGGAGTAAACCTACCGTCCACGCGTCCACGATTCGTCTCACCAGGAGAATTTGTATGACTAGCAAGACCATCTTCCCGCTGAAAGTTCCTCGTGGCATCTTCACGATGCTGACAATAACCCTGATCGCCGCTGGCCCGGCGCTCAGCGCCCAAACCGAAACCGTGATCCACAGCTTCCCCGTAAGCACTGGCGGGGTTGCCACCAATTCCAACTTAGTCCGCGACGCTGCCGGCAACTTTTTTTGCACCACCAGGACTGGAGGCTCGATGGGGTACGGCTCGATAGTCGAGCTTTCACCGCCGGCTGCAGGAGAAACGGCATGGACCGCAAACATCGTGCATACCTTCGGCGTGTTCGCGACGGACGGAAACTACCCCTCGAGCTACAGCCTGATCGTGGACTCCGCAGGAAATCTCTACGGCACGACCAGCCATGGCGGAGCATTCGGCGCTGGCACGGTGTTCAAGCTGATGCCATCGAGCGGCGGATGGACGGAGAAGGTTCTCTTCAGTTTCCAAAGCACCGGCACCGCGCCGAAGTATCCCGGGTCCAATTTGATTCTCGATAGCGCAGGCAATTTTTACGGTGTCGCGGGCGGCGGATTCTACAGCAACGGAAGCGTATACGAATTGTCTCCCAGAACCAGCGGCGGCTTGACGCTGAAGACCCTGCACAGCTTCGGCGCCTTCTCGAAAGACGGCATCGAGCCCGACGGGCTGATTCTCGATGGCGCAGGGAACCTTTACGGCACTACTTACATGGGCGGTGCGCACACGGCGTCCAACGTGGGCGGCACGGTGTTTGAACTGACGCCACCCGCTGCCTCGGGCGGAAACTGGATCTACTCGATCCTGCACAGCTTTGGCGCCGGGCCCGGCCTGCCCTCCGATGGATGGGACCCCATCGGTGGACTGGTCGAGGATGGCGCTGGCAACCTCTACGGGACCAGTTACAACGGCGGCCTCTACGGCGGCGAAAATACCGGCGGCACGGTATGGGAAATCTCGCCCGTAGCCGGCGGAGGATGGACCGAGACCGTGCTGCATAATTTTTCTGAGAACCAGGTCGACGGCTTCTGGCCCCAGGCGAACCTCACCCTCGATGCCGCTGGCAACCTCTATGGCACAGCACAAGCAGGTGGTTCCGATGTAGATGGCAAGAACTACGACCTCGGGGTTGTGTTCGAACTGTCGCCGCCCGCTGCAGGAGCTACGAGTTGGACCGAAACGATTCTCCACTCCTTCGGTGCAGGAAAAGACGGGCAGTCCCCCATCTCCACTGTGATCTTCGACGGCGCAAGCAACCTGTATGGCACCACGAACGCCGGCGGCAACCTTAAAGGCGGCACGGTGTGGCAGGTCACTCCGTAAATTCGGCTACTCCGCCACGCTGAAACAAAAAGGGCGCGCCGCCAGGCGCGCCCTTTATTTCTCCACGCGCAATTCCTAGTTCGCGAACGAGAAGTTGATGCCGGTCGAGAAAATCACGTCGTTCTGATGCTTGCCAGCCGGCACCGGGTGCGCATACAGGTCGGTGAACTGGTTCTGCCAGCCGAAGTGCTTGCCGATCTTGGTCACCGTGCCCAGGTCAAATTCACCGCGATAATTGCTGGTGTCGTTCAATCCCGGATAGAAGAACAAACGCTGCGTGACCGTCGTCGACTTGCTCCACACATGGTTAAGCTCTTCGCCCAACGTCAATCCGGCGATGCTCTGGGTCATGATGCTGCGGACTGGCGGCACATCCGTGCTGTAGACCACGAAAGACGAGCGGGAGTAGTTTCCTCCGGCCAGCAGGTCGAGTGTTGTGTTGGCGCTCTTGATGGCATGGAAGCCCAGGCCGGCGCTGAAAACCGAGCGCAGGTTCAAGCCCTGCAGCGCATCGCTCATGAAGTCCCCTCCCACAAATACAAACGTGCGCGGGCCCACATTGCGGTCATAACGCAGGCCGCCGCTGATCAGGTTGGCGATCACGCTCGGCGTCGCTCCCTTGGCGTCATTCTTCGAATAGACCGAGGTCGTATACAGCGTGATCTTGTCATTCAGCGTCGGATGCACCGCATTGAGCGCAATGTTCAGGTTCTCGGTTTGATTGTTGCCGCGCGCCAGCGAAAAGCCGAGGTTCAAGCCGCCATTCCATCCCTTCATCATTCCCGGATGCAGCGACTTGTCATAGGCCGCCTGCTCGGCGTCGTTGCGGATCACCGTCACCCCGTCCTTGGGCGCTTCCACGGTGCCGGTCTTGGTGGCGATCTCAATCTTATTGTCAGTGGTCGTGACCGTGCCCACAGAGGTCTGCCCGTTGGCAGTCACATGCAGCGGTTGGTCGGTCGTGATCTGCGTAATATCGGCGTAGTTGATGGTGACATCGCCAAGCGACGCCGTATGCAGCACCAGCGTCTTGCCATCAGACTTGACGACGGTGCCGGTGATGCGGTCTCCGTTTTTCAGCGTGACCTGGTCGGCCAGGGCAAGGGAAGAGCAAGCGGCGAGAAATAGAGCGAATCGAACGACGGAACGATACACGTGGATCTCCTTATGAGTGGATGAAGTATTTGCTATAGCTTTTTGGAAAGGGCACGGCTTCACGTGCCAACCAACCTGGCTGTGAAAAGGGCTTCAGCCCCAGGTTCCCGAGCGGAACCGGACCTCCACCGCCTTAGCTCTTGGCTTCCGGCGGCTTCGGCGTGTCATTCGACGGTGGCGGCGGGGGCGTGTCTTTCATCCCCTCTTTCAGGGCGCGAATCCCTTCGCCCAGTCCCTTCCCCAGTTCCGGCAGCCGTTTCGGGCCAAACAGGATCAGGGCGACAATCGCCACCAGCAATAGATGTGTTGGAGTAAATAGTTCTCCCATAAACCCTCCGGGCCTGACTAACACACGACCCGCGCCTTAACCGCACGCGAACAATAGGTTAGCCCACGGGTGGTGGGGAGTCAAACCCGGCGACCACACCTCAAGTCCTCCGCCTCGACCTTTCATTGACGTGGCGTCCCTTATTCCGAAGATGCACCTCAACTCTTCGGAAAGTTCGGATCGGCCTTAATCTCGCGAATCTGCTGAATATGCCGTTCGGCATGGGTAGAGATTTCGAGCATCCACTGCCAGGAATCGATCCTTTCTGCTGTTCCGAAGCTATGGGCACGCAGGTCGTCGTGGGTGGACTTGATGTATTCGATCATGGTCCCGCGCAGTGCCTGGAACTTCCCCAGGGCCTCGCCGAGGTCCTTGTAGGTATCGACCTTCTCATGACCGCCCCCGGTCTTGGTGTGCACAACGCGATCTATTCCGTACCACAGGATATCCGCGTCTGTGTTCGACGACTTCTGGCCCTTCATGTCCGGGGGCGCCTTGACTGCCTTCATCAAATCACGCCAATAATCGGGCTCGGCGACTGCCAGATGCGAGACGCATTCCCGGATGGACCAGCGATCTGGTGCGGAACGGTACTCAAGCTGGGCCTTGGAAAGTCCATGCACCTGCTCGGCCAGCATTTGCCCGGTCATTTCAAAGTGCACCAGCAGGTGCTCCCGGTCTTCGTCCGTCATGCCGGCGGCTCCAGACTTATCGGCGGCGGAGACTTGCAGGGCGATCAAGAGAAGCGGCAGAAATCTCAAAATTTTCATATTCAACAGACCCCTTTCATCGAAATTATCCTCTGCGTTGCGCGAACATCCACTTCACCAATTCCGGTTCGGTGAACGCCCACTCCCAGACGTTGTGATCGACGCCGGCGTATTCGGTGGAAAGTGGGTGCCCACCTGCCTTCCTTCTGGCCGCGATACGCTCTCGTGACAGCGACACTGGAACCGTCTGGTCCGAGTCTCCATGAAAGTTCCAAACTGGAGTGTCGATAGCCCCCGTGCCATCGTCCTTCGACAAGCTTCCGCAGCAGATCGCCGCGGCCGCGAAAAAGCCCGGGCGATTCGTGATGATGTTCCACGTGCCCGCGCCGCCCAGTGATTGACCCGTGACATAGATGCGCCGTTCATCGATCGCGAATTCGTGGACCAGGGCACCGATCACTTCCAGCGCCCTCCCTGTTCCTTGCCCCAGCCCCGGCACCATCTCAAATTCGCCCCTCTTTAGCTTTGCGGGATCGTAACGGACCCATCCGCGGTCGCTCTGCGGTGCCAGCACGTAGCAGGGAAATTTCTTCTGATTTTCCGGGAGCAACCAGACGCGCGTGCCGAAAATGTTGCCCAGCCCCAGCTGTTTCAGGTTGTCGTCGCCCTGCCCGCCGCTACCGTGCAGATAAACCACCAGGGGCAGCTTGCCGGCCGCTTCCGGCCGAAACAACCGATAGGGCATCGCCCAGTCACCCTTGAGCGTGCGGGCCTCGAACTTGTTTTGTAGCCCGTCAGAGTTTTTCTTGAACGCCTCGATCATGGCGAGCCTCTCTGGCGACATCGGAGCGCCGGGTGCGAGCGGAGGCGTACGCTCGTCTTTTACTGAAGTGGCGGATGCGCGTGGCGCGAGCGAAAAGCTGGGACCGGTATGAGTCGCTCCAAGCCAGGCTCCCACCGAGGCCGAGCCCAGCAGCCGAACTGCTTCTCTTCGCGTAATCATCCGAGTTTCGGCTCCTCTTTCACGAGCTTGCTTGAGACCCGAGCACGTAGACGCCTTAACCGCCGAATGGGTAGCAGGCCTTCCGCGAATGCCACGAAGGCCGGGTCGAGCTGCGGAGAGGCGATAGTGCGTTACGGATTGCCCCCAGGCGAAACATCGCGTAACGTGGTCGGGGAAATTATGAACTCTGCCCCACTTGACCGTTCTGCCAGTCTGCCATCCCGCGTTGCATCCGTGGACCTTATCCGCGGCGCGGTCATGGTGCTCATGGCCGTCGACCACGTGCGCGTTTATTCCGGCGTTCCCGCCGGCGGCCCGACACCCGGGCTCTTCTTCACACGCTGGGTCACGCATTTCTGCGCGCCCGCATTCATCTTTCTGGCCGGCAGCAGCGCTTTTTTCTACGCCCGCAAGCACGCCGATCTTTCGCAGCATCTGCTGGTGCGCGGCCTCTGGCTCATTTTTCTCGAGTTCACCTACCTGCGCCTGTGCTGGACGTTCAATCTCGATTTCAAGCACTACGAAATGGCGGGAGTGATCTGGGTCATCGGCATTTGCATGATTCTGATGGCCGGGCTGGTGAAGCTGCCCTTGCCCGCGGTGGGTGCGATCGGAATCATAATCATCGCCACGCACAATCTGATGGACTCGCACCTGGGCGAGCTGCTTGAAGGCTTGGACCAGAACAAGTTCTCCGGACTCTGGAAGATTTTCTATATCGGCTTTTTCGCCGGCCCCATCCAGTTCGGCCCCGATGGCCCCAACCTTATCGTTCTTTACTCCATCATTCCGTGGATCGGCGTCATGGCCGCGGGTTACGCCTTCGGTAAAATCCTGAGCTTGCCCGCCGCGGCTCGCAACCGTTTGTGCCTGCAGATCGGACTCTCGGCGATCGCGCTGTTTTTCCTGCTGCGCGGATTCAATCTCTACGGCGATCCGCGCCCGTGGCACGCCGCTACTCAGGGACGAAACGGCATGCCGCCCATGCCCGCCTATTTATCGTTCCTCAACACCAGTAAATACCCGGCCTCGCTCGATTTTCTGCTGATGACGCTCGGCCCGATCATCGCGCTGATCCCGCTGCTGGAAAATGCGAAAGGCACGCTGGTCCGCGCCATCACTGCGTTCGGCCGCGTGCCGTTCTTCTACTACATGCTGCACATTCCGTTGATCCACGCGCTGGCGCTGATCGTTTCAAAAATCCGTCTGGGATACGTCAGCCCCTGGCTTTTCGCCAACCACCCCATGGGCAATCCCGAGGCGCCGGACGGTTACATGTGGAGCCTGCCGCTTCTTTACCTGGTCTGGGCCATGGCAATCACACTGCTCTATTTCCCCTGCCGCTGGTTCGCGGGATTCAAGTCCCGTCGCAACGACTGGTGGCTCACTTATCTGTAATTCAAACTTTAGTGGCGTCATCCCGAAGCCCCGCATTTTCACCAGCGGGGCGAGGGATCTCGCGCGCATCGGCACAGAATGACGCCGGTTATGCGGAAAATAACCGCCCCGCCCCCTGTCCCTACGACCTATTACTTCCGTGACCTTACCCTCGGTTCCCTGCGAGGACTATGTTGACTCGATGGGGCCGAAAATCAGCCGCTTCCTCTTGTCGTGTGTCCTGTTGCCGGCATCCGTCTGTATTGCGGGCAGCCAGCCGGTTACGGCTTCCGATCTCGTTTCCTGGTTGGTTGGCGGTATCAGTCCGGCTCGCCTGACCCAGATTGTGGCGCAGAACGGCGTGGTTGCCTGCAACGCCGCCGAAAGCCGCCAACTGAAAGACGCCGGAGCCGACGCGTCCCTTCTGAAAGCGGCCTGCAAATCGTCGGGCACTTCCGCGAGCCGGATTCCCGCATCTTTGATGACCGCATCCGTGCTGGCGCGGCAGGCGGAATATCACGAGTCCGAGTTGAGCCTGCGGCAGTTGCTCGCCGCCGATCCGAAAAATTCCGCCGTTCACTACGCCCTGGCCTACATGCTGCGCCAACAGGATGAATGGGACGACGCCTTCGACGAATACGGCGAAGCCGCGAGCCTGATGCCGGAGCTTGCAGAAAATCACAATGCGCTGGCTTATGTTTTCTATCGCACCGGCGACGGCGAGAACGCCATCGCCGAAGCCCGCACCGCGCTCAGCCTCGATCCGAAAAATGCCGAGGCCTATCAATATCTCGGTCTCGGCTTTTATGCCGTCGGCCAGTTTCCCGCGTCAGTCAACGCATTTCGCCAGTCGCTCGTATCCGACGCGGCCAATCCCGACACTTACTATGACCTGGGCATTTCGCTGAACTCCTCCGGAGACCTGCCGGCCGCCATCGCCGCCTACCGTCACGCCATTCAACTGCGGCCCGCTTTCTGGCAGGCGCATTCCAATCTTGGACTCAGCCTGCACGCGCTCGGCAAGCTCGACGAGGCCCGCGCCGAATACGCAACCGCGCGCACGCTCGCTCCCGACGAACCTTCGGTGCAGAACAACCTCGGCAACACTTACTGTGATCAGGGAAATTACGACGCGGCCATCACCGAGTTCAAAGACCTTTACCGCCAGCATCCCGACTGGGACCAGGGGCATCCCTGCCTGGCGCGCGCCTATTTGTCGCGCAAAGATTACGACCACGCCATCGAAGAGTTGGAAGCAGCGGTCCGGCAGAACCCGGCCAGCTCCACCGAACATCGCACCCTGGGCCAGGTGCTGCTGCTGGCGGGCAAGAATGACGATGCGGTCCGCGAACTGCGCCTCGCCGTCACGCTCAATCCGGACTCCGAAGCCGCCCACCATTCGCTGGGCATGGCCTTGTTTCAAGGGCAGAAGCTGCAGGCCGCCGAAACCGAGTTTCGCGAGGCATTGCGGCTGAATCCATCCGCCGACAATCACTACGCGCTGGCCGCCTGCCTGATGAACCTGGATCGCAGCCAGGAAGCGCTGGCTGAACTGAACGAAGCCACGAAGATCGATCCGCAGCGCGAACTGTTCCGCGCCCGCAGGGACGAATTGCAGCAACTCATCCACGCCGCCGCGCACTGAACGCGGCAAACTGGGCCAAGACACCGGCCATGCCCAGCGATGGATTGTTCTCAGTTGAATTTACGGAGACCGACGCCGGGTATGGAAGATGCCCATAGCCGATGCCGTGATGTTCTGGGTCGAGTTGTCGCTGTAGGTTGCGGTTGCCGAGAACTGCTCGCCATATCCCAGAGGGACGGAACACCACGCCGCCCCCGGGTCGTCAGTCAACGACACCAAAGGCCAGTATCAAACGTTGTACTGGCGGTGTTTCAAGGTTTGCCACACGCTTTCTTACACTGGGGAGGAGCAGGCTCCGGCTTTTTGACGCTGGGCCCGGGAGATCACGGATGGACGTCAGGCAAACGCCGGGAGTTGCAGCGGGTACAGGCACAAAGATGGCGCAGGAAGCCGAAGCCATCCGGCGCGCTTCGTCTCCAGTGGAGCATGCCTCGAAGTCGGTCGGTTATGGCCTGCCCTGTTCGCGTTGCCACCTCTACTATCCCGCCGACCTGAATAATTGCCCCGGTTGCGGCAGCGCGGAACGCGTTTCGCCCATCGCTCCACCCAAGGGGACGGTAAACAAGAGCCAGGCGGCTGTGCAACCAGTGGCCGACCTTTCCAAGCTCGAGACGGAGCGAGAAGAGTTTCTGCGCCAGTTCAAATCGCAGCTGCAGGAAGTGCATCGCGAAATTCAGGACGAAAAGACCGCTCACGCGGCCTGTGCGCTTTCCGATCAACATCACGGCGAAGACTCGCAAGCCCAGGTCTGCAAGGTCTGCTACGAAAAATTGCAGGAACACGTCGACGTGCTGGAAGCCTCGCTGCACATGGACCTGAAAGAGGCCGCCCAGATTATTTACGACGCGGTGTGGGCCGATCCTTCCGATCCCAACAAGACTTATCAGAACGCCGCCGGCGCATTGCTGGCCGAGCTGCGCAAGCGCTCCGGCATCAACGGCGTGCTGAGCCCGTTTCATCCGCTGTCGCACTGAGGTAGCGGTCAGCTCTTGGCGGTTCTGCATTTGCTGAAATAACTTAAGAACCACGGGCACCGACTTAGTCCCAATTTGAAACATATATGTTATAAATCTCGTGCCTTCGGCACTGAGGTAACCTTGTCAAACAAGCGGAATACCGCTGAAATGTGCGGAGAGGTACTTCGGGAAGCAGGAGTTCTTGTTATTGTCTTTGCTCCCCTATACGACCTTTTTGAGCCAGCACGCCCAAGCTGGGTTATATTTTTGCTCGTGCTTTTTGTTGGCGTCGTCTGCCTCACCCTGGGCATCACAGTTGAAAGGAGGCGACATGACAGCCGTTCTGCAACTGTTCGTCTTCCTCGCCGCCGCCGTTTCTTTCGCCGCCTACGCCCTCTGGAAGGACAAGCGTGAACATGCGCAGCGGCGCGAAGATCAAGCTCAGCAATCGATATATTTTCCAGAGTCTGGCTCCAGCAACGTGCCCGAAGATGGGCATGATCACCGCGGCGCTGCGATGTCTCGACTGCCCTAGCGCACCGGAAAAAGTTCCTCTTGGAATTCTGCCGGATCTGCCCGGTTAGATTTAGCTGCATAAGGCGGACTCTCCACCGAATCCCCGGGCATGCAAGCGCCGTAGGAGAATCATTGGGAGAAATCCACAGGCAGCCACGCGTCCATGTGACGGATGAACATTCGTTGCCGCAAACTACTGATTCCATGGGGCAAAGCTGCCTGTGGAAACCTGCGCAAAAACATTGAGCCAAGTTATTGATAAATAAGCTGTTTAGGTATGCCATTTGCGAGCATTGTAAGGCCCCTTCCTGCGTCGAAAACTCGAAATTGACCCTACGGGTCATCCCGATCGCCAAAAGCGATTCAGGGGCGATCCAGGCGCGCTGGCGGGGCGGTCCGTGAGCTGGCCGGATCGCCGAAATTACCCTCGCTCCAGCAAAGTGAATTTGACCGCAAGATCCGGATAGCGAGGTGCACGCTTCCTGCGCGAATCTATCTTTGCCATGAACACTATGACGACCACAACTGCAATAATTCCCAATGACGCCAACCTGATCGCAGACCCGGAGTTTCCTTTGACCGCTATGGTTGCATCAGCCAAATCGCATGCAGCTCCCGAGAGCGACCCGCGCTGGAACGCGGTCGTCGATCGTGATGCGGCGCGCGACGGCGAGTTCGTATTCGCGGTTGCGACCACCGGAGTGTATTGCCGGCCATCGTGCCCGTCGCGGCGGGCGCGGCGAGAGAATGTGCAGTTCTTCGACCGTCCCGAACTGGCCGAGCGCGCCGGATATCGCGCCTGCCTACGCTGCCGCCCAAAATCGACCACCGGCGACCGCCAACTCGACGTGGTCAAGATGATTTGCCGTCACATCGAGCAGAACCTAGACGAGCCGCTCACACTTGACCGGCTGGCTCGGCAATTCGACATCAGCCCGTTTCACTTGCAGCGCCGATTCAAAGCCGCGCTGGGAGTGACGCCGCGGCAGTATGCCGAGAGTGTCCGCCTGCGCCTGCTCAAGACGAAATTGCAGACCGGCGACTCGGTGACGCGCGCCATGTATGACGCGGGCTATAACTCCAGCAGCCGGCTGTACGAAAATGCGGTTGCGCAGCTCGGCATGACGCCTGACCAGTATCGCCGCGGCGCCATCGCCACGCCGATCCGCTACCGGTGCATGGAATCGCCGCTGGGGCGCATGCTGATTGCCGCGACCGGCCGCGGCGTCTGCTCGATTCAGTTCGCGGCCTCGGATGAAGAACTGATTTCAGGACTCAGGCGCGAGTTTCCCTTCGCCACGCGCAAGGAAGACGACGGCGAGTTAAAGCAGTGGGCCGGGGCGCTGCTGGCAACCATGCAGGGAGACAATCGCGCTGCGCAACTGCCGCTGGATATTCGCGCCACTGTGTTCCAGCGCCGGGTATGGACCTGCCTGCAGAAAATTCCGTTCGGCGAGACCCGGTCTTATAGCGAAGTAGCAAAAGCGATACGTCAACCGCGCGCCTGCCGCGCCGTGGCGCGCGCCTGCGCGACGAATCCTGTAGCCGTGGCGATTCCGTGCCATCGCGTGGTGCGCGAAAATGGCGACCTGGGCGGATACCGCTGGGGCGTGAAAAGAAAAAAGGCGCTGCTGAAGCTGGAGCAGACCGGAGTCTCAGGCTAAGAACGCAGCGCCTCTTGGATGGTCTCTACCGGAAGAAATAACTCAAGATCGTTCGCGGGTAGTGGTACAAAGCCAAACTGCTCGTAGTAGCGTTTGGCTTGCTGATCTTTCGCGTCGACAAACAGGCCGATGCCGCCGGCGGTATTGAAGATTTCGAGAAACTTTGTCATGGCCGCAACCAGCAAAGTGTGACCCAGACCCTGTCGTTGAAATGGTTTCGCGATTGCCAGCCTTCCGAGCCTCACTCCAGATACGTCCCGTGGAAGTCTCCTGTTATGGTCCCCGGGCAGGAACTCCGACTTCACCTGGCAAAGATTGAGAGAGAAAAATCCCAGGATCGCTTTTGGCTCAGGGGCTTCTTCATCCACCAGGACGAAGGTCCGAGAGATGCCCCGTGTCGCGTGCTGACGCGCAGTTTGCTTTAGAAAAAGATTGAGAGGCTCGCTGCCGCAATCGAATCCGTCCCGGTCGTGCGATTTCGACAGCGGTTCAAGCTTATGCACGCACCGTGCCCTTGAAAGCCTTGACGGCCTGCTTCAAGCGCTGGTTTGGCTTGGGAGGATGGTCGAGCAGGGAAAGGACCTTCATCGCGTCCTTCTGCGAGAGGCGAATGACCGATTCGCGCTCGATGACGCGCTGGGCTTCCTGATAGGCAGTCTGCACAACGAACTGGTTGACGGTTGCGCCCAGGAGTTCGGCCGCCTGCTCGAGCGTTACGCGCACGTTGTCGGGAACACGGGCAGTTATTCGCTTTCGGGCTTCTTCCGTCGCACGGCTCATGAGCAGATGGTGCCATATTGGCACCGACCCTGTCAACGAGGATCATCCTGCACCGTCGCTTTGACCCCCAGTTTTTCGTAAATCGCTCGCGCCCGGTTGAGCAGGTCCAGCACGTGCTGCTTTTCCGCGTTGTTGTTGTAGTCCGCGAATTTTTCGGCCGCGTCTTGCAGGCGCGCAATCCAGGCCAGGAAATATGCCGCGTCTTCTTTCGATTGCAGCGGCGCGCCGGGCAGCGTCACATACACCGGGCTGGTGGTCGCGTAGGGATAAATATCCAGTACCGGGTCGTGGGCCTGATCGTTCCAGGCGCGCAGCAGGCACCATCCGCTTTGCTTGATGGAAATGTTTTCGTCGCCGTCGGCGGTGGTTCCTTCGCTTGAAATATGGAAGCTGTGGACGACTTTCCCATTGCAGACAAACTCCAGATGATTGACCGCGACGATGGACCGCAGCCAGATGTGCAGCCTGGCCGTTCCCACGTCTCGCAACGGCGGCGAGACGTGGGGCATCCCTGATTCTGATTTATCCGGATCCCCAGCCGTCAGTTGCAGTTCGTCGCCCGGGCCTTTGCCTTCGAGAGTGAAGCCCAGCAGCGGGCCGTTGGTGGCGAAGGTTTTCCCGGCGCGGATGGCGGCGAGAAAGGCTTCGTGGTCGAGGCCCCCCGCGGGAACCTTGGCGTAGACGCGATTCAATCCGACCGGGCCGCGCAGGGAACCGAAGTTGGCCATGGCATCGGTCCCGGCGGCGGCGGGCAGATGAAATCCGCAATTCAGCAGGTGATACCAGACCTCAGCCGTGGATTTGTGATCGCTGAAGCCAACGACTTCGAGGTAATCGACTTTGCCCAGTGCAACATCGACGGGAAGCTCGTCGGTGAGCGAGGCATCGTGCGCGGGGTCGGGATAGGTGTCAAATGGATGCGCGTAACCGACCAGCCCATGTTGAGCGTGAGCGAGGTCGGCGACGTCCGCGTTCGTCGGCACGATGCTTGCCATCGCGGTCTGCGCATATCCCGCATAGCCGGGTAGCAGAAAATTCTGCGTCAGGTGCAGCAGGCCGAGATGTCCCCAATAGCTGGTGTGATATTCCTGCGCGTGAAAAAGCTGGTGCGCGGCGGTGGAAGCGGCATCCCGGTCGGGAGAAAAATAGGCGAGGTCGGGGATGCGCTGTTCTTTGTTGACGATCAGGTTCTCCACGAAGGCCACGTCTTCGGCCGCGGCCTGCGCCAGCAGGCGGGCGGGCGTGTTGCGGTAAGCGCCGGCATAATTCATGTGTACGTGAACGTCGCCGCTGACCCAGCGCGACTGGTCCTCCTGCGGCAGGCCGACTGGTTGCAGGCGAAGGATCAGGCTGTTGGTGTCGCCGGCGGGGATGGTGACCACGCTGCGCTCGACCATGTGCTCGAAGCCCTTCATCACCTGCACGCGCGCTTCTCCGGCGGGCAGCGTCACGGTCGCGGTGCCGGACGATTCGAAATAGTGCTGTTCGAAGGTGCGCTGCGCGCGGTCGAAGCTGTCGTCGGCCTGCATCCAGGCGTCGGCGGGAGCGTAGGCTCGGCCATCGGTGCCGTCGACGGAAATGCGCGCGGGGGTGGGCGCGCCGGTTTCATCCTCGACGCGAATCAGCAGGCGTCCGGTGGGAAGGAGCGTCTTGCGGTCGCGCGCGATGACTTCAGTCTGCGCGCCGCCGGGGACCTGCTGCACCCACAGCGACGTGTTGCTGTTGCGATTGGAAATGAATGCGATCTTCGATCCGTCGGGCGACCAGCGCGGATTGATGTTGTCGAACTCGCCGTAGCCGATGGGGACGGGAGCGCTGCCATTCGCGTCGAGTGTCCAGAGTTGGTGCCAGGGGCGGCCGTTATAGCTGGCGTAAACGATGCGGCGGCCGTCGGGAGAAAAATCCGGCCGCGCCTTCCAGGTGGTTTCTTCCTGATGAATTTCGCGGGCCTCGGCGCCGGGTGCGGATTTCATGCGCCACAGCCCGCCGGTGCCGTAGAGATGTCCGCGATTGGAGACGAAGAGAATCTCCTGGCCGTCGCGGCTCCACACCGGGCTGATTTCGTGATCGAAGGCGCTGTAGTAGTAGCGCGGCAGGGAAGACTTGTTCTCGGCGGTGAGCTGCTGGATGTTGGAGAGCGATCCAGCCGAAAAATCGGCGGTGAAGATGTGGAAGTGGCCGGTGGAGTTGGTCGAGACGAACGCGATGCGCTTGCCGTCGGGGGAGAATCGCGGCTCGACGTTGACTGCGCCGTTGTGGGTGAGCGGACGGGCCGCGCCGGAATGAAGATCGAGCGCCCAGAGTTCGACCGCGTCCTGATTGTATTTGGCGAAGACGACCCATGCGCCGTCGGGAGAGCAGTCGGGCTGATAGTTGTAACCGGGGCCGGCTACGAGTTCAGTGGCTTCGATGGAGTCGAGCGGCTGACGCCAAAGCGAGCCGGCCATTGAGTAGATCAGCCCGCTGGAATCTGGCAGCCACGCGGCGGAACTGGGCCCGGTGGTGAGCTGCGGCAGATACATCTCGCGGAAATAGTAGGGATGCGGCAGGTCAATCTGCTTCAGCACGGGCAGGCGCTGGGCCAGGCACGGCGTGCAGAGCAGCAAGAGAGCGAGTATGCGGCGCGCGAGCAAAGGTATTCCTCGAAGGCGATAGGGTAGCAGAGAGCAGTGGCTAGTGAGCAGTGGCTGGTGGTCAGAATGTCAACGGCATTTACCACGAAGGCCACTAAGGCACACGAAGGAATGCGAACACCCCGACGGCCGGCGACAAGCCTTCGTGCAGCTTCGTGTCCTTCGTGGTTAGTCGGGGTTTGCTTTTCTGGCCCAGAGCCAGTTTCCGGCCGCGAGTAGCGCCGTCACTCCCAGAATCAGCGATTGCTTGAAGTCCACCTGGGTGAACAGGCCGACGCAGATGAGCACTCCCAGCACGGGCAGCAGCATGCCGCCGGGGATGCGCAGTTGGGCGCGTCCGGGGAATTGCTTCCGTAGAACTGGGACAGCGGCGCAGATCACGGCGTAGTAGAACAGGCGCGCGACCGCCGAGAGCGTGACGTTCCAGGCAAAGTGTCCGGCGAGCGCGAAAGCCCAAACTGCGGTTGCGAAGACCAGAATCGACGCGTAGGGAGTGCGAAAGCGTTGATGCACCGCGGCCAACCAGCGCGGGGCGTCTCCATTTTCCGCGAGGGCAAGCGTGACGCGCGGAGTGGAGAGAATGCGCGCACTCACATTGCCGTAGACCGAAAGCAGAGCGCCGACGGTGACGAACAATGCTCCGGCCGGACCCGCGAGCAGACGCGCCAAGTCGGCCAGGGGACGGGTGCTGGCTGCGGGATGCGGCAGCGCCGAGACCACCAGCCACTGGACCAGGGAATAAACGACGCATGCGACCCCTAAAGCGGCCAACAGCGCAAAAGGCGCATCGCGCCGGGGATTCTTGGCTTCGCTCATGGGCAGAAGCGCGCCCTCGAATCCGCCATAGGCGAAGAACATCAGGAGCACGGACTTCACCCATCCGCCCGCGGGGATTGCGGCGGTCGCGACAACGGCGGGCGCGTGCGGATGCAACACCAGGCCCACGGCAATGATGGAAAACAGCGGCAGGAGTTTGGATACGGTGAACAGGTCGCTGAGGCGCGCTCCCGCGGCCACACCGGCGATGTTGATCGCGGCCATCAGCCAAATCAAGGCTGTCAGCACCAGCGCACGCGGCAGCGGCGCCTGCACGCTCGGGAAAAACTCGCCGAGATAAATCACAAACAGGTTCGCGTTCGCCGCCGGGGCGGTTGCCAGGGTCAGCCACAGCATCCATCCGGTCTGGATGCCGGTGAAGCGGCCAAAGGCGGTGCGGGCGTAGAGATACGGTCCGCCGGGCCGGTCGAAACCGGAAGCCACTTCCGCGAAGCAGACGACGATGACCGCGGTACACAAGCCGGCAAGCACGACTGCCCACGGACTGAGCCGGCCGGTGATGCCGGCGATGGTGGAAGGCAGGCCGAAGATGCCGCTGCCGATCATGCCGTTGATGGCGAGCGCGGTAAGGCTCCAGCGCCCGATGGCGCGGACCAGTTGCGCTGAAGGCCGCGCGGTGACGGGTGAAGGAGATTTGGGCACAGGGCTTTGTATCACAGCTGCGCGACGAGCCGTAGAACCTGTGATTGGCAAGGCTTTTGGCGAGATACACCATCGCCGCATCGGAGGTAACCGCCGTGCTGACTATGAATTACCAAAGCCTATGCCCGTGGGACATCTGTTATGGCGTGGTTGTCGATGAGAATGTTTGAGGAGCGATAAGCCATGGCCAGCGACACCTACATGGACGACATCCACTCACGCATCGCGCGCGTCACCGAAGATCTTCGCCTTATTCAGCAGGAATTGAACTGCGCGGCCATGCAGGCGCCGGGCGATCCGGAATTGATGGAGACGCTGCACGCGATGTCGGAAGCCGAACCGATCACGGTGCTACGCTCAGCCGTGGACCAGATGCGGCACTTCCTGTGGTTCTATTCGCAGGTAGTGGGCAGCGAGCCGGAGATTGGCGACCGCATGCGACAAGGCGAACTCGGCAGGTCCGCAAGCGGCCCGTCGCGCATTCAGCAACTGACCCCGGCGGATGAAGCGGTGTTGCTGCGTTATCTGGCGGAATCCAAAGACCGCAAGCCGAACTAAACGCGCGCCCTCAAAACCGAATAACTACAAAGGACACGAAGTTGCACCAAGGAAGGGCACAAAGCCTTGGTGGGCCTTGGTGTCCTTCGTGGTTATTCGGCGTTGGGGGCGAAAGCGTTGCGCGCGAGATCCCTCACCCGGCTTAAGCCGGGATTCGGGATGACGCCGTCGCTGCTACTGCGCGGTTTCAGAGAATTGAATGGGCGTCAGTCCCGTGGCCGAGACGGTGATGCTGACCGTTCCCGGTTTGTAGGGCAATGTGTACTGCGTCACCGCGACGCCCGAAGAGTTTGTTGTGGTGGAGGGATAACTGAAGTTCCCGCCCGCGCCGTTGTCGGTGAAGGTGACCGCCATGTTCGGGATGGCGGCGCCTGAGGCTGACACTGCCATCACTTGCAAAGGCTGGGAAAGTGTTTTTCCGCGCGAACCGGTCTGTCCGTTGCCGGCCACGACCGACAGCTTGCCGGAGAGCTGACCGTAGATGAGCAATTGCGATTGCGTGCCCACGTAGACGCGCCCGGCGGCGATGGTGGGCGTGGCGAAATGGGCGATGGGGCCGACCGTGTCGCGACCATTCGCTGCCATGGTGCTGTCGTAGAGCATCGACATGGTAGTTGCGTTGTAAGCCGTGAGAATGGGCGAGGAGTAGTTCAGTCCGCGCAACATCCAGACGATGCCATTGCTAGTGCCATTGGCTGAGATAGAGGGAAGGCCTTTGCCGGAAATGCTGGAAGTGCCGCGGGGAATGGTGACCGGGGTGAGCGATCCGCTGCCGAGCGCGAATACGCGCATGCCGCTGGTGGTTGCGTAATAGATGCGGTTGTTCCAGAAGGCGGCGCCAGTGCCGCCTCCGCCCACCTGCGGCAGGCCGCCGGGAATCGTCTGCACGGCGTGGTCGTGGTCGGGGTCGTACTGTCCCAGGTTGTCACGATCCAGGAGGTAGACGGTACCTTCTTTGCCGGCAGCGACGAGCAAGTGTTTGGGTTGGCTCGTCTGGTCGGGCAGAAGAATCACTCCGCCGGCACCCAGATCCAGATCGTCAGACTCGAGGGTGGACTGAACATAGGGAGCGAAGTAGTCGCTGAGCGACAAGGTGCCGGAGAGGCGCACGACGGAGTCGCCGTAGTCGCCGGTGGAATCATTCAGCATGCCGTTGGCGGTGGCGAAGAAGACGTTGCCGTCGGCGTCGGCGGCTAGGCCCTTGCCGCTCTGCCAGATGGAGCCGCCGAAGGGCTGGTCGGCGTCGTTGCCGAAAATCGCGGTCTGCTGCAGGGTGTTTTCGTCATAGGCCATCACCCAGCCGATGGCGTGGAGATCGCAGCCATTGGATCCCACCGCCACATAAACCGTGTGGTTGCTCAGCAGCAAGGCGGGCCGCTGGTGCAAGGTGCCGGCGTGGAAGGTGGTCGAGCCGGTCATGGTTGTCACCGAACCCGCGAGCACAACCGAAGGCATGGTTTCGATCCCGGTGCCGATGTCGAGGGCGTGGATGCGGAACACGGGCTGGCCGGATTCTTTGGTTTTCGCGACGACGAAGAGCGTGTTGGTGGAGGCGTCAATCACCGGCGTTCCGAGGATGCCGTTTTCTACGAACCCGGTTTCGGCGCAGCCCTCGGCGGAAATAGGTTCGGTGCCGGCGCCCGGAGGAATCAGATTGGTTTTCCATACCACGCCGCCGTTGACGGCGGAAATGGCATAAACGCTGTCGTGCATGGTGGCGACGAAGATGAGGCTGCGCACGGTGCCGTCGGGAAGAGAAACCGACGGGAGATAGAGAGGCTGGGCAGACATGTAGCCGTCGACATGCACGGCACGCTGCAGGCCGAACTGGTTGGGATTGACATTGGCCGGCGTCAGAATCTTCTCGGCGAGGTTCTGTCCGGTACGGGAATTATCGTTATGCTGGGTCGTCATCTGGCCCGCGGCCAAGACACACGACCACACCAGAAGCAAACAGCAGACGAAGAAGCGGCGCATTGCAATCTCCAAAGTGCATTCGCGGACTGCATCGTGCCCGGCCAGGGCACACATACGACCGGGAAATTGCTGGGTATTATCGCCGCAGCAAAAAGCCAGCGCAACAGGAAACACGGGCTACGCCAATTGATGAGTTGAAACGCGCTGAAATATTCACAAAAGCTATTGGGTGAACGCGCTGGTGAAAGTCTTCAAGACCTCGCCCGCGGGGTTGAGGACGGTGAGGTTGGCGGCGGACTGTTCGCACAGAAATCCGTACTGGAGGCCGGCGGCTCGCGCGGGGTTCAGCGTAGCGGCGCGCACCGCCTGTTGCAGTCCGCTGCCGGTAAATTGCGCGAAGTTGCGGACGGCGGCATCCATGGTCAGCACGCTGCCGGCAAGTTTGCCGTCGAGCGTGACCCTGCCATCGTGGACGTCCACGTCCATCACGCCGAGCCGGTAGCGTCCGTTGGGCATGCCGGTCGCGCTGGTGGCGTCGGTGATCAGTACGCTGCGTTCGGGGCCCTTCATCTGAAAAAAAAGCTGGACGACTGAAGGCGCAACGTGGATGCCGTCGGCGATCAAATCGGCGGTGAGCGCCGAATTGGTGAGAGTTTCGCCGAGGATGCCGGGTTCGCGGTGGTCGAGCGGGCGCATGGCGTTGAAGGTGTGAGTGGCATGGCGCGCGCCGGCGGCGATGGCGGCGCGCGCGGCGGCCGAGTCGGCATCGGAGTGGCCGATGCTGACCAGCACGTTTCTGCTCACGGCGGCGACGATCACTTCGATTGCGCCGGGAAGTTCGGGCGCGATGGTCATCATGCGCAACCGGCCGCGGCTGGCCTGCCAGAACCGGTCAAAAAGCGCGACCGTGGGCAGGCGAAGGTTTTCCGGGCGGTGGACGCCGCATCTTTTGTAGCTGAGAAACGGGCCTTCGAGGTGGATGCCGAGGGGGCGGGCGCAGGCGTCGGGCGGCATGGCTTTATCTTCGATGGCGTCGGCGAGGCGCTCGAGGGCGCGGCACGTGTCGTCGTCGGGGCTGGCGACCGTGGTGGGGAAGTAGGCGGCGACGCCTCGGCCGGCGAGAAAAGTGCCGAGCTGTATAAGATCGGCGCGGGATGCGCTCATCACGTCAACATTCATCCCGCCGTGAATGTGGAGATCGACAAAGCCGGGGACGAGGATGCCGTCGGGAAAGTTGAATTCGCGGCCGGAGGGGGCGGAGCCGTTGCCGGAACTGATCTTGGCGATGCGGCCGTCTTCGATGCGGACCA
>Ga0209698_10002107_pt1 | contig 22778 bp, 21 predicted proteins | sample LitLauG_LLR_2012_FD_187203 | JGI IMG/M metagenome (GOLD analysis project Ga0209698, IMG submission 187203) | Freshwater sediment microbial communities from Pennsylvania, USA - Little Laurel Run_MetaG_LLR_2012 (SPAdes) (version 2) | ecosystem: Environmental > Aquatic > Freshwater > Creek >... | reverse complement strand
GCGTCATCCGCAGCCACGGTGTGCGCACGGCGGCCTGCGCCCAGAAGCGCATCAGCTCGTGCAGGCGTTGCTCTCGCTGCTCAGCGTCCGGGAAAGACCACAGGCCCCACAGAGGGTCGCTGAAGAACGCGCTCGTCAGGCACGCGGCGACGGCCGGCACGTCACCCGCGGTCGCGGGGCGGCCCGCGAAGCCAGGCTCCTTCATGTCTGTGCCTCCCGCTCTGTCGCTCGCGGCGAACCTACCACGGCTCTGGGCCGCGCAAGGGCCGGCGGCCGCGTGCATCCGCCGTTGGAGCGTCGACGGTCCTGGCGTGGCTTAGCGTCCTCGGATCTGACGGGTGGTCAGCCACGCGGCGCAGCTTCCCTGAAATCAGGCGCCGTGCATCTAAGCTGTGGCGGACCGAAAAGGGACAGAACTAGTGGCAATAAGCACAAACCAATTCAAGAACGGGAATCACATCGAGGTCGAGGGCACGATCTTCAAGATCCTCGAGTTCCAGCACGTCAAGCCCGGCAAGGGCGGGGCGTTCGTCCGCACGAAGCTGCGCAGGGCCTCCGACGGCAACGTCATCGACCGCACGTTCAGGGCCGGCGAGAAGTTCCGTTCGGTCCGCACCGAGGCGCGCAAGATGCAGTTTCTCTATGCCGACGGCACCGACGCGCACTTCATGGACACCGAGTCCTTCGAACAGATCGCGGTCCCCGAAGGCACCGTCGCCGACACGCTCCGCTGGATCATCCCGAGCACCGAGGTGGACGTGCTGTTCATCGACGGCGAGCCGGGCGACATCCAGCTCCCGAGCTCGGTCGATCTCGAGGTCGCGCAGACCGACCCCGGGCTGCGCGGCGACTCGGTCTCCGGCGGCGGCACCAAGCCCGCGACCCTCGAGACGGGGGCCGTCATCCAGGTTCCCCTGTTCGTGGAGCCAGGCACGCGCATCAAGGTCGACACGCGCACCGGTGACTACATGGCGCGTTCCTGAATGCGCCGCACCGATCAGCGCAGGGCTGCGGTGATCGCGCTCTACCAGCACGACCTGACCGGTCGTGAGCTCTCCGAGACACTGGACCGGAACGCTTCGCTGTTCTCTCGCTCGCTGGCGCACGCCGCCGCCGACATGGCGCCGGAACTCGACGAGGTCATAGACCGTCATGCGCACGGCTGGTCGGTGGACCGCATCCAGCCGCTGGAGCGCAGCATCATGCGCGTCGCGCTCGTCGAGATGCTGCACCCCGACGCAGCCCCCTCGGACGAGCCGATCTCGCCCGAGGGCGCGATCGAGGAGGCCGTGGAGAGCGCCAAGACGTTCTGCGGGGCCGACGCCCCTGGCTTCGTAAACGGCGTCCTGGCCGCGGTTCTCCGCGAGGTCAGGGAGAATGCGAGCACCGCATGAGCAGCGTCGAGCACCTTGATGACCTGATCTCACGCCTGGAGCGCGCCGCCGAGCAGCTGCGCTCCGGCGAGCTCTCACCCGACGCCGCCGCCGGGATGGTCGAGGACTGCGCCGCGCTGGCCGCGCAGGCGGCCGCCGAGCTCGAGCAGCTCACGCGGGCCGAGGTGCCGGCTCCGGCGCCCGGCCAGGACAGCCTGCTCTAGGGCGCGGCCGGGGCCGTGGGCGCCAGCTACCCGGAGCACCTGCGCGAGGAGGTCGAGCGCCACCTGCAGGAGATGCGCTTCTCCAGCGAGGCGCTGACCGCCGGGCTTGAGGAGGCGATGCGCTATTCGCTGCTCGCCGGCGGCAAGCGGATCCGGCCCGTGCTGTCGCTCGCGACGGCTCGCGCGGTCGGCCTCGAGCAGAGCCGCGTGCTGCCGCTCGCCGGCGCGATCGAGCTGATCCACACCTACTCGCTGATCCACGACGACCTGCCCGCGATGGATGACGACAACCTGCGCAGGGGGCAGCCCACATGCCATGTGAAGTTCGGCGAGGACGTCGCGATCCTCGCCGGCGACGGCCTCTACGCGGAGGCGTTCCACCATCTGCTGAGCAACCTGGACGGGCCGCCCGAGCTGGTGCTCGCGTCCGCCGCGGAGCTTGCCGCCGCGACGGGTGTCGGCGGCATGGTCGGCGGCCAGTACGCCGACGTCAGCGCCGCGTCGCCCCCGGGCCCGGACTCGCTGCGGCGCCTGCACGAGCTGAAGACCGGGAGGCTGATCGGAGCCTCGGTGACTTGCGTACTAATCTTGACGGGGACAAAAGATGCCCGTGATACTGCGCCCCTACGCCGCTTCGCCGCCGAGCTGGGCGTCCTGTTCCAGATCGTGGATGACATCCTCGACGTCACAGGCACGGACCAAGCACTCGGAAAGCCACAGGGAAGCGATGAGCGTCATGGGAAGCGCACTTACGTGAGTCAGTTCGGCATCGAGCGCGCGAGAGCGCTGGCGGCGCAGTCGCACGAGACCGCACGCGCTGCGCTCGCGGAGGTGGCGCTCTCGCCGTCGTTCGCCGGCGGGCAGGCACCGGACGGCCGCCACGCCACCGCGGAGCTCGAGGACATCACCGACTTCATCTTCACGCGAACCTCATGAGCATCCTCGAGAACATCGACGGACCCGCGGACCTGCATGAGCTCTCCGAGCAGGAGCTCGCCCAGCTGGCGCAGGAGGTGCGCGAGCACATCATCGACACCGTCGGCGAGATCGGCGGGCACTTCGGAGCGAACCTCGGGACCTGCGAGCTGGCGGTCGCGCTGCACTCGGTGCTCGACTCACCGACGGACAAGATCCTCTGGGACGTCGGGCATCAGGCATACCCGCACAAGATCCTCACGGGCCGGCGCGATCAGCTGAGCACGATCCGACAGTACGGCGGGCTCGCCCCGTTCTGCTCGATGGAGGAGTCCGAGCACGACGCGATGGGTGCCGGTCACGCCAGCACCTCGATCGGGTACGCGGTGGGACTTAAGGAGGGCATGCGGCAGATCGGCGGGGACGAGCAGGGCAACGTCGTCGCGGTGATCGGGGACGGAGCGATGACCGGCGGCGTCGCGTTCGAGGCGATCAGCCAGGCGGGCGGCCTCGGCACCCCGATCGTCGTCGTGCTCAACGACAACGGGATGTCGATCGCCCCCAACGTTGGCGCCCTCTCGCGCTACTTCAACCGCGTGCGGCTGAACCCCAAGCTGTGGCACGCCCGCTCGGGCGTGGAGGGCGGGCTCACCAGGCTACCCGGCGGGATCGGCGCGGCATTTGAGCGCCTCGGCCCGCACCTGAAGGAGTCGATCAAGGCGTTCTGGGCGCCCGGTCTGTGGTGGGAGGAGCTCGACTGGGCCTACATGGGGGTCGTCGACGGCCACGACGTCAGGGCGCTGCGCGAGGCGCTGAAGGAGGCGCTCGCGGCCGAACGCCCCGTCGTCGTGCACATCGCGACCGTCAAGGGCAAGGGCTTCGCCCCCGCCGAGGAGGGCGGCCTCGAGGGGATGGAGCAGTGGCACGCCGCGAAGCCGAACTCGATCACCAACGGCTCGCCGACGAGGCCCGCGAAGCCCGCGTTCGGACCCCAGAACGGCCCTCCGAAGATCATCATCCCGCAGTACACGCAGGTCTTCGGAGAATCGCTCGTGCGTGAATGCGAACGCGATGAGCGGGTCGTCGGGATCACCGCCGCGATGAACTCCGGCACCGGGCTGAGCATCCTGCAGAAGGCGATGCCCGACCGCTACTTCGACGTCGGCATCGCCGAGCAGCAGGCGATCCTGTTCGCGTCCGGGCTGGCCCTGGCGGGCGTCAAGCCGGTCGCCGCGATCTACTCGACGTTCCTTCAGCGCGCGTACGACCAGATCGTCCACGACGTCTGCCTGCAGAAGCTGAACGTGGTGTTCGCGATGGACCGCGCCGGGCTCGTCGGCGACGACGGACCGACCCACCACGGAGTGTTCGACATCCCGTACCTGCGCTGCCTGCCGAACATCGTGCTGATGGCGCCCCGTGACGAGGCGATGCTGGTGCACATGCTCAGGACCTCGCTCGAGTACGACGACGGACCGGTGGCGATCCGCTACCCCCGCGGCGAGGGCACCGGCGCAGAGCTGCCGGCCGAGGGCCAGGCGATCCCGATCGGCACCGGCGAGATCCTCTGCGAGGCCGACGTCGCCGCCACCGGCGGGCGCCCCGGCCGCCGCGTTGCGCTGATCGGCTACGGCAGCGGCGTCGGCAAGGCGCTGCAGGCCGCCGAGCTGCTGCGCGGCCAGGAGATCGCGGTCACGGTCGCCGACGCCCGCTTCGCCAAGCCCGTCGACGCGGGCCTGATGGCGCAGCTCGCGGCCGAGCACGACCTGCTGGTCACGGTCGAGGAGGGCGTCCTGGCGGGCGGATTCGGCTCGGCTGTCTGGGAGACGCTCAACGAGGCCGGCGCAGCGCCGCGGATACTGCGCGTGGGCCTGCCCGACCGCTACGTGACGCACGGCAAGCCGGCGCTGCTGCACGAGGAGGTCGGCTTCACCGGCGAGCGCATCGCCGAGCGCGTCGCCGCCGCCCTCAGCGACCGGCAGTCGGCGGTCATCGGCGCCTGAGGGCACTCGCCGGGCGGGGGTCCTTAAACGAAACGACCCGCCGGGGAAAGCGGGCCGTCTCAGGGAGGAGGGATTCAGGAGAGATGATGTTCAACTCTCGGTCACCAGACATACTGTCCATTGCTGGGGCAAGCATGTGTGACATCGATCACAGAGCGCCGCGCGGGAGCCTCGTCGCACGGGCTGCGGGTGGCGTGCTTCTGTGCAACTGTTGGGCCCGATGAGCAAGCGGCGCCTGGACACACTTCTCGCCGAGCGCGGCCTGTTCACCTCACGCACGCGCGCCGCCGCGTCAGTGATGGCGGGCGAGGTCAGGGTCGGAACGGGCGGGCGGCGCGCGGCGAAGCCCGGCGAGATGGTCGACCCGGATGAGCTGATCAGCGTCGATGAGGCGCCCGCGTACGTCTCCCGTGGCGGCGTCAAGCTCGCCAACGCGCTGCAGGAGAGCGGCCTGCCTGTCGCCGGGCGCCTCGCGCTCGACGTCGGCGCTTCCACCGGCGGCTTCACCGATTGCCTGCTGCAGCGCGGCGCCCGTGCGGTGATCGCCGTCGACGTCGGCTACGGCACACTCGACTACAGGCTCCGAACCGACGGGCGCGTCCGGGTGATGGAGCGCACGAACGCGCGCGAGCTGACGCCCGCGATGCTGGCGCTCGCCGACGGCGAGCAGCCGCCGGACCTCGCCGTGATCGATGTCTCGTTCATATCGCTCACCAAGATCCTGCCCGCCGTGCTCGCCTGCCTTGCGCCCACGCACGACGTGCTGGCGATGATCAAGCCGCAGTTCGAGGTCGGGCGGGGGCGCGTCGGCAAGGGTGGTGTCGTGCGCGAGCCGGCGGAGCGGCGCTCCGCCCTCATCGCCGTCGGCGAATGCGCGCTCGGGCTCGGCGCCGGGGTGCGCCGCTACATCTCCTCGGGGCTCGCGGGGCCCAAGGGCAACAGGGAGACGTTCATCTGGCTCACCGAGCCCGCTCGCTCGAGTGCGGTCGCCGGCGATCTCGAGGGCCTCGCCCGCGAGGTCGAGCCATGAGGCAGGTGACCGTTTACACGCACCGGCGCCCGGAGGACACGCGGCCCGCGCTGGACCTGCTTATCGAACGCGCCGCGCAGGCAGGCGTCTCGCTGCGCTTCGACGCCGAGGAGACCGAGAAGCACGGGCTCACGGCAGGCCCGTCCGTGCAGGTGAACGCAGCCGCCACCGACGACGTGGGGCTGTGCATGGTGCTCGGCGGCGACGGCACGATACTGCGCGCGCTGCAGCGCTACGCCGGCACCCCGGTGCCCGTGTTCGCGATCAACTACGGGGCGATCGGGTTCCTCGCGACGGTCGAGCCCGCCGACATCGAGGATGGAATCGCACGCGCGCTCGGCGGCGACTTCGAGCTGCTGCGGCTCCCCGGGATCGTTCTCGAGCTCGGCGGCCGGCAGCAGACGGCGATCAACGACGTCGCGATCCACCGCAAGGTCGGAGAGCGCGTCGCCGAGCTCGCATACGCCCTCGACGGAGAGGTCGCGGGCAGCGTCCGCTGCGACGGCCTGGTCGTCGCAACCCCCGCCGGCTCGACCGGCTACAACCTCGCCAACGGCGGGCCCGTGATGGCATGGGGGGTGGAGGGGTTCGTCGTGTCGTTCATCTCGCCCCACTCGATGAGCGCAAGGGCGCTCGTGGCCGCCCCGACGGACCGCCTAACCATCTTCAACCGCTCACGGGAGCCGCTCGACGTCGCCGTCGACGGAAGGCCGGTCGGCGAGATCGAGCCCGGCGGCTCGATCGGCGCGAGCTTCGTCAAAGACGTCGGGACGCTCGCGCAGCTGCCCGGCTCGTCCTTCTACCGCCGCCTGCGGGAGAAGTTCGGCCGCCTCGCCAGCTGACGCTCAGGCGACGCGGGCGCTCGGGTCGGCCGAGGAGGCGGTGCTGCCGTGCTCCATCGCCGACAGGAATTCATCGAGCTGGGCGCGTGAGAAACGGCGCTGCCCGCCCGGGGTCCTGTAACAGCTGACGTGTCCCGCGTCGGTCCACCGCCGGACGGTCGCAAGCGAGACGCCCAGGTAGGACGCGGCCTGCGAGCTCGTGAACACGAGCTGCTGGCTGTCCCTCGGATTGGTTGGCGCTGCGGGCATTGTCACGGTTGATCCCTGTGTCGTTTGCGTGCCCGCCGCACGGTGCCGCGGGCTCCTGCTGACAGTTTCGACAGAAAGCGCCGCGGGCTTGAGTGCGGCGCACGATTGCGCAGCTTTTCGCAGGCGGGAGCCCGGGCCGGCGCCGTCGCGCCCGGCCCGCAAAACCCTCCAGGGACGGCCACCCGCGGCCTCACACCGGGTGAGATTCCGCATTGCAGAGCCGTTTGCCGGGCCCGTGTTCTGGCATACGCTGGGCTAATGCAAGCAATCGTGCACAAGTCCCCGCAAACTGGACATTCCGACAACTACCGTTACTATCCTCTCCGAACCTACTCAAAGGTAGCGGTACCCGAGTGGATGGAGACACGCGGAGCCGCCTCCCAAGAGGACTGCCGCACAGTAGATAAGGAGACAGTCGTGGAATCCTACGCACGATAAGACTCTCAGCTGTTTGGAAGGACCTGAAGGGCGCACCGCTCCGATATGACATCGGCAGGCGTTGCGCCCTTCAGCTGCTTGTGAGGGCAGCTCAGCGCGAGGCCGGCTGGGCCATGCGCCTGACGCGCTGTTCGAGCGCGAACTCCGCCTCGTACGCCGCATCGTCGTAGTCCGCGACTGCGAGCGACTCGTCACGTTCGAGCATCGCGATGAACCGCTCGACGAGCTCCGCGTCGAGCTGCGTGCCGGACACGGCGCGAAGTTCGGACATCGCTTCCTGCATGCTCATCGCGGGCCCGAAGCTCGTTCGCTTGGTCATCGTGTCGTAGGTCGAGCAGATCGCGACGATCCGCGAGGCGAGCGGGATCTCATCGCCGATCAGTGCGGCCGGGTAGCCGCTGCCGTCGACGCGCTCGTGGTGATAGAGGATCGCGTCCGCCACCGGGCCGTAGCCGTCGAGCTTGCCGACCAGCGCCGCGCCGTCCTGCGGGTGCCTGCGGATCACCGCCCAGTCCTCGTCGGTCAGCTGGTCGGGGTGAAGCACGCGGTCAGACCACGCGAACTTGCCGATGTCGTGCAGCAGCGCAGCGGTGTGGATGACCTCCTGCTCCTCCTCGCCGCAGCCGAGATCGACCGCGAGCGCCTTCGCGTAGCGGGCGACCGCGGTCGCGTGGCGCCGCGTCGCCATGTCGCGCAGGGCGAGCGCGTCCATCAGCATGCTGAGCACGCCGAGCTGCAGGTTCGCGAGGTGGATCGAGCGCGCTTCCAGCTGGTCGGCCCGCTCCTCCGAGCGCAGCAGGGCCATCGTCAGATAGTGGAAGGTCATCAGGACCAGGATCGAGCCGATCAGGACCGGCAGTCCGAGGTTCGTGTAGGCGACGGCCATCAGCGCGGCCAGCAGCCCGGCGGCGAGATGCCCCGGCAGCACGGGGATGAAGGCCTCGCGCGTCTGCCGGCCCAGCGAGCGGCCCTCCTCGACCCTCACGTCGACGGCGACCGTCAGGAAGTTCAGGGAGATCGTCAGCAGGAACACCGCGAACACGATCAGGCCGAATTCGATTCCCTCCGCCGCCCGCTGGCCCGCCGCGGTGTGGATGTCGCCCGCCAGCGCCCTGCACATCAGCGCTCCCACGAACGGGAACAGCGCGAAGGTGACGAGGTTGTTCAGCCAGCGGCTGGCGGACACGCGCCTGTAGGCGGAGGTCATCACCGCTGCGCTCACTCCGCAGAAGACCGCCGGCGCCACGCCCAGCAGGCACATCGCGAGGACGAGAGCGATATGGGCCGTCGTCAGGACACCGCCGCCGACGACCGCGCTGAGGCGCTGACCGACGAGCGTGAGCGCGAGCAGCACCAGCACCAGCAGCATCGGCTGCCAGTCCTCCGCACGCGAGAGCATCGCCGCCGCGCCAAGCGTCGCGGCGAGCACGAGGGCCTCGGCAGCCCAGTAGAGGCGGGTCTTGAGTGTGGCCGTGAGCATAGGACGCGTCCTGTCGTCCTTAACGACCGAATCGGCGTCGTCCTAAAGGGGCATTTCGGGCCGATGGACGCCGGCGGCACCCTCAGCTGAGCGCGGGCTCCTGGCCGGGATGGGGGGCGGAGCCCTCCTGCGCCGTGACGGTGGGCGCGCCCGGCTCATCTCCGGGAGGCCCGGCGGGCCCAGCGGGTCCCGATCCGATCGGGATGCGGGCGAACGCGATCGTCGTCAGCGCGGCGCCGACGCCGACGATCAGGAACGCCGTCCGGGGCGAGCTGACCGCGACGAGCACACCGCCGAGCGTCAGGCCTATCGCGGGCGAGATCGCCCCGACCGATTCCATCGCGCCCATCACGCGGCCGTGCAGGGAGGGGGGAGTGAGGCGCTGGATCGCGCTGAGCAGCGGCGCCCACTGGATCCCGTTCCCGATCCCGCCCACCACGGCGGCTCCGCACGCCACGGCGAGAGCGGGCGCGGCCGCGAAGCCGATGTACGCGAGCCCGACGAGCAGCGTGCCGGCGCTGATCATCGTCCCGAGGCCCCTGCGCGAGCGGGCGAAGATGATGCTGCCGAGCACGACGCCGGCGCCCCACGCGGCGATCAGCAGTCCGTAGCCGCGGGCGCCCGCGCCGAGCGTGCTTTTCGCGTAGGCGACCTCGATCGGCGCCGCGGACTCGAAGAAGACGAGCGCGACGGCCTGAGCGACGATCAGCGCGCGCAGCGAGCGGGTGCCCATGATGTAGTCGCGCGCCGCGCGCAGCCGCGCCCTGACCGAGTCCCCGCCGGCCTCCTCGACGTGCGGATGCAGATCGAGCAGCAGCAGGCCGCACGCGAGGAACGTCACCGCGTCGAGCAGCAGCGCGACGGGCGCTCCGGCCCCTGCGACTATCGCGCCTCCGATCACGGGCCCGAGCACGAACGTCGCCGAGAACGCGACGTTGATCGCGGCGTTCGCCCTCCGCTCGGCCTCATGTTCGGCCTCCTCGCCGTCCTCGCCGGCCCCCGCGGCGAGGATCTCCCGGTGATCCTCGCGCGCGCACTTCGCGGCGGCCGTGCGCAGCAGGGCGCTCGCGGCGAGCGCTGCTGTGCCGTCGAGCGCGACCAGCAACAGCACCGCCGGCAGCCAGAAGTTCCAGAGCACGAACGCGAGCACCGTCGTCGCGAGCGCCTCAAAGATGTAGAGCGCGCTGAGCTCGCGCCGGCGGGTCGAGGCCTCGACCCGTGCGATCAGCGCCGGCACCGCGAACGCGGGGATCACCTGGCCGGCGACGAGCATCGCGGCGACCGCCACGGCGCTGCCGGTGTGGTCGTACACCGCGACGGCGAGCGCCACCGTGCCGATCCAGGTGCCGAGCCGGTTGACGGTGTAGGCGGCCAGGATCCGTCTCAGGCGCGGGGACCTTAGCTGCGAGGGCACGCCGGTACGCTAACGCCCGGCGCCCACGGCATCGACCCCTGCATGAGCGCTGGCGCCCCCGCGCGCGATCTCCTGCGTTCAGGCCTCATCCATCGGTCCATTCCCGCCGATACCGTCTCTCGGATATGGAACCCGCAAAGCCCCTCGACGGACGACCGACGACCGTGATCATCGCGGACGACCACACCGTCGTGCGCGACGGCATACGCGCGGTGCTCGAGCGGGAGGCCGGCGAGTTCGAAGTCGTCTCCGAAGCGGCGGACATCCCGTCGCTGATCCGCGAGGTCCGCGAGCACAAGCCCGATCTGCTGACGCTCGACCTGACGATGCCCGGCGGCTCGAGCCTCGGCGCGCTGCCGTCCTGCTTCATCGCGCACCCGACGATGGCCGTCGCGATCCTGACGATGCGAGAGGACCCGGAGTATGCGCGCCAAGCGCTGCGCGCCGGAGCCCGCAGCTACGTGCTCAAGGAGGCCGAGCCCGCCGAGCTGCTGCAGGCCTTCAGGCTCGCGGTCGCCGGCGGCAACTACCTGCACCCGCGGCTCGGGGCGCTGATGGCGACCGGCGAGGACGGCACCGACGGCGTCGCGCTCAGCGACCGCGAGCGCGAGGTCGTGAAGCTGATCGCCAACGGCTACACCAACCCTGAGATCGCCGAGCAGATGAACGTCGCCGAGCGCACCGTGAAGACCTATCGGGCGCGGGCGATCGAGAAGCTCGGCTTCTCATCGCGAGCCGAGATCACGGCCTACGTCAGGCGCACCGGGCTCGCCGAGCAGGCCTGAGCGCCGCTCAGGCGGGCGTGCCGTGCGGCTGCGGACGCCCGGCGAGCGGCACTGACAGGTGCACGATCGTCCCGCCTCCCGGCGCCGGCAGGAACTCGAGCTCGCCGCCGACCAGCTCGGCGCGCTCGCTCATTCCGCCCATCCCGTAGCCGCCCTCGAGGCCGTCGCCACGCGGCCCGAGCCGCTCGGCGCCCGGCATCCCCTTGCCGTCATCGGTGACGGATGCGTGGATGACCCCGTCGCGGACCTTCACGTCGATCACGGCGCTGGTCGCCTCCGCGTGCCGGCTGACGTTCGTCAGCGCCTCCTGCATGACCCGGTAGATCGTGCTCTCGAGCTCCGCGTCGAGCCGGCGCTGGGACTCGGGGTCCGCGGCGTCCTCGCCGGCCCCGAGGTCGATCGAGGTGACGACGTCGAGCCCGTCGATCGCCTGCGCGCGGCGCGCAAGGGCCTGAAGGGCGGCCTGCAGGCCGAGGTCGTCCAGTGCGGCGGGGCGAAGCTCGGTGATCAGGTGGCGCAGGCCGTCGATCTCGTTCCCGAGGCCCTCCAGGACCGCGTCGACCGCTCCGCTCAGAGCCTGGCGGTCGTCGATGTCGCGCGCGTTCGCCAGCTGCAGGCGAAGCGCTCCGATGCCCTGGATGCTCTCGTCGTGGATCTCCCGCGCCCAGCGGGCACGCTCGCGCTCACGCGCCTCCATGCCGTAGCGGAGCCGTTCGATCTCGACCGAGCGCTCGGCGGCCAGACGCTGGGAGATGCTCGCCGCGAACGCGCTCAGCGCCTGCCTGTCGGGCTTGCGGAAGCTGCCGTCGCGTCGCAGGACGATCACCAGGCCCCCGCCGAGTCCGTCGAGGTTGAGCGGCTCCACGAGCACAGCCCGGGCCTCGAGGCCGAGTTCGTGAAGCCAGGCGGCCTCCTGCCCGCGCGGTCGCTCCAGCGACACGGGCTGGCCCGCCGCATGAAGGGCTCCCAGCGCCGAGCCCTGCACCGGCACGATTCGCAGGCGGGGCGCCGTCGAGCCGGCGGCGGCGGCGACGCGGAGCTCGCCCTTCTCCTCGATCACGACCAGCAGCGTGTCGGCATCGAGCAGCGCGAGGCCGCGATCTGCCATGAGTCGCAGCAGCCAGAGCTCTGATCCGGACAGCACTGCCGTGATTATGAAGCGCGGGCTCCCTGAATCGGCCGCAGCTACCTGCGGGCCGGTGAGCGGTCCAGGTACTCGTGGTCGGCGAGATCCCCGTTGCCGCCGTTGCCGTTGCCGCGTGCGACCGCCCTGCGAGCCCTCGCAAAGAGATCCTCGGCGCTGGCGGTCTCGGCCCAGGCGGCCAGGCCCACCGACACGCTGAGAGGACGCCGCTCGCCGCCCGATTCGAGCTTCACCGCGCGAAGGCGCTCCAGCACGCGGCGTGCCACGACCTCGGCCTGCGGCGCACCGGCGCCCGGCAGCAGGATCAGCAGCTCGCCCTCGCCGGGCCGGCCGATGCGGTCAAAGCGCCGCAGCGCGGGGGAGAGGGCGGAGGTGATGTAGGTGAGCATCTGCTCGCCGAGCTCGGTGCCGTGCTCGCGCGCCATCGCCTCGAGGTTCTCGACGACCACGAGCAGGCAGGAGAGGCCGGTGCTGTGCCGTTCCGCCCGCGCGATCTCCTCATCGAGGCGGTCCGTCAGCTCCGGGCCGGACAGCGACGCCGCTCCTCTGCTCGAAGGAGCTTCCCGTCGCGGATGTTGGTCGCTGGCAGCCATGCCCTGTACCGGTCGAGTCTACGGGTGGCGCCGGTGGTCCGTCTCCGGCCGCCAGGCGACATTATGCGCCTATCGGCGGCAGGAAACCAGGGGCGGTCCTGCAACTGCAATCGCGGTCCGTCGGAGTGCGCTGGTAGACCTGCCGGTGTGCTTCAGGAGCTGCGCGTCGAGAACCTACTGCTGATCGAGGCGGCCGAGCTGCGGCTGGCCGGGGGACTGAACGTGCTCACGGGCGAGACGGGCGCCGGCAAGACGGTGCTCGCGCACGCCCTCGATCTGCTCCTCGGAGGCCGCGCGCGGCAGGGGATCGTGCGCCCCGGAGCGCCCGAGGCTTACGTCGAGGGCGTCTTCGACCTCACCGACGAGATGCGCTCGCAGCTCGGGGAGCGCCTGCCCGCGGACGCGGAGGAGCTCGTGCTCGCCCGTCGCGTCGGCGCGGACGGCCGCACACGGGCCTACCTGAACGGCCGCAGCGCCTCGGCGCGGGACCTGCGCGAGGTCGGCGGATCGATGCTCGCCTTCTACGGCCAGCACGAGCACCGCAAGCTGACGCTCGCAGGGTCACAGCTCGCGATCCTCGACGGGCTGTGCGGCCCCGGGCAGGCCGCCCGGCTGGACGCCTGCTCGCAGGCGCTGGCGCGCAGCCGCGCGCTGGAGCAGCGCCTGCGCGAGCTCGGAGAGCTCGTCGGCCGCCGCGAGCGAGAGCTTGACCTGCTCGAGTTCGAGCTGACCGAGATCGACTCCCTCGCACCCGACGAGGACGAGCACCGGCAGCTGCTCGCAGCACGCGAGCGCCTGCGCGGGCTCGACGCGCTGCGCGGCGCCGCCGGCGCCGCGGCGGACGCGCTCTCACCCGAGGACGGCGAGTCAGCAGGCCTCGCGGGCCGTGCAGCGGGCGGCGTCGCGCGCCTTGAGGCCGTCGCGGGTATCGACTCCGAGCTCGACGGCCTCACCGAGCGGGCGCGGGCGCTCGCGATCGAGTCCGCCGACCTCGCCGGGGATCTGCGCGGGTACTGCGAGCGGGCCGCGGCCGGGGCGCTCGCGATCGACCGCGGGCCGCTGGCCGGCGCGGATGTGTCCCTGGACCTGATCGAAGAGCGCCTCGCGGCGATCGAGCGCGTAGCGCGCAAGCACGGCGGCACGATCCAGGGAGCGCTCGACTACGCCGAGGATGCCCGCTCCCGCCATCGCGAGCTGGTCGGCGCCGACGTCGCGCTCGCCGAGACCTCCTCCGAGCTCGAGCAGGCGGGCAAGAAGGTCCGCAAGCACGCGCGGGAGATCCGGGCCGCGCGCACCGAAGCGGCGGCGAGCCTCGCGCCGGCGGTCCGCGAGCAGCTGCAGGCGCTCGCGATGCCGGACGCCACATTCGAGGTGGTGCTCCGCGAGAGCGAGCCCGGGCCGAGCGGCGCGGACGCCGTTGAGTTCATGATCGCGCCGAATCCCGGTGTGCCGGCGGGCCCGCTGCGGGAGATCGCATCGGGCGGCGAGCTGTCACGGGTGATGCTCGCGATCATGAGCGTCGCCGGCGCGTCGGGTGAGAAAGCGACGCTCGTCTTCGACGAGGTCGACGCCGGCATCGGGGGACACACCGCCCGTGCCGTCGGCGCGCGCCTGCGCGAGCTCGGCTCACACCGCCAGGTGCTCTGCATCACCCACCTCGCGCAGATCGCCTCGCTCGGGGCGCGCCACTTCACCGTCATCAAGGACACCGCCGCCGACCCGACCGTGGCGACCGTCGAGCAGCTCGGCGAGGGCGAGGTCGTCGGCGAGCTCGTGCGGATGCTCGGCGCCGACGAGGACGACACCGCCGCGCGGAGTCACGCGCAGGAGCTGCGCCGCGCCGCCTGAGCCCTGCCTGAGCGCCGCGCGCGCCGCTCTCTAGCGTTAGTCTCGCTGGGATGGCAGCGACGCGGCCAAGCCCCTCAGATCGCGTTCAGGGTGCTGCGGGCACCGCCGCCGGCGCCGCCGTGTCCGGGCCGGTGCGCCCTGGCCGCCGGACCAAGCTGCTCGTCGGCCACATGGTGGCCGGGGACATCGCGCTGATCGACCACCTCGACATCGACCGGGTGTCCGCCGAGGAGCTGATCGCCGCGGGCGCCACGGCGGTCCTGAACTGCCGCGCGTCCTCCTCCGGGAGCTACCCGAACCTGGGGCCGCAGCTGCTGGTGGAGGCCGGCGTGATGCTCGTCGACCTGTCCGACGACTCGCTCTTCGCCGCCGTCTCGGACGGGGACCCGATCGAGCTGCGCGTTGCGGCCGCGGGGCCCGGCGGCGCCGAGGTGCGCTGCCGCGGCGCTGTGCTCGCACGCGGCGAGGTGCTCGACGCCGAGCGCGTGTGCCGCGAGACCGAGGAGCGCCGGCAGGAGGTCGGTGAGGCGCTCGAGCGCTTCGCGATCAACACGATCGAGCACATGCGCGAGGAGCGCGAGCTGCTCACCGGGCGGATCCAGATGCCGCGCTTCCAGACCGACTTCAGGGACCGCTCGACGCTCGTCGTGACACGTGGTGTGGACGTCCAGAAGGACCTGCGGGCGCTGCGCCCGTTCATCCGCGACCTGCGCCCGGTGATCGTCGCCGTCGACGGCGGCGCCGACGCGGTGCTCGAGGCGGGACTGACGCCGCACATGATCGTCGGCGACATGGACTCGGCCGCCGAGCGAGCGCTGCGCTGCGGCGCCGAGCTCGTCGTGCACTCCTCGCTCGACGGTCACGCGCCCGGACGCCACCGGCTCCAGGAACTCGGGCTCCAGTACAAGCTGGTGCCCGCTCCGGGCACCAGCCAGGACGTGGCGATGCTGATCGCCGCGGAGAAGGGCGCGCGCCTGATCGTGTCCGTCGGCGCGCAGTACAACCTCGTCGAGTTCCTCGACCGCAACCGCCAGGGCATGTCATCGACGTTCCTGACGCGCCTGCGGATCGGCGAGATCCTCGTCGACGCGAAGGGGGTGAGCCGCCTCTACCAGCCCCGGCCGGGGCTGACGCCGCTGCTCGTCGTGATCGCGGCCGGGCTGATCGCGATGATCGCCGTCATCTGGACGACGCCCGCGCTGCGCGACGTCGCACAGCTGCTGTGGATACGGCTCCACCTGCTGTTCGGCACGATCTCCTGAGCGCCCGGAGCCCGGCTTGTTCGACTACCGCTATCACGCCCTGTCGCTGGCCGCGGTGCTGTTCGCGCTCGCGCTCGGCGTGCTGATCGGGGTCGCGATCGGCGACTCGAATCTCGTCTCCTCCGCCAAGAGCGGGATCGTCAGCAACCTGAACTCCGAAGTCGGCCAGGCGCGCCAGCAGGCCGGCCAGCTCCAGCAGAGCCTGTCGGCGCAGGAGGCGGCGACGCGCGGCCTGTACCCGCTCTCGGTGCACGAACTGCTCAGCGGCCGCAACATCGGGCTCGTCTTCCTCGGCCAGTCCTCCGACCAGACGAACACGCTCGTGCGCGCCGCCGTCACGCAGGCCGGCGGCGACCTGACCAGCGTGATCGCCGTGCGCGAGCCGCTCGACCTGGCGGGTATCGGGCACGACGCGTCCGGGACCCATTTCTCGCAGCTCGAAGGCTCCGCGGCGGTCGTTCACCGCTTCGGCGAGATCATCGGCAAGGAGCTCGTCTCCGGCGGGCCGCAGGTCGACCGCGGGCTGCTCAGCCGCGTCCGCGGGAGCCTGCTCAGCGCGTTCGACGGGCAGCTGACCCGCCTCGAAGGGCTCGTCGTCGTCAGGTCCGAGCCCGAAGGGATGACGCCCGCGCAGAGCGAAGCGGCGGCCGCATTCGAGTCGGGGCTGCTTTCCGGAGTTGCATCCGCCGGCATCACCGTCGTCGGTGTGGAGCTGGCCGGCACCCAGCCGTCGCAGATCACCTGGTATCAGGGCAAGGGAGTCGCGAGCGTGGACGACCTGGACGAAATCGCGGGGCAGGCCTCACTGGACTACGCGCTCGCCGGTGTGCAGGGCGCGTACGGGGTGAAGCCAACCGCGCAGTCGCTCCTGCCGACCCTCGCGCAGGGCACGCCGCGCCCTTGAGCGCGTCCGCACCCGGCGCTAGCTTGACCTGATGCACGCCCTCCCGTTCGCGATCGCGCTCGCCACCGCGGCGGTGCTCGCGCCGGGACTGCTCAGGACGCTCGCGGCGTCCGGCCACAGCGCGCCGAACTACAGGGAGCGCATGCTTCCGTTCCCGTTCGGGATCCTGATCCCCGCGGCGGCGGCGCTGGCGCTGATCCCGGTCATGCTGATCGGCCGCCTCGCCAGCGTCGGCGTGATCCACCCCGAGACGCTCATGATCGCGCTCTACGCGTTCGGCGTGATCGCGCTCGGGCTGATCGACGACACGATCGGGGCGGCGCCGCGGGAGGACGGCCGGGCCGCCCCGAGAGGATGGCGGGGCCACGGCGCCGCGCTCGCCAGCGGCGAGCTGTCGACCGGCGTGCTGAAGGCCGCCGGGACGCTCGGGCTCGCGCTGCTCGCCGCCGGCTATCTCGGATTGTCGGACTCGCGCTGGCTGCTCGCCGCCGCCGTGCTGGTGCTCGCGACGAACGCGTTCAACCTGCTCGACCTGCGGCCGGGCCGGTCGATCAAGGCGTTCGTCCTGCTCGGCGCGGGACTCGCGATCGGCGCGGGCCTGAGGCCGCTCTGGTCGATCGGGATCTTCGCCGGCCCGGCGCTCGTCGCCGGCGCCTACGACCTGCGCGAGCGGGCGATGATCGGCGACACGGGCGCGAACCTCCTCGGGGGCCTTGCGGGGCTGTGGCTGGTGCTGACACTGTCCGGGACCGGCCAGCTCGTGGCGCTCGTGCTGCTCGCCGCTGTGACCGTCTACGGCGAGCTGAGGTCGATCTCGGCTCTCGTGGAAAGGACTCCGGGGCTCCGGCAACTAGACTCTTGGGGCAGGCCCTCATGACCTCGCATTCCTCCGACCGCCACGCGCAGGCTCCCAGCAAGACCCGCTTCATATTCGTGACGGGTGGCGTGGTCTCGTCCCTCGGCAAGGGAATCGCCTCGGCGTCGATCGGGCGGCTGCTCGTCTCGCGCGGGCTCACCGTCGGCCTGCAGAAGTTCGACCCGTACATCAACGTCGACCCGGGCACGATGTCGCCCTACCAGCACGGCGAGGTGTTCGTGACCGAGGACGGCGCCGAGACCGACCTCGACCTCGGCCACTACGAGCGCTTCACGGACGCCAACACGAGCCGGGCCTCGAACGTCACCGCGGGCGGCATCTACGACACCGTGATCCGGCGTGAGCGCCGAGGCGACTACCTCGGCGGGACCGTCCAGGTCGTCCCGCACATCACCGACGAGATCAAGCAGCGGATCTCCCTGATCGCCGAGTCCAGCGACGTGGACTTCGTGATCACCGAGATCGGCGGCACCGTCGGCGACATCGAGTCGCTGCCGTTCCTCGAGGCGATCCGCCAGTTCCCGGTCGACGTCGGCAGGCGCCGCTGCATGTTCATCCACCTGACGCTCGTGCCCTACATCGGCCACGCCGGCGAGCTCAAGACGAAGCCCACGCAGCATTCGGTCAACGAGCTGCGGCGCATCGGTATCGCGCCGGACATGCTGATGTGCCGCTCCGAGAGCTCGCTCTCGCACGAGATCCGCAAGAAGATCGCGCTGTTCGCGAGCCTGCCGGTCGAGGCGATCGTGTCCGCGTGCGACGTCGACAACATCTACAAGGTTCCGCTCACGTTCCTGAAGCAGGGCGTCGACGAGTTCATCCTCGACCACTTCGGCGTCGAGGCGGCCGAGCCCGACCTGACGCGCTGGAAGGAGCCGATCGAGCGCTCCGCCCGGGCCAAGCGGACCGTCCGGATCGCCCTCGTCGGGAAGTACGTGAAGCTCGAGGATGCCTACCTGTCGGTCTCCGAATCCCTGCGCCACGCCGCATCCCTGCAGGACAGCAACGTGCAGATCGACTGGATCGACTCCGAGAGCCTGGAGTCATCCGGCGCCTCGCCGGATGACGCACAGGACGGCGGCGAGGGGCTGACCGAGGGCCCGGCTCCCGCGGACCCCTACGAGATCCTCGCTCAGGCTGACGGCATTCTGATCCCCGGCGGCTTCGGCGGCCGCGGCATCGAGGGCAAGATCGCGGCCTCCGGATTCGCCCGCGAGAAGCGGATCCCCTACCTGGGGATATGCCTCGGGATGCAGGTGGCCGTGGCCGAGTTCGCCCGCGCCGTGGCCGGCATGGAGGGCGCGAACTCGACCGAGTTCGACATCGAGACGCCGTTCCCGGTGATCGACCTGCTGCCCGAGCAGAAGGAGGTCGCCGATCTCGGCGGCACGATGCGGCTCGGGGCGGACCCGATCAAGCTCCACGACGGTACCCGCGCCCGCGAGATGTACGGCGAGGCCGTCATCTACGAGCGCCACCGTCACCGCTACGAGGTCAACAACCTCCTGCGCAAGCGGCTGCAGAGCGCGGGCCTGACCGTCTCGGGCACCTCGCCCGACGAGCGCCTCGTCGAGCTGATCGAGCTCGAGGACCACCCGTTCTTCGTCGCCTCCCAGTTCCACCCCGAGTTCAAGTCGCGCCCGGAGCGCCCGGCGCCGCTGTTCAGGGGGTTCATCGCCGCCGCACTGGAGCGCGCGAGCGCGAGGGAAGGGCACGAGGGTGAGCAGGGCATGGAGGGGGATGCGAACAGCGAGGAGGCCGAGATGAGGGTGAAGGACACCCGCGCCGCCTCCAGCCCAGCGCCCGGTCAGGGCGCCGGGCGCTCCTGACGAGCAGCGGCAGGGTGCCGGGCGTAGGGGAACTGGAGCGCCGCTGGCTGAGCGGCGCGTTCACGTCGCTCTGCCGCATCGAGAGCCCGTCCGGGCACGAGCGGGCGTGCGCGGAGATGGTCCGGGCGGAGCTCGGAGCGCTCGGCATCCCGGTGCACGAGGACGACGCCGGGCCGCGCGCGGGCTCTGACTGCGGCAACCTGCTCGCCCGGATACCCGGCCCCGGGAGCGGCCGCTCTGTGCTGCTGTGCGCACACCTGGACACGGTTCCGCTGCTCGCCCCGGTCGAGCCGGTGCTCGTCGACGGAGGCTGGGAGAACGCGAACGAGGGGATCCTCGGCGCCGACAACAAGGCCGCGGTGGCGGTGATCCTCGCGATCGCCCGCCATGCCGCCGCCGAGCGCCCGCCGGTCGAAGTCGAGCTCCTGTTCACGGTCGGCGAGGAGCTCGCCCTGGCCGGCGCGCGCGCGTTCGATGCTGCGAGCCTGCGCAGCGAGTTCGGCTACGTCTTCGACCACGCCTCGCCGATCGGGGAGGTGGTGATGGCCTCTCCCAGCCATTTCCGGATCGAGGCCGACTTCCGCGGCGCCGCCGCGCACGCCGGGATCAGGCCCGAGGACGGCCGCAGCGCGGTGCTCGCCGCGGCGCGGGCTGTCGCCTCGCTGCCGCACGGGCGCCTGGACGATGAGACCACCGTCAACGTCGGGAGGATCAGCGGAGGAACGGCGATGAACGTCGTCCCCGAGCGCTGCACGGTCCTCGCGGAGGTACGCTCGATCGACGAGAGCCGCGCCGAGAGCGTCACCGCAGAGATCGTCGACCGCGTGCACGACGCCGCGAACCTGCCGGACTGCGACTGCGACGTCGACGTCAGCGTGCAGCGCACGTTCTCCGGATACCGGCTCTCAGAGCGCGATCGAGCGGTGACGGTCGCGCACGCCGCACTGCGCGCATGCGGCCGTGAGCCGGTCGCGATCCACAGCGGCGGCGGCTCGGATGCAAACGCGCTGATCGCCGCCGGCTTCCCCGCAGTCAACCTCGCCAACGGCACGGAGCGCAACCACGAGCCCGGCGAGCGCGTCGCCGAGGCCGCCCTGCAGGAGATGCTGGACGTCGCGCTCTCGCTGCTGCAGAGCGCCGCGGACCTCGCGCCCGCGGCGGCCGTGTAGCTTCCGGCCGATGCTGAAGCTGAGAGCAGCCACCGTCGTCGACGCCGATGCCCCCGAGGGAGACCGATCGCCGGGCCCGGAGCAGCGTGTCACGGTGCGGCTCGCCGGGGAGCAGGGCACGCGGCCCGCGATCATCGACACCGGGCTGCTCGGCGCGGCACAGGCCGGCGATGAGGTGATCGTGAACGTGCAGGCACTCGACCTCGGCCTGGGATCCGGCGGCTTCGACGTGGTCCACGTCAACCTGACCCGCGGGCTCGAGGGCGACGGCGGGCCGGGCGCCGACGTGATGAAGCTCAACTACACCAGCCTGCAGCACACGATCGCCCCGGTCGAGGATGAGCGGCTCGAGCTGCCGATCGAGCGGCCCGTCGCCGTGCTAGCACTGCACGGGCAGCTCGCAGCCGTCGCCTGGGCGTTCGCGCAGTCCCGCCCCGGGGCGGCGCTCGGATACGTGCAGACCGGCGGCGGAGCCCTGCCGGGCGGCCACTCGCGCACGGTCCGGGAGCTGCGCGAGCGAGGCCTGCTCGCCGGGCACCTCACGGCCGGCCCGGCGTTCGGAGGGGAGGGGGAGGCGATAACGACCGCCGGCGCGCTGCACCACGGCCTGCGCACACTCGGCTGGGACGCCGCGGTGGCGGGCCCCGGGCCGGGCATCATCGGCTCCGGGTCCGCGCTCGGGCACGGCGGGATGGCGGCGCTGGACTCCGCGCACGTCGCGCTCGCGCTCGGCTGCGCGACGCTGCTGGTCGCACGGATGTCATCCGGCGATCAGCGCGAGCGCCACCGCGGCATCTCCCACCACACGCTCACAGTGCTCGACCTGCTGCTCGAGCCGGTGACGGTCGCGCTGCCCGCGGGCATGCGCTCGCCCGTGGGCTCGGACCTGCGCGCAGGCCTCGGCGCCGTGTTCGCGGGTCAGTCCCCGGGCCGCTCGGCGCTCGCGCTCGAGGTCGAGCGCCCCGTGCGCATCACCCGCCACGACTGGCGCAGGGCCGCGGTCGACCTGCCCGCCTACGCCGCCAGCGGGCTTCCCGCGCAGAGCATGGGACGCGATGTGGCCCGCGACCCGCTGTTCTTCGGCGCGGCACTCGCGGGCGGCGGCGTGCTCGGAACGCTCGCCCTCGCCGACCCCGCCGGTGAGAGCTGATGAGCGGGCGCGCGGACCGCAGCTTCCAGGCGCTCGGCGGCGAGACCGTCTACTCGGGGCGGATCGTGGACGTGAGGATCGAGCGCTTCCGCCACGCGGACGGCGAGGAGGTCTCAAGGGAGGTCGTCCGTCACCGAGGCGCGGTGGCGATCGTCGCATACGACGCCGAGCGGGTGTGGCTCGTGCGCCAGCCGCGCGAGGCGGTCGGTGAGAGCGAACTGCTCGAGATCCCCGCCGGCCGGCTGGACGTGCCAGGCGAGGAGCCGCTCGCGGCCGCCCAGCGCGAGCTGGCGGAGGAGATCTCGCTCGGCGCGGCGACGTGGCAGCCGATCGTGACCTACTACACAGGCGCCGGGTTCACCGACGAGCGAGTTCACCTCTTCAGCGCCACCGGCCTGCACGCGGCGAGCGCCGACAGCGGCGAGGACGAGCGCATCGAGATCGTCGCGCTGCCGCTCGAGGAGCTCGGCAGGACGATCGAGGAGGTCCGCGACGCGAAGACGCTGATCGGCCTGATGTGGCTGCAGGCCCGGCTGAACGGCGAGTTGCACGCTCAAGGAGGCGAGGCGGCGGGCGCGAAGCCCTGAGGATGACGAGCGTCCAGAGCCCGGCGAGCGCGCGCCCGGGCGAGATGGAGCAGCTGATACTGGACTTCCTCGCGTACCTGGAGCTCGAGCGCGGGCTCTCGCGGAACACCCTGCAGGCCTACCGCAGCGACCTTCTGCAGCTCGGCGAGCACCTCGACGAGCGCGGCGTGCCCGTCCTTCAGGCAGGGCACGCCGACCTCGCACGGTTCCTCGCCGATCTCGCCGCCGGATCGGAGCAGCGGCCGGCGGTCGCGGCGACGACGCTCGCGCGAAAGCTCGCGTGTCTGCGCTCCTTCTACAGGCACCTGCGCCGCGAGGGAACGATCGAGCACGACCCGACGGCCGACCTGCGCGGACCGCGCGGCCCCGCGCGGCTGCCGAGGGTGCTGTCGCGGGATGAGGTGGCCCGCCTGCTCGCCCAGCCGAAGGGCGCCGGCCCGCTCGTGATGCGCGACCGCGCGCTGCTCGAGCTGATGTACGCGTGCGGCCTGCGCGCATCGGAGGCCTGCGAGCTCAGGCTCGGCGACGTCGACCTCGAGGAGGGGCTGCTGTGCGCCCGCGGCAAGGGCTCAAAGGAGCGCCTGGTCCCGGTCGGGCGCCAGGCGCTCAGCGCGCTGCGTGTCTACTGCGCGAGCGCCAGGCCGCTGCTGATCGGCAACGAG
>Ga0209698_10002106_pt1 | contig 22793 bp, 17 predicted proteins | sample LitLauG_LLR_2012_FD_187203 | JGI IMG/M metagenome (GOLD analysis project Ga0209698, IMG submission 187203) | Freshwater sediment microbial communities from Pennsylvania, USA - Little Laurel Run_MetaG_LLR_2012 (SPAdes) (version 2) | ecosystem: Environmental > Aquatic > Freshwater > Creek >... | reverse complement strand
GCGTAGAGCCCCCAGTGGATGAAGAGCCCGAACCTGGCTTCCCTCCACCACTGCATCCTGGCATCACGGTCGGCGGCACTTTCGGTTCCGGTGCCGGCGGGCGATCGGCCGGCGAAGAGGACAAGAAGGCACAGGAGTATCTTTTTCATCTGCGGCTCCGGGGAATGTGCTGAATCGGTGTGAGAGAGGTCATCGGACGATGAGCTCATCGACAAACAGCCATGCTTTTCCCCCCGCGCCCGGGTGCCACGCCGGGCATGTGCCGATCGTGCGCGCGTTAAAACGGACGTACCTCGCCTTTCGCACCGGGAACGCGCAGTCCCACTCCCGCGCGCGGGGTCCTTCGGAGGCGACGGCGGCGGGGATATCGATCGATCCCACCGGTGCAAAATCGTTCCCGTCCGCCGACACGGCGAACGTCACGCGTGATGGGAAGAATATCCAGGAAGAAATCTTTTCAAGGAACCGGATCCCCAGCCCGGACACGTCGGTGGTTTCGGCGAGATCCATGACCGCCTCGAAATCCACCCCCTCATACCCCTGCCACCGCCCGTCGTCGTGTTCAAGCGAGCCGATGAGGCCGTCGGTGAGTGAGGGCGGCCCTCCCGCGGTATAGCGCGTGGCGGGGTACGTCACTGACACGTTCTTGAACATCCCCCTGTGGAACAGGATGGTGTCTACCGCCGGGGTGAGGACGGCACCGCGGACGACCGCCGCCGCCTTTACCGAAGCCGATGTGCGCAGTGTGAACGGGGCGGCGTAGAGCCGGGACAGCGCCGTCGGCTCCGAGCCGTCCGTCGTGTAGACGATGGAATCGGCAGGAATTTCCGTGGAGAGTGAAACACGCACGCCCCCCGATTGCCTGTCGGACCCGGATGAAATGCGGACTCCATACGCGCTCCGCGCAGCGGCGTATCCCTCCGCATCGTAACGTTCCAGGAGCCGGGGGACCCTCCGGACAAAGTCGTCCCAGTTCCGCTTCTCCCGCGGCGACCAGAATGCCTCCGCAAGCGCTGCCAGTCTCGGCAGGAGCATGTACTCCGCCCGGGAGGGAGTGGCGATATATTCCGTCCAGAGGCAGCCCTCCGCGCCGAGCACATGGTCCCATTCCTCGCGTTTGAGTGTGTCCGGGACGGGCTCGAATGCGTAGACTTTGCTCAGGGGAAGGTATCCTCCGCCGGCCTGAGGTTCCGTGGCTTCAGGCCCCTGGTTCTCGCTGAGATAGGTATACGCTCCCGGCGTCATCACCACGTCGTGCCCCTTCACCGCGGCTTCAATTCCCCCCTCCTCTCCGCGCCATGACATCACCGCAGCGCCGGGCGGGAGTCCGCCCCCTTCGAGTATCTCGTCCCAGCCGATGATCCGGCGCCCCCGTGTGCTGACGAACGAGGCGATCCTCCTGATAAAATAGCTCTGGAGCCCCGACTCGTCCGTCAATCCTTCGGTCCCGATGCGCGTCTGGCACTTCGGGCATTTTCTCCACTCGCCTTTGTCCGCTTCGTCCCCTCCGATATGGATGTACCTGCCGGGAAAAAGGTCCATCACCTCCGAGAGAACGTCATCAAGAAATGCGAATGTGCTGTCGTTCCCCGCGCAGAAAATCGTCGAGATGGGCCAGTAGCTTCCCGGCGGCACCGTGAACGGGCCGCCGGAACAGGAGTACGCCGGGTACGATGCCAGCGCCGCAAGAGCGTGCGCCGGCATCTCGATTTCCGGCACGATCGTGACGTACCGCTCCGCAGCGTACCGGACGATTTCCCGGATTTCCTCCTGCGTGTAGTACCCGCCGTATGTCGCCTCTTCACCCGTTGCTGCGGGGGGACGGTCCGACCAGTCTCTTCCCTCCCTGTCGACGCGCCACGCCCCCGTCCGGGTCAGCTCCGGGTATTTCTTTATCTCGATCCGCCACCCCTGGTCGTCCGTCAGATGCCAGTGAAACACGTTCAGCCTGTGCATCGCGAGCATGTCGATATACGTCCTGATGAATCCGACGGAAAAGAAGTGCCTGCTGACGTCCAGGTGCATCCCGCGCCAGCGGAACCGTGGTGCGTCTTCGATGCGGCAGCACGGGATCGTCAGATGCGGGTGCGGAGACGGCCGGCCCGCGAGCGGCGACAGCGAAACGAGCTGGAGCAGTGCCTGCACACCGTAGAACGCACCGGCTTCTCCCCCGCCGGTGATCATGACCCGGTCCGTGTCCACCTCAAGCCGGTAGCTTTCGGCCCCGCGGACCGACGAGCTGTCGACCGCGATGCGGATGCTCCGGCGTTCGCGCCCCGTGCCGCCGGCTTCGCGAAGCGCGAAACCGGCGGACGCGCGGACCCGGCCCTGCAGGAACGCGACAATGAACGGATCCACTCCGCGCGGGCGCAGGGAAGTCCGCTGCGTGATCGTGCACTCCCCTGTTCCCCGCTCAGCATGCGCGGGGCGCGGCGTGATCCCGAACCCGTCAACGGAAGGCGCTTCCCGGGCTGTGAGTGAGGAAGGGGCGATCAGGAGCGAGGCCAGGAAAATTGCGGTAAGATGTTCCTGCATTGTTGCATCTCCGGGCAAGTGAGCAGTAATACTACGCACAGAAGGGGACGAAGTCAATTATCGCCCGCTCGTTCTGCGCGCGCGACGGGGGACGGAATTCCGCATTTGCCTCTCGCCTTCCCGCGGGGTATCTTTCAGTACGATGACACGCAACCTCCGTCATATCGTGGTCGCCTCCGCCCTTCTCCTCCTCACGTATTCCCCCGCCCCGGCCGGCGATGTGGACTGGGCGCTCGTCCATACCGCAACGATGCGGGGGATCAACAGGCTGTACAACATGAAGATCGACGAGGCGGCCGCCACGTTCGATTCCGTCAGGAGAATGGCCCCCGGCGATCCCCGCGGCTACTTTTTCGGAAGCATGGTCCACTTCTGGCTCTACACGTTGACGCGCGACGAAAAGGAATACCGGAAGTTCCTCGAGAAATCGGACGACGTGATCACGGTGTGCGAGAACCTCCTCGACGTAAGCGACACGGACGCGGTATCGCTTTTTTACCTGGGGGGGATATACGGTTACCGGGGGCTCGCGCACCAGGCCCACAATTCCATGTTCAAAGCGGTCACCGAAGGACGCAAGGGGTATCTTTCTCTCAAGGAGGCGGTAAAACTGAAGCCCGATCTGTACGACGCCCAGATGGGGTTTGGACTTTTCACCTACCTTGTGGCAAAAGTCCCGAAATCGCTCAGCTGGATACTGAGCATCGTCGGGTTCAGCGGGGATGCGGAAGGCGGGGTTGCGATGGTCCGGCGCGCCGCCGAACACGGGCTCTATACGAGGACCGAGGCCAGGTTTTATCTTTCGCAGTTTCTCTTTGCAGAGCAGAAGAGCGAAGAGGCTCTGCCGATACTCGATACGCTCATCGCCGAGTACCCGGACAACGCGCTCTTTGTCGTCACGTACGCGACCTGGGAGTCCCGGCTCGGGAACACGGACGCCGCCCTGAGCGCGGCCCGCAGGGCGGTCGCGATCAACGCCAGGAGCCGCGTCCGGTACGGCGAGGAGTTCGAGTACAGCACCCTGGGAGCGATTTACTATTCTCTGAATGACTTCGAGGACGCGCGGAGCAACCTGGAGGAATACATCCGGAGGGTGGCCTCGGAGGACTACATCACCAACTGGACGTACTACCGGCTTGCCGTATCCGAGGAGATGTGCGGCGACCGTGCCGCCGCGCTCGGGACGTACAGGCGGATGAAACCTTTCGACGACAGGGACAGGGCAAACGAGTCATACCTGTACCGGGTGGCAATGCGCAGGCTGAAGGAACCGATAAGCACGACTGAGGCGCTCCTCATTCGCGGGGGAAATGACGCCGGGAGAAAAGCGTACGACAGCGCGGAAGCGCTGTACAGGAAAGTTCTGGAAGAGAAGGGAGCAGAAGCGGATCTCCGCGGCCGGGCGCTCCTGGGGCTGCAGCAACTCTACATCGCCCGCGAAGACTATCCCTCCGCCCTCCGCGCGGGGGAGGAACTCACCGCACTGGAACCCGTGAAGGAAAAGTGGCTTATCCCCCAGGGCCTGCTCGGGCTCGGGACCACGTACGAAAAACTCGGCCGGACAAGCGACGCGCGCGCCGCGTTCAACAGGGTGCTGACGTTCGACGAGTACGAATTCCAGAAATCAACCGAAGAAAAAGCACGGAACGAAATCATGAAGCTGCAACCGCCTGGATGAGACGGTCCGCTCTCCGCGCCCCGGACGCTGAAATGCCCGGGGAGGGGGGCGTCGGGATCAGAAATGCGTTTCCTGCTCGACGTATCCGGCGGGAGGGACGAACTTCGAGGCGGGGACCGTCTTCGATTCGTCGACGGAGACCGCCTTCATTACCCAGTTTTCCCCCTTCAGGTTCCGCTCGCAGTACATGAGTATATGATCGGCCCCCGCATAGCGGACGACACCCGCCGGCGTCGAGCGTTCAAAGGCGTCACACACTCTTCCCGCAAGCGTCATCGCCGGAATTTTTCTGACGTGACCTTCCGTCTTCTCGCTCGCCGGCAGCGCATCCCAGTCGAACCTGACCTCCGTACCGCGGCTCGCCGGCCCGCGTTTGAACACCACGCGTTTGTCGTGCCAGAGCGTGTACACGGTCTTTCCGTCGCAGAGGACGGATTCTTTCAGCATCCCGTTCACATACGTGTCCTTGCACTCAAGTCTGCCGTAGTCGTCAAAATACAGCACGACCCTCCCCGCGATCTGTACCCTCCCCTCGAGCGTCATTGTCTCATACGTAATCACGCCTGACTTCACGTCGTATTTCCTCTCCTGCTGCGCCCCGAGACGCGAAGGCAGGAATGAAGCGCACGCGAATGCAACAATCAGAGCGAGCAGAGCGCGCATACATTCCCCCTTAATGGTGACATCTTTGAATCGGTATGCACCATGGTAGAGAATGCGGAGGGAATACAAAGAGACTTGCGTCACATCGTGACGGGGTTCACACAATTCGGGCGCACATGATCCGCCCCGGATTCCCATGAAATTGCTCGTAAGATTTTGCGCCTCACCGTTATCCTACGAGCGGCGAGATGAGTATCCCCAGAAGGTACGTGGCACCGGCTTCCCCCAATCCGATCAGCGTCATTTCGGTTCCGCTCTTGATCCAGGATCTCCCGGTGACCAGGACTTTGGATGCCCCAACGGCAAAGTGGGCGAGCGTGCTCACTGCAAATGAAATGACGAGCGCAGTCATGCCGGATGCAAAGAAGAACGGAATGACGGGGATAGCCGCGCCTATTGCGGTGCTTATGCTGGCGCTGAAAGCGGCCACCCACTGGTTGGGAAACGTCTGTTCGGAGAGCCCGAGCTCTTCATGTGCGAGTGACTTCAGGAGCTGGCCGGGCTGCTCGGACAGACGGGTCACCATCGTCTTCGCTTCTTCGGGGGTGAACCCCTTCAGCTGGTAAAAGAGCTCGAGCTCCTCCTTTTCCTCCTCCGGGCTGTTCGCAATTTCATGCCCTTCCCTGTCGAGCTCCGCCTCGTACACCTCCCGTTCCGATTTTGTCGCCAGGTAGGCCCCGCTCCCCATCGAAAGGGCAGAGGCGATTGCCGTGGCGAGCCCGCTCAGGAGGACGAACTGACCGTTCGCGTGCGTCGCACCGGCGACCCCGCTCACGACCCCGAACGCCGCTCCCAGACCGTCATTTACGCCGTAGATCGCCTGGCCTATCCAGCCGCCGCCCCGGACGTGCCACCGTTCCCGCCCCAGCATCCGCTGGAGTTTGCCCTGGATGGGCCCGGGACCCGACCCGAACTCGCCGAGGGCGCGGGAATGGGCCCGCTCCTCCCTCGCGGCAGCGGTAAGATCGTTCCTGTCGGCCTCGGACGGTGCGGATGCCATCAGCGTTTCGTACAGCCTGTCCGCCTCCGACTCCCCCGCCTCGAGAATGCCCGCCGCGGCGGTCGTATCGCTCCTCAGGAGTATCGCTCGTCGTATCCAGTCGGTGAGGGACTCACGGTAGACGCCGGGATCCGCTCCAAGTGCGCGGAGCTTGTGCGCCCATCTGTCCGCATGACGGTCTTCCGCTTCCGCCATCCGTCCGAGTATTGCGCGCCGCTCCGGGTTCGTCTCGCGCTCTGCGAGTGCGCGGTAATTCCGGGCGCTCCGCATTTCGTCGAGCCATGCCTGACGCAGGCCCCTGACAAATTCCTGTTTGTGATCGGTTGCCGCAGGCATGATCGTGATCGCTGAGATGTTGGGGGGAGGAGGGGTGGAATGCGTCAATAAGCGAATTCTGCGCGACATTTACAATTGCCCTTTCCCGTGCCCGCACGCGCAACACGAGTCCGCCCTGCAGAGCCGGCACACGCAGGGGGCGGCATCAGGGCCTGAAATTTCGCGCCGTCCGTATCATGGCCTCCAGGTTGGCGGGGGGCGTCGAGGGGGGGAGCGCGCATCCGGCGTTCAGGATAAACCTCGGCGTATCGGCGAATACCCCGAGAAGCTCGGTGGTCTTCTCCTCGACAAGCCGCGGCGTCCCGAGTGCAAGGACGCCGCTCGGGTCGATATTTCCCAGGAACGTGACCCGGTCCTTCGTCTTCTCATGCGCGGCGCGGGAATCGGTTTTGTAATCAATTTCAATCCCGTCCGCTCCCGTCGCGATCATGTCCCCGAGTATGGAAGTGGTGTTCCCGCAGATGTGAAGAACGTACGGCAATCCGACCGCATGAGAGACCTCCGCGATCCGGCGGTCATACGGAAGTGCGAACCTGCGGAAAATTCCCGGGGAGACAAGTTCCGGACCGGCCACGCTGTCCCCGTTCGACGTCATGTCCGCGCCTGTCGTTCCCATAAGACGGATAAACTGCGCCGTCACGTCAGTGCAGTATTCAAGCAGGGCGAAGAGGTTCTCCTCATTCTCCGGATCGAGGAGGTCCATCATCCACCCGTCCATCCCCCGGATGAGACTCGCCAGCGTGAACGGGCACTGATCGCAGTTCCCCCTGATGTACACCTCGTCGCCGAAATGACGTTTCAGCATGCGCACGGCCTCGAGCCAGACCTGCACGCCGGGGTACTCCTGAATGTCGACCCGGGGGAGGGCGGCGACCTGATCGAGCGATCCGATAAGTCCCCCCCTGGCGCGCGCCGGGTCATCCTCCGGCGCATCCACGGGAACCCCCACGGCACCGGCGAGTGTGACGGTGTCCACGTCGACTATGATCCCGTCGAATCCGTACCTTTCGATCGAACGGATGAACGAAGCGGAAAGCGCATCGGGATCGCTCCTGAACCGGCGCATGGTGAATCCGGCCTCGCGCGCGGCCATCATGAAATTGTGAAGCATGACGGGAACGCTGTCGGGGCGCTCGCCGCGCAGCGCGCACTGTATCCGCTCCCTGCCGTTCATTTTTCCCTGCGCTCCATTCTGTTGATGAGGACCGCGAGCAGGATCAGTCCCCCGCGGACGACGTGCTGCCAGTATTCGCTGACATTCAGGAGGGTCATGCCGTTCATTATCACCCCCAGGAAGACGACGCCGACCATCGTCCCCCAGACGCGCCCCACTCCCCCCGCAAGGCTCGTTCCGCCGATGATCACGGCCGCGATCACATCGAGCTCCCATCCTTTGGCCGTGGTCGCCGTCCCCGACATGATCTCCGATGATTGCATGACGCCGCTGGCCGCGGCGAGCGTCGAGGTCAGCGCGAGGACCGTGACCCGGACCGCGGAGACGTTGATCCCGCTCAGTCGCGCGGCCTCGGCGTTTCCCCCCACGGCATAGACCGCCCTGCCGAAGGAAGTGTAGTTCATGAGCAGATGCGTGGCGGCGAATGCCAGGACGAACAGGAGGGCCGGGAACGGAATCCCGAAGAGATATCCCCCCCCGATGAAATTATACCAGGGGGGGAATGGGGTCAGGGGAAACCCGTTCGTGATGAGCTCCGCCGCCCCGCTGAGCGCCGTCAGCAACGCGAGCGTGCTTATAAACGACGGGACGCCGAATCTGTTGCGGAGCGCCCCGGCGGCGGCTCCCGAGGCGAACCCCGCGAGGAGCGCGACGAGGATCGCGGCGGCGACGGCAATCACCGCGCCCGGCCCCGGTCCGGAGGCGCCGAGTGCACCCGCGACGTACGCCGTGAGGCAGCCGGAGAAGGCGACCATCGATCCAACGCTCAGGTCGATCTCCCCGGCGATGATGACGAGCGTCATTCCCAGTGCGATCAGCCCCTGCATCGAAACGTTTCTCAGGACGTTCAGGAGGTTCCCGGCGCTGAGAAAGTTGGGCGCGGCGGCCGCGAGGAAGATACAGAGTCCCGCGAGGATGATTTCCAGGACCGCGTGCGAAAGGAGGGAGCGGATGCGCTTCATTCCATGCAAATCCCCAGAAGAGATTCCAGTGACGTCGCACCGGGTGAAACCTCCCCGGCGATCCGGCCTTTCCTGAGCACGAGTATCCTGTGACAGACCTCCATCAGCTCCTCCAGCTCGCTCGAGACGAACACGGAGGCGATACCACGTGCGCTCAGGTCCCGTACGATCCCGAAGATCTGCTGCTTCGCCCGTATGTCGATCCCCCTCGTCGGTTCATCCAGAAGGAGCACCTGCGGCCCCGTCTCGAGCCATTTGGCGATGACGGCCTTCTGCTGGGTCCCTCCGCTCAGTGCCGAGACGGGTCCGTCCACGGACGGGACTGCCATATCCATCCCGGCGATGTACCGGGAGGCGACGGCGCGCTCGCGCGCAGCGGTCGTGATCCACCGCAGTGAGGGAGGCCAGAACCCGGCAAGGTTGATGTTGATGCGGGTGCTCAGGATCTGTATGAGACCCTCCGCTTTCCGGTCCTCCGGTGCGAGAACCACACCGAGTTTCTTCATCTGCGCGGGGGAGGACGGGGCGACCTCCCTTCCTCCGACCGTGACGCTCCCCGCGTCGTGCGGATCGGCGCCGAAGAGCCCCCTGAGGAGCTCCGTCCTCCCCGCGCCGAGGACCCCCGCGATCCCGAGGATCTCCCCCCGGTGAAGCGTGAACGAGACGTCGCGGTATGCCTCCCCGCGCGTGAACCCGTTCACCGTGATAACGGGGGGTCCGGAAGGATGGACCGTCTCCGCCTCCGCGCGCCCCGGCAGATCTCCGAACATCATTCCGGCGATCACGACGGGCGTCGCCTCTGCAATCGGAATCGTGCCCACGAGCTCGCCGTTCCGGAGAACGGACGCTTCATCCGCAATCCTGTGGATCTCCTCCAGCCTGTGCGTGATATAGAGGATCACCACCCCCTGCGCGGCAAGTCTCCTCAGGAGTTCGAAAAGCCTCTCGGTTTCGCGAAGCGCCAGCGCGGACGTCGGCTCATCGAGCATCAGCACCGCAGGGGCATGCGACATCGCCTTTGCGATCTCCACCATCTGCCGGCCGGCCAGCCCGAGCTTTCCGGCGGTTACCCGTCCGTCGATCTCAAGCCCGAGCTCCCCGAGGAGATTCTCCGCCATTCTCCCGGCTCCCCTCCAATCGATGAGCCCGCGGCGGCGCGGAAGCCGCCCCAGGAAGATGTTCTCGGCGACGGAGAGCCCCGGGATGAGACTGAGCTCCTGATGGACCGTCGCGATCCCCCGGTCGAGCGCCTCCCGGGGGGATCGGAACGAAACAGGGACGCCATCGACAAGCACCGTTCCCGAAGTGGGCCGCACGGCGCCGCCGAGAATACCGACGAGTGTGCTTTTCCCTGCGCCGTTTTTCCCCAGCAGGGCCCTGATTTTTCCCCCCGCGCACCTCAACGAGACGTCACGGAGCGCGATTGTCCCCGGGTACTCCTTCCGGAGGCGGTCGGTTTCGAACGTGTGGGGCGGAGATTCCATTCTACCTGTTCAGTTCTTTCAGGCGGGCGGCGAATTTTTTCACCCCCTCCGGATCGCCGCGGGAGAGGAGCACGCCGGGGAGGGACTGCGCCTTGTCGACCCGTTCTCCTTTCAGCACGGCGAGCGCCGTCTCGACGGCACGTGAACCGATTTCATACGGCTGCTGCCCGGTCACCGCCTGGAGTATCCCGTCGTCGCTCAGGAGGAATCCTGCGATCTGTTCCCCCGTGTCAGTCCCGAACACGGCGACGCGACCCGCCTTGGCCGCGTTTTTTACGGCCATGACGGCCCCCACCGTTGCCCCCTCATTCGCACCCCAGAGCATGTCGAGGTCTGGATGCGCCGTCAGCAGGTCACCCCCCCGCCTCACCGCCTGCTCCGCGAGCCAGGCGTCCTGTTCCGCCACAATGCTCACGCCGGGGAGCTTCATGACCTCCTCTTTGAACCCGCTTACCCTCATCGTGCTTTGTTCGGGAGCCTGCGACCGGAACGCAAGGAGCGCGATGTTTGCTTTTCCCCCCAGGCGTTGCGCGATGTACTCGCGGGCGGCCGTGCCGGTCGATCTCCCGAGCGCGGTCTGATCGCTCTCCAGATAGGAGGAAGCGATGTCCCCCTCCACGTTCGTGTTATACGTTATGACCGTGATCCCCTTTGCGCGCGCGTGAGAGAGAGCGATCACCGAGGCCTTTGCGCTCAGCGGGGAAACGACGATGGCGTCCACTCCCCCCGCGATGTACGTGTTGATGAGCTGAATTTCCCTGTCGGGTTTCCCCTCGCTGTTGGCCTCCAGGAGCTCCGCGCCGCCGCGCGCCGCCGCGTCGCGCATGCCGAACAGGACGAGGCGGAAGAACTGGTCTTCCTGAAAGACTATGCCCGCAATTTTTCTCCGTCCGGCCGCATCGGGTTTCTTCGCGCAGGAGGAGAAAAGGAGGGCGAGGAGAAGGCAGGCGGCGGTGATCGATCGCATGTTGGGGTGCACGGGTGCGCAGAATTGGCGAATGAAGATATCCACAAATCAGAAGAAAGACAACGCGTCACCGTTGAGCATGGCGTTCGATGGCGGTGGCGAGAATGCCGAACTGGTCCGTCAGAAGTCCCTCGTAGCCGCAGGGCCAGCCGTCCCAGGTGCGCGCGTCGAGTCCCGACTTTGCGCCGCCGAACACAAGGCCTTCCGCAAACCCCTCGCAGATCCTCCCGAGAACGCGGTCGGCCTCTTCCGTCATCCCCGTGCGGTACAGTGCGTTGACGACGTGCCGTGCGTGCGCGGTGCTCAGCCCGCCGTTCGCATAGTATCCGAAGGGAAACCCGTGCATGATTTCGGGAAGATCCTCGTCGGGCACCGGCCAGAGGCTCGCGGGGAACCCGTAGAGAGGGTCGGGCATCCCCACTCGCGCGGCTTCGGCCCAGAGCCGGTGCATGACGTCGCGGCCCGTTTCGTCGTCAAGGAGACCGCAGGACACTGCGGCGGCGTTGACCGTCAGGAACGCATGGTCGTGGAGCTTCCCGTCCCTGCTCCTCCAGCCGCCCAGCCAGCCCGTTGCCGGATTAAGGAACGCCCCGGCGTAGTTCCGCCGCAGGAGGCCTCCCCATTCATAGAGCCCCTCAGCCAACCCGGGGCGGCCCAGGAGCGGAAAGACCGCGGCAAGATTCAGGAGGGCGGGATAGAGGAGCGCGTTGGAGAACGCACATTTCCATCCGAACGAGATCACGTCGTAGAAGCAGGTGCTCCACTGATACCCGCCGCTGTTTCCGAGCCGGTATGCGCTCTCCACGAGACCGTCTCCGTCCGCGTCCCGCTCCCTCATGAGGCCGATCTGCCGCGCGAGCTGCGGACCGAAGCGTTCGAGCCAGGCGGTACTCCCCGCACGCAGGAGGAACTCGCTCGTGCCGAGGAGTGAGGCCGTTCCCGTCATGAGATATTCGTCCTCCGCAGGATGCATCTCCCCGTTGACGCGCATCATGCCCCCGCCATACCCCGGGGCCCCGTCAAGCCATCGCTCGATCGAATCCCGGAGGAGATCCACCGCGCTGAAACCCGGGAGCACGTTCCCGATGTTGAGCGCCACGGCCGACCATGTATCCATCGACAGGGGACAGTGCATCGAATTACCGTTGTTGCTGAGCGTCCCGGTGTCCGGGCGGTACGACAGGGACGTCAGCGCGCAGCGATCCACAGCCCTGACGATCGCAGGAGGAGTCTCCGGCCTGAGCCGGATTTTCCCCGCGCCCCGTACGGCAAACTCGATGAGGGCCTTGTGTTTCCCCGCGCGCAGTATGTAGTCCCCTTCGGGCGCCTGGATTTCCCCGAGCTTGATCTGGTGGACCCCCAGGCTTGCGGGGCGCACGGCGTCCGTCCTCCAGAGCGCTTCCCCGTCGCGCACCTCAATGTCGAAGCTCCCGAATCCGGGCGCATGGAGGAAGAGGGGGGAAGTCATGGACCCTGTCTCTCCTTCCCTCGTGATGCGCCCCGCCGAAGCACACGCCGAGACGCGCGCATCCAGCGCCGTCGTCCATGCGCTGCTCTCCCAGGCACGGACATCCCTCTCCCCCGTCCGGGATGCGGCCAGACGCAACCGGTCTTCCAGTATCTCCCACCGGAGGTGATACTCCACCCCGTCGGGCCCGGCGACGAGATCATACGAGACCGTGTTGCCGGAAACGCCCGTCTTCCCGGCCGCGGCGTACCGGAGAGATGGAGCCATCGCGGGAGGGGACCCCACGCAGTGGAGAAACACCCCCTGGAAGGATATCCCGGGGCTCATCCAGAGGAGGTTCTTCTCCGTTCGACCCTTTCCTTCTCCATCGAGCGCGAGGTAGGAGAACCCCGCCCTCGAGAGACGAAACCCGACTTCCATGAAACGCGAGCGGTAACGCACCTCCCCCTCCCCGTAACGGGCGCGTACTCCCTCCGGCAGCCCTTCCAGAGGAGCGCGTGACACATCGTTCGAGCGCTCTCCCCGCGCAGCGCCCGGGGGGGGAGGCTCACCCTCCAGGATAAATGCCCCGGAGGCGAGGTTCCATGACGGCCACCACCCGTCGACACCCGAGCGCCTGATTTCGACGATCACCGAGGGCGTCTCCGTCCCCCCGAGGTCGAACCAGAACGTCTCTCCCTGGCGGGGAAGCGCGAGGCCCGACTGACGGAGTATGACGCTCCAGGAGCCGCCGGTCTGCACGAGCACCCGGATGGACGTCGCCCAGTCGATCTCTTCGTAGCTCCCGCACTTGTGATATCCCCGTGCGGCAGAAACGCCCAGGCGGCAGAGCGTTGCAGGCGCGTGGAGACGGAGTGTCCGGGAGTGTATGATTCTCCGCGCGGGCGCCCCTTCCTCCCCCGCGGCCGGGGAGGTCCATACCGAGCGGACGGCGGAGACGGCCGGCCTGATTCCCAGGTCTCCCGCGGGGGGCTCCGCGCCTGTAAGCAAGAAGAGGTCCGTCAACGGGGGGCGGCCGGAAGACATTGAACGTTTCAGGTATGAAATGACGTTTCTTTTGTGGTGGAATTATAGCGAACGCCGCGTGAACAATCAACACGGATCATCCCTTCCGACATGGTCACCCCGTCGCGAGGCTTGAGGTTGGCGGGCGAATTTGGTTCATTCCATAACTCAATCCAATCCGTCCCCCAATCCACCCTCAGGACCGCATGCGCCGGAAACCCGTTCCCCGCACACTCGCCGCACTTGCGTTTTTTTCGCTCGCAGCCACATCCCTCTCCGGGGACCGCGCGCCGCGTGAGGGCCTCCCCCCCCTCCCGACAAAGGACCAGATCCGGTGGGCCGACGCGGAGATCGGCGTCATCATTCACCTCGACATCAACATATACGCACCCGGGACATTCGACTACGCCCGCCGGGAAACGCTTCCCCCCCTCCGGGTCTTTCATCCTTCAAAGCTGAACACCGATCAGTGGATCGCCTCGGCGCGGGGCGCCGGCGCCGCATACGCGGTCCTTGTCGCGAAACACGGCACCGGGTTCTGTCTCTGGCCGACACGCGCGTACGACTACAGCGTGGCACACACGACGTGGCGGAACGGGTCGGGGGACGTCGTCCGCGATTTTATCGCGTCGTGCAGAAAGTTCGGTGTCAGGCCGGGGATTTACTACAATACAAACCTCAACACGTATCTCGGCGCGGGACCGCAGGGGGTCAACGGCCCGGTGCGCCGGGACTCCTACAACAGGACCGTCCTCGATCAGCTCACGGAACTCTGGACCGGCTACGGCGGTTTATCTGAAATCTGGTTTGACGGTGGAGTGATCGCGGATTCGTGCGGAGGGATTGCGGATGAGGTACGGGCGTTGATTGCGAAGCATCAGCCGGGCGCCGTCCTTTTCCAGGGCCCGCCCCGATGCGCGAACCTGATCCGATGGGTCGGCAACGAAGACGGGAGAGCGCCCTACCCTCACTGGAGCCGCGCCGATGTGTCGGCCGGCGCGGGGGGAACATTCGCCATCGCGGACACCCACGGGAATCCCGACGGGGACGCCTGGTGCCCCGCCGAGGCCGACTTCCCGGGGCGACGGCAGTCCGCATGGAACGGCGGCTGGCTCTGGAGAGCGAACGAGGACAGCCTCGTTTTCCCTCCTGCCGAACTTTACGACAGGTATTATTCAAGCGTCGGACGGAACGCCAACATGCTGATCGGGATGGTGATCGATACATCGGGGGCCGTCCCTGCCGCCGATTCCGCCGCGCTGGCAGGGCTTGGTGAGCGGATCACAATGGCGTTCGCACATCCGCTCGCCCGGACGGCCGCGTCAGGCGCCGAATCGGTGCTTACGCTCGGAGCGCTCCCGGTCGGCGTGAACACGGTGGTGCTCCGGGAGGAGATCGCCCGCGGAGAGAGGATCCGCGCGTTCGAGGTGCAGGCGCTTCTCCGGGGGGAATGGGTGCGCGTCTGCTCAGGCGCGTCCGTGGGACACAAATTCATCGGGAGATTCCACGAGGTCGAAACCACGTCCCTCAGGCTCCGCGTGACGGAGTCGGCGGGAGAACCCGCGGTGGAGGAATTCGCCGCGTTCAATGCGCACTGAGGGGGAACAATGAAGTACGTGAAAATTGCGCTTGCGGTCGCCGCGGCCGCGCTTCTCGCGCTCCAGCTTTACCGGCCGCCGAAGAATCATGCCGCGCCCGTTCCCGGGGGCGGGATCGCGTCCCGTTTTCCCGTGCCGGACCACGTGATGCAGGTGTTCAGGCGCTCGTGCTATGACTGCCACAGCGACAGCACGGTCTATCCCTGGTATGCGGAAATTCAGCCCGTCGGATGGTGGCTCGATTCCCACATCGAGCACGGAAAGCGCGGGATCGACTTCGACAGATTCGCGCTCTACCGGCCCATGAGGCAGTACAGCAAATTCCGGGATATTATCGAGCAGCTCACGAAGGATGACATGCCGCTCGGATCGTACCTGTTCATCCACAGGTACGCACGGCTGGCGCCGGCGGAGAAGGACGAAATCATCCGCTGGAGCACGGCGATGATGGACACCATGCGCGCCCGGTATCCGATCGACAGCCTCCAGCGCAAGAGAACTGACGCACGGGCGCCGCGGTAACGGGATCACCACCCCGTCGATGGTTCGGCGACGCGTTCGAATTCGTAGACGGCAGTCGTGTTCTTTCCTTCGATCCGGAGCGACCATTCCTGGCTGAAATGATTGCCGTCCTTGAACCGGATCGTGAGATCGTGCATCCTCGGATCCCTGTCGGATTTTACGTTCGTTGCGTCCACGTACGCGTAGACAAGCGTGCTCTCGCTGCTCTTTGACCCGTCGAGCTTCATCCTCGGCTGGTTCCCCATCGAGCAGTAATGCGTCAGGACCGTGTTCCCCCCGCTCAGCGTGTAGACGGTCACCATGTTCTCCTTCGATCCCCCGATATCGAGGGATTCTATAACCGCCGTGCTGTCCGCGGCCATCGTGTACGTGACGTTGACGCTGTTTCCGCGCGCATCCTTCCCCTTCCATGATCCGAGAAGGGACTTCATCCTCTCCAGGCCCGCCCCCGAAGCGTCAAGCGAGGAGCGCTCGAGCGACGCCGTTTCGACGGCGTCTGTGCCGCTGCTTCGCACGGTCCACGACTCCGTCAGCGTCGCCCGGTCGTGCATATCGATGACCAGATCACGGATCTGGACCCCGCTCTCCCCCGTCCCGTTCGTCACGTCCTGCATGGCAAATACCAGCGTGCTCTCGCCGCTCTTTTTCGCGTCGATCCGCATCCGGGGCTGGTTCCCGCGCGTCCCGTACTGGGTAAGCATCAGCGCGCCGTTGTCGGGGTAAAACACCCGGATGATCGTCTCGCCGGCGTCCCCCCGCACAAGCGTCTCCATGATTGACGTTTCCTCGGCGATAAGCCTGAACGACGCGCTCACGCTGCTTCCCTGGGAATCTCTCCCCTTCCACGTCCCGATGAGGGTCTTGAGCCTGTCAAATCCGCTCTGCGTCTTCCCCGGAGGAGCCGCGCCGAAGGAGAGCGCTGACACACAGACGCCGAGCACCAGAAACACAATCCTGCTTTTCATGGGGCACCTCATTGTCCTCGTTTCATTCTGAACGTTATTTTGTATTCGGGAGGCGAATCGAATGACGGCTCGACGGTCACCAATTCCTCCGCAGGGAGCGAAACATAGTTTTCCATCCGGACGCCGATCCTGTGTTTCCCCGCCGGCAGGGCGATCCGCGCCGGGGTCATCACGCGGCTGCTCACGCCGTCCACGACGATCGCCACCGGCGCGGAGATATAATCAAGCGTTGCCTCGACATGCACACTCCCCTGAAAATAGCAGCGGACGGTCCCCGGGACCCCCGGCCGGACCTCGACGGATTTTTCTTTCGTGATTCCTTTTCCTCCCCTGAATCTCACCCGCCGGGTCCCCGGCCCAACGCCGAGGGTAAGAGGCGCACGCACGGAACGGAACGCGCTGTCGTCGACCGCAGCTTCTCCGTCCGGGATGGCGACAAGCGTGAGCAGGCATTCCGCGGCCGGCTTCGGAAGGACCTTCGGGTCGACGGCGGTGCTCCCGGCACTCTCCTTCGCGTCGCTTCCCCGGGTCGTCGGGACGACGCTCCCGGAATTTTGAATCCCGGCCGCGGTCCCGGACGGCGCCCGGAGCGCAACGTACGCAAGTCCGGCGGCAAGCGCCACGCCGAGGAGCGACACGGGAACCCTCCAACCGTATTTCCCCGCCGGCGACGGGCGCACGAGGGACGCCGTACTCACGACGGTCGCTGTATTGACTCCCTGCGTGCTTCCCGGCCCGGTCCTCGCGGCGAATTCCGGCGCGCCCGTCCCCCCGGAGAACTGCTGGAGCGCGGAGAGCACTTCGCTGGCGCTCTGATACCGCCTGTCGGGGTCTTTGTTGATCGCGGTCATGACGATGCGCGTGAGACCTTGCGGAATCAGCCTGTTGATCGTGTCGGGAGGAGGGACATTTCCCTCCACGATCATATTCGCTACCACGTAATCCGATGCATCGGGCGGAAAAGGGAGCCCCCCGGCAAGGCATTCGTACAGCGCCATCGCTGCGGAGTAAATGTCCCCCCTCTGGTCGACCTGACCGATTCCCCTGATCTGTTCCGGAGACATGTAGAGAAGCGTGCCTGCAGTCCCCTTTGTCATCGTGGTTCCGTCCGGCGTCTGAATCTTTGCCAGCCCGAAGTCGGTGACTTTGACGACATCGGCGGCCGTGAGCATCACGTTGCCGGGCTTGATGTCCCGGTGGATTACTCCCCCCCGGTGCGCGTGGTCGAGTGCGGCGAACACCTGCCGGAAAATTCCGAGAACACGCGCGACCGGCAGGAGAGGCGTCTCCTTCAACAGATCCGACAGTGTCCTCCCCCGGACAAACTCCATGACGATGCCTATCCCCTCGGGGGTCTCCAGGAGACTAAACACTGAAACGATGTTCGGATCGTTCAGTTTCGCGAGCGCACGTGCTTCGGATTGAAACCGGCGGAGGAAATTCGGGTCACCCGCGATCAGTATGTCCATCATCTTGATCGCCACGTCCCGGTCGAGCGACGTGTCGTGGGCACGGTAAACGACCCCCATCCCCCCCCGGCCAAGCACCTCCTGTATCTGGTACTTGTCGAAGATCCTGCCAATCATCCGATCGTTGTGCTCTTCCATTCATTTCTAACCGAGTCTGACCGGTGAGTCATAAGAAAGTTCTTGTGAAATTACAGGTTTTTTCGCACAATCTCCAGTGGGGGGTCTGGTTCACCTGCCGGTCCTGGTGCGAGATCCAGCGACAAACCGGATTCGGCATTTCCGCTCATTCACCTCAATTCCATATACAGGGAGCCCCGTATGAACGATGCCCGATCCGCTTTTCGCTCGATCTGGATTTATGCCGCCGCTGTGGCACTCTTCTCCTTGATCCCCTGCCGGTTGATCGGACAGGAGAAGGCCGACATCGTGAAGGGGAAGCCGCTGTATGAGAGGCTTGGCGGAAAAGGTGCCATTGTCGCGGTCGTGAACCAATTCGTGGCCAATGTCGCCGCTGATACGTCCATCAACAGGTATTTTGCGCACACCAATATCCCGCGGCTCAAGACGATGCTCGTGGACCAGATCTGCCAGGCGGCGGGGGGCCCGTGCACATACAGAGGGAGAGACATGAAATCCACGCACCGCGGAATGGGAATCACGACCCGAGAATTCAACAATCTCGTCGGCGATCTGGTTTCTGCGCTCGACAAATTCAAGGTCGGAGAGAAAGAAAAGGGGGAGCTCCTCGCAGCGCTCGGCCCGATGAAGCGGGACATCGTCGAAAAACCGTGAGCCGCGCCGGCGGCCAGACGGTCAGAACCGGGATTCGAGGACAAGGACATATGTCCGGGGAGGCATCACGTTCCCTATCAATTCAACGTAGTTATGCTGGAACAGGTTGTTGACGTTCAGTGAGACCGACAGGGGTATCCCGGCCGCCCGCATCATGTCCGCGCCGATTCTGACATCCGTTACATAAATGGGGACGCGCTGATCGCCGTCCGGGATGACCCCCGCTTCGACGAGTTGATCATCGATGCTTTCCACCCTGCTCACAAATCTGAAGTCCGCCGAAGCGCTCAGCCACCCGACGGAGCAGTGGAGCCCCCCGTGGAGCACGTGCCGGGGACGGTATTTCAAAACCTCCCCCAGCGTGAGATCGCGCGGGTACACATAGGTATAGCCTGCATCGAACGCCGCGCTCCCGTCAAAGAGCACGGCGTGACACGACGTTTCGAATCCCTCGACGCGCGCCCGCGTCACGTTCCTCCACTGGATCTCCAGGTTGAGCCCGGAGGCGAACAATCCGGGCTCGATAAGATCGTCGATATCGGACCGGAAGAGGGCGGCATCGACGGACGCCCCGTCGCCGAGCGACTGTGCAACGCCCGCTTCGTACGACCTGCTTCGTTCAGGCTTCAGATCCTTATTCGGCACCGCCAGGAGCCCCGTGGATCCCGCTTCCACAAACGCCTCGGGGAGCGAAGGGATCCTGAACCCCTCACCGAATGACGCCCGGAGCGACGTCCCGGGGAGAGGCCTGTAGAGAAGCGCCGCCTTCGGCGTGATCACCCCCCCTGCTCCCGTCAGCCCGACGGACTGGAAATCGCACCGCGCACCGAGCGTCAGCGTAATGTCCGGCACGATCTTCGCCTCGTCCTGCGCGAAGAGCGCGAGGCCGCCGATCTGCCTGTCGCCAAACATGTCACCCCCGATAAGGTCGAGTGTGCCGTCCAGGCCCGCCGTGAGCGTATGAGACGGGGAGGGGAGGAATGTCGCGAGGATCTCCGTGCGGACGCCGTCGTCCACCGACTCCGTTCGTTCCGGATCGCCGCTTTGCTGGTACCCCCAGTCGTTGTGGTACCACATGGCCCGTACTGTGAGGAGAAACCTGTCCGACAGCGCCGAGTTGAAGATTCCGCTGAGAAAGTAGCGGGTTGACCTGATGTTGTCGCTCTGGTGGTTCAGGGGAGCGATGAGCGCGGAATCCACGTTCCGCCAGTAGAGGAATTGCCCCGCAAACTGGTACGCCAGCCCGAAATTGAGCGTCATGGACGAAGCGGAGGAAAAGTCCTCGCGCGTCTTCATGAGGAAATTGTACCGGCGCCGGTAGTCGTTCTGCCTGTACCCGTCGTCGATCTGCCGCGAAAAGAATACCGACACGCCGAGATCCCCCACACGCCGCATGTGGCTGAACGACTGGCCGTTGAAGAACCGTGATTTGTCGGACCAGTCCCATTCCGCGTACGAAGGACTGCCGTACACCCCCGCGTACGTCCTCACGACGGTCTCCGGCGTAACGGGGATCGGCCTGGTGATGATGTTCACGACCCCGCCGAGCGCGTTCGACCCGTACAGCGCCGAACTCGCCCCCTTGACGACCTCGATCCGGTCAACCTGTTCCATCGGGATCGTCTCGAAATTCAGCTCGCCGGTGTCCCCTGCGAGATACGGTATCCCGTCGAGGAGCATCAGGACGCGGCTGCCGGCTCCGAGACTGTAGCCGCTCGACCCGCGGATGTTCACCTGCGTCCCGGTCATATTCACACCCGGAATGTACCGGAGCGCGTCCTCGAGCGAGACGGAATTCCGCTCGCTGATCTCCTTCGCCTCCATCACCGATACGCTCACAGGAACATCCTGGAGGGACTGCGCGCGTTTGCTCGCCGTGACGACGACCTGTTCCGACGGGATGACGCTCTCCGCCATCGTCACGTCGAGACGTGTCTCCCTCCCCTCCTCCACGACGACCTCCGCGCGGCGCTCCCGGTGATATCCGACGAGCGAGAAGAGGAGCGTCCTTCTCCCCGTGGGAATTCCTTCGATCCGGTAGACGCCCCGTGCGCCGGTTATCGTCCCGAGCGGCGTCCCTTCCACGCTGACGTTCACCCCGGGGAGTCCCTCCTCCCCGTCCGGGGCGGTCACCCTCCCTGAAACGGACCCTCCCCCGTCCCGGGCGAGCGCGCCGCTGCCGACGATGAAAAACAGAAGGGCCGTTCCGATGTTCAGCGCCATGGTTTCGGGGGCGGATTCCGGAAGTCGACGTCGATGTCGATCCCCGTCAGGACGTGGTGAAGTATCACCCGTACCGGGGCGGGGAGGAATGTGCCGGGGAGAGCCGGAAAAACCCCGACGGGCCGCCAGTCCGCAAGGACGTCCGGGCCGAACTGCTGCGCCACAATCACGTATTCGTAGCTTCTGATCTGAAGGTTCGTCCCGTCCGTCGTCGTGAAGGCATACGGAAGGCTGTCGACGAATGAGGGGAATTTCGTCCCGATCGCCGGGTAGACGGCGCCGTGACCGGCCAGGAGCGTGAGGAGTATCCCGGCGCTGTCCGAAGGGTAGGTCTCAAATGCGACGAGGCGCATGTCGTGCACGCTGTCGGCCACGGGCCAGTTCCGAAACCGGATCGTCCCGCCGAATCCCGATTGTCCCTGTATGGGACCGAGTTCCGAATTGCAGCCGGAAAAAAGGAGGAGGAGCAAGGAATGGAGAGAAAGGAAGAAACGGACCTTCGCCGGGGATGCGGAGAGCATCCCCGGATTGCGCCCCGGCCGCGGGGGCCGGGACCGGACTATTCGGAAGTCGAAAAGTCCGGCAGGCGGAGGCTTTCCCACCACCCGGTGACCTGAATGTTCGTGGGAATGAACCCCGGATAGCTCGGGGGCCGTACGGTGGGATCGTACAGCCGCTTATCGTAAGCGTAGCTCTTGAAATAGCCGCTGTTGAGCACGCCGTTCAGGTTCGTCCCCACTGCGCCGCGGACATTCTGGACGATCGATCCGAGGATGGAGAGCCGCCCGCGCAGCGTCCCGTCACCGTAATTCTGCGCGGTGAGCGACCCGGTTCTCGCGAAGATATTCCCCTGGATTACGCAGTCCGTCAGATTGGCGGCTGTTTCGGTGACGATGACCGATTGTTCGGCGACAAGTCCCAGCATATCGTGCGACGTCGTATCGAACCGGGGATCCTGCTCGTACATCAGGTTGTCGTCAACGTAAATATTCCCGATGTTCGACGCGACGGTAACCTGTCCGTCGACATTTCCCTGGATGTGGACCGTGTCGTTCCCCATGATGACGCCGGTGAACCCTGAATCGGCCGAGAGATGGACGCTGTCGATGATCGGTCCGCTCTGCGACGTCCGGATTAACGCCCGGCCGTCACCGTGCACCGCCGGATCGCCCCCGTCAAGCGTCACCCAGATCGTCGGGGTGTTGTAGTATTTGCTCCCCGGCGCGTTCGCGACGTTGAATATCGACTGGAGGTCGTTGGGGAAAAAGATGCTGTCGACTCCCGTCTCGTACCCTTTTTTGAATATCGCCTGGTCCGTTCCCCGTCCGGGGGGAGGCGTGAGCCTGTGCGCGGTGGTGACCTTGTCCATGAACACCGGCGCCCCGTTGATCGCAATCGAGCTGTTGCTGTGCAGCTTTCCCTGGACGGAATCGCCCGTCACCCACTGGCACGGACCTTCGTCGTTTGTCATCCAGGAGAAAAGCGTGAAGCTCTGGAACTCCGGAGTGTCGAGATACACCTCCACCGAGTCGTGCAGCGTCTCGCTGAACCCGTTGTATGTCGAGATGCTCGTGATCTCGAGCGAGTCATCGATCAACCGTTCGACCGTGTACGACCCGCCGGAAACATTCTCCGTGTACGTCGTCGTGCCGTACCAGCTGGGGTCATTCATCACTTTGGTGATACCCACCTGGGCCCCCGCAAGCGCGAGGCTGTGCGATGTCAACGCTTCGTAATAGAAGTCGCTGTTGCTCCGGGCTGATTTCGACCACCGGTTGAGGTCCAGGGAGATCCCCCCCAGCAGAAGTCCCAGTCCCAGCACGAGTATTAGTTGCGCTCTCCCCGCCATTTATCCCCCCTTACAGTTCTTCAACTCTCCAGTTCATTTATTACGTCAATTTCTCCGATCAATTCCTCTCTTGATCATTCCCTCGCACCGCTAGTTCAGCGAC
>Ga0209698_10002105_pt1 | contig 22798 bp, 19 predicted proteins | sample LitLauG_LLR_2012_FD_187203 | JGI IMG/M metagenome (GOLD analysis project Ga0209698, IMG submission 187203) | Freshwater sediment microbial communities from Pennsylvania, USA - Little Laurel Run_MetaG_LLR_2012 (SPAdes) (version 2) | ecosystem: Environmental > Aquatic > Freshwater > Creek >... | reverse complement strand
CCACGGTATTGCTGGTGCTGCATCCCCATGAAGCGTTCCGCTTCAACCTGCAGATCACTCTCTGGTTGTGGTTTACGGTGTTGTTCGCGAACTTTGCCGAAGCCATGGCGGAAGGACGCGGCAAAGCCCAGGCCGAGGCATTGCGGCGCGCCCGCTCGGAAACGATGGCGAAGCGATACCAGTCCGACGGCAAGCTCGAAGAGCTGGCAAGTTCCAAGCTGCGGGCCGGAGATTTTGTTTCGGTCTCCGCGGGAGAGTTGATTCCGGGCGACGGCGAGATCGTGGAAGGCGTGGCTTCCGTAGATGAGTCGGCCATCACGGGCGAATCGGCGCCGGTGATTCGCGAAGCCGGCGGCGACCGTTCCGCGGTCACGGGCGGCACGCGGGTTCTCAGCGATCACATCAAGGTAAAGATCACATCCAATCCCGGTGAGACGTTTCTTGACCGCATGATTGCCTTGGTGGAGGGAGCGGCGCGGCAGAAGACGCCCAACGAGATCGCACTCAACATCCTGCTGGCGGGTTTGACCATCATCTTTCTGCTTGCCGTCGTCACTCTGCAGCCGTTCGCTGTCTACTCCGGTTCCCCGCAAACCGTCTTCGTGCTGGTGTCGCTGCTGGTCTGCCTGATTCCTACCACCATCGGCGGCTTGCTTTCGGCAATCGGCATCGCAGGGATGGACCGGCTTGTCCAGCACAACGTGTTGGCCATGTCGGGGCGCGCGGTCGAGGCAGCGGGTGACGTGAACACCCTGCTGCTCGACAAGACCGGGACCATTACCTTCGGCAATCGTCAGGCCACCGAATTTCTCCCTGCTCCGGGAGTAACCGAGGCGGAGATGGCCGACGCCGCGCAACTCTCATCACTCGCCGACGAAACTCCCGAAGGCCGCTCCATCGTGGTGCTGGCCAAGGAAAAGTACAAACTTCGCGGCCGCGAGCTGGCGACACACGAGGCTGAGTTCATCGCGTTTACGGCGCAAACCCGTATGTCTGGCGTGAACCTCGATGGCCGTGAAATCCGCAAGGGCGCGGCGGATGCCGTCAGCCGCTACATTGAACAGAACAGCGGCACCGTGCCGGCGGAAGTGCGGGCGATGGTCGAGCGCATTGCGACCTCGGGAGGGACGCCGCTGGTGGTAGCGGAAAACCGGCGGGCGATGGGCGTAATTCACCTGAAAGACGTGGTCAAGGGCGGAATCCGCGACCGCTTTGCACAACTGCGCTCCATGGGCATCCGCACGGTGATGATTACTGGCGACAACCCGCTGACCGCGGCTGCTATTGCGCGCGAAGCCGGAGTCGATGACTTTCTTGCCCAGGCCACTCCGGAAGACAAGTTGAAACTGATTCGGAGCGAGCAAGCGGGCGGCAAATTGGTAGCCATGACCGGCGACGGCACCAACGATGCTCCCGCACTGGCCCAGGCCGACGTGGGCGTGGCCATGAACACCGGCACCCAAGCCGCCAAAGAGGCCGGGAACATGGTGGACCTCGACTCGAATCCCACCAAGCTCATTGAGGTGGTCGAAATCGGGAAGCAGTTGCTCATGACCCGGGGCGCGCTCACGACATTTTCCATCGCCAACGACGTGGCGAAGTACTTCGCGATTATTCCAGCCATGTTCGCCGGGACATTCCCCGTGCTGAACGCGCTGAACATCATGCAGCTGAAAACGCCGCAGTCGGCCGTGCTGTCGGCAGTCATCTTCAACGCGTTGATCATCATTGCGCTGATCCCGCTGGCGTTGCGCGGGGTGAAGTATCGCGCCATGAACGCCGAGGCCCTGCTGCGCCGAAACCTCGTTATTTACGGAGTCGGCGGGCTGATTGCCCCGTTCGTGGGCATCAAGATCATTGATGTGCTGATCACCGCGGCCCGGTTGGCGTGAGGAGTTTATGAAGAAGAATCTGATCACATCGGTTCTGATGACGGTGGCCATGACCGTCCTGCTGGGGCTGATCTACCCCCTGGTGGTGACCGGACTGGCGCAGCTCTTGTTCCGAGACAAGGCGAATGGCCAGATCATTCGGCGCAACGGAGAGGCCGTCGGATCCCGTATCATCGCTCAGCCCTTTACGGCCGCCAAGTACCTCCACCCGCGACCCTCGGCGGCCGGAAACGGATATGATGCCGGCAATTCCGGCGGGACCAACTTTGCTCCCACCAACCAGAAACTGATCGATCGCGTTCGGACCGACGCCCTAGCCCTGCAGCAGGAGAACCCGGGCCACCCCATTCCCGTCGATCTGGTGACGACATCAGCTTCGGGGCTGGATCCGGAAATCTCTCCCGCGGCGGCGGAGTTTCAGATTTCCCGGGTGGCCCAAGCCCGAGGCATGGAAGAGGCAACCGTCCGCGCCCTGGTGCAGAAACACGTCCGCCAGCGCGATCTCGGCCTTCTCGGCGAACCGCGAGTGAATGTGTTGGAACTCAACCTGGCGCTGGACGATCTCGCGTCGAAGAAGTGAGACCAGCCAACTTCAGGCCCCAACTTCTCATCCCACCTGGATATACAGCTCATGCCCGCGCAGTGCTAGATTGTTGCAGTCCAGGGAGACACCACGATGCGAGCAAGTCGAGTAATGGCTGCGTTTTTCGTGTGTGGTCTTGCTACCACCATTCACGCGCAATGCGCAAAGGATCAGGACCATCGGTCGAACACGAATTCGGGCATCTTCGTGGCTGATTTCACGATCAGTGGAACGACCGCCCTGACATCCTCCGAACTCGCCGGAATCACGGGCCAGCTCGCCGGTTCGTGCTTTGATGAGAATTCAGAAGAACTGGAGGCACGGGTTCGAATGTTGTTTCAGGATCAGGGATTCTTCAACGCAGAAATCAAGAGCTTGCACATTAAAGCGAATGATCCTATTGGGAAGCCAAAGCCTGTCAGCTTGGAAGCGGAGGTCGCGGAGGGTTCGAAGTGCCGGTTGGGTGAAATCAAATTGGTTGGGAACCATGCATTCAGCACAGCCCAACTGCGCGCACAGTTTTCTCTTAGCAATGGCGATGTATTTGAGAGAACAAAGATAGCGGCAGGCCTACAAGGCCTACGGAAGGTGTATGCGTCGGCAGGATTCTTGGACTGCACGATCATTCCTGATACGATGCCGCAATCTGATGCAACGATCGTGCTGAGTTTGCACATCGAGGAGGGCACTCAGTACAGGATGGGGAAACTGGAGATTCTTGCCCCCAATGAACTAAGTGACAGACTTCACACGGAATGGCAACTTTCCGAAGGGTCCATATACGACTTCACCTACGTAGATCAGTACCTGGAAGCCAATCGTACTCTCTTGCCTTCGGGATTTTCCCGCGAAGGTGTGCGTGTTGTTCGCGACTGCCCAGAAGGTCTAGTTGAAGTGCGACTGCTTGTCAGCGAGAAGGATGAGGCCTCGCGCACAGCTCCGAAAGACGTTGAATGTGACCAATCCAAGAAATCGAAATAGCGACGCTCGGACCGGGAAAGTCTCCTCCAAGACCATTGCTCGAGCCCTAACAAACAGAAACTGCGACCTCTATGCACCCCGCCTCAAATCGTAAATTGATGCGGGAGCATGGGACCCTTTTCAAGCTCTACAAAGAGAAACCATCGAGGCCATGTAGCAACCGGTCTGCGATAGGGTTGAAAAAGGGGGAGTGCGGGACGCGGGGATACACTTCGCTCCAATCGTACAGGCCCTTACTGGTTAAGGGGCAAGAGCGCCTGGCAATCCGCTTCGCTGGAGGGCATGCTGCCAGAGGGCTGAACTCGGACCACGGCGTCTTCGAAGGCGCAGAACGAACGGGTGCCCGTCTGATTGAAAGCGACTGGAGTGGCCGTCGCGTAGTAGTTGATCTGCGGAGGACCGCCTGCGCCCGTGGCGGCAAACGTGTAGCCGCTCTTGGTGCCGGCGGCAAGGACGCTGTCGATCAGGCAGGAGTTCGCCGAGCTGGGCGTGCAAGGATTCGCGTCCGGTCCCAGGGCGGCGAGAGTGGTGGCGAACCCAATATCCGGATAACTTGCGACGTAGGTGATCATGGCGGTGTTAATGGTGCGAATGGAGGCGACAGCGGAGGACTCGTTCGCCGCCATGCGTGCGCTCAACAGGTTCGGAATAGCGATGGCCGCAATGATCAGGATAATAGCCACCACGATCAGCAGCTCCAACAGTGAAAAGCCTTTGTGTTTCCGCATCGTGTACTCCCCTTTCCTCGATTCGTCAATGTTCCTGTAGCACTACTTCACTCAGTCTTTGGTAATGCTGGCATGTTCCTTCCGGCAGCAAAAATGACGTTGGTTACCTCCAGTAACTAGCGCTTTCGTGCTATGCCGGAGCTTGTTCGGCCAAGCATGTTTTGCATTCATTTTGGTGGCGGCACCACCACCTGAAACACATTCGCGAGGCATATAAGTAGGAGCGGGATCGGTGATGCCCGGAGTGGCATGGCTGGCACGATTGTCGAAGGGGACGACCTCCCGACCGGAAGAAAACCGCGGATCGGATCCGAAGTCAGTCAGCGAATTCTGTGGCACAGCGACATTGAAGTCGCGAATCCCGCCACATTAGGCAATTCGTGAAGGATCAATGGGCTACGATGGATGAATCGATAGCCTGAAGTCGCGCAGACAAGCGCTATTTCGGACCGCCTCGCAGGCTCAGCGGACAGCGCACCGGAACGGAGTGCTCAACCCGCGCTCGTAAACTAATGTGAGAAAATGAGCTTACGTTGCATCGGCCCCGTAGCTCAGATGGATAGAGCAGCGGTTTCCTAAACCGTTGGTCGGCAGTTCGACTCTGCCCGGGGCCCCCACCGCCTCCCAGAGGAATCGTGCTCGTCAAACTCCAAGTGGTTCCTTCAACCAGGCCCAGATGCGATATCTGAGAACCGAACTTGACACTCATCAGGCGTAAGGGTCGAGGCTGGCGGACGAGGTTGACTCGCATTGACACGATAGATCGACCGCTACCTGAGAATGCAACGGTCAATGACAGCATGAGTTCGCGGCTCTTAGGAAGGCATCCGCTTTCCCGCCGCAGTCGCAAGGCGCGTTTGAGCAGCATGCTCACATTGAAGATTATGCAGCTCAACCGCCATGGACTGCGCCGATTGCAGGATGAGGCGGACGTGCCTTAAAGACGTTGCATCCATTGAGTCTTTTTCCAGCAGCAAGTCACAATATCCGACGACGACGGTCAATTTGTCGAGCAGGCTGTGCGCCAGTGGGCATATCAAGAGCGCTCGCGTTCCGGTCGAATTCACCATAACAACCCAGCTTTCTTCTCCGTCATAGTTCAACTCTAGTGTCGTTTGCCGCTCGCCGCTATGCGCAGAATCACATCGGTCGACCTCAAGATCGGCGAGCGTCGCACTCCTAACACGCCTTGTTTGTCCCGGCATTTGGGAAATTCAACGGAATTAGCCTACAATGCTGGCCACTCCGCATTTGGGGAATCCTCACGACGTATGGCCACGACTGTTCCCGTGAACTCGCCCGATGGGTTGGATCATGCCGGTAAGGCGGCCGGCCCTTGTGTTTTTGTGCTGTTCGGCGCGGCCGGGGACCTGACCAAACGCAAGTTGGTCCCGGCGCTTTTCAACCTGGTGCGGGCGAAGCTGCTTCCCGACCACTTCGCGGTGGTGGGCGTCTCGGTCGATGATTTGAGCGGGGATGCTTTTCGCCAGCAGGTGAGCGAATTCCTGCCTACCGCGGACGGGATTGAAGACTCGCTGGCATGGCTCAGGCAGCGCCTGTTTTACGAACGCGGGGACTTCGGCGATCCGAGCACGTTTGCCACACTTCGCGAGCGGCTGGCTGCGGTCGACACCGAATGCAAAACCGGCGGAAATTACCTGTTTTATCTGGCTACCGCGCCGAAGTTTTTTGCCTCAATCGTTCAACAACTGGGAGCGGCCGGCCTGTCGAAGCAGGAAGACGGCCGCTGGAGACGGGTCGTCATCGAGAAACCCTTTGGGCAGGATCTGGATTCAGCCAAGGCGCTGAACCGCGACATCAAAAGCGTGCTCGCGGAAAACCAGATCTACCGCATCGACCACTATCTGGGCAAGGAGACCGTGCAAAACATCATGGTCTTCCGCTTCGATAATGCCATCTTCGAACCGCTGTGGAATCGCCGCTACATCGATCATGTGCAGATCACCAACGCGGAGACGGTGGGCGTGGAGCGGCGCGGCGCCTATTTCGACAACGCCGGAACGCTACGCGACATGGTGCCCAACCACGTGATGCAGTTGCTCAGCCTCACCGCCATGGAATCACCGGTATCGTTTCATGCGGATGCGGTGCGCAACGAACAGGCGAAAGTGCTGCACTCGATCCAGCCTTTGAATTCGTCCGACGTTCTGCAACGGAGCGTACGCGGGCAATACGGCGCCGGGACCATTTCCGGAGAGAAGGTTCCGGGCTATCGGACCGAGCCGGGAGTGGGGCCGGAATCGCGAACGGAAACCTTCGTGGCGTTGAAGCTTAATATCGACAACTGGCGCTGGGCAGGCGTGCCGTTTTACCTGCGTACGGGCAAGCGACTGGCCAAGCGGCATACCGAGATAGCGATTCACTTCAAGCGCATGCCGTTCGAACTGTTTCGCAAGGCTCCATTTCACAAGCTCCATACCAACACGCTGATCATTCAGATTCAGCCGGCGGAAGGCATCTCGCTCAGTTTTGGGGCGAAGATTCCTGGTCCGCTGCTGCGTGTGGGCTCGGTGGACATGAGCTTTGAATATTCCAAGTATTTCGGGGCCGATGCTTACACGGGATACGAGGTTCTGCTCTATGACTGCATGATTGGCGACGCCACGCTGTTTCAACGTGCCGACATGGTGGAAGCGGGATGGAGCCTGGTCAACCCCATGCTCGACGTGTGGCGGGCGCTGCCTCCGCGCAAGTTTCCGAACTATGCCTCGGGCACCTGGGGACCGGCGGAATCCGATCAGATGATGGAAGTCGACGGCCGTCAGTGGAGGACAATCGAATGATTCTTGTAGGGGATATCGGCGCATCGCGCACGCGGCTGGCGGCTTTCCAGGCAGAGGGAAGCCGACTGGAGTGCGTCGTCCAGAAAACCTATGCCAGCGAGGAATACGGCGGGCTGGCGGACATCCTTCCGCTATTCATTCGCGGCGAAGGAGTCGCGGTTCACGGCGCCTGTTTTGGAGTGGCTGGGCCGGTGCGAGGCGGCAAAAGCAAAATCTCCAATTTGCCCTGGACCATCGATTCGCGCGACTTGGCGAAACAACTGAAGCTCAACTCGGTCGGGCTGCTCAACGACCTTGAAGCCTATGCCTATGGAGTCGACGCTCTCGAATCGAAGGATCTCGTGACGCTCAGCAAGGGCTCGGAAGACGCCGAAGGCAATCGTGCAGTCATCTCCGCGCGCACCGGACTGGGCATGGCGGGATTGTTCTGGGACGGCTTCCGCCATCATCCGTTTGCTTGCGAAGGAGGCCATGCCGATTTCGCACCGCGCGATGCGATGCAAATCGAATTGCTCTCCTACCTCCAGAAGAAATACGGACGCATCAGCTGCGAGCGCGTGCTGTCCGGTCCGGGAATCAAGAACATCTACGATTTTCTGCGCGACACACATCAGGCCGAGGAACCGGCATGGCTGCGCGACGAAGTCAACGCCGCGCACGACCCAGTGCCCTTGATTTCCAAGCTCGCTCTGGGGGGAAAGGCTGCGATCTGCGAACAGGCGCTCCACATCTTCGTGACCATATTCGGCGCCGAGGCCGGCAATTGCGCTTTGCACTACATGACCACGGGAGGGATTTTCATCGGAGGCATTATCGCCGGAAAGATCGTTCCCAAGATGCTGGACCCGGCGTTTATGCAGGCCTTCCTGGACAAGGGCCGCATGGAAGACTTGCTCAAAGACATGCCCATCAAGATCATCGTCAACGACGATTGCGGGCTGATCGGAGCCGCGCGCTATACCCTGGTGCAGAAGGCGTTCGGGAACCTGGATCGCACGGCGTAGCCCGGGTGACAATTGTCCTTGTCACACCGCCAGGAGTCCCTGGTAAATCGCCATGCCGACGACCGCATCGATGCCCAGCGCCTGGAGCGCGTCGATCTCTTCCTGGCTGCGGATGCCGCCTGCAGCGATGAGCTGGCGGGAAGTGACCTGGCGAAGGTCGCGCACCACCTCAATCGGAATTCCCTGCAGCAAACCCTCGGTGTCGATGTGTGTATAAAGGAACGCGCCGCAGAAAGGCTCGAGGGTGCGCATGAGGTCGGCGGCGGTGATCCTAGTGCCCTCCCGCCAGCCTTTGATGGCGACGTGTCCTTGCTTGCAGTCAGCGGCAAAAACAAGTTTGTCGGCGCCAAGCTGGGTGGAGGCATCGCGAGCAAAGGCGACGTCAATGGCGCCATCGGAGACGAGGGACGATCCGAAGATTACGCGCCGCGCTCCGTTGTCAAGGATTGCGCGGGCGGCTTCGATCGAGCGGATTCCGCCTCCAACCTGGCATGGCAACTGCGCAGCAAATTTCTGTACCAGAGCGGCGTTGCTGCCCTGCCCCATAGCGGCGTCGAGGTCGATAAGTTGCACCAGCGGGTATCTCGAAAACCGCTCGACCCACTCCTCGAAGTTGTCGAACTCGAGCGCGGTTCGGCTCCCCTGAACGAGTTGAACAATCTTGCCGCCCATCAGGTCGATGGAAGGAATCAGCATGGCCACCTCATCGGGATTCCCTGCGCCGCGAGTTTTTCTTTCAGGTCAGCAACCCGGCTGAAGCCATAGTGAAAAATCGATGCCGCCAGCGCAGCATCGGCATGGCCCTCGCCGAATACCTGGACGAAGTGCTCGGCGCCACCGGCGCCACCGGAGGCAATGACGGGGATGCGGACCGCGTCGGAAACCGCGCGCGTGAGATCACAGTCGAAACCTGCCGCTGTGCCGTCGCGATCCATCGAGGTCAGTAGGATTTCTCCAGCGCCTCGCGATTCAGCTTCCTGAGCCCACTCGACCGCGTCGCGCCCGGTAGGAGTGCGTCCTCCGCGGACGAAAGCTTCCCAACGGCTCGTGTTCGGCAGGCGTTTGGCGTCTATTGCGACCACCACCGCTTGCGAGCCGAAGCGCTCCCCAATGTTCGTGATCAGAGCAGGATCGGCAAGAGCAGCAGAGTTGACGCTGATCTTATCGGCGCCGGCCGAAAAGACTGAGGCAGCCTCCTGCAGCGTGCGAATGCCTCCGCCAACCGTGAATGGGATGAACAATTGCCGGGCCGTGCGGCGGACTGTCTCGAGCAGCGTGGCGCGCTTCTGGTGCGCGGCGGAGATGTCGAGCAGCACAATCTCGTCGGCCCCCGACGCGCTGTGCGCCTTCGCCAGTTCGGCCGGATCGCCGGCGTCGCGCAGGTTTTCAAAACGGATTCCTTTGACAACCCGGCCTGCGTCGACATCGAGACAGGCGATGATGCGTTTGGTAAGCATTCAGAATTCGCAGAAGTTGCCGAGCAATTTCAATCCCGTGTCTCCTGATTTCTCGGGGTGGAACTGCACACCAAATACGTGATCGCGTTCCACCGCCGCGGAGAACCTCCCCCCGTACTCGCAGCCGGCAGTAGTCGTTTCGGTAATCGGAGCGCGGTAGGAATGGGTGAAGTAGACGAACGAGGCCGGCGGCAACCCGCGGAACAGCAGCGACGACGGATTGATATCCAACCGGTTCCATCCCACGTGCGGCGATTTCACGTGCGCGGGAAAATGCTCGCATGCTCCCGGCAGCAGCCCTAATCCCCTCGTCTCGGGAGATTCGGTGCTGCCTTCAAACATCCACTGCATGCCGACGCAGATTCCGAGAAACGGGGTGCCTTTTTCGATCGCCTTCGCGATGGCGTCCTGCAATCCGCTGCGCCCGAGGGCGGCGGTCGACGCGAAGTGTCCTACTCCAGGGAGCACAATTCTCGCGGCTTGCCGAACGTCGGCCGGATCAGACGTGATGGCACACTGCTGGCCCAACCAGTCCAGCGCTTTCTTTACTGACGCAAGATTGCCGGCGCCGTAATCAACGATGGCGATCATCAGAGCACCCCTTTGGTGCTGGGCAACAGGCGCACCATGCGCTGATCGCGCCAGCAGGCGGCACGCAGGGCGCGGGCGAACGCCTTGAACAGCGCTTCAATCTTGTGATGATTCGAGCGGCCGTACAGCACCCGCGCGTGGACATTCGCCCGCGCACCCCGGGCAAAGCCCTCGAAGAAATCCGGCACCAACTCCGACTGCAGATCGCCCACCAGGCGCACGCGTACCTTGGTATCGACCACGCAGGCGGTACGACCGCAGAAATCCACGGCGGCCATGCCCATGGTCTCGTCCATGGGCATCAGGAAGTAGCCCGCGCGGAGAATGCCACGCTTGCTACCGAGCGCCTTGTCGAAAGCCTGGCCAAGGACGATCCCGACATCTTCGACCGTGTGATGCTGATCGACGTCGAGGTCACCCGCCGCCTTCAGCTTGAGATCGAATCCGCCGTGGTGGGCGAAGAGTTCCAGCATGTGATCGAAGAAGCGGATCCCGGTAGAGATCTGGTAACGACCACGGCCTTCGATGGTGAGCGCGAGCCGAATCTGCGTCTCTTTGCTGTTGCGTTCGATGCTTCCTTTTCTCATCGTCGATGCGCTCCTTGGGCGATACCGAGATGCTCCGATACTTCCCGCAGCGCGCCGAGCAGGCGGTTGGCGTGCTCGCGCGGGCCGAGTGTGATCCGCACGCACCCTTCGCATCCCGGGTCACTTGAACGGTCGCGCACCAGAATGCCGCGCATCCGCATCTGCTCTGAGAACGCATTGGCAACATCCTTGCTGGCGCCTACGCGCGTGAGCACGAAATTCGCCCGGCTGGGCCAGAACGGGATTCCCTGGCTTTCGAGAGCTTCTTCGAGGCGCACCCGCGACTGTAGAACCTCGTTCACATACCGCTGGATGTAGTCTTGATCGGCGAGCGCCTCCGGCAGGCACGCCAGGGCAACAGCGTTCACGTTGTAAGGCGAACTCACGCGGCGCACGGCTCGCATCTGTTCGGCGTTGCCCGCCAAGATCCCGAGGCGCAGCCCGGCCATTCCGTAAGCTTTTGAGAAGGTGCGGGCGACGAAGAGGTTCTGGAGCTCCCTGCACCGGGGCAGCAGAGTCTGCCCATAGAACTCGAAGTAGGCCTCGTCCACCAGCAGCGCGGCGCCGGGAGCGGAGCGGGCAATTCGCAGCAGTTCGTCGGCGGCGACCACGGTTCCCGTGGGATTGTTTGGGTTCGCGATCGCGACCAGGCGAGTCTGGGATGAAATGCGTTTCTGCAATTCTTCGGCGGGGAATGCGAAATCCTGCCCTGCGGCAACGCTGATCAGTTCCGCTCCAGCCGCCAGAATGTAGATGCGGTACATGGAGTACGTGGGCACCACGATCAGCGCCTCGTCGCCGGGATCGAGATAGGTCTGGCACAGCAGGTGGATCGCTTCGTCCACGCCGTTGGTTAAGAGCAATTCCGAGGGTGTCGCGCCAAGAAACTCCGCCACTCTCGCTTCCACCGGTTCGCGCTCGGGATAGCGGGCAAAATCCTCGGGACCGAAGCGCCGCAAACGATCGAGTACACGCGGCGAGCAACCGACCGTGTTCTCGTTGAAGTCGAGGCGAAGGCCATTTCGCCCGGCAAGGGGCGGATGGTAGGAAGGCAGCGTACGAACAGCGGGGCGTGGGTTAAGCACGGTTGGCCCTCACTCGAACGGAATGCGCATGCGCCGGGAGGCCTTCCGTTTCCGCCAGGCACTCGACCGTCTTCGCGATCCGCCGCAAACCGGAAGCTGACAGATTTTGCACCGTCATTACCTTCACAAAGTCGAACACGCTCAGGCCTCCGCGAAATCGCGCCTGGCCCGAAGTAGGCAGAACGTGGTTTGGGCCGGAGGCATAATCTCCGGCGGCCTGGGGCGAATATTCCCCTACGAACACGGACCCGGCGTTGTGAATGAAAGGCAGGTCTTCGGCCGAGACCGTGATGTGCTCGGACGCAATCCGGTTCGCCCATTCGCGCGCTTGCGTGCGCGACTCGGCCAGCAGGATCGATCCCGAGCGGCCTAGTGATGCGTGGGCGGTCGGGTTGGTGAGCGCCAACTGAGTGACGTTCTGCGCCACCGCCTGCGCCAGACGTCGCGAGGTGGTGATAAACACGGCCAAGGCATCCGCGTCGTGCTCTGCCTGGCAGACCAGGTCCGCGGCGATGAAATCCGCGCGGCCCGCGTGGCTCACCACCACGGCCTCGGTGGGACCGGCGAGGAAATCAATGGCGCAATCGAACGAGACCAGCTTCTTGGCGATGGTGACATAGGCATTTCCGGGCCCCACGATCTTGTCGACTCGGGAAATACTCTTGGTTCCGTAGGCAAGGGCGGCGATGGCCTGCGCTCCGCCGATCCGATAGACCTCACCAACTTTCAACATCGACGCCGCCGCCAGAACTTCCCGGGACGGGTTCGGCGAAACCACGACGATCCTCTTTACACCCGCGCCTTGCGCCGGGATAACGGTCATCAGCACAGTGGACAGCAGCGGATGCCGACCGCCCGGAACGTAGCATGCTACCGATTCCAGCGGGCGAATCATCTGGCCCAGGGAAATGCCTGCGCGAGTCCGCATCCAGCTTGCCGGCTTTTGCAGATCGCAGAAGCAGCGGATGTTCTCTGCCGCTTGCCGCAGCGCCTGCCGCAACTCCGGCTTGATTGTCCGCCAAGCCTCGCGGAGTTCCGCGCCCGAGACCTGCACGGCCTGGTTCTTCGCCAAGCCATCCCATTGGGTGGCATAGCTGCGCAGAGCCATATCCCCACGGCGTCTCACGTCTTCCACCATGCGTCGCACCAGCGGCTCAAGATCAGTCCACTGCGCGCCGCGGCAAGCCAGCCGTTGCACCATCGCGACAGCGGCGCGGCCGGAGAGGATCCGCATCACAGCACCACCTTATTCAGCGGGTACTCGACGATGCCGTGCGCTTGGGCTTCTTTCAACCGTGGAATCACATCCCAGGCGGCGGACTCGTCGATTACGGTGTTCACGGCCAGCCAGTCTTCGTCGCTGAGGTGGGAAATCGTGGGCTTCTGCAGGGCGGGTAACACGGCGAGGACTCCGGAGAGGTTCTCCTTCCTCACGTTCAGCATCAACCCGACGCGGTCTTGGGCTTCCATGGCCCCGCGCAGCATCAGGGCAAGATTGTCGATCTTGCGACGCTTGTCGCGGTCGGCGTATGAACTTTTGTTGGCAATCAGCTGCGTGTTCGATTCCAGGACCGTCTCGAGAATCCGGAGGCGGTTGGCTTTCAGCGAACTTCCCGTCTCGGTGACTTCCACGATGGCGTCGGCAAGGTCTGGAGGCTTTACCTCGGTGGCTCCCCAGGAAAACTCGACTTTCACCGCGACGCCCTTCTTCTCGAAATAGGCGCGCGTCACGTTCACCAGTTCGGTGGCTACGATGCGTTGGGCGAGATCCTCGGCGCGGCCGAAAGGAGAAGCCTCAGGCACCGCCAGCACCCATCGCACCTTGCCCCGGCTGCGCTTCGCGTAAATCAGATCGGCAACGGTCGCTACCTCCAGACCGCTCTCGATGACCCAGTCGAGCCCGGTCAGGCCCGCGTCGATGGCGCCGTGTTCTACATAGCGGGCCATCTCCTGCGCGCGAATCAGCATGCAATCGATTTCCGGGTCGGCGGTGGAGGCGTAATACGAGCGGCCGTTGGTGTAAGCGGGAAGTCCAGCGCGGGCAAACAACTGCAGAGTAGCTTCCTGCAAACTGCCCTTGGGAATTCCGATGCGCAACTTCATTTCGCCTCCTCGGCTTCGACGGAGGCTGGCGTGCGTGCAGGCAGGGCGTCGGTAAAGCACGAGCGCGTCCCGCGATGACAGACCACGCCGGCCCCTTCCACCTCCACCCGCAGCAGCACCGTATCGCGATCGCAATCGGTGTGGGCCGAGACCACCCGCAGGCGATTGCCAGAGCTCTCTCCCTTGGTCCAGAGCTGGTTACGGGTACGGCTGAAGAAAGTGACGTAGCCGTCGCGCAGCGTCCGGTCAAACGCCTGATCGTTCATGAAACCGACCATCAGGACTTCTCCGTCGACGGAGTCCTGCACCACGGCGGGAATCAGGCCGCCCATTTTGTCGAAGTCAAGATTCGTGTCCATACGAGTGCATCCTCTCCGCGAATAAAAACAAAAGGCCCGCTGAGGCTTGATCGCGTCAGCGGGCCGGGTTTCTATCAGTGCTGGCTACTGCAACTACGCACCCCCGCCGGTCACGCGATGCGCGTGATGATGATGGTGGCGGTGATGCACCTGAATCGACATCCCCTGAAGGATACGAGGCGGGACTTCCCGGGTCAACGGATTTCGCGTTTGGGCCAAAGCAATTTTTTGGATAGTCTCCATGCGATTTTTGCATTCCGGTCAGGCCCCTGTTTGGCACCGCCCAAACTTCGTGACCCCAATCACTTCTCGATCCGGAACCGCGGGTGATTCGTGTCACCGCGAAGTGTGTTCCAAACAACGGCACGCGATTGATGTAAATCGCTACATTGATTCGTGAGCGAGAAATTCGCTCCGAAGGAGTGTGCATGCCAACACTCTCGCCAAGCCGGATCCCCTCCGCCGAGCAGGTGTTCATCGACAAACTGATCGTGACGCGCCAGGGACGCCCGGGTGCGCTTCTCGGCGTCCTGGAAGCGGTGCAGGAGAAAAACCGCCACAAGTATCTGCCGCTCGAGACGCTTCATTACATAGCCACCAAAACCGAGACTCCCCTTTCGCGGATTTACAGCGTCGCGACCTTTTACGCCCTGTTCAACCTCCAACCGCAGGGTGAAAACACCATCTGCATCTGCCGCGGCACAGCCTGTCACACTCGCGGATCGCGCAATCTTCTGCAGAGCGCGCGCTACGAACTGGGCCTCGGCCAGGAAGACAGCAACGGCGACAGCTGTGAAGCCGACAAACTCGCGCTGACCACGCCCGACCAGCAGTTCTCGGTCCGCACCGTGGCCTGTTTTGGACAGTGCGCCATGGCGCCGGTGGTGGAAGTCAACCATCGCATCTGTGGCCACGCCACAGAACGCACCTTGCAGCGGGAGATCGCAACCATTCGTGCGGGAGAGTAACGGATGCCCCGAATTCAAGATATTGGAGCTTTCAACGCGGTGCGGGAAGCGGGCATGGCAAGACTTGTCCCGCCAGTGCCCCGCGTCGCCATCGGGATGGGGACCTGCGGCCGCGGCAACGGAGCCGAAGGGCTATATCACGCATTCGCCCAGGCCATTGAGAGCAGTGCCACGAACGTTGTGCTGGCGCCGGTGGGGTGCTTTGGGTGCTGTTTTCAGGAACCGGTGGTCAATGTGCGCGTCCCCGGCCACCCTCTGGTCATCTTGCGGCGGGTCCCGGCCAGCGATGCCGCGCGCGTGCTGCATGACCTGACCGAAGGCCATCTCAGTCCCGACTTGATCTACTGCAAAATCGAAGAGTGGGATCACATCACCGGACACCTCCGCTACGGACAAGGCTACCCCGAGGTCCCGGCGTGGAACGAGACGATGTACTTCAAAGAACAGAAGAAGATCGTTTTGCGGAACTGCGGGCTGATCAATCCGGATGACATTGAGGAATATATCGCCGTCGGCGGATACCAGGCGCTGTACAAAGTCCTCATTGATGCCAACCCTGCGGGCGTGCTCGAACAACTGAAAGCCTCGAAACTCCGCGGCCGTGGCGGCGCTGGTTATAGCACCGGCAACAAATGGGAGTTTCTGGCTAAGGCGAAGGAGCAGCCGAAATACATCATCTGCAACGCCGACGAGGGCGATCCCGGTGCCTACATGAATCGCAACGAGATCGAGAGCGATCCGCACTCGCTGCTGGAGGGAATGATCATCGGCGGATACGTCATGGGGGCAACCGAAGGAATCATCTATGTGCGAGCCGAGTATCCGCTGGCCGTGCACCGGCTGAATCGCGCCATCGAGCAGGCGCGGGAATACGGCCTGCTGGGGGAAAACATCCTTGGGCGCGGCTGCAAGTTCGATATCGAACTGGTGGAGGGCGCGGGAGCCTTCGTGTGTGGGGAAGAAACTGCGTTAATTGCCTCGCTCGAAGGGCAGGCGGGAAGACCACGGCCGCGACCACCGTTTCCCGCCCAAAAAGGACTATGGGGAAAACCGACCAACATCAATAACGTCGAGACCTGGTACAACGTTGCCCCCATCGTGATGCGTGGACCGGCATGGTTCACCGAGACCGGGAGCGCGAAGAGTGCAGGCACCAAGGTCTTTTCGCTGGTGGGAAAAGTGAAGAACACGGGCCTGGTCGAGATGCCTCTCGGCACTCCGTTGAAGACATTCATCTACGCCATCGGAGAGGGCGCGGTGGAGGGTCGCCAGGTAAAGGCCATCCAAACCGGGGGACCGTCGGGGGGATGCATCCCGCAAGACATGTTTGACGCCGCAGTGGACTACGAGAACCTGGCGCAACTCGGGTCCATCATGGGCTCCGGTGGCATGGTGGTGATGGACGATGACAACTGCATGGTCGACGTTGCGCGTTACTTCATCGAGTTCACGCACTCAGAATCCTGCGGAAAATGCATTCCCTGCCGGGTCGGCCTGAACAAATGCCTGCGCATTCTGAACCGCATCTCCGAGGGCGCCGGGACCGAACATCACCTCGAACTGCTCGACGAACTCAGCCGCTATATCCGCGACTGCTCGCTCTGCGGCCTGGGGCAGACTGCCCCGAATCCGGTGCTGACCACGTTGCGTCATTTCCGCAACGAATTTGAAGATCATATTCTCGGCCGGCGCTGCGCTGCCGGAGTTTGCTCCGACCTGGCGCTCTCTCCCTGCGAGAACAGTTGCCCGTTGCACATGAACATCCCGCGGTTCCTGCAGCTCAGTAAGGAAGGCCGCCTGGAGGACGCGTTTCTCTCTGTAATTCTGGATAATCCTCTTCCCTCTTCCACCGGCCGGGTGTGCCAGCATCCGTGCGACAACCGGTGTCGCCGGCAGACGCTTGATCAGGCCGTGAACATGCGCGAGGTGCATCGCTTCATCGCCGACTCAGTTTTCGGTTCGGAAAGCTTCGAAACGATGGCGCACGCTCTCGTGGCTCGCAAATTCGAAGCTACCGGACGCAAGATTGCCGTGGTGGGAGCGGGTCCGGCCGGGCTGACAGCGGCCTACTATCTGGCTCTGCTGGGGCACGACGTCACCGTTTACGAAAGCAAATCCGAAGCGGGCGGCATGCTCCGCTTCGCGCTGCCGGAGTATCGCTTGCCCAAAGGGATGCTGCGGCGCGAGATCGAACTGATTGAACGGCTGGGAGTGAAGTTTGTTTTCAACACCCGAGTCGGGTTCGACCTCGCCCTCAACGATCTGGACGACCGTTTCGATATGATCTTCCTGTCGATCGGGACGTGGAAGGAATCCTGGGTCTACCAGTCGGGCACGGAACTAAACGGGGTATATCCCGCGCTTATTTTCCTGGAAGCGGTTGCCGCCGGTCAGAACATCCAACTCGGCCGCCGGGTCGCGGTGATTGGAGGCGGAAACGCTGCCATCGATTCCGCCAGAACCGCTTTGAGGCAGAGCTGCGATGTCACCGTCTTCTACCGGCGCGAGCGCAAGGACATGCCGGCGATCGAAGAAGAAACCCACGCGGCCCGCGACGAAGGAGCGCGTTTCGTCTTTCTCGGCGCACCGCATCGCGTGATCGGCGACGCCAAAGGCAATGTAAAGGCGATCGAGATCGTCAAGACACGGCTGGGCGAATTCGACGCGTCCGGGCGCCGGAAGCCCGTCCCCACTGACGAAATCCAGCGCTTCGATTGCGACTCCGTCATCTTTGCCATTGGCGAAACCGTGGACCTGGACTTCGCCAGGGCCTCCGGGCTGGTGCTCAAAGAAAACGGAACCATCGAAGTGAATCGGTTCACGCTCGAGACCAGCCGGCCACGGTTCTATGCCGGAGGCGACCTGGTGACGGGCGCTTCCAATGTCTCGAATGCGATGGCGTACGGCAAGCAGGCGGCGCGAAACATCGATCTGCAGCTGATGGAAACGAACCGCTGGAACCACCTGTTCTCCGAGTTCGAATACGGGCAGACGCCGCCCGAAGAGCCCAGCCCCAGCCGGCGGCATTCCGGACATGAACTGGCGGCGGCCGCCCGCGTGCGCTCGCAGAACGAGGTCATCGCCGGCCTGACCCGGGATGAGGCTTTGGACGAAACCTGCCGCTGTCTGCGGTGCGACGTGAAGACTGTAGCCGGCAGCTAGCTTTGCCGAAAGGAGCGAACCTTGCCGCAGAAGAAATTCTCGATTCGCATCGACGGAGAACTCATCAGCGCGCAGGAGGGCGAGACCATCCTGCAGGCGGCGAAAGCCAACGGCAAGCACATCCCGACCTTGTGCGATCTGGATGGATTGACCGCCGTGGGAGCCTGCCGCATCTGCCTGGTCGAGGTTGCCGGCACGGAGCGGCTGTTCCCGGCGTGCACCACTCCGATCCAGGAAGGGATGGCGGTCACCACCGTTTCGGCCAAGCTGACGCGCTACCGCCGCATTTCCGTGGAATTGCTGCTGATCGAGCGCAACCACGCGTGCGCGGTATGCGTCTCGAACGGGCATTGTGAACTGCAGGCCATGGCCACCAGCCTGGGCATCACCACCGTGGGCTTCGCCTACAACTATCCGAAGATGTCGATCGACACTTCGCATCCGCGCTTTGTCCTCGATCACAATCGCTGCATCCTCTGCACTCGTTGCGTGCGGGTTTGTGCGGAACTGGAAGGAGCACACGTGTGGGACCTCAGTTCCCGCGGCATCCACGCCCGCGTCGTCAGCGAGATGAACGAAAAATGGGGGCAGGCCAGCTCCTGCACCAGTTGCGGCAAGTGCGTGCATGCGTGCCCCACCGGTGCGCTCGCCGAGAAGGGATGGGCTGTGGAAGAGATGGTGAAGAAGATTGATGCCGTCACCTCGCTGGTGCACCGGAGAGGAGTGCAGGTATGAAGAAAGTGAAGGTTGCCACCGTCTGGCTCGACGGCTGCTCCGGCTGCCACATGTCGATGCTCGACATGGATGCCGCCATCATCTCCTTGAGCCGCAAGATCGATCTGGTCTACGGGCCGCTGGTCGACGCGCAGGAATTTCCCGAGGATGTCGACGTCACGCTGGTGGAGGGCGCAGTCAGTTCCCAGGACGACCTCAACAATATCCTGAAGATCCGCCAGCGAACCGCCGTCCTGATTTCGCTAGGAGACTGCGCCGTGACCGGCAATGTCCCCGCCCTCCGGAATGCCATCCCAGTGCAGAAACTGCTGCAGCGGATTTACATCGACGGCGCCCAGGAGGGGAAAGGGGTGCCTCTCGATCGCGTGCCCCCATTGCTTCCGCACGCCCGGCCGCTGCGAGAGTTCGTCACGGTTGATCTGTGCCTGCCGGGCTGCCCTCCTCCTTCCAAGGCGATCTTTGGCGTCATCAGCGATCTGCTCGACGGTAAGAAACCCAGCGGCAATATGAAGGTGAAGTTCGGTTAAGGAGCCTGGAATGAAGCGCATCACGATCGAACCGGTGAGCCGCATCGAGGGCCACGCCAAGATCACGATCCACCTCAACGACCAGGGCCAGGTCGCCGGTACGGAATTTCATGTAACCCAGGTACGGGGGTTTGAGAAGTTCACCGAGGGCCACCCTTTCTACGAAATGCCGGGCATCACGGCGCGCATTTGTGGGATATGCCCGATCAGCCATCTGTTGGCATCGTCCAAGGCGTGTGACGCCATCATGGCGGTGCGCATTCCTCCGGCGGCGAGAAAGCTGCGGGAACTGGCGCACTGCGCGCAGATGGTGCAGTCCCACGCCCTGAGCTTTTTCTATCTTTCGGCTCCCGATTTCCTGCTGGGGATGGATTCCGATCCCGCCACACGGAATGTGCTGGGAGTAATCGCCGGGCATCCCGAGTTGGCGCGCGACGGTATCGAGCTGCGCAAGTTTGGCCTGCAGATCGTCGAGGGCCTGGCCCTGGAACGGGTGCATCCCTCCTGGATCGTCCCCGGCGGCGTGGCCGCTCCGCTCACGGCCGCGACGCGCGACCGCGTGCTGTCAGAATTGCCGGTCGCCAAGTCCATCGCAGATCGTACGCTGCGTTTTTTCAAAGGAGCCCTCGACAATTACAAAGAAGAAATCGAATTCTTCGGCTCGTCTCCGACCATGTATGCGGGCCTGGTGGATCACAAAGGAAATCTGCAGCTCTACGACGGCGGCCTGCGTTTCCGCGGAGCCACCGGCGAGGTCGTCGAAGACCACATCGCGGGTGACGACTACACGCAATGGATCGGAGAGGCCAGCCTGCGCGAGTCGTATTTGAAGGCGCCCTATTTCAAGCCGCAAGGGTTTCCCGGGGGCGTCTACCGGGTCGGTCCCCTGGGTCGCCTGAATGTGGCCGGCCAATGCGGCACTCCGGCTGCCGACGCCGAGTTCCGGGAATTTCATCAACGCTTCGGCCTGGTGGCACACAGCGCGTTTCTCTATCATTATGCGCGGTTGGTCGAAATTGTTTACGCGCTGGAACTGATCGAGACGTTGCTCACCGATCCTCAAATTCTCGAGACGCACGTGCGCGCCACGGCCGGGGTCAATGCGCTCGAGGGCGTAGGGATGATCGAGGCGCCGCGTGGCACTCTCATCCATCATTACAAGGTGAATGAAGAAGGAGCGATCACCTGGGCCAACCTGATCGTTGCCACGGGCCACAACAATCTCGCGATCGGCCGCAGCGTGCAACAGGTCAGCGAGCACTTCATCGATGGCACGAAGTTGAGCGAAGGAATGCTGAACCGGGTTTCAGCCGTGGTTCGCGCCTACGATCCGTGCCTGAGTTGTTCCACTCACGCCTCGGGAATGCTCGCCCTGAGACTACGTCTGGTCGACCACGAGGGCAGAATCCTCGACGAACTGATCAGCGACTGATGACGGCTGCCGGCAGCCAGCGCGGGCGCCTGCTCTCTACACTTTCGCAAAATCAATATAGCCTTTTTGCGCGTCGGTGCGGATCAGCTTGGCGCGAATTTTGTCGCCGACATCCAGTCCGTGCCCGCCCTGCGCCAGCAGTCCTTCCACGTGCGGCTCGAGGACGCGAACAAACGTACCGTGGTCCGTCACCCCGGTAACGATGGCGTCGAAGACCTCCCCGATTCTGCGCTGCATGACAATGGCAGCGAGCCGTTTCGACATTTCCCGCTCCACTTTTCTCGCGGCATCTTCTTTCACCGTGCAGTTGGACGCAACCGCGGCCAGTTCATCGTCTGAGTAGGGATTGCTCCGCCCCGCCAGTTTCGCTTTGATCAGGCGCTGCGTGACCACGTCGGCGAATCGCCGGTTCGGCGCCGTGGAGTGCGTGTAATCCTGCACCGCCAGACCGAAGTGCCCGGGAGCAACTTCCCCGGCACGCTCCAGAACATATTCCCCGGGACCGATCAGCTTGATCACGGAGAGGGACAGATCGGCGAAGTGATCGGGATCGGCGGCTTTGCGACGCAACAGGAAATCGTTCAGCGCTTTCGAATCGGGCTGAGCGGGAAGCTTTTCTCCCGCCGCCGCAGCCAGTTGCACGATGCGATCCCAACGCTTGGGAGTGCGCACGATGCGCCGCAGGGACGAAACATCTTCCAGCCTACGAGCGACGACACCGTTGGCCGCGACCATGAAGTCTTCAATGAGTTCGGTGGCGCGGTTCTTCTGCTGCTTCACCACATCAACAACTTTCTGGTTGAGCACCAGAGGGTGTACTTCGTCAGTCTGCAGGTTCAATGCGCCGTTCTGATAGCGCTGGCTCTTGAGTTTCTGCGCCACTTCATCCTGCAATTTCAGTTGATTCTGTAACTCATTGGATGCACTTACCTTAGCCGGTGCAGCGGACTTGCCTTCCAGCCAGCCGCCAACCGCGTTGTATTGCAGCTGAGCCTGGTTGCGGACCCGGGCGCGGTAGACATCGCTCGACTTCACCTCGCCATCGGAGTCGACCACGAATTCGATCACGATGCCGAGCCGGTCCTGGTTCTCCAGCAGTGAGGTTGCGCCCGTAGACAGTTCTTCCGGCAGCATAGGAAAATTGCGAATTCCGGTATAGACCGTGGTCGTCTCCCGCGCGGCATGCTGGTCGATGGGCGTCTGGCGGGGAACGAAGGCGTCGACGTCGGCGATGCCGACCAGAATTCTCGTCGCGCCATCGGGCAGGCGCTCGGCCACCTCAATCTGATCGAGGTCGCGGGACGTGTCATTATCGATGGACGACCAGAGCAGGTTCCGGAGGTCGCGTACTCCATCGCCGGGGGGCGGCTGCGGATGATCACCGATGGCCGCCAGTTGCTGCGATATCTCTGGCGGGAAATCTGGCGCGAAGCCGTGCTCCACCATGATTTCTTTGGCTGTCGCCTGTAAGTCAAGGTGCCCCGTATCTGCGTCGCGCATGTTCCTCACCGAAACTGATTCAGGCTAACATGCGCCGCCGGAACACGCTTTGCCGCGGGGGGGCTAGCCGCCATGCAGGCGTTCGACATCCCGGTTGGTGAAGACGCGAGTGGCGTGCGGTTTGTGCACTTTCCAGTAGGCCGCCGATTCTCCCAGAGTGATGCCAGGCCCCTGCCAGGACGCACGGTTCACCATACCGGTGACACCAACATCGAGAATGCTCGCCGGGAGATTGCGCGGAGGTTCGGCAGATGTGATTTCAATCTCGCTGACCGTCTCTTTTTTGACCCCATTGAGGCC